>Ga0181522_10002556_pt1 | contig 10344 bp, 10 predicted proteins | sample PEATcosm2014_Bin_27_FD_121103 | JGI IMG/M metagenome (GOLD analysis project Ga0181522, IMG submission 121103) | Peatland microbial communities from MTU Mesocosm Facility, Houghton, MI, USA - PEATcosm2014_Bin05_10_metaG | ecosystem: Environmental > Terrestrial > Soil > Wetlands > Peat | place...
ACCAGCCGTGGCAGCATTTCGATGATCGTGACTTCGCAATCGAACGAACGATAGATAGAGGCGAACTCCACGCCCACTGCGCCGGCGCCGACGATTACCAGCGACTTCGGAAGTTCTTTCAGGCTGAGAATTTCAATGTTGGTGAGTACGCGGTCGTTGGCTTCGAGGCCGGGCAACATGCGGGCTTCGGAGCCCGTCGCCAAGATCACGTTCTTCGCCTTGATATGACTCGCTTTGTTGTTGTTCACCACTTCGACCGTGAACAGCCCATTCTGCGCACCGCCGGTGAGTTTGCCGTAGCCTCGAATGGTCTCGACCTTATTTTTCTTCATCAGGAATTCGAGGCCTTTGGCGTGCTTGGTGACGATTTTCGACTTGCGCTCCTGGATTGCGGCCCAGTTCAGCTTACGCGCGTCGACGCCTTCGATGCCGAATTCTTTCGCATCTTTCAGGTGGTCCCAAAGCTCGGCATTGAACAGCAGTGCCTTGGTCGGAATGCAGCCGACGTGCAGGCAGGTGCCGCCAAGAACATTATCTTTTTCGATCAGCGCGGTTTTCAGGCCCCATTGGCCGGCGCGAATGGCGGCGGTGTATCCGGCAGGGCCGCTGCCGATGATGGCTAGGTCATAGATGGTTTCGGGCAAAGTGGTGCTCCTTATTAGGAACTGATGATGATGGGCAAACGGATGATTCTAGAACAGGGTGCCCCAAAAAGCATTCAGCACTCAGCCGTCAGCATTCAGCCACTAAACATTACGTTGTTTGGCTGAATGCTGAGTACTGAGTGCTGATTGCTGGACCCTAATTGCCTTCGTTGCTGGCGCGCTTCCAGGAGATCAGCTCGCCGATGGTCGAGCTGGTGCTCGATACTGGCTGCTTGTAGGCTTCCACTTCGGAGCGCGACGCTTCTTCGCCGACAGCCCGAATGCTGAGTCCGACTTTCTTGTCTTCCGGACTCATCTTGATGATCTTGAAATCGTGCTCGTTGCCCGGCTCAAGATGCATCGGCTGACCGTTGCCGTCGACCGCTTCTGACTTGTGGCAAAGGCCTTCGACTCCTTCGGCGATCTCTACGAAGGCTCCGAACGCGGCCACGCGCAGCACCTTGCCGTGCACCACGTCGCCGATGTGATGAGTCTGGAAGAAGCTTTCCCAAACGTCGGGCTGAAGCTGCTTCACGCCCAGAGAGAGGCGGCGCTTGTCGGGCTCGATCGCGAGCACGATGGCTTTCACGCGGTCACCTTTCTTCAGCACTTCTGAAGGATGCTTCACGCGCTTCGTCCAGCTCAGGTTGCTGACGTGCACCAGGCCGTCGATGCCGTCTTCGATTTCGATGAATGCGCCGAAATCGGTGAGGTTGCGCACGCGGCCTTCAACCGTCATGCCCACGGGATATTTATCGTGCAGCGCGTCCCAGGGATTGGCCGCCAGTTGCCGCATGCCAAGTGAAATACGGCGCTCGCCAGGATTGACATTCAGCACAACGCAGTCGACCTGGTCGCCGACGTTGACCAGCTTCGAGGGATGCTTCATGCGCTTCGACCACGTCATTTCGCTGACGTGAACCAGGCCTTCAATACCCTGCTCGAGTTCGATGAACGCTCCGTAATCGGTCACGCTGATCACGCGCCCGCCGACATGCGCGCTCACGGGATAGCGGTGCTCGGCATCGAGCCACGGATCGGGCGTCAACTGCTTGAATCCGAGTGAAACGCGCTGCTTGTCTTTGTCGTACTTGAGCACCTTCACCTGGATCTGGTCGCCGACGTTGACCAGATCGCGCGGGTGCGTCAAGCGTCCCCAGGACATGTCGGTAATGTGCAACAGTCCATCGAGGCCGCCGAGATCAACGAATGCGCCGTAGTCGGTGAGGTTCTTTACGACCCCGGTCAGAATGGAACCTTCTTCGAGGTGTTCCAGCGTTTTGCTGCGCTTGTCATTTTGCTCAGCCTCCAGCAATTCTTTGCGCGAAACGACGATGTTGCCACGCTTTTTGTTGACCTTGATGACGGTCACATCAATGGTCTGGCCCATCATGCCATCGAGATTGCGCACCGGCCGCAGATCGACCTGCGATCCGGGAAGAAACGCGCGCGCGCCGAGAATGTCGACGGTGAGGCCGCCCTTGGTGCGCTCGACCACCTGCGCCTTGATCGGCACTTTGTCGTGATGCGCTTTCTCGATTTCGTCCCAGGCGTGAATGCGCGCGGCCTTCTGGTGCGAGAGATTAACGTAGCCTTCCTCGGTCTGGCCCTTCTCGCGCATTACTTCGATTTCGTCGCCAGGCTTGAACTTTGGCTTGCCTTCGTGATCGAGCACTTCCGACAGCGGCAACATGCCCTCGGACTTGGTGCCGATATCGACGACCACATTGGTACCGGTAATCTTCAGCACGGTGCCTTTGATGACGCGGTCGCCGCCCTCAGCCTCTTCGGTCTCTGTGGTGAAGCTTTCCAGAGCGGAAGCGAAGTCTTCGCTCTGCTTGTCGTCCGCTGCCGATTGCGTGGGTTCGGCGGACGCAGATGCCTGCTCGGCGGGAGCGGCATCAGCATCGTGCGGCTGGTCACTGATTTGAGCGGGGGTTTGGGTGGTTGTCGATTCGGCCGTCATCGGTTCTGCTTCGTTTTCGACAGCGGTGAGGGTGCTGGAATTATGGCTGGTGGTGTCGTCGAACAAGGTTAAGCCTCTCAGATGAAACCTCGCACTTCGTGTGCGGGAGCGGGGGCCTGCTAGAGTGAGTCGTTAGGTTGTGTTGGGCCCACCCTGGCGAGTGAGCTTAAACAATCCCAGCTGCCGGACGTTTCACAGAAACCCGCGTCCAAAGGGAACTTCTCGACTATAACAACCGCTTGCGAACAGTGTCAAACTTAATTCGCGCGCACATTAATAGAGTGTTTCAGCGAATCTGCTTGACATGTTCAGGAAGTTGGGACGAGTAATTTTTTGCACTCAGCATTCAGCATTAAGCATTCAGCCATCGCGGCTCATTAGGCCGGAGTCGAGCCCACTGGCTGCGGCTGCTCTCATCTGCTACTCTGCCGTGAATGGATTATCTCTGGACTCCGTGGCGGTATGCGTACGTCTCCGGCGCGGTAAAGCATCCAGGATGCGTCTTCTGCGATGCGGTGAAAGAGGATGACGAGAAAGCCCGCATCGTCTTTCGCGGCCAGCATTGTTTTGTGATTCTGAATACATTTCCTTACACCCCGGGCCACGCCATGATCGTGCCTTACGCGCACCTGGACGAACTGCGCAAGCTGCCGCCGGAAGCGGCGAATGAGATGATGGCGCTCTCGCAACGTATGGAGACTGTGCTGCGCGAACTTTACCACCCCGACGGCATCAACCTGGGGATGAACATCGGCAAAGCCGCGGGCGCTGGGATCGCGGGACACATTCACATGCACATTTTGCCGCGCTGGGTCGCGGATGCGAATTTCGTCTCGGTCGTATGCGAAACGCGGATTCTGCCGGAGACGCTGGATGTGACTTGGAAGAGGATGAGGGAGGCACTGGAAAAATAACAAGCTTTCTGAGCGAACTGCCATCGCGAGCGGCCTTGCGGCGCACGATCTATGTAGTCCAATCGAGTTGCAGAGGTCCTTCGCTTCGCTCAGGATGACAAGAGATATGCTTCTGGGTTAATTCACTCCGTGCCGCAACTTTCCCTGGGCGATATCAAAGTTCAGCTCCACAGCATTTCCGCTCTTTTCTCGAGTTACTTTTTTGCGCGACTGCGCTGTGTCGAGCCCAGCCTTGGTTTCTTTCGGCAGATGGTAGGACTCGGCATCTCCCGGATACTGCAACGATTTCACATCGGCCTTGAAATCCTGCACCGCTTTTGCGATCAGCGCTGCCGCGTCGGCGTAGCGGCGAACGAACTTTGCTGGCGGCGCGAACGTCAGATTTAAGATGTCGTGAAACACCAGCACCTGGCCATCGCACTCCGGGCCGGCTCCGATGCCGATCGTGGGCGTCTCCACCTCGGATGTAATGATCGCCGCCACTTCGCGTGGAATGCCTTCGAGCACAATGCAGCAGACACCTGCGCGGTCGAGCGCGACCGCATCGCGCATCAGTTGCTCGATCCCACGCAGATTTTTGCCCTGCACTTTGTAGCCGCCCATCACATTCACCGATTGCGGCGTCAGTCCGATATGGCCGGCCACGGGGATCTCGGCATCGATAATGCGCCGGATCAGATCGGCGCGTTTCTCGCCGCCCTCGATCTTCACCACCTCGGCCCCGCCCTCTTTTACGAAGCGCGTGGCATTGCTTAAGGCGCTCTCTGCATCCACGTGATAAGAACCGTAGGGCATATCCGCCAGCAGCAGCGCATGCTTCACGCCACGGCGTACGGCTTTCACGTGGTGCAGCATCTCGTCCATGGTTACTGACAGCGTATTCTCGTAGCCAAGAACCGCCTGCGCCAGCGAATCGCCGACCAGAATCATATCGATTCCAGCTTGGTCGATCAGGCGGGCAGAGGGATAGTCGTACGCAGTAAGGCAGGTGATGGGTTCGTGCCGGAGTTTACGTTCGCGAAGGGAAGCAGTGGTGATCTTCTGGCGAGCTTCGTCGTAACTGGGAAGGCCCGAGCGCCCGCCCGCTGTGGTGATACTCATGTTGTCCTCCAGTGCCCCTCCGGCTTGCCGGATAGAGCCTGTAAGCATCTTCGTGGATGCTGAAAGCCATTGTAGCGGCGTTCAAGCCGATCGTCGAGCACTGTTTTCGACCAGAGAAAGCATCGCAACGAAGTAGTAAGACAGTTGCATCCATGTCTTACTCTTGGTAAGATACAGTGATGGCAAGCTATCGAACCGTCATCAGCTCGAAAGGCCAAGTTGTGATTCCGGCGGAACTGCGCGAACAATTTGGTCTGGAAAAGGGCACCCCCGCAACGTGGACCGAAGAAAAGGGACGGCTCGTGTTGACGCCCATTACGGCGCGAAGGCTGGACGAAATTATGGGCTTTCAAAAGCCGAAGCCGGGCGAGCCTTCCATGTTTGAGGAGTCATTGGCAGAACGAGAACGGGAGCGGGAGCGCGAACGCAAGCAAGAGAAGGCATGAAAACTACCAGTTTCCGTGGCAGTGGACGGCGGTATGTGCTCGATGCTAATGCCCTTCTCGGGTTTTTCGAGGCCCGTGCGGGGGCAGCACAAAAGATCCGACACTTAATGGATGAGGCTCGGCGCTTCGACAGGCCGATACTGATGTCGGCCGTTACCTGGGGCGAGGTGTTCTACATTGAGTGGAGACGGCATGGCGAAAGCGGCGCTCAAGCGGCCGAAGCCGTTCTGCAGGAACTGCCCGTCGCCGTCATCAGCGTAGATCGGGAGCGCGCGTCCCGGGCGGGGGCATTAAAACAAAAACACAGGCTCGGCTATGCCGACGCCTTCGCGGCCGAGCTGGCCATCGAACGTGGAGCTTGGCTCGTCACGGCCGATCCGGAGTTTTCCAGGGTTGGACAGACATTGTCCGTCTACTCGTTGCCGCGACATGAGAAGTAACCACCTCACGGAAGTCTTGCTAGCGTAGTTTCCTTTGCTCCGCACAGACTCGCGTAGCCCAAACCCAGAACCATAGATTGAAGGTAATTTCCGACAGGCAAAGCAGGACCGCGAATATTGCCCCAACTCGTCGCAGCAGCGTGAGCGGCCAAGCTCGTGCAAGTAGATAGAGCGTCCCCACGCCCAACGCTGCAAGTACTAACATGACTGGGCGGTTTTCACAGTATGTATGCACCAAGGCAAAGAAGGAAACATAAGACGCCACCGTCAGTAAGAATGCGACAACCATCAACCGGAGGAATCGCATTCGTACGAGGCCGGATGGCATGTTTTCGAGTTTCCTACGGTCTGGGCTGTGAGCGAACGACGCTCTCTACGCTCCCACCGCTTCCTGCCCCCCCAGCGGCAGGAAATACTGCGTGCCCTTGATCGGCTCGCTTACCTTGCGCAGCAACTGCTGCAGGTCTTCGTTGCGCTCGACGAAGTCGATGTCAGAGGTGTTGACGATCAGCAGATCGGAAGACGTATAGTGAAAGAAGAAGTGCTCGTAAGCCTTGATCACTTCTTCCAGATATTCGTCGCTCACGGCGCGCTCGCCCGGGGCGTTTTTTTTCTTCAGCCGCTTCCTTAGAACTTCCGGCGTGGCTTGCAGGTAGATCACGAGATCGGGCGTGGGCAACTGCGCGCGAAAATAATTGTAGTAACGGTTGTAAGTGTCGAGCTCCTGATCGCTGAGGTTGAGGCAGGCAAAGAGTTTGTCTTTTTCAAAGATGTAATCGGCGACTACCGTTTTTTGCGATCGTGAGCCCACGTCGAGCGCCTGCAACTGCTCGAAACGGCTCACCAGAAAAGTGAACTGCGCCTGAAAGGCCGCGCCCGGGTCGCCCTCGTAGAACGCGGGGAGAAACGGGTTGGACTCGAGCTCCATCACGCGCTGCGCATTAAGCCGCTCCGCCAGCACACGCGCCAGCGTGCTCTTGCCGACTCGGATGGGGCCTTCCACTGCAATGTAACGGGGCAGCTCGAAAAGATTCGCCATGGGCTAGCAATGGTACGGAATTGGCAGGATAGCTCGGATGCCGCCGACTGGCAATTGCGGAAAAAGTTAACAGGAGGAAAATTGGGGATTGAGTCATTTTGCGATTGGGCGATTTAGCGATTGAATTTGTGATGGTGGGCCGGCTCGCTTCGCTTCGCCGGGACAGCCGAGGCGGCTGTCGCCACATGAGTTAGTCGATGAAATACAATCGCCTCATGCTTGGGATCGCTGTCGCCAGCGCTGCGTCTGCAGCCGCCGTCGCCGCCGGTTATCAGTCGATGGCGCCGACGGGACAGTGGTACGGTCGCACTTTTACGGGCCTGCGGCGCGGCTCGCGCCAGCTTGCTCTTACCTTCGACGACGGACCTAATGACCCGCATACTTTGCGGTTGCTCGAAGTGCTTGCGAAGCATGGCGTGCACGCGACGTTTTTCCTGATCGGACGATTCGCTCAACAGAGACCGGATATTGCGCGGGAAATTGCTGCCGCCGGCCATATCATTGGCAATCATACTTTTTCGCATCCGCTGCTGATCTTTAAGAGCCAATCGGAAATTCGCCGCGAGATTTCGCAGTGCCGCGCCGCTCTGGAAGACGCGGTTGGCTCGCACTCGAATCTTTTCCGTCCGCCGTTCGGGGGCAGACGCCCCGCGGTCTTGCGCGTGACGCGCGAACTGGGTCTTGAACCGGTCATGTGGAATGTGACCGGCTATGACTGGAATGCGGCGTCCAGCGATGCGATTGAGAGACAGATCAACAAACGAGTGCGCGGCGGAGATGTGATTCTGCTGCATGATGGCGGGCACAAACAGGTGGGGGCCGATCGTTCGAAAACCGTAATGGCGGTTGATCGGTTGATAGCACATTACAAATCTGCGGGATATGAGTTCTTAACGATTCCCAAGATGATGGCGGAAAGTGGCAGTCGAAAATTTGAAACCAGCGCCTGAAGGCGAGCTCATCTTTCGTCCTTTGCGGCACGCATGAATGCATGCCCTGATGCGAATCGCAGCTGGCGGCACTTGCAGCGAACTGCTGGCGTCGCGGCGCCTACCGCCACGCGCCTAACAGACGGCGCAAATCTACCCATTGACCCAGGTGATATGCATTGTGGTCGGCTACCAGCAGCGCCTCGCGCAGAATGGTTTGGCCTTCGCCCCAGGGGATGCGCGCGAAGAGATCGGTCTTCGGATTCGCCACCAGGTCTTGCATCGCCTTCGAATCTTTGCGGAACCGCTGAATGCTTTTCTTCCACGCCGCATCGCTCGGCGGCGCTTCGGTTTCTGGCCAATAACCCTCCGGCCATTTCGGAGACTGGTATTTCGGATTGCGGATGAACTCGAGAATGTCCCACTGGGCGATGCGTAGATGTTCGAGCAGCATCCAGGCGCTGTGCGGGAGTTTCTCGGGCTTTACGCCGCGCAGTTTCTCCGGCATATCTTTTACGATTTCGTCAAACTTGGCGTGTGCGCCGCCGCCGGCGAGCAGGTCGACCAGCTGCTTGCGGAGTTGTTGCGTGGTGGAATCTTTTGCCGGCATATTTCTTCCCTTTGAGATTTAATACGCCCTTATTGGATGCGTCAGGCGGCGGCTAGGCCGCGCGTCCGGCGACTAGTTGCGTGCAGTGCGCGCAGCGGCGGGCGTCGATGGGAATCTCGCTGAGGCATTCGGGACATTTCTTCGTCGTGGGGTCGGGTGGCTTTTCGCCTCTGTGCATGCGTGCGATCAGAGCATTCACCGGCAAGACCACGAAAAAATAAACGGCGGCAGCAATCAACAAAAACGAGATACAGGCGTTGATGAACTCGCCAATAGGAAACTCGGTGCCGTGGATGTTGAACTTTACTTTGGAATAGTCGGGTTTGCCAACGATCAGCGCGATCACCGGCGTAAGGAAAGCTTTGGTCATTTCGGTGACCACCGCACCAAAAGCCGCGCCCACTACCACGCCGACGGCCATGTCGACCACATTGCCGCGCAGGATGAATTTCTTGAAGCCGCTGAGCATAGGAGCCTCCGAGGATGGCGATAAAGGTAAGACAGAAGGGTGGTCGGGTCAAGCGGGCGTACGGCCAGTCGAGAAAAATCCTCACCACAGGGTACACAGAGGAACACGGGGTAACCTGTCTTGATGTGGGCCTCAGATGCGCATCGGCATCACGATGTACCGGTACTTGTAGTCATCGCCTTCTGCGGGTCGCAGCTGGCCGGCCGACTGTGCGTCTTTCAGTTCGAGGCGTACTTCGCCGGAGCCAACCGACTTTAGAAATTCCAACAGATATTGGGCGTTGAAGCCGATCGTCAGCGGGTCGCCGCTGTAGGGGGCTTCGAGGGAGTCTTCCGATTCGCCGGCCTCGGTGGATGACGCAGAGATCTTTACTTCATCTTTTTCCAGCTTCAGGCGGACGGCGCGCGAGCGTTCGTCGGCAAATTGCGCCACGCGCTGGATCGCTGAATTCAGTTCGTCGGCGTTCATGGTGACGCTCTTGCTGTTGTCTTTGGGAAGGACGGCTTCGAAGTTGGGGAACTGGCCGGTCAGCTGGCGCGAAGTGAGCAGGCGCGAACCGATGCGGAAGAACAACGTCGACTCGTCTTTGGCGAATTCGACGGTTTCGGCGTCATCGGAATCGAGCAGGATTTTCAGCTCGTCCATGGCTTTTTTGGGGACGAGCGTTTTCATTTCGCCGGAGACTCCTTCGAATTTTTCTCCGGCGCGCTCACAGTGAGCGAGGCGGTGACCGTCGGTGGCGACCATGGTGATCGATTCCGGCTTGAGCAGCATTAGCGCACCGTTGAGCGTGTAGCGCGATTCTTCGTTCGAAATGGCGAAGCCGGTGCGGGCGATCAATCCGCGGAGGACCTGGCCGGGAATCTTTATGACTCCGGCTGTAGGAAATACGGGCAGGCTGGGGAAGTTTGATTTCGCCATCCCGACCATTTTGGTGTTCGAGCGTCCGCAACGAATGCTGACCCAGTGGTTTTCGAGCAGTTTGATGGTAATGTCGGCGTCGGGAAGAAGTCTTACGTAGTCATACAGCTTGCGCGCCGGAATGGTACACGAACCTTCCTTTTTTACCTTGGCGTTGCAGGAGGTGCGCAGGCTGAGATCGAGGTCGGTGGCAGTGAGGGCGAGCTTGCCATCGGCAGCTTCAAACAAATAATTTGAGAGGATGGGGATGGTGGTTTTGCGCTCGACGACGCCCTGCGTGGCGGTCAACTCGCGCAACAGCTCGGCCTTGCTGACTGTGATTTCCATCGTTCCCACCGCGACGGCGGCTTCCACCGGCATAACGTTAATCTCCCGTGGCGCTACTGCTTTTATCTTTTCTTATATCAAATATAAAACCTATAAAACCAGCAGTAACAGAAGGCGGCGCGGAGAAGTGGAAAAGTTTGGGAAAGCGCATGTTGTCAGCATCTTGCCCCCCGACCCTTCGTGTGAGTAATAGGTCTGCACTTCACTTGACGCCGCAGCAGAAAAAGTCTTGCTGGTCTATTTCAGTTACCGCTTGCACAGTTTCCACATCCGGTTCACAACGCTGAAAAAGCAAATTGCGGAAATCGTTTCTGAGCGAGCACTCGCCTGCTCAAAAATCCGCCGATCAGCCACCTAACTGCTCGGTCAGCTTGTTGAGCAACCTGTTTAAATCTTTGTCGTTCTTGCGGACCTCTTCAATCTTCTCGACCGAGTGCAAAACGGTGGTGTGATGCTTGCCGCCGAATTGCCGCCCGATTTCGGGCAGCGAGGCCTCGGTCATCTGCTTGGCCAGATACATCGCGATCTGGCGCGGATA
>Ga0181522_10002557_pt1 | contig 10342 bp, 6 predicted proteins | sample PEATcosm2014_Bin_27_FD_121103 | JGI IMG/M metagenome (GOLD analysis project Ga0181522, IMG submission 121103) | Peatland microbial communities from MTU Mesocosm Facility, Houghton, MI, USA - PEATcosm2014_Bin05_10_metaG | ecosystem: Environmental > Terrestrial > Soil > Wetlands > Peat | place...
CCTCAGAGGCGAGTCCACCTTCGTATAGATCTTCATTCAATTCATATGCCTGCTGGTATTGCGCGACGGTATCCTTCAGCAGTTTTTCTTCGGCGTCCAGGCTGCGCGCCGCGAAGTAATCTACGCCGAGCGAAGCGTGCATGCTCAAGTTGATTACCGCGAGATCGGCACTGCTGGCCTGCGCCTGTTCCCGATAAGATTCCACGTTTTTGCTGACCCGGCCCCAGGCGTTTGTCTGGTAAGACAGATTGGCCGGCACTATGTAGTCATTAAAGGTAACCCCGTCACTAGCCAATCGAGGCGGAAGATTGTTGGAATTCCGCTCTCGCGTGGCCGAAGGAGACAGGGTGATCGTGGGATAGTAATCAGCACGCACGTAGCGCAAGGCGGCTCGAGATTGTTGGTAGTTGGCCACTGCTTGTTTCAGGTTTTGATTGGAAACATTAATTTCCTGCTCCAGGGAATTGAGTTGCGCGTCCTGAAATATCTCCCACCAATTCCCGCCCAGGTTCTGTTCGCTGGGTTGCGCGGTTTTCCACTGCCCGATCTCCTTGTACGCCGGTGGAGTTGAAATCGGCGGGGCACCTTTATATTTGGGCCCGACCGCGCAGCCGGCAAAGGGAAGCACGCACGCAATGAGAATGGGGAGCAGGGTCCAGCGCGCACGCGACTCATTCATGGCTACGTGCGGCGCTCGCGAGGTCTTCATTTGATATCTCCGGGCAGCGCGGCGTTTACGGTCTCGACTTCCTCTCCGGAAACGAGCGAATCGGGCGGGTTCAGAACGATTTGATCGTGGGCGCTGAGTCCAGCAACAATCTCAATCTGATCTCCGAAGTCACGGCCGGGAGTGACGTCAATGACCGAAACCTTGCCATCTTTCACAACCCCGACCTGCAGCTTCGAGGAGCGAAAAATCAGGGTGTTGACTGGAACCAGATAAGTCGAGTTTTGTCCCGGAATTTTCAGGTGCACTTCGGCATACGACCCGGAGAAAAGTTTTCCGGAGGGATTGGCAACGTCCACCTCCACCAGCAATGTGCGGGTGGTGGCGTTGATCGCGTCGGCCGTTCGCACTAATTTGCCCGGGAATCTTTTGTCGGGGAACTCGGCGAGAACGATATCCGCCTGGGTTACGCCCGGCTTCACGCCTTGCGAGTATTCCTCCGGAACATTAACGTACACCCGCAATGTGCTTGCCTGAACCATGTCGAATAGATCAGTTCGCGGCGCAGTGTTGCTTCCGGAATTGATCAGGTCGCCGATATCTGTATTGCGCGCAATAATTACCCCATCAAATGGTGCGTACACTTTTTCGAAGGATACGAGCGCTGCATAGTGGCGCACGTTTGCCTCATCCGCGTCCACAATCGCCTTATTTGCGGCGTAACTCCCGACGGCGTTATCGACGGATTGCTGGGGGACGGCATGTTTTGTCAGCAGTGATTGATAACGGTCTCTCGTGATCTGAGCCAATGCCAGATTGGCTTCCGCCGTTGCCAGAGTGCTGCGCGCCTGCGCCAATTGCTCATCCACCTCCGGGGTCTGAATGGTCGCGAGCAGGTCGCCGGCTTTCACGTGCGCACCAATATCGAAATACCAACTCTTGAGATAGCCGTCGGTACGGGCGTAAATCGGGGAAGAAATGAATGGCTGAATGTTGCCAGGCAGAATGATTTCCTGCGCGGGTGCGGTTTGTTTAGGCAGGACAACGGAAACAGAGGGCACAGCCATTTGCGCCGTCGCCGCACGCAGGTTTGTTTCTGCCTTGACTCGAGACCTGATCCCAAGGATCAAATCCGCAACCAGCAAACAGACAATTGCGATCAAGACTACCCCGCCGCGAAAGGTTTTGCTGCCCCCATCGCTGGAGGCGTTGGGGCGGTCCGTCCCGGTCGCGGAGCTTTCGTTGGATTCATTCGGTTTCATATTGTTCATTGCCACTTTTGTGATTACTTCCCGAAATCCTTATCTGGTAATCCCTCTTTCTGTACGGCAGCCTTTTGCCGAGACCCGTGCAGCAAGCTGAAGAATGTGGGAACGAAGAGCAGCGTGGAAACGGTGGCAAAGAGCAGACCCCCGATGACGGCTCGTCCCAACGGAGCATTCTGTTCACCACCATCACCCAATCCCAACGCCATCGGCACCATGCCGATGATCATGGCGAGAGCTGTCATTAACACCGGACGAAACCGGGTAAAGCCCGCCTGCAGCGCGGCGGCAATGGCATCCTTTCCTTCCGCCATCTGCTCGGTAGCAAAGCTGACCACCAAAATGCTGTTCGCGGTCGCCACGCCCATGCACATGATTGTCCCCATCAGCGCAGGGACGCTCAACGTTGTATGGGTAATAAAGAGGAACCATGCAATTCCCGCCAGAGCCGCGGGCAGCGCGGAAATCATGATGAGGGGATCAAGCCAGGATTGAAAGTTCACCACGATCAGCAGGTAATCGAGAAGGATCGCGAAGATTAGTCCGCTCAGAAGACCTACGTAGGAAGAACGCATCGTCTGCACCTGCCCGCGAACCACAACGTGCGAGCCTCGCGGAAGTTGCGAACGGAGGGCATCGATATTCTTATTAATGTCACGAGCGACTCCGCCAAGATCGCGTCCTGAGACGGAACCATAAATATCAATCACCGGAGCGATGTTGTAGTGAGATTCCACCGCCATTCCGGATCCACGCTTCACCGAAACCAGGCTTGCCATCAACGATGGCGCGGCTTCTCCGGTTGTGCTGGTGACTGGAATGTTCACCAGATCCTGCAGTGTGTCTTCGCGATACTGCGGTGTCTGGGTGGCGATCGAGTAGCTGACGCCGGTTCTTGGGTCCACCCAAAACGTCGGCGAAGTCTGAAAACTCCCACCCAGCGAAATCAGCAGGTTTTGCGCAATATCTGATCCTGTGTAACCGAGTTGCTGCGCCTTGGTGCGTTCGATTCGGAGATGCAGATAGGGCTCATCGAATGGTTGCTGGATGCGCAAGTCAGCCGTTCCGGGTACATACCTGACTTTCTGCAACAAGTTGCTGGCCCACTCGCGATTGCCCTCGAGGTCGTTGCCGATGACTTGAATGTCGATAGGAGCGGGGAGTCCAAAGTTAAGAATCTGCGTGACCATATCCGAGGGAAGGAAAGCAAACATCACGCCCGGAAATTGTTTCGCCAGACTCAAGCGCAGCTTGTCGACGTACTCGCCAGTCGGATGATGTTTGGGCGACAGCGTAACCAGTACGTCGGCATCCGATGTTCCCACCGGCGCCGAGTTGCTATAGGAAAGATTGATTCCGCTGTAGGGCAGACCGATGTTATCGATGATGTTGTTGACCTCATCCGCCGGAATTTGCTTGCGGATCGAGTCTTCCACCAGATCGCACAAGAAGGCGGTGTCTTCTATGCGCATACCGGTAGGCCCGCGGAGATGCAGCTTAAAACTTCCGGCGTCAACAGTGGGGAAAAAATCCTGGCCCAACCATGGAATGATAAGGGCCAACGATCCCAGGCAGGCCACGAAGAAGCCGATGAGAAAGGCCGCGCGATGATGCAGGCAGCGATCCAGAACTCCGTGATAGCCCTCGCGAAATCCTTCGAAGCCAGCCTCAAACCGCTGCTGCATACGAACCAGGGGATTGCGGCTGGTTTCGTGTTCCCCTATTTTTTGATTCCTTAACAAATATTTCGCCATGGTCGGAACAATGGTTCTCGACAGGAAATACGAGGCGAGCATGGCGAAACATACCGCCTCCGCCAGCGGCAGAAAGAGATATCGCGCGACGCCCGAGAGCAAAAACATCGGCGCGAATACGATACAGATCGAAAGTGTTGAAACGAACGCCGGAGTCGCGATTTGCATAGCGCTGTCGAGGACGACTTCATCCATGTTCTTGTCAGGCTCGGCCTCGCGGTTGCGGTTGATGTTTTCGACTTCCACAGTCGCGTCGTCTACGAGAATGCCGACGGCCAGCGCCAGCCCTCCCAGTGTCATGATGTTGATAGTTTCGCCGATCACGCTCAGCACAATCAGTGACGTAAGGATGGCCAAAGGGATTGAGGTCGCGATAATGAGCGTGCTCCGCCAGTTCCCAAGAAAAATCAGAATCATCAGCGCGGTCAGACAAGCGGCGATGAGAGCTTCGCGGACCACACCACTGATTGCTCCCAGAACAAAGATGGATTGATCGGCAAGCGGTTGCATCTTCAACTGGGCTGGAACCGTGGTAGCGATCTGCGGAAGAAGCGATTTGATGCCGGCAATCACTTTCAAGGTGGAAGCGTCTCCGGCTTTTTGAATGGTGAGCAACACAGAGCGCTGTCCATTCACCCGAACGACGTTGGTTTGCGGAGGAAAACCATCACGCACCCAAGCAACATCTCCTACATAGATTGTGGTGCTGCCGATCGTTTTTATCGGGATGCGGTTCAGTTCGCCGATTGTCTGCGGGGCCGCGTTGGGAACGTCGACGTCATATTCCTTGCCGCCAATTTTCGATGTGCCGGTCGGAAGAATTAGATTCTGCAAAGCAATCGCGTTGACCACATCCAGTGCAGACAAACCCTTCGATTGCAGTTCAGACGGATTCAGGTCAACCTGCACCTGGCGCTGCTTGCCACCGTAGGGATAAGGTACCGATGCCCCTTGGATTGTGATGAGTTGGGTGCGAATAAAATTGAGGCCATAGTCGTTGAGTTGCTGCTCAGAGAGTCCTTGTCCCGAAAGAGCCAACTGCAACACCGGCACGCTGGATGCGCTATACGCGAGAATGAGCGGCGGAGTGGTCCCAGTCGGCAATTGGTGGAGCTGGGTTTGCGAGATGGCCGTGATCTGCGCAATGCCCCGTTCCACGTTCGCCGTAGGCTGCAGGAAAACCTTCACTACCGCGACTCCGTACAGCGACTGCGACTCGATGTGTTCAATATTGTCGACCGTAGTGGTGAGGGCTCTTTCGGTGACACTGATGATTCGGTCGTTCATGTCCTTGGGAACCAGGCCGGCGTAGTTCCAAATAATGCTGACGACCGGAATATCGATGTTCGGGAAGATGTCAGTCGGCGTGCGGGAAATCGCGATCAATCCCATCACCAGGATGAGAATGGCCATCACCACAAAGGTGTAGGGCCGACGCAGCGCTAGTCGGACAATCCACATGCGATTCCTTTAACGAAACCCGAAAGCCATGATTTGCTAGCCGACTCTCTCGCATTTCTGGCTGCGTCGGAGTTATGCATCCAGCGTGCCATCGTGCTGTGCCTCTTGCGAGGGATGTAAACTGGTGCGAACGCGCCATTTACGCTTGGAACTTCTTCGGCGTTCCCGCCAGGTAGCCGAGACTCGTCCATCCAGTCTGTGCACGTGTCGGCCAGCTGACACCCGCGAATCGGAGCAAACGGACGATTGCGGTCCAGGATGCGACTTGCCGCGTGGCCATTCTGCCGGGTGAAAGCCAATCGCGGGAACAGGCTGTTGGTTGGCCCCTTCCAACCAGCCCTGCGCCGGGTAACGATACAGAAGCGCGACGCCGATCGGGGTTCTATCACTTCGACGGTCAGTCAATCTGCCTCGGATGCGGGCGTTCAGCGCCCTCGCGGCAACAAAAATGCAAAGCTCGAGCGGAGGCATATCGATGGATTGGGCACAACATGGAGTGAAAATCGTACATTCGGATGAGCTTGATCTGAACACACCGCAGACATCGGGCATGACGCGCGCTGCCGCCATTACCCATGCGAGAGCTGGCGCAAACAAGTTGTGGGCCGGTACGATGTTGGTTCAGCCGGACGCCAAGACCGGACCGCATCATCACGGGGAACTGGAGACTGTTCTCTACGTCGTCAAGGGCCGAGTTCGAATGCGATGGGGCGATCAACTGGAATTCAGCGACGAGGCCAGGCCGGGCGACTTTATTTACGTTCCACCTTACGTACCACACCAGGAGATTAATGCCAGCCCGGATCAGAGTTGCGAAGCTGTAGTTGTGAGGGATGGGCAGGATCCCATTGTTATTAATTTAGATCTGCATACTCCAGAGCCCGCCAGTGCCGGGCATCCCGGCATGCCGTTTCACCCTGATCGCTGAGCAACATCCGCAAGATCTTGCCCGTGGCAGCGTGGCGTGCACGTGGCCGCTGTCGACATTTCGACAGTTCGTCAGGACGCTCTCAACACAACGAATTGTTGTGTGCCTTCGAGTGTGCACGTTCGCCTCAGCCCACTGGGCCTGCATAACCATGCATCCAAAGAGCGTTTCCGCCTGAATGCCCTATCTAGTGCCACCGCTTGGCGACCTCGAAGGGGGGAGCGGCTTGGAGGAAAGAATGAGCCCGTACCGCTACTATCTTCCATCCAAGCACGCTTCTGGTGGAGGGCTGACCTGTCAGAAGCAACTATTGTTCCAAACAATTTCGGCAGGGGAATTCGGCAGTGTCCTAATTTCGGGAGCAAAGCCTTTAACCGCAGAGGACGCAAAGGATTCGCAGAGGACGCGAAGAAAGCACAGTCGAAATTAGGACACTACCGGGAATTCAGAGAGATTTTAAGAATTGGCGTCCTGTGATAGATTAGCGCCCCATAAGCAAGAAAAAGTTTCTCGTTGCTCCGAAAAATCGGCAACCCATCAAGGGGGTCCCGTGATCGCTCGTCTATTTGCTCTCGGATTGCTCGCTGGTTCGGCGCTGGCGCAGAATGTGGTTCGCTATACGACCACTACCGACAACGTGAAGTACCTTTTTGCGACGGCGGAGCCGGTCGCTCGGCTACACTCCGGCGACATTCTCGACACCAATACGCTCGATTGTTTTGGCAACGTAATTAGAAAGCCCGGGGACACGCTCAGCCTGGTGAAGGGCGACAATCCGCTGGCCGGGCCGTTTTATGTGGAGGGCGCTGAGCCGGGCGACACGCTGGCGGTGAAGATTCTTGACCTGCAGGTCGACGGGGACACCGGCGCGGGCGCGTTCTCATACGGATTTGGGGCGCTCAACGAGACCAACTATACGCCGATGCTGCATCCGCCGTTGCCCGAGAAGATCTGGTTCTATCACATTGATCATGCGTCAAACGCTGCCACGTTCAAAGCACTTGACTCGGATTTTTCGGTAAAAATTCCTTTGCATCCTTTTTTCGGTTGCATCGGCGTCGCGCCGGCGGGAGGCGAGGCGCGCAGCTCGGTCGTACCTGCAGAATTCGGCGGCAATATGGATTCTCCTGAAGCCAGCGTGGGCAATACCGTGTATTTTCCGGTGAACGTGAAGGGCGGTCTGCTGTATATCGGGGACGGCCACGCTGCGATGGGCGATGGCGAGATTGCGGGCTCGGCAATCGAAGTACCGCTAAAGGCGCGAGTGCAGCTCACGGTGATGAAAGGCCGGACCATCAGTTGGCCGCAGTTTGAAAATGACGATGCCATTATGACGGTTGGTGCGTATCGTCCGCTGGACGATGCGCTGCGCATTGCCTTCACGGAATTGGTGCACTGGATCCACAAAGACTATGGCTTGTCGGAATTCGACGCCTACGAACTGCTGTCGCAAGTGGGGAAGATCCATCTCAACGAGATGGTGGATCCAAATTACGTTGTCGTGGCGTCCATCGAAAAGAAATACCTGCCTCCGATGAAGAAACCGTAGATTCGTAAGATAATCTTTTAAGACGCAACGCGTGTGTGTGAGCTGAACTATGGCCCGGCCCAAACTCCAAGCGCAGTTGGCCCACCACCCCGTTCTGCGCTACGGTCTTGCGACGACTTCCTCCGCCATTGCCCTTGGCTTGGCGCTTCTGTCGCAACACTATGGTTTCCGCAACGTGGAAGTACCGCTTTTCCTGTTTGCCATTGTCGTAACCGTCTGGTACGCAGGGACCGGGCCTGTGATTCTTGCGGTTGTACTTTCTAGTTTAGCCTTCGACTACTTCTTTACTGAACCCCGCTACAGCTTCTACATCAGACGTTCGGAGCTCCCGTACTACGCTGTCTTCGTACTGTTTGCGTTACTGCTTGCCTGGTTTGCCGCCATTCGACGCCGGGTTGAGGCAGAGCTTCGTCAAGCTCGCGACAAGCTCGAAATCGAAGTGGCGGAACGGACCCAGCAGGCCAGCCTGCTCAATCTCACGCATGACACGATTTTCGTCCGCGATATGAGCGATGTCATTACCTACTGGAATCATGGCGCGCAGGAATTGTACGGGTGGGCGTCGGAGGACGCGATCGGAAAGCGTTCTCACGTTCTCTTGCGGACCGTGTTCCCGGCGCCGATTGACGACATCAACGCCGAACTGCTGCGGAGGGGGCGATGGGAGGGCGAACTCAGACATGTGAAGGCCGACGAAACCCAGGTGGTGGTGTCGAGCCGGTGGTCCTTGCGGCGCGACGAGCAGGAGCGGGCCGTTGCCATCATGGAGACGAACAATGACATCACGGAGCGCAAGCGCCGGGAGCAAGAAGTTGAGAGTCTCAATCAGGAACTCGCCAAGCGCTCCACGGAGCTCGAATCCATCAACAAGGAGCTGGAAGCGTTTGCCTATTCCGTCTCGCATGACTTGCGCGCGCCCCTTCGCCACATGGCTGGATACACTGAGCTGCTTCAAAAGAAGGCATCTTCCGGGTTGGATCAAAAGAGTAACCACTACATCTTGATGATGCTTGAGTCTGCCAAGCGTATGGGCGATCTGATTGACGATCTGCTGGCTTTTTCGAGAATTAGCCGGGCTGAAACGCAGAAGACGATGGTAAACCTGGCGCAGCTGGCAAGAGAAGCTCTTGCCGAAGTTCGGCAAGACACGGAGGGACGCAACATTGTCTGGAAAATCGGGACGCTGCCCGATTTCTATGGAGACCGTTCGATGCTCAGGCTTGTACTGGTGAATCTTATTTCCAATGCGGTTAAATTCACGCGCACGCGCGCGCAGCCTGAGATCGAAATCGGATGCTCCGAGGGAAACGGAAATGAATTGGTAGTATTCGTAAGGGACAATGGAGCTGGGTTTGATATGAAGTACATAAATAAATTGTTTGGCGTGTTTCAACGCCTGCACCAGTCTGATGAATTTGAAGGCACGGGCATTGGACTGGCGACGGTTCAACGGATCATACATCGTCACGGAGGCAAAGTCTGGGCCGAGGGCGTAGTTGACGGGGGTGCGACCTTCTATTTCTCGGCTCCGAGACCACAAGGAGAATTATGGAGAGCGTGAACAAACTGGGGCGCATCCTGATGGTTGAAGATGATCCCAAAGACGTGGAGCTTACGCTCACGGCTCTTGAGGATTACAACCTCGCCAACGAGGTCGTGGTTACCCGCGATGGCGAACAGGCCCTCGATTACTTGTATTGCCGCGGGGAATACAAGACACGCTCCAGTGGCAACCCAGCAGTCATGCTGCTCGATCTGAAACTACCCAAGGTCGATGGGTTGGAGGTGTTGAAGCAAATCAAGTCTGATGAGGAGCTGAGAATGATTCCCGTGGTTGTGCTGACCTCATCGAAGGAAGAAAAGGACATGGTGGCGAGCTACAAACTCGGAGTGAACGCGTACGTGGTGAAGCCAGTTGACTTTCATGAGTTTGTAAATGCCATCAAGGAACTGGGCGTTTTCTGGGCAGTCATCAATGAGCCGCCCCCGGGAAGCGTACGGAAGTGAGTATCCTGAGGGAAGAGCATGCGGCACCCATTGCGGATTTTATCGGTCGAAGATGATCCTAAGGACACGAGGCTGATTCAGGATCTCTTTGAGACAGACGATATAGTCTGCGAAATAACCCGGGTCGACACTCAGGCCTCTCTGCTGGATCTCCTGAAGCGGGGCGGAACCGACCTGATTCTGGCGGATTACAGTTTGCCGTCGTTCGACGGCATTTCAGCTTTGAAGCTTGCAAAGCAAGTCTGCCCGGACGTGCCGTTCATATTTGTTTCCGGAACCTTGGGCGAAGAAGTAGCGATTGAAGCGCTCAAACTTGGGGCAACAGATTACGTCCTGAAGACGAGCTTATCGAGGCTTGTGCCATCGGCGCAGCGTGCGCTGCGTGAAGCCACACAAAGGGCCGAACGTAAACGTGCCGAGGAGGCACTGCGTCAGAGCGAGACTTATCTGGCTGAGGCGCAGCGTCTGAGCCACACCGGCAGTTTCGGCTGGAAACCTTCCACCGGCGCGATCATTTGGTCAGAGGAAACCTTTCGAATCTTTCAGTACGACCGAACCACGACGCCCACCATAGGACTGATTCTCCAACGGGCCCATCCGGACGACGTGGCGCTCGTGCAACAGACGGTCGAACGTGCGACGCAGGGTGCGAAGGATTTTGAGCATGAGTATCGCTTGCTGATGCCGGACGGTTCCCTCAAGCATCTCCAC
>Ga0181522_10002558_pt1 | contig 10340 bp, 8 predicted proteins | sample PEATcosm2014_Bin_27_FD_121103 | JGI IMG/M metagenome (GOLD analysis project Ga0181522, IMG submission 121103) | Peatland microbial communities from MTU Mesocosm Facility, Houghton, MI, USA - PEATcosm2014_Bin05_10_metaG | ecosystem: Environmental > Terrestrial > Soil > Wetlands > Peat | place...
CAATTCGCACATCATGGGGACCAACGCGATCGGCGCGATGATCGTCGCCGGGCCGGAAGGCTTGGTGAAAAACCAGTACCGCACCTTCAACATCAAGAGCGCGTCGCTGACCCCGGGCGACGACTGCGCGATGATGCGTGAAGTGCTGACCCGCCGTTTCGCGCGCCTCGCCAAGGAGCAGGGCCAGAAGACGTCAGCCGCCGCAACCTTCCCTCGTCCCGAGGAGCCGTCCGATGCGGCTTCGCTCTTCCCTCATCCTGAGGAGCGCCCGCAGGGCGCGTCTCGAAGGACGGGGGAAGGCGACGCCGCCGCGTCCTTCGACACGCCGGCTGCGCCGGCGGCTCAGGATGAAGCGTCGCCGGCGGCGGCGGGTCGCGACGACAGCGAACACTTCCCTGACCGGCCCGACCTCGTCGTGATCGACGGCGGGCGTGGCCAGCTCGAGGCGGCGCGGCAGGTGTTCGCCCAACTCGGCGTCCAAGGCGTCGCGCTTGCCTCGATCGCCAAGGGGCCCGACCGCAACGCCGGGCGCGAGACTTTCTTCATTCATGGTCGCGAGCCGTTCAAGCTCGCCCCGCGCGATCCGGCGCTGTTCTTCGTCCAACGGCTGCGCGACGAGGCGCACCGCTTCGCCATCGGCACGCACCGCGCGCGGCGCAAGAAGGATTTCGTCAGGAGCCCGCTCGACGAGATCCCGGGCGTTGGGCCGTCGCGCAAGCGCGCCTTGCTGCACGCCTTCGGCTCGGCCAAGGACGTCGCCAAAGCCGGCCTCGCCGATTTGGAGAAGACCCCGGGACTCAACGCCGCCACCGCCAAGCGCATCTACGACTTCTTCCACGAGGGCGGCGGGGGTTGACGACGCTCGCCGCTCATTCGGCCGGCGGAGCGACCTGTCCTGCGACTGGAACGCGAAACATCGCCAGCACGCCGGCGACCCGTTCGTCGGCTTCCTGAACCGGGGTCAGGAAGACCTCCAGCGCCACCCGCTGGCCGTGCTTGTGCAGGCCTTCGATCGGTCCCCAGGCGGCGCTGCCGCGCCACGCCGATCCCATCGCCCGCTGGAATCCGGCCCAGTGCATCGCCCGATATTCCTCCGGCACGATCAGGTCGACCCGGCGGCGTAGCGCCTCCTCCCGCGCGTGGCCAAACAAGGCCTCGGCGCCGGCGTTCCAAAAGGCGATGCCGCCGTCAGGACGCGCGTAGACGATCGCCGTCAGACGGTTTCCGACAAGGGCCGCGCCAAGCGCGCCAATTTGGTCCGGGATCGGCATAGCCCCTCGCGCGTTCGCCCGTCGATCCGCCGTCGCGCCGACTGCGCTACGGCGTTCGCACGAATTCGGAGTTTGTTACGTATGACGCATGCGGCGCGGCAAGAATTCCCGCCAGTTGGCGGTCGCCGGCGCCATCAAACGTATCGACGACTTCCATGAGGGTAGCGGGAGATGGAGGAGCGTGGTAGGGGCGGCGATCCCTTGTCCCCCGCGGGAGACGGTGGCCGGCGAAGCGGTCGCTTGTAGACGCGGTCGTTGACCGCGTCGGGCGTGAGGCGCCTTGCGCCAGGGACGCGGCCAACGGCCGCGTCTACAAATGCGCCTCTTTCGACCGACGATTTTGTGCGAGGACTCTTGAATGCTCGAAGGCCTGCCTCCCAACAACGCCGCGCACCTTCTGCGTCTCGTCGCCGACGAGAAGCGCGCGCGTGCAGTGGCCGATCTGATCGTCGAAAGCTTCGAGCCGGCGGAAGCCGCCGCGACGGCGTTCGAGACGGAAGAGCCTTGGCCGGGCGGCGGCAGGGCGTGGCTGGTCGAAGCCTATTTCGGCTTCGCGCCAGACGAAGAGTCGTTGCGCGAACTCGTCGCCGCGGCGGCGGGCGACGAAGCCGCGGGCCAAGTCGAATTCGGCCTGACCGAGAAGCGCGACTGGGTCGCCAATTCGCTCGCCGGCCTCGCGCCGGTGAGGGCTGGGCGCTTCCTCGTCCACGGCGCGCACGATCGCCCCGCGCTCAAGGCCAACGACGTCGGGATCGAGATCGAGGCCGGCCTCGCCTTTGGCACCGGCCATCACGGCACGACCCGCGGCTGCCTGCTTCATTTCGATTGGTTGTTGAAGCGCCGCCGGCCGGCGCGCGTGCTCGACGTCGGCTGCGGCGCCGGCGTGCTCGCCATCGCCGCGGCGAAAGTCCTGCGGCGGAAGGTCTGGCTCGGCGACCTCGACCCGGTCGCAGTCGAGGTCGCCGTGGCCAACGCACGCCTCAACGGCGTCGCCGCCCACTGCCGGCCGCTGCTGTCGCGCGGCGTCGAGAACCGGCTGGTGCGCGAGGGCGCGCCCTACGACGTCGTGTTCGCCAACATCCTCGCCAGGCCGCTGCGCCTGCTCGCGCCATCGCTCGCCGCGGTCACGGCGCGCGATGGCGACGCCATCGTTTCCGGACTGCTCTACGCGGATGTCCCCGGCGTGCTCGCCGCTTGGCGCGCACAGGGCTTCTTCCTGCACGAGCGCATCGACCTCGAAGGCTGGGCCAGCCTCAGGCTGTCGCGCTGATACGCGGCGACGGTCAGCGCCCCGGTCGTTGGGGCGCGACGCAATCGCACCTGATCGTCATCGCGAGCAAAGCGAAGCGATCCAGACTAAGCTGTCGCCGCAGTCCCCAAGTCTGGATCGTTTCGCTGTCGCTCGCGATGACGGTTACGTCGAGCTTATTCCTGCAGCATTTGGATTCCACGGAGATCGCCCGCCTTCGCCTTGGCGAACGGCGCTTCGAAGCTTTCCGTCGTGAACCGCCAGGCGCGCATCGACTCCGACCAATAGTCGGATGCGCGGCCCATCTTGCGCTTCAGGTGCTGGACGAAGGCGCGCCGGTCGGGCAGCACGCTCCAGACGCTCGGCAGGAACAGCGCGCTCGCGCCGCGCTCGCGCAGGATCAGCCCGTCGCGGCGAGGGTGAAGCTTGGCGATCAGTTCGTCTTCGTCGGCCAAGACGAGCGGCGTCGCCGGCGACAGAACGGAGATCGAGATCGTCAGTCCGGCAAGCTCGTCCGCCTTTAGCGGCGAAAATCGCGGATCGCCGAAACCGGCGGCCACCGCGTTGGTCGCGACGTCGCGAGCGAGCGACATGCGCGGCGCCGGTGAGCCGATGCAGCCGCGCAATCGCCCTTCGCGTTCGAGCGTGACGAAGCTGGCGCGTTGGGCGGAGAGAGCAGGCTCGACGCCAACAGCCAATTCGAGTTCTGGCGCTTCGCCCTCATGCGCGACGGCGAAGTCGAGGCCCGCGGCGGCGACGGCGATAAGGCGCGCGCGGTCAGCGTCGGTGAATCGCGCCGCGTCCGCCTCCTCGAACGCGAAGGCGCCGTAGCCGACGACACGTTCGCGCGGGCCACCCGCTTCATCGGACGTGGCGAACGCGATTCCAGTCGCGCGCATGCCGCGCGCCTCGGCGACGCGGATCGCGCCGCGCAGCGCCGAATAGCCGCAGGCGTCGGTCGGCTGAAGCTCGCTCCAGTCTCCGCGCTCGATCTTGGCCCGGGTCGCGTCGTCGCGTCCGCGCGCCGCCGGCGCGGAAAGAAAATGCGACAGGTCGGACGACAGGCAGATCGCCGTTTCCGGCCCGCCCCACAGCCGCTCGACCGCCTCCTCGACCAACGCCGGCTCGGCGGCGCCGACCAGGGCGGGGACGATCTCGACGCCCGGCAGCAGGCGCTGGACAAAGATCAGCGCCATCTCCAGGCTGTGCTCGCCAGCGAATGGGCGGGCGTCGACTGAGACGCCGTCGAGCGACTGGATCGCCCGCTCTGCGTCCTCGGCGACCGGGGCGACCCCGAGCGGCGTCGCCCAGGTGGCGGCGGGATGGAGGGCGATTCCGTCGAGCGGGGCGCGGTGGTTGGGGCCGAGAATGACGATCCGCTTCAGGCGCTTGGGCGCGTCGAGGGCGCTGAGAGCCCTGGCGGCGACGCGGCCGGAATATTCGATCCCGGCGTGCGGGACGACGACCATCTTGGCGCGGAACGGGCAGGGCGGCGCGGCGGCGAATGCGGCGTCGAGCGCCGCGCCCAAAGTTGCCGGATCGGCGGGATAGAACATCCCCGCGACCTGGGCGGGATGGACGGCGAGCGTCCGGGTCGAGGCGGTCATTTTGCCTCCTAGCGCGGGCGCTTTCGCCTTACCGAGGCCGCGCCCATCGCCCATATAGGACGCGCGAGGGAATCAAGAATGCGCGTCGTCGACCATTATACGCGCCCACTCCCGGATGGGCGCATCCTGTGCGACGTCTGTCCGCGCGTCTGCAAAATCGGGCCTGGCCAGCGCGGCCTGTGCTATGTGCGCCAGAACGTGGACGGCCACATGGTGCTGACCACCGACGGACTGTCGTCGGGCTTCTGCGTCGATCCGATCGAGAAGAAGCCGCTCAACCACTTTCTGCCGGGTTCGTCAGTGCTGTCGTTCGGCACCGCGGGCTGCAACCTCGCCTGCGCCTTCTGCCAGAATCACGAGATCTCGAAAAGCCGCGAAGTCGATACAAGCGCTCAGCGAGCTTCGCCGGAGGCGATCGCCCGCGCGGCGAGCGAGCTTGGCTGCGCCTCGGTCGCCTTCACCTACAACGATCCGGTGATCTTCTACGAATATGCGATCGACGTCGCCGAGGCCTGTCGCGCCCGCGGGATCAAAACGGTCGCGGTGACGGCGGGATCGATCAAGCCGGGGCCGCGGGCCGAGTTTTTTCGCGCCGTCGACGCCGCCAACGTCGACCTCAAGGCGTTCACCGACCGATTCTATTGGCGCCGCACCGCTTCCAATCTCGCGCCGGTGCTCGACACGCTCAAATACCTCCGCCGCGAAACCGACGTCTGGCTGGAGATCACGACGCTGCTGATTCCGGGCGAAAACGATTCGGAGGGCGAGATTGACGCGCTGACGCGCTGGGTGGTCCAAGAACTCGGCGACGAGACGCCGCTGCATTTTTCAGCCTTCCACCCCGACTACCGCATGCTCGACCTGCCGCCGACGCCGAAAGCGACGCTGTTGCGCGCCCGCGAACAGGGCAGGGCCAACGGCCTGAGGCATGTCTATGTCGGCAACGTCCGCGACGCCGAAGGCGAGGCGACCGACTGCGTCGCCTGCGGCGCGCCGCTGATCCGTCGCGACGGTTACCGCTTGACCCATTACGCGCTCGACGCCAATGGCGCCTGCCGCAAGTGCGGACGCTACCTAGCCGGCCATTTCGCCGCGACGCCTGGGACCTGGGGCAACCGGCGATTGCCGGTTGAGATCGGAAGGTGGGCGTAGCCTTCCTCCGAACAGGGGAAGAAAGGACTACACGAACGTCGCGCGGTCGCGCGTCACGCTTGTTTTTAGATGCTCGCAGACCGCGCGGATGCGCCCGAGGCTGCGAGTGTCCTCGTGGGTGACGAGCCAGTAGCTGCGCGTGGCGCGGCGTTCAGGCAGGACGCGGCGCAGGTCCTTGAACCGCCGCGCGATGAAGTCATGGACGACGCCGAGGCCGAGGCCGGCGCGCAGGGCCTCGAACTGGGTGACGCCGCTCGCGCATTCGAACTGGGTCGGCGCGCCGTCGTAGAGTTCGCGCACATAGTCGAGCGCGGTGGAGAAGGCGTATTCCTCGACGTAGCCAATCAGGCGATGGCGCGCGAGGTCGCTGGCCTCGCGCGGCGCTTCGTGCGCATCGAGATAGGCGGCGCTGGCGTAGATGCCCAACGTGTAGTCTGTGAGCTTCTGAACGACGAAGCGGCCTTCTTCAGGCGGATCGAGCACGACGACGACGTCGACTTCGCGCCGCGCCAGCGGAATGACCTGCGGAACGGGCGCGAGCTGGATTCGCAGGCCGGGATTGCGCGCGACGAAGTCGCCGAACGCGCCCGCAAGATAGTAGGTCGCGAAGCCGTCCGGCGCGCCGATGCGCACGTCGCCGGTCAGTTCCACGTCGACGCCGGAGACTTCCGACTGGGCGTGGAGGAACGCGCTCTCCATCGCCTCCGCCGCGGCGAGAAAGCGTTCTCCGGAGCTGGTCAGCCGCGCGCCGGTGGTCAGCCGCTCGAACAATCGCGCCCCAAGCGCCGCTTCGAGCGCGGCGACCCGCCGGCTCACCGTCGCGTGGTCGAGCCGCAGTCGCCGCGCCGCGGCGACGAATTGCCCGGCGCGCGCCACCGCCAGGAAGACGCGGACATTGTCCCAGTCCATCGCGACACCTTAGCACAATCTTGCACAGCCGTTGCGCGAAAGCGTCGATTGCTGTGCAGGAAATCATTGCGCATAAATCTGGCAACAACAGAAGCAAGGGAGAGCGAACCATGATCGACTACGGGCACTTCATCGGCGGCAAGCGGGTCGCCGGCACGTCCGGCCGAACCAGCGACGTATTCCAGCCGATGGACGGGACGGTGCGCGGCCGCGTCGCGCTCGCCTCCAAGGCGGAGATGCGGGCGGCGGTCGAAAACGCCAAGGCGGCGCAGCCGGCCTGGGCGGCGACGAACCCGCAGCGCCGCGCGCGCGTGCTGGTGAAGTTCAACGAGCTAATCGCCCGGCACATGGACGAGCTCGCCGACATCCTCGCCCGCGAGCACGGCAAGACCGTGATCGACGCCAAGGGCGACATCCAGCGAGGCGTCGAAGTTCTCGAAATGTCGTTCGGCGCCCCGCATATGCTGAAGGGCGAGTTCACGGACGGCGCCGGCCCCGGCATCGACGTCTACTCGATGCGCCAGCCGCTCGGCGTCGTCGCCGGCGTCACGCCGTTCAATTTCCCGGCAATGATTCCGCTGTGGAAGCTCGCGCCGGCGATAGCCTGCGGCAACGCCTTCATCCTCAAGCCGTCGGAGCGCGACCCCGGCGTGCCGATGCGTCTCGGAGAGCTGTTCGTCGAAGCGGGCGGCCCGCCCGGCATCCTCAACGTCGTCAACGGCGACAAGGAGGCGGTCGACGCCATCCTCGACGATCCCGACATCAAGGCGATCGGGTTCGTCGGCTCGACGCCGATCGCCGAGTACATCTACGCGCGCGGCACGGCGACCGGGAAGCGTGTGCAGTGCTTCGGCGGCGCCAAGAACCACATGGTGGTGATGCCGGACGCCGACATGGATCAGGCGGTCGACGCGCTGATCGGCGCAGGCTACGGCGCGGCAGGCGAGCGCTGCATGGCGGTTTCGGTCGCGGTGCCGGTCGGCCAAAAAACCGCCGACGAACTGGTCAAGCGGCTAATCCCGCGCGTCGAGGGACTCAAGGTCGGCCCGTCGACCGATTCAAGCGCCGACTTCGGCCCGCTGGTGACGCGCGCCCACCTGGAAAAGGTGAAGGGCTACATCGACGTCGGCGTGAAGGAAGGCGCCAAGCTCCTGGTCGACGGCCGCGGCTTCAAAATGCAGGGCTATGAGGACGGCTTCTACACCGGCGGCAGCCTGTTCGATCACGTCACCAAGGACATGCGCATCTACAAGGAAGAGATTTTCGGTCCGGTGCTATCGGTCGTCCGCGCCGCCGGCTACGACGAGGCGCTCGGTCTGTGCAACGACCACGAGTACGGCAACGGCGTCGCGATTTTCACCCGCGACGGCGACGCGGCGCGCGACTTCGCTTCCAAGGTCCTCGTCGGCATGGTCGGCGTCAACGTTCCGATCCCGGTGCCGGTCGCCTACTACACGTTCGGCGGCTGGAAGCGCTCCGGCTTTGGCGATCTTAACCAGCACGGCCCCGACGCGTTCCGCTTCTACACCAAGACAAAGACCGTAACGTCGCGTTGGCCGTCCGGCGTCAAGGACGGGGCCAGCTTCGTCATCCCGACGATGAACTGAAACGCAAAGCGGCGCGCGCTGTGGCGATCCCAGCGCGCGCCGAGCCGTAAGGCCTTGTCTGAATGGACGTTCAGAAAACTACGCTTCAATCGCGATATTTTTACCTGCGCGCCGGAAAGGGCGCCGCGCCGCCGTTTTTCCGGCTCATGGCCGCCGGGTTCTGGACCGAGCATTCCTCACGAACGCCGGGGCGCCAGCAGGTGTCCCGACACAGCAGATACCCGCTCCGAACTGATCGGCGCGACGCAAGAGAGCTGGAGGAAGACATGAATGTAAGCTTGAAGAAGACCGCCATCGCTGCGGTTGCGGCGCTCGCCCTTGGGGCCGGCGTCGCCGTTTCGACGACGGCGCCCGCCGAGGCGGGACCGGTTTGGCACCACGGCGGCTACTACGGCGGCCATTGGCGTGGCGGCTGGTGGGGCCCGGCGATTGGCCTGGGCATCATCGGCGGCGTGATCGCCGGCGCGGCGGTCGCCAATTCGGGGCCGTATTACGGGCCTGGCCCTTACTACGGCGACGGCTGCTGGCAGCCGCGGGCGATGTACGACGCCTGGGGCCGCTACATCGGCCAACGGATGGTCAACGTCTGCTACTGAGACGGCGAGCGCCGCCGCTCCTCCCACGGCGGCGCTCAGCTTTTTCAGACGTCGACTTGGGCCGTTGTCCTCCCCCGAGGCGGCCCGAGGAAGAGGCCCCGCTTGCCCGAGCGGGGCCTTTTCGCATTTAGCCTAGCGAGAAGCGGTTGAGCGCCTCCGCTTGCCGCGCCGCCAGCGCCGCGGCTTCGAACCCCTCGATCGCCTCCTCGAACAGGCGATGGAAGTTCAGTTCCGCTCCAAGCCTGAGGAACGCGCCGCCCAGCCCGATCGCAGCCCGGTCCATGAATACGAACTCGCGCGGCACCTTCAGTGCGCCGCCCTGGGCCTTCAGAGCCTGCATCACCGTTGCGATCTCGCGCCGGCCGTATTCCCCCGGCTTGACGCCATCGGCGATAGTGCGGACGCGGTCGTCGATCAGCGGCCCGTAGATGAAGCGCGCCCAGATGTTGAGCGCGTCGACGGTCGCGCGCGACAGGTTGACGAAGCCCCAGCTCTCGTAAGCGTGGACGACCCGGCGTTCGTCGCCCTCGGCCAAGCCGCGATAGAGATCGACGACGCCGCCGACGAAGGTCGGCGGAAAGATGCGCACGCAACCGTAGTCATAGAGATTGATCGCCTCGACCTCGCGCGCGTCCTCGGCCCCGCGCGTGACCACGGAATAATTGCCGAGATGCGGGTCGCCGTGGATGACTCCAAAGCGTGAGAACGGCCGCCACCACGCCTCGAACAGTCCGAGCGCAATTGCGTTGCGGATCGCCGCCTCGGCGCGATCGAAGCGCGTCACCGGCTCGCCCTCAAGCCATTCCTGGGTCAGCAACCGGCGCGTCGAAAGCGCCTCGAACACCGCCGGCGTCCGCACGCGCGGGCGGTCGGCGAGCATCGCGCCATAGAGCCGGGTCAGCTTGGCCTCGCGCTCGTAGTCGAGCTCTTCGCGCAGGCGCGCCGCGATCTCGACCGCGATCTCGCTGGCGTCGATCGCCGGCCCCATGCGGCGGTGGAACTTCAACAGGAATTCGAGTTGGCCGATGTCGACTTCGACCGTCGAGGCCATGTCCGGGTATTGCAGCTTGCAGGCGAGGCCCTCGCCGCCGAGTCCCTTCGCGCGATGGACCTGGCCGAGCGAGGCCGCGGCGGCTGGCGCCAGATCGAATTCGGCGAAGCGCGCGCGCCAATCAGAACCAAGTTCGGCCTGCATGCGGCGGCGCACGAAGGCCGAGCCCATCGGCGGCGCCTGCGATTGCAGACTGATGAGCTGTTCGGCGTAGTCGGCAGGCAGGGCCTCCGGGATGGTCGCCATCATTTGCGCGACCTTCATCAGCGGCCCCTTGAGCGTGCCGAGCGCCTGGGCGAGGTCGCGCGCGGTGTCGGCGCTCTCGCCGCCGATCAGCCGCCGCGCGCCGGCGCGCGCCGCGAAGGCGCCGGCGCTGACGCCGAGATTGGCGTAGCGGCGCGCGCGGGCGGAAAAGCGATCCGCTTCGTCGTCGTCCGCCATTCGCGCCTCGATCCTCCGGGCCGGCGAAAACCGCCGGCCGCGATGGGTCTTCTACGCCGAGGATCGCGGCGGGAGCGAGGCGTTTCTTCGCTAAGCGGTCGATTCAGGTCGGAGCGGCAAAGCGCGCGCGGCAACCGCCGAGCGGCGAGGCTTCGAGCGTCAGCGTCGAGCCGTATTGGGCGAGCACGTCGGCGACGATCGCCAGCCCGAGGCCGGTGCTCTCGTCGTCGTCGCCGTTGGTCGGCTCGCCGCGGCGCGGCGCGGCGGCGCGCACCGCTTCCGGCGCGCCTGGCCCGTCGTCGTCGACGATGAACTGGGCGGCGCCGGCGCGCCATTCGCTGAGGATCTGCACCTGCGACTTGGCCCATTTGCGCGCGTTGTCGAGCAGATTGCCCATCACTTCGCCGAAGTCGTCCGAATCCATGCGCGGCCTCAGCGTCGCGTCGATACGATTCTC
>Ga0181522_10002559_pt1 | contig 10338 bp, 5 predicted proteins | sample PEATcosm2014_Bin_27_FD_121103 | JGI IMG/M metagenome (GOLD analysis project Ga0181522, IMG submission 121103) | Peatland microbial communities from MTU Mesocosm Facility, Houghton, MI, USA - PEATcosm2014_Bin05_10_metaG | ecosystem: Environmental > Terrestrial > Soil > Wetlands > Peat | place...
AAGGCAGAGGCATGGTGCTGGTGCTGGTGACGTTGCAGTGACTTGGCGACCCAAAAGGGTGCATCTTGTGAAAATAAACCACACTTGGAGAGCCAAATTATGACTGCAATGGCAAAAGATTCAAGAGGCACCGCCAGGTTCAAGTGGATCGGCGTACTGACTCTGCTATGCGGCCTGTTGCTGGATCGTCCGGCTGGCGCAGTGGGATACTTCACCCAAATGACCAGTTTCCCGACCAGCGCGGTTCAACTCATGCTTTTGCTTTCCGACGGCACCGTCATGGCCCAGACCACGGATGGAACCACCTGGTATCACTTGATTCCCGATGCCACGGGAAATTATGCCAACGGTCGCTGGACGAATGATATAACAGCCATGAACGACCAGCGGGAGTTTTATTCATCGCAAGTTCTGACCAGCGGCAAGGTGTTCGTTGCCGGCGGCGAATATGGAGACGCCAATAACGATGGCACGGCCAGGGCGGAAGTCTATGATCCCGTGGCCAATCACTGGGCGCAGGTCAATCCGCCGACTGCTTTGCTGAATCCAACCGGGTCCTCGCCTGTCCCCGCAGACAATCAAATTCAATCTTTTGTGGACTCAATCTCCTCCATCCTGCCCGACGGCAATGTCATGGTGGCACCCGTCCTTCCCAGAAACTTTGGCGGCACTTTGATTTTCAATCCCGTATCCAATACCTGGACCGACGGGCCGGTTTTGGCAACCCACCCGAACGAACTTGGAGATCAGAGCGAAGCGAGCTGGGTGAAGCTTTCCGACGGCAGCATTCTTACCATTGACCCGGGTCTTTGCGGGGTGGCGGGCACCTACTCGGAACGCTATATCCCTTCGTTGAATCAGTGGGTTCCCGATGCAACTGTTCCGGTGGCCACTTTCGATATTCTTAACAATGGCGGCAAATGCTACTATGGAGAAAACGGGGCGGCCTTTCTGCTGCCAAACGGGAATGCATTTTTCCTGGGTGCCAGCGGGCACACGGCCATCTACACGCCCTCAATATTTGGCGGCACCAACGAGGGCAACTGGGCCGCCGGCCCCGACATTCCCAACGGGCAGGTCGCTGCCGATGCTCCGGCCGCCATGCTGGCGAACGGAAAGATTCTTTGTGCAGTCGCCCCGCCCGCCTATGTGGACGGCAGTGGCAACGCCATTTTTCCGAGCCCGGTCAGTTTTTATGAATATGATGCGAACACCGGATGGTCTGCCGCGGTGCCAGCCGGCCCGGCAAGTGCCGCGACCAACAATCCGACTTTTATCTTCAACATGCTCGACCTGCCGGATGGAACCGTGCTGCTCTCCCACCGGAGCGGGAACGACATGTACGTTTATCACCCGGATCCAAGCACATCGCCCTTGCCCGCAGGGCAGCCGACCATTTATACCGTTTCGTGGAATCTTAACGGCTCGTTGCACTTGACCGGCACAGTGTTCAACGGCATTTCCCAGGGTGCCGCCTACGGCGATGATGGGCAGATGGACAGCGACTATCCGCTGGTGCGGTTCACCTCCGGGAGCACCGTTTATTATGGCCGGACTTACAACTGGAGCAGCACCCAGGTACAGACAGGCGGGCAGATCGTCACCACGGAAGTGACCGTTCCGCCGGCGGTTTTGGACTTCCCAGGAGTTTGGTCGCTTCAGGTGGTTGCCAACGGGAATGCTTCAGCCGGGTGGACCTTTTACAGCCCGGTCTGGGTGGATTTCAACCTGGATAGCATATTCCAATTTGGGTGGTATCCATTCCCTTATTACACACTTCCGCAGGGAGTCTCCGAAATTGCGGGTTCCTACCCCGGCGGTACGATTGCCATTAGGGGCGATGTCCAGCCCAGCACGGGGCATGAAACGGTGCCTTACACGATTTCAACCCCCATGAACATCATTTCCGTGTCTGGCCCCACAACCATCGGCCAGTGATGAGTTGAAATGAAACCACCCATGACCGATCCCCAAAAGCGTTTCATGAAAAATCAATTCTCCATCCTGATTGTCTGTACTGCGCTGCTTTTGCCGTTGGCCGCAACCGCGCAGCAATATTCCAACAATTGGTTTAAAGTCTCCGGCGGCGGCGGCACCAGCACGGGCGGGGTTTATTCCGTCAGCGGCACCATCGGCCAGCATGACGCGGGCGGTCCGATGACTGGCGGCCTTTATTCCGCCACCGGCGGATTCTGGGCAATTTACGCATTGCAGACCCTCGGACTTCCCAACCTGACGATCGCGTTTGTCGCGCCGGACAGCGTCAAAGTCTCCTGGCCGAACATAGGCAGCTACACGCTCCGGACCAACAGCAACCTGACCACGCCGGGTTGGTCCGGTTACGGCGGCACGATTACCACTGCCAACGGCACGAACAGTGTCACGTTCACGCCGCCGAAAGGTAATTTGTTTTTCCGTCTGAGTAGTCCCTAGACCGTGGATGCAATTATCTGATGCCGCGAACCGGAAGTGTTCTGTTGGCCGCTTGCAGACCAAATACCTGGAAAGTCGGCTGACGCCTCACGCAAATATCCGATTGGTGCCGGCACAAAGCTGCGAATTTCATCTGCGAAGTTGAATTCGCTATCTGCTTTCCTGCAGGCGAATTGCATGAGCTTCGAGCGGTGTGCTCAACGCTTTTTCCCATGCGTCTCTGAGGGCAGAGCACAACCTTGATCGGGTTTATTCCGTTCGGACCACCAGCCGAAGCAACCCCATTGCTTAAGCCGCCACGACCGCACAAAGATGCGGTGGGCAATGACTTGCAACCTGACGAACCTAGGTCACACTTTCCATTCAGAAACAAAGCCGAGCATTGAGTCGCCTCAGCGCCTGGATACCCGTTGCGGTGTGCCGTGCCCCCAGACGGAGTTTGAAATTCGGTCCAAATCAGGCGATAGATATTAGTACTAATCAAAATTTGTCCAGCTTAACGTGAATTCAACCTTTCGCAGCCACTCCTGCCGGCCCTTTTTGCGAAGGGTCCGGCCGGAGCGGTTCTTTTGCCGCTTTGTGCTGGTTTGTTTATTGTTCGCCGGGGTGTCCATCGGCGTGAGCACGGGCCGTTCCGAGGCGATGCTGGAACTGTTCCAATTGAATTGGAGCCAGATTTCACAAAAGATGCCGGAGATTGCCGAGGCGGGCTACGACAGTTTGTGGCTGCCGAACCCGGCCAAGGGCAACAGCGGCGCCTATTCCATCGGCTACGATCAATTCGACCCGTTTGACCTGGGCAGCACCAACCAGCAGGGCACAATTGCCACCCGATACGGCACCCAGGCTGATTTGATCCGGATGGTGGAGACGGCCCATCGGTTCGGCCTGCGCGTTTATTTTGACAATGTGATGAACCACCGGAGTTCCACCGTGCCCGGGTATCCCAATTCCGGCACGCCCACGAATTATTATCCGGGCCTGGTCCCGCAGGACTTTCACTTGCAGACCGTTTCCGGCGGATATCAAAACTGGCCGTCCGTGAGCGAATGGTGCGATGTTCAGAACGTCGAAAACCAGCCGCTGCTGGGTTTGTGTGATCTGGCGCAGGAACCGGGTCTGGTCAATTGGAATTTTGGTCCCGGTTTGGGCGACACAACCAGCAAACCGGTGTTCGTCCGGTTCCCGGCCCGGCCGGATTTGTACATGGATACCAACAGCCCGTCTTTGGGTGCCGGTTGGGGCGGCAGTGGCTGGCATGGATTCAACGGAACACACGGCCAGCCAGTACCGGAAGATGTGTCCCTCTATCTTTGTCGCGCGGCGGCGTGGACGCTTTACACCACCAAATGCGACGGTTTCCGGCTCGACGCGGTGAAACATGTGCCGGTGAACTTTTTTGGCGCGGAAACCGGCCAGACGGATGACCCTGCTTTTGCCGGTTACACCGGCGCCATCCAGGCGATGTATGATTATGTCCATGGCTACGGCAGCAACGTCACCGGCAACGGCTATCTCGAAACCGATGGCAATCGCAACAGCCTGTTCAACACCGAGGCGGCGCGCAACGACGCGATGATTTTCGGCGAATACATTCCATCCGCATTGCCTTCAGGTGATGACTTTAATGACTATCTCCAGTCGGGCATGCGCCTGTTGAATCAACCGCTTTACAACCAGATGAACAGTGCTTTTGGCGGTGCGTCCATGGCCGGCATGGATGGTCGCGATTACATTCCGCCCGGGGCCAATTGCGACGCCAACGGCAATTACAGCGCGGCCCAAGCCGTCAATATGCCGCAAACGCAGGACAGCGGCACTTGCTGTCCCGCCAATCAAGGATTGGAGGATGCCTATTTCTTCATGCACGAGGGCTTGCCGATGGTTTACTCGGATGGATTCAATCACAACACCAACGGCGGCACGCCGATCGTATCCTACGCCAATTACCTCGGTGAATTCGGGGACAATTCCATGCCGGACACCATGTATGTCCACCACCAGCTCGCCCGCGGCGGCACCTGGTCGCGGTGGAGCGATCAGAACATCGTCGCGTTCGAACGTTACGATTATCGCGAAGGCAACAGTTCCCAGCCGCAGACCCAGGACGTGGCACTGTTCGCCATGAACGACAAGACCAGTTATCCGGGCGACATCACGTTCGATGACGGCATCAGCCGGGCCAGTGATGGATATTATCTGAATCCTTCCAACACCACTTCCACCGCGGTTTCCAATTCACGTGGCGTCGGGATGGCGGTTGGTTTTGCACCCGGTTCGGTGCTGGCTCAGCTCGCCAGCTCTTCGCCGACCGGCGGGCGCGCTTATCAGAAATTGTTGGTGCACGGCGCGACGACGAATTATTCCGCCGCGCAGTCCAGCGCGTACGCCACCGACCCAACCCAACGCCTGATTTATGTCGGCGGCCAGACCATTCCCTCCGGTGGCGGCGCGATTGAAGTCAACCTGCCCAGCGACGCCTGGGTCATGTATGGCTACCAATGGCCTGAGGCGAGCCGCGCGAATGTTTCGACGAACGCGATCATTTTCCGGCAAGGCGGCACGGAAGTCCCGCACATCACGGTTTACCGCACCGACGGGCCAAACGGCGACCCAGGCTACAATCCGCTTTTCCCATTCAAGATGCGTGGCGCGGTGGACCAGCATGGCAACGTCATCACGGGTGTCATCGTGTCGAACCTGACTTACGCCATCGACATTCCGATCGTGACCAACGCACCGTTTGACATCCTTGTCCGCAGCGACGCATCCTGCTCAAACACGCTTGTCAAGCTGGACGGCGGCATTGATTTGAACAGCCAGATGGGGCTCGGGCCGACGAATTTCCAAACCGGCGTTGCGCCGACGAACTTGCTTGACCTGCGGGACAATCCTCCCGGTTATGCCGATGATGTTTTCCTTGGCTATGAACAGGCCGCGTTTCAGTTCCGCAACGGGCCGGAGAAATTCGCCGCGCGAAATGTTTTGAGCAACAACATCGTCTCGCCGGGAGCGGAAACGTATTACTACACCGTCGGCGGTGCGAGCAACGTCGTCTCCGGTTCCGGTTACGGCCAGGGCATCACGAACCAGACAGCCGACTGGGTTTACCACGATCCGAATGCGACGAATACTGCGCTGGGACCCAACAACACCGCGACGCAGCGCCTGCCATTGAGTCCGGCGGCGGGCCAATCGGCGGACATTTACGTGAAGGTCGGCTACCAGTTCCAGATCAACACCGGTTTTATTTATTACACAACGGACGGCTCGGACCCCGAGGGCGCGTTCGGCATCGGCGAGGGCACGACGCAGGTGGTGCCGGCGTTCTTCGTCAACCACGACAGCGCGCAGAGCAACATTGACTGGTGGAAGGGCACGATTCCCCCGCAAGCCAACGGCACGCAGGTGAGGTACAAGGTTGCGTTCTTCTCCGGCGGCAGTTACGGCTTTTCCATCGGTGACGTGAACAACAACTGGCCGAGCATCCAGCCGATTTCAGATGCCGAACCGCAAGATTCCAAGTATTACGGGCTGACGCAGGCGGCCATCACCAATTTCAATCCCGCCACCGCCACGGTCTGGCTGCATAACGACCTCAATCCGGCCAACACCGTCACCGGCCTGCAGCCCGGTTTCCACGTTGTTCGCGCGCGGACATTCCTACCGCGCGCCAACCAGTCGAGTGTGTACAACACCTTTCTGCAAACATTTTATTACGACGGCGCGCTGCCGGGCGGCGTGATTGTCTCTCCGGTCAACGGCGGGACGATTGGCAGCGAAACCTACACCGTCGTTGTGCGCGCGGATAGCACGGTGACGGGAGTCGAGTTTAACATTCAGGACAGCAATGCCAATAATGACGACGTCGTTACCGGCCTGCCGAATGGCAATGGAAACGACACAAACGGCGCGCCAATTTTCGTTCCGGCCACACCCGTCTCGCCCGACGCGGCGTTGAGCCTGGCCTGGACGAATTATCCGCAGGAATACCATTTTGTCTATGCCAACGTCCCGAACAGCGGTCCGGCGACGATTTATGTGCGGCTCATGGAATACGGCACCAGCGTCTACACCAACCGCTACACGATGCTGACCGCCGCGGTGGACACGCTGGCACCGACGCAGGTGGTGGAGATTTCCAGTCCGGCCACCGACGGGATGGTGCTGCCCTACAGCAGCAATGCGACCTATCTGGTCCAGGCGTGTTTCAGCCCCACGCTGGCTTCGGTGACCACGAATTTCAACCTCCTCATCAATGGCGTCTTGCAACCCCAGTCATCCTACATCCTGCGGCCGGTTGGCGCGGTTGCCGGCTGCACCGGACTCAAGTCGCTGCTTTACAACTGGAACAACCCCTCGCTGGGCACGAATCTTCTCCAGGTTATCTACACCAACGTCATCCCGCCGATCAGCGATACGCGGACGGTCATCGTGGCTCCACCGTTGCTGATTTCCGGCCTCGCCAACAACAACCAGCTGGTGCTGTGGAACAGTGTGCCGGGCGCGAATTATCAGGTGCTCGCTACGACCAATCTGACCCAGCCGTTTCAACCGGTCAGCGACATTATTCCGAGCCAGGGTCCCACGACATCCTTTTACGATCCGAATCCGGCCCCGCAAAAATTCTACGAAATCGAGATGGTGCAATGATGCCGTCGCCCGCGAACATTTGAATTTCACCTCCACCGGCGGGAGCCGGGGTCATCATGCGCCCGGGTGACGTTAAGAAGGGTTTCAGCCCCGAAGATATTTCACCACGGCCTCGGTGCGCGAATGGACGTGCAGTTTCTCATAAACGGTCCGCACGTAGCTGCGCACAGTGTCAATGCTGATCTTCATACGGTCGGCGATTTCCTTGTAGGCGTAACCGTTGGCGAGCTGGTCAAGAAATTCCTTCTCGCCGGGGGTCAGGGAGGCCACCGGCGAGGCGGCTTCCGCCGGCCGGGTGAAAAACTGGACGACGCGGCGGGCGAGCTGCGGCGTCATCGGCGAACCGCCGGCATGAACATCACGGATGGCTTCGAGCAGTCGCGCGGATGCGGTGCGCTTGAGCAGGTAGCCGCTCGCCCCGGCCTTCAGTGAATTGAACAGCGAGTCGCTGTCTTCATAAACCGTCAGCATGAGAAACTGCACCGCTGGCAGTTGGGTCTTCAATTGGCGGACACATTCCGGACCCTTGATTCCCGGCAGGTTGATGTCCATCAACACCACGTCGGGTGGATTGCGGGGGATTTCCCTCAGTGCAGCCTCTGCGTCAGCATAGTCGCCGGTCAATTTAAGCGCGGCGGCGCGGCGGATCAGGGTTGCCAGGCTGGTGCGGATCCCCTCGTCATCGTCCACGATGGCAATTTTGATTTGCATGGCTTGAGCGCAAATTTAATCCGGCCTGGGCTTGTTGGGAAGAGGAACTGCAAGCAGGATGGTGGTTCCTTTTCCGGGGGAACACTGCCAGGACAGTTTACCCCCCATCTCTTCGGCGCGTCGCTGCATGTTGGTCAATCCGTGCTGCCGGCCTTCAGTTTTGGGCGTTGCCGGGATGAAACCCGTGCCGTCGTCCTGGATGCAGATTTCCAGGACCGCATCAGAAATCTTGGCCTGAACGTGGATTTCTTTTGCCACGGCGTGCTTGAGGGCATTCGTCAGCGCTTCCTTGACGACCAAAAAAATGTTGTGCCGGAAATCCGGCGGCAGCGGCAGCGCAGGCAGATCCTCCGGCACGTCGAGCCGGCACCGGGTGGGAGTACCTTCAAACAATTCGCTGGCAAAGTGGGTGATGTAATCCACCAGGCTTTGCAACGAATCACTGCCCGGCCGCACCGCCCAGACAATTTCTTCGAGCGCACGGACGGTCTGGTCGGCGGATTGGGCGAGTCGGATCGCGTGGGCTTCCACTTGCTCGGGATTGCCCTTGTCGGCGCGGAGGAGGCCGCTCAGCAGCGAAATGCGCGTCAGGGAAGAGCCCAGATCATCGTGCAGGTCCTGCGCGATGCGCCCCCGTTCCCGTTCCAACGCGTGCTCCTGTTCGGCCCGCTGCAATTGGAACCGGAATTTTTTCCTTTCCACAAACCGCACGGTGATGCCCACCGCGGTCAGCAGGCTGATGGCGCTTAACGTGATGAACCACCACGTTTGCCAGAAACGTACCACCACAAAATCACTGAACGAGGTGGCGATGGCCATGTCGCTGAAAATCCACCCGTTGCCGCCTTCAACTTTGCGTCCGCTGACGTCAAACCCGCCATCGTGACGCAGTCGGATCTGGTTGAAGGAAGCGTTGGCTTTGAATTTGGTGGTGAGGCTTTCCGGCTGGTTGTCGGCGGTTGCACCATGGGTCAGGTCCGGATCGAGCCACACGGTGATCATATCATCGCCGCCGGGGACAAATTGCACCTTGAAAACAATGGTCCGTTCGTGGTTTTGTTTGACCAGCTCGTAGGGAAAAAAAGCGCCCTGGCCGGCGGCCGACGGATGGGCGGACCTGAGGTTGAATTCACCGGCGTCCACGACATCCGTCTTGTTCGAAGGCCCGGTTTCGGACGTGTAAGCTGCGGAATATCCCCACGCCTCCAAGGCATTGCCCACGCCCAGCCGGTTGGTCTCGCCCTCACACAATTGAAACAACGCGTAGTACGGCTCATTCGCGGCATCGGAAAGCGGGTCCACATGAAACCTGAAATAGAGCACGTCGCTGGATTTATCATCCCGTTTCACCTTGCCGCCCAGGATGTCCGTGCCAATCGGCGTGGCGTGGATGACCCTGGCGCCGAGGTCGCTCCATAAGATGGCCGCCCGGACTGGAAACGCCGGCAAGATTATGGCAACAAGCCACAGTCCGACAATCCGGAGGGTCGTAAAGGCGGGTTGCAGCATGACGGAAATATGCGATGACCCGGGCGGCATGACAAGCAACGGAATTTTTGGCGGTTGAATATGCCGTACTTCCGAAGCGCACCCGGCACCATGCGCCAATGGCCGTCGGCTTGTATTTTTCGAGAATTGTCATCAATTGTCTTGCTGAATCCTGAAAGTTGAGCGAAAAATCCCTTCAGAATGCTCAACTTGTGATTAAAACCTTCACGCATTTTGAATTAAAAGCAGATTGAGGCGACCACCCAAAAATTCGAAATCCAGGCGACAGCCGGGGTTTGCCGGTCCAAGCAAAACAACCGGTCAACGTGGCCCGACTGGTTCGTTGGCTTCCGGTCCAAAATGGTTCTTTCGCCTCGGGGCCATGGTGGTCATACCGCTGATTTTGCTCGGCGGAATTGAAGCCGGGTTGCGGCTGGCCGGGTATGGCTATCGCACGAGTCTGTTTAAGGAGATTCAGATCGGCAATGGGCGGTTTTTTGTCAACAATGATGCTTTCAGCCTGCGATTTTTTCCGCCGCAATTGGCTCGCTTTACCGGGCCCGTTCGCCTGCCGGTGAAAAAGCCGGCGGGTACTTATCGCATCTTCATTTTGGGCGAATCCGCCGCGATGGGCGATCCGGAACCGGCTTATGGCGCCGGCCGTTACCTTGAAGCCTTGTTGTCGGAGCGCTACCCCAAAACCAGTTTTGAAATTGTCAATCTGGGCATCACCGCCATCGACTCGCACGTCATCCTGCCCATCGCCCGCGATTGCGCCCGTTACGATGGCGACCTGTGGCTCATTTACATGGGCAACAACGAAATGGTCGGACCCTTCGGAGCCGCCACCGTGTTCGGGGCCAAAGCCCCGCCGCTCGAAATCATCCGGCTCAACCTCGCCATTCAGGAAACCCGGCTGGGCCAGTTGCTGGTGAACCTGGGACGCAAACTCAAGCAGGACAACGCGGGCGCCCCGGCGTGGGGCGGCATGGAAATGTTTGTCGGAAACCAGCTTCCGCCGGACGATCCGCGCAAGGAGGTGGTGTATCAAAA
>Ga0181522_10002560_pt1 | contig 10337 bp, 13 predicted proteins | sample PEATcosm2014_Bin_27_FD_121103 | JGI IMG/M metagenome (GOLD analysis project Ga0181522, IMG submission 121103) | Peatland microbial communities from MTU Mesocosm Facility, Houghton, MI, USA - PEATcosm2014_Bin05_10_metaG | ecosystem: Environmental > Terrestrial > Soil > Wetlands > Peat | place...
CCACGAATTCTCCAGTCGCTACCTGCGCGAAGCCTATCGTATGGGAGCAAAAAAGTTCGGTTGGAACCATCGCCCCGCTCCTGTTGCTTCGCAGCGTGATGGCGAGTGGTTGATCGGTCAAGGAGTCGCTACGGGAACTTACCCGGCTTATCGTATGGTCTCTGCGGCGCGGGTTCGCATCAATGCCGATGGGACTGCTCTCGTCCAGACATCCTGCCAGGAGATGGGGATGGGTACGGAAACAGTGCAAACGCAGCACGCCGCCGAGCGGTTGGCCCTGCCGATGGAAAAAGTGAAGTTCGAGTATGGCGATAGCACGCTACCCGCGGCCAACGTGGCTGGGGGCTCGTCTCAAACCATCAGCGTTGCTCTGGCCGTACACGAGGCCGCCGACAAAGTGGTCAAGGAACTTCTTTCGCTCGGTCAAAAAGACTCTGAATCGGCGTTATCGGGCGCCAAGTTCGATGACATTCACGCCGCTAACGAAGGGCTTTTCCGCAAAGACCATCCACATGTGGGTCAAGCTTATGCCGCGATTCTGCAGCGCGCTGGGAAAGACTTTGTGGAAGCCGAGCATAAGACGGAAGCGCCACTGGAGTTTCTGAAGTATTCCATGCACTCGTATTCCGCGCAGTTTTGCGAGGTACGAGTGCACCAGCTGACCGGTGAGGTACGTGTGAGCCGGTGGGTGGGCGCATTCGATTGCGGGCGGATCTTGAATCCGAAAACTGCCGTCTCTCAGTTCCGCGGCGGAATTATCATGGGCATCGGCATGGCACTCATGGAAGAGACGATGTTCGATGATCGAACCGGCCGCATCATGAACCCCTCGCTGGCCGAATATCACGTTCCCGTGCAAGCCGATGTTCCGCATATCGACATCCTGTACACCGATGTTGCGGACCCACACACGCCACTCGGCGCGCACGGTATAGGGGAGATCGGCATCACCGGCGTCGCGGCAGCAATTGCAAACGCCATCTACCACGCCGCAGGCAAGCGGATCACGAGCCTTCCGATAACGCTCGACAAACTTCTTTAACGAACGACACCAACTCTCTCAAGGCCTGAAAGATGCGAACCAATCAGATTAGCGTGATCAGCTTCGACCAACCCGATGCCGGTCGGCTTCTGGTTCGAAGAGCGGACCTCGCGTCAGCCATCCACGGCGAAATCAGCATCCGTGTCAGCTTGATCTCGCTCAACCCCGACGACACCAAACGCGCTCTCACGACCAGTGGAACTCGGTCCGAATGCCAGGAAGCATTTAGCATTCCGAGGCTCAACATAGGGTAAACCGCGGAAGTAGTCAGCCACGGAGGATAACATTATGAACACCCCTATTCTTCAACGGAGCGTCGCACGGATTGACCACCCGAGAGTGCAACAGGGCATGACGGACCAGCATCGCATCCGGCCCCTTATTCCTCCGGGTAGTGACCCCAAAGCCGTTGACCCTTTTCTTCTCATGATGGAGGATTGGTTTCCGCGCGGCGTTTTCGAGAGGCACCCGCATCGGGGCATCGAGACGATCACCTATGTGATCGAGGGGCAGTTCGAACACTACGACAACTACGGTAACAAGGGTTCACTCATGGCAGGGGATGTGCAATGGATGACGGCGGGACGCGGCATCATTCACGTCGAACAACCGGCTGAGGGTACCACGCCTCACCTCTTCCAGCTGTGGGTGAATCTCCCGGCCGTCGACAAGATGGTCGAACCGCGAACGCAAAATCTGATCGGTGCCGACCTGCCTGTGCGGCGCGAACTTGGCGCCGAGATCCGCGTCTTCTCGGGAAAGTCAGGCCAAGTGAACTCGCCCACCAAGAACTATGCGCCGGTCATCATGATCGAGGCTCGCCTCGAAGCCGGGACGCGCATTCGACAGGAACTCCCTGCGGATTACACCGCCTTCCTGGTGGTGCTGGATGGTGATGGCTTGGTAGGCAGAGACCGGTCGCCGGTCCGCGCGGGCGATGTTGTCTGGTTGACCCGGGCCGCCGACGCCCTGTCAGAAGTGGAGATCGTTGGCGGCGCCGCGCCCCTGCGCGTTCTCCTATTTGCCGGCCGCCCTCTCCGTGAGCCGGTCGTGGCACGGGGACCCTTCGTCATGAATACCGAAGAGCAGATTCGCCAAGCCAACGCTGACTACCAGGCAGGGCGATTCGAACCGGGCGGGATGTAACCGGCAGCATTCACCGACAAGAGCAATAGGTGTGCGGGCGGTTCGCCTTCTCTGCGCTCGGCCCGAATTCGCACCGCAAGATTTAGATAGAAGTCTACAACCAAAGAAAAGGAGCCATCATGGCCACCACGACCCAGAACACCAATCGCACGACACACCTTCTCGCCCTCATGAAGAAGGGCGACGACGCCTTCAACGTCCGCGACTTCGCAACGACGAAGGCGCTGCACCACCCAGAGATGATCGCGCACGTCATGGGTAGCACAGAGCCGATCCGAGGAGAGTCAGCGCATGCCGCGGCGATGAATGAAATGATTCGCATCTTCCCCGACGTCCACGTTCACAGCGACCCATACCCAATCCAGTTCGGAAGCGGCGACTGGATCACCGTAGTCACACGCACTACAGGAACCTTTAAGGGAGAGATGAAGTTGCCCGACGGCAAGGTGATCGCCCCGACAGGGAAGTCGTTCGACCTGGACTTTGCCACAACTGCCAGGTGGGACGGAGACGTGATGATTGAAGAGTATGTCTTCTGGGATTCCGCTCTGCAGGCGCAGCAGATCGGGCTCGCCTAGTCCCATCATCTGGAGAATCGAATGGACACGCACATCCTCCGCAACAGGCCACCATACACCCTCGATCGCGAGACGGCACCCGCCATGTGGTTGGTTGGGACGCTATGGCTGATCCAGGCGACCGGCATTCAGACCAACAACCGGTCGGCTTTTCTGGAACAGGTGATGCCCCGCGGTCTAGGCCCGCCGACGCACCGCCACCCGCTCGCCATCGAGGGCTTCTATGTCGTGGAGGGCGTCGTCAGCTTTCACGTGGACGGCAGGAAGGTGCGGGCTGAGGCTGGGACGCTCATCCACCTGCCGCGCATGGTCCCCCACACGTTCACCGTCGAAAGCGAGGAGACGCGCGTCATAAACTTCTATGCGCCCGCCGGCTCCGAAATCCACGTGATCTCCCTTGCCCGTCCTGCGGAGGAACGCCGGCGACCCACGATGGAGGAGGGCCCGCCGCCAAAAAACCTTGAGACAAACGAAATCCTGTCGCGACTCTATGGCTCGGTCGCCGTGACTGCGCTGCCATTCGAGGTCCAACCTACTGAGGAACTGCTCGTCACCAAGCCGGGCTTTTGGCGGGCCGGGACCATCAAGGTCGCAAGGCCGGAGGATGGGCCCCCATTCGACGCGTTCGGGCTTCACTGGCGGCTCCTCGCCGGAGGCGCGGACACCGAAAACAACTACGATCTTTTCGAGGTTGCCGCTGGCGACGGGGCAGGAATGCCGCCCCGCATTCTCGGTGCCGACGAGGCGATTTATGTGCTTGAGGGCGCGGTGACCGTCGAGAGCGATGGCCAATTAATCGGCGGGGGAATCGGCTCATTGACCTATGTGCCTGCGGGATCAGTCGTAAGCTGGCAAGCCAGCGCAGAGTCGCGCCTCCTCATTTTCCACTTCCCTGGCGGCTTCGATCGCGCATTGGCGGGTGGTCGCGGGCAGGACGCCCTCGTCGTCGCATGGCTCGAATCCATGGGCACTCGCTTCCTCACCAACATGCCTCTCACACCCGCTGCGCTGGATGGGTCCGACTGACGTGAAGAAAATAGAATTCTTGCGCACTCCCGACGGGCGCTTCCAGGAACTGCCAGACTATCCGTATCAACCGCAATATGTTGATTCTTTGCCCGGGTACGAAGGACTTCGAGCGCACTACCTGGATTTGGGGCCGAAGGACGCCAAACGTACATTCTTATGTCTGCATGGTGAACCGACATGGAGCTATCTCTATCGCAGGATGATTCCTGTGATGCTGGAGAGTGGTATGCGTGTGGTTGCGCCCGACTTTTTCGGATTCGGACGTTCCGACAAGCCCGTGCAGGACTCTACCTACACCTTTCACTTTCATCGAGATTTCCTTTTGCGTTTCATTGAGCATCTCGCTCTTTGCAATATCAGCTTGGTAGTTCAGGATTGGGGAGGGACGCTGGGTCTCACCTTGCCCGTGGACCTTGGCTTCCGTTCCAAATTGGACAGACTGTTTGTGATGAACACAGTTCTTCCCGTTGGCAAGCCGCTCGGTCCGCATTTTTATGAGTGGAGATCGTTGGTCCACACAATGCCGGATTTACCGGTGGGACAATTGATTCGCAAGATAACACCCCAGCTCACAGATCAGGAAACGGCTGCTTACGATGCTCCTTTTCCGGATGTTCGATTCAAGGCAGGAGTTCGAACGTTTCCGGATTTAGCCATGGTCGAGGCCGGAATGGAAGGAGTCGCCGAAGCTGAGGCAGCTCTCAGGTTTTGGAAAGAAGAATGGTCGGGCCAGTCGTTCATGGCTATTGGAGCAAAGGACGCGGATGTGGACACGATGCAAGCGTTGCGCAGCCAGATCCGAGGTTGTCCGGAACCGTTAGTTGTCACAGAAGCAGACCACTTTTTACCAGAGTGGGGCGAGGCGGTTGCACAGGCCGCGCTACGTTCCTTCGGTGATCTCTAAGTAACACATCGAACATCTGAAGGACGGTGCTGGAAGGGTCCCTAGGCGTCCAGGAATTCTCAATCGCCGCGGAGGCGTGACCGATCATCAACGACCAAAATGTCGCCTCAAGCCACGTCTCAAACTGACCGCTCGGAGTTGCCCTTCGAGGATTTGGAGAAATGTCATGACCAAAAACGTGCAAATCCCGGATTCACGCATCGTCTGGCCACCGCACTACGCCCCGGCAACGTCGAGGGTCTTCGCACAGAACAGCATCGACATCGCAGCGACGCCGGAGAGGGTGTGGTCACTGCTGATTGACTGTGTGCAGTGGCCGTCGTGGTACAAAGATTGCACCGACGTCTCCATGTTGCGGGGTGGGCCGCTCCTTTCTGCCCAATCGAAGTTTCGATTCAAGACGCTCGGATTTTACTTCGAACCTGACATTGAGACTTTCGAGCCCTTCAAGATGCTCATCTGGTCGGCAAAGGGTCCAGCCGGCACCCGCGGTGCACACGCGTGGTACATCAAACACAAGACAGGTGGCTGCCGGGTGATCACAGAGGAGGCGCAGAGGGGCTTGCTCCTGGCGTTCATTGGAGGGCGTACGCAACGCACGCTTCTCACGTCGCACGAAAAGTGGCTCCGCGCGCTCAAGGTGCTGGCTGAAAAGAGCTAGGGCCGCAAATGCCGGTCGAGAGTTTCGCGAGCACTGTATCTTCGAGCCACGGAATGAGCGATTCGCCTTTCATCAGGGGAGTTCGGAATTTGCTCCGGATTCCCAGGCCAGCGTAAGAAGGCCTATCATTAGGCCTTCAAGTCGAAGCAGGATCCTGGAGGATGCGCGCGCCCTTGTTGCGGTTTGGCTTCGAGCGCTCCGTATGGCCGACCACCGCAAAGGGGCTGGCTCTCCGAGGACGGCGCTCTACCACTACTTTCCAGGCAAGGAGGACGTCTTCCAGGCCCTCGTCGACGCGCTTCATGCGAGGTCACACGCCGCAGCTATCGAAGCGCTGGAGCAAAGCCAAAGCCTAGACACGGCGCTTCGAGGGCTTCTCGAGGCCAAGTTCGGGGGGAGCACTCGCTCTAATGAGTGAAAGTTCCAACGGCGTGGAGTTGGTGGACGTGACCCATCGCCTAACGGGCCGGCGACCCGTGCTGCAGACGAAGCGTTCCAGCGAATGGTCGTGAAGGCGGTCGTGAGCCATGGGCGCGATCACGAGGCGGACGCGGTCGCCGACACGGTGGTCGTCGCGGCCAAGGGCCTGATGCGATCCGGCGGGGCTCACGTATCGAAAGTGCAGTTCGATGACCGGATGAGCCGCCTAGTCGCCTGGGTGGTTAATTAATGAATCGCCGCTGTTAGTTCATACTGCCGGTATCTAGATCTCGGCAGAACTCGGCGAGGACGTCGTTAAACTCAGTGGCTAATGCCATCGTTACCACAAATCCTCATAGACTTGTCATTCTTGACAAGTTCCGACGCTGTAAAGAATTATTTGAGACGGAGACTAGACGGTTCTTCCGCGTGTGAGCCCAAAGGCACAGAAATCTCCCTACCAACAATGCCAAGCTATTTCCGTAGTCGAAAGCTGAAAGCCGCGGAATCGCCACGTAATCAGCGTATTGTAGGCGATCCTGAACCGGCAAACGTTGATCGACAGTATTTCTTAGAACAGATGGCACGAAAAGAACGACTGCGCGTTGGCGAGTTCGTAGAGCAGGTCTAGAGGAGATTTCCAGGATGAAAATTCTAGTGACGGGCGGCACCGGCAAAGTTGGTGTACAAGTCGTGAAAGAGCTGCAGAAGCGCAAGGCAGACATTCGCCTGCTTGCACGCAAGGAAGGCGCTCAGACGCCGAAGGGGGTTGAGGTTGCGATCGGCGATTTGCTTGACCCGGTCTCCGTACAGAAGGCATTGCACGGAGTGGATAAGCTCTACCTGCTGAACGCGGTCATTCCTGATGAACTGACGCAGGGCCTTATCGCCTACGATCTGGCCAAGAAGCTGAAGCTGAAACATGTCGTCTATCACTCGGTCTTTCGCGTGGACCAGTTCAAGGATGTTCCACACTTTGCGTCGAAGCTCGCTATTGAAAACGCCCTGAGGGAGTTCGATGTCCCGTTCACGATTATTCGCCCAAACTACTTCAGTCAGAACGACGCGACGTTGAAAGACGCGCTTACGAAGGCTGGGATCTACCCGATGCCTCTCGGCCAGGTGGGCATCTCGGCAGTGGACATCCGGGATATTGCCGAGGCCGCAGCGATTGCGCTTACCTCCGACGGACATTTCGGCAAAACCTACAATCTCAACGGTCCGGATGTGCTGAGCGGTCCAAAGATGGCATCGATTTGGAGCGGGCTGCTGGGCAAGGAGATTCGCTATTCCGGGGATGACATGGATGCGTTCGAGGAGCAGATGAGAAAGCGGGCTCCCTCGTGGTCGGCGTTCGACGTCCGCATGATGTTTCAGGGGTATCTCGAACGTGGCTTCGTTGCGGAAGCGGGAGACATCGAGACCTTGACGCAACTCCTCGGGCATCGGCCTCGTCGATACGAGGACTTTGCAGCAGAAACCGCAGTGAATTGGCAAGAGCTGGCAGTAGCCGTTTAGGAACCGGTCGGAATTCCAGGAAATATCGGGCGTTCCGAGATCCACGATAGCACCGCAAAAGGAGTCAACATGACAAACGCAAACCTATTCGACCCCTTTGACCTTCACGGCCTCAAACTTCCCAATCGCATCCTCATGTCGGCCATGACGCGGACAAGGGCGACCGAGGATGATGTTCCCACGGACCTCATCAGCGAATACTATGTTCAGCGGGCCTCCGCTGGCCTCATCGTGACCGAATGCACCCAAGTCTCCGACCAGGGCCATGGCATTATGCGCGCCCCCGGTATCCACCGCGCGGATCAGATCGCCGCGTGGCGCAAAGTCACCGACGCGGTGCACGCAGCGGACGGGCACATCTACAATCAGATCTGGCACTGCGGGCGCGTGGCTCATCCCGACATGCGCGGCGGCGCCCAGCCCGTCGCACCGTCTGCGATCCCCGCCACAGGCGACTTCTTCCTGCCGTCCGGCCGCGTCGATTTTCCGATACCACGTGCGCTTGGCATCAAGGAGATTGCGCCGATTGTCGAGACCTTTGCGCAAGCGACGCGAAACGCCCGCGAAGCGGGGTTCGACGGCGTCGAGCTTCACGGGGCGAACGGCTATCTGCAGGACCAATTCCTGCGGGACGGCAGCAATCAAAGGACTGACGACTATGGTGGCGCAGTGACAAACCGCGCCCGTTTCATGCTGGAGACTATCGACGCCATGGTCGCGGCCTGGTCGCCGGAACGTGTGGGGGTGCGCCTGTCGCCTTCAGGCCTCCTCTATGGCATGCACGACAGCGATGCATTAACCACCTTCAGTTACGTGATCAAGGAACTCAGCGCCAGGCGGGTGGGCTACCTCTGTTTGCTTGAGCCTAATGCAAAAGACCTGACAACCGGGACAGTCCAGATCGAGCACGTGGCGAAGACTTTCCGCCCGCTCTTTTCCGGGCCGCTCATGATCAACAGTGGGTTCGACAAAGCCAAGGGCCAGGCGGTGCTGGCGAGCGGCGATGCAGACCTCGTCGCTTTCGGTACCATGTTCATCGCCAACCCGGATCTGCCGGATCGGTTCAGGCGCGACACTCCGCTCAACAAGCTCGATCCCTCCACCTTCTACGGCGTCGGCCCCAAAGGCTACACCGACTATCCCAGGCTCGCCGCGTAACGGGCGAAGGTCAACACAAAAGAACATAAAAAGGAGAAATGCAATGACAGCCGATTTACCAACGATTCCGCTGGACAACCCCAAACGTAATCTCACGCGAGGGCAACCCGACAACCTCCCTCACCTCGGTTTGGTCGGCGATACTTACACGATCACCGTGACGGGCGAGCAGACCGATGGACGCTTCTGCGTTATTGATATGCACATCCCGCCTGGAGGCGGGCCGCCACCGCATCGGCATGACTTCGAGGAGACCTTTATCCTGCTCGAAGGCGAGATGGAAGCGACCTTTCGTGGCAAGAAGTCGGTCGTGCGCGCTGGCGAAACGCTGAACATTCCTGCCAATGCTCCCCACCAGTTTCACAACACTTCCACCGAGCCGGTACGCATGCTCTGTATCTGCTCTCCAGCCGGACAGGAGAAGTTCTTCATGGAGGTTGGGGTACCGGTCGCCACGCGTACGACGCCCCCCCCGAAGCTAGGCGAAAAAGAGCAGGCCGTATTCATCGAGAAAGTGAAATCGCTCGCACCCAAGTACCACACCGAACTACTTAAAGAGGCGTAGCTGGCGAAACGTCCATCGGGACTCTGGGGTTATGAAAACGAATTCTCGGCGACAGCCGAGCGACAGATCGATCCGAACACAAAAAGGAATTCCGATGCCCAACGATCAAGCTCTTCTCAAGCGGTTCATGGACGAGGCGTCCATCCGCAACACAATCGCTCGCTTCGCGGATAGCGCGACCAGATTCGATAACGATATGTTCCGCACGGTGTGGGCCGACGACGCAGAATTCATCATCGGCCATGCTCCTCACGGGCAGAGCGCCACTGGCGTGGACGACATCGTTGCCATGCTACGGCGGGCGCGAGCGGGGAGGGACTTTTTCGTCCAGTTCGCGCTGCCAGGCGTCATCGACATCGACGGTGACGAAGCAACCACGCGAACGTTCTGTCACGAGGCTGCGCGCGGGCCTGGCAAAACCTACTACCGGAATCACTCTATCGCCTTCGATCGGTTGCGGCGCGCGGGTGACGGGTGGGTGTTCGCAAGCCGTTCCTTCCAATATCTGTGGCTCGACACCTCCCCGTTCACGGGCGACGCGTTCCCGCTTTTTCCCACGGTAGCTGCGGGTTAGGCACAACCCCGTGGGCCGGCAAGTGTCTGCAGCAAATTAAGAAGCGATTCATTTATGTTCTTCATAGCAGGCATCACTGGAAATATCGGCGGGGCGGCGGCAAAGATGCTGCTTGCTGAGGGCAAGCAGGTCCGCGCGCTCGTTCGCGACTTAGGCAAGGCGAACACCTGGGCCGAGAAAGGTGTGGAGCTTCGGGTCGGCGACCTCACCAACCCGGAAGTGCTCGCAGCCGCGCTGGAGGGCGTTGAGGCGGCGTTTCTGATGCAGCCCACGCCGATGGGGGTGACGCGCAAGTTCACCGAGGCGAAAGCGCTGACCAATGCCATCGTCGAAGCGCTTGACCGGATGCCTCCGCCGAGAGCAGTGGTGCTGTCCTCAGTCGGGTCCGAACAGGACCGAAGCCTGGGAAATATTACCCAGACCCACATGCTCGAGCGGGCGCTCGACCGCTTCACCTTTCCTCTAGCGATCGTCCGGCCAGGTTCCCTGCTGGAAAACAATCTTCAGCCGTTAGAGCGGGCCGACGGGACAGGCGTCTTCGACAGTTTCCTCCAGCCGAGCGATCGTGCCTTCCCAATGGCGGCCACGGCCGACGTGGGCGCCGAAGTCGCCCGCTTGTTGGTCGAGGGCTGGAACGGACGCAAGGTCGTCGAAGTCGGTTCGTATTATACGCCCACAGAGATCGCGGATGCGATGAGCGAGGCGCTAAACAAGCCCGTCGAAGTTCGGGCAATCCCGCGGG
>Ga0181522_10002561_pt1 | contig 10336 bp, 7 predicted proteins | sample PEATcosm2014_Bin_27_FD_121103 | JGI IMG/M metagenome (GOLD analysis project Ga0181522, IMG submission 121103) | Peatland microbial communities from MTU Mesocosm Facility, Houghton, MI, USA - PEATcosm2014_Bin05_10_metaG | ecosystem: Environmental > Terrestrial > Soil > Wetlands > Peat | place...
AATGTCTCGTGTGCTTCGATCTTTGCCGGTCCAGGAATAGGGCAGGATCACGATAACGAAATGACACGGCCGAAAAGAGGCCGCGCTGACAGGTTAAAACCAATATATTCAAGATTTTGCCTCTAACTTTCGATGAATCAAGATTTTGGAAGGAATTCTTCCCTAAGATGGTGATTCTAATAGATCGGGGGGGAGGGGGTGGGGGGGCCAGGATCGGGTCCAACCGACGAATCGCGAATCCGCGGCTATGCCCCCGCCAGGTGTGCCCCGCGGCTGGCCTAAACGTCTTCCTGGTAAGCTTCGACCGCTGGCGGTGTTGACGTGCCCATGCCGTTCGCTATGCGAGCCGATTCCTGCGGCGAGAGTTCTCCAACCTTAAACGCGCGTTTGCTCTTGAAAACCCAGAGCACGCCCAATCCATAAACCGCTCCCGCAATCGCCATCTGCACAGCCAGTTGCGGGTAGTTATGCGGATGGAACCAGCGCCGCATCAAGAGCAGCGCGCCAACCAGCGGCACCGTAATCAGCAACGGCAGCGTGTAAGCCTCGCGCAGATAAGTTCTCATGCGGATGCCGAGCTGGTGGCACAGATGCCACGGCATGAACAGCGTCATCGTGCAGGCCAGCGGAATGGCCGTGCCAAGCGCGTCGCCATAAATGCCGAAGAAAGCGCCGCGCCCCGCGCGCTGGAAATAATGCACCAGCGTGATACTGAGCAGCAGGTTAACGATGCCCTCCGAAAGCGTGACATAGGCCCAGGTACGATGCTTGCTGATTCCGAACAGCACGCGGCCCGACGCCGCCTGGCACCACATCAGGTTGGCCGAGAGGATCAGGATGACCAGAATCGGGTAGCTGGTGGCGACATATTTTTTGCCGACCCAAACCTCAATGACGGACCGGCCGAGAACGAGCAGAACGGCAGTGATCGGAAGAGCCGTGAACGCGCAGAAGCGGTTCCCGGCGACAAAGACCTTCCGCAGCCGATCCATATTTCCGGTCGCTTCGGACTGGCTGGCAATAGGCAGAAAATTCTGCGCCAGCGCCATCACCACCTGCTGCCCGTAACTGACAATGCGGGCGCCGATGCTGAAATAAGTGACAGCGGCGGCCGAGATCATGGTCGCGATCACCACGTTGTCGCTTTTGAACTTGAGTTGCGTCGCGACCATGATGATGAGCGTTGTGCTGCTGTAGTTGATGATGGTGCGCAGCGTGGCGCGATCGAGATACTTCAAGCCGAATGGCACCGGATGAATGCGGTAGGCGACAATCGCGCGCAGCATCGAAATGGCCAGCGGCGCGCCAACCGTTATGGCCGCGATCGTCAGCAGCCCGCGGCCCTTGTGAATCGCATACAGGATCAGCACAAGGCGGGCGGCATCGCCTCCAATGTTCGCCCAGTTGTTGACGTAGAAGCGTTGCAGGCCGTCAAGGTATCCGCCGACCACGCCGAGCGGAAACCCGATGCCGACCGAGGCGCCGACGATAATGAGCAGCCAGCGCGCGTCGGAATGAAGTTCCGGTGGAATTTTGAAAACGTGATCGACGTAAAACGAAAGAAACGCGGTAACCAGCAGGCTCAAAGCGCCGATGCAGCTGTAAGTAAAGAGCGCCGTGTTAACCAGCTTGGCAAGGTCTTCCTTGTCGTCGGTCGCGGTGAATTTCGAAACGTAGCGCACCACCGAAGAACGAATGCCGAGATCAAACAGCCCGTAATAGCCAGTGATCGAGAAGATCAGAACCCATATGCCGAATTCGGTATCGCCCAGCCAGTGCAGAATGATCGGCGAAAGGAGCAACCCGACCAGAACGTCGCAGCCCAGCGAGAACCAGGTAGAGCCAACGTTTTTGATGATCTGGCGCTTGTCGATTCTAGTCATTAGTTATGGCTGCATTCGGCGCTGAGTTGGCGTTGCTGAGTCGCCAAGCCTTTATTGCTGAGCTGTCGCCAAGGCTGTATTGCTGAGTCTATCGATTTTGGGTGGCGCAGCGCTTTAGCGCTGCGATTAGCCATTACGTCTCGGAGCGGCGTTAGCCGCTGAGGTCCGCTTCAGCCGCTAACGCCACGGTGCACAGGATCCATTTTATGAGAGCAGCCATGTCACTAAACCGTCTTCACCCAAACAGGCAAAGCTTTTGAGTCCAGTTCCCTGCTCTCAAGTTCGTAGCCCAGAAAATTCATGAGCGGATACCATGCAACCTCGATCTCCTCAACCGCGCGCTGCGGCAGGCTCTCCTTCCAGCCTCCCGACTTCGCAGCGCGGACAAAGGGAATTTCCTGCCGCGTGTTCTTCGTGCCCGTCCATTTGTCGGCGTCCTGCTGTTCGAGTTTGCGCATTCGGTCAGCCGAACTGCGGTCAACGGCAGACTTAAGTCGCTCCTCATCCGCATCGATGCCAAGGAAAGTCGCGATCTTGGCCGTCTCGGCGATCGGATCGGCGAGCAGGTCTTCATAGCGAGCCAGCAGAAAGTTGGGATTGCCGTAACGTGGACCAACCCAGCTGGCAACATGCTCCCACCACGAACCGTAGGAAGATGTTTCACCCGCAAGAAACGGCTTGATGAACTCGTCGAGCGTCGTGCCAGCCGCAATGTACCGCTTCTTCAGGTCGAAATGGTATTCGGAAACGGCAACATCGCGCGGATCGCGCACCAGGTAAATAACCTTGCGGAAGCGCGCGTCGAACGGCTCATGACTCTTCAGGATGCGCGGCCGCGGCAAGCTCTTGAGGAAACGTTTCGAAAGCACTCCCGGCGCGGGAAGCAGCCGGTTGATATTAGAGAAGCTGACGGTCTCGTTCGGATAGATCAGGTTCGCCAGCAGAAAGCGCACCCAGGTATTGCCCGACTTAGGGTAGGAAACAAGAAAAGTATCATCGGGATAGACCGTGTAATGCCGTCCAGCCAGATCAAGCCCAAGCGCGCGCTTTACGGCGAATTTTATCTGGCCAAGCATCGATTGATTCTTAGAATGAGTCTGTCATTCACGATATTAAGAGCTATTCCATTCCGAGCGTAGCGGGGAATCACCGTGGAACATTATTCGTGGAGGCGAGATTCGCCGCGCCCAAAGCCGCATATTCGCCAACTTCCGATGGCGATAGCGTCACAAGTTCGTATCCCAGATGATGCATCAGCGGTCCCCACGCAGCTTCGAGCCTCGCCGCCTGTTCCGCGGGCAGGTCTTTTCGCCAGCCGCCGGAACCCGCTGCGCGCACAAACGTCATGTCCTTGCGCGAATTTTTATAGAGTCCGTGCTGATGCTCCTTCTCAAGCTTCCGCATGCGATCGGCCGAGCTGCGCTCGACGGCCTGCGCAATCAACTCCGGACTGGCCGGAAGATTCAAAAAGCTCACCACTTTGGCCAGTTCGCGCTGCGTGTCCGCAATCAGGTCTTCATAGCGCAACAAGAGGTAGCGCGAATTGCCTTCACTTGTGTAGAGCCAGGTCGCAACGTTCTGTCCCCACGAACCGTGCGGGCAAGTCTCGCCGGCCAGAAAGCGCGTCACGAACTTCTCGATCGGCGAATCGTCCACGATCTTGCGGATCTTGCGGTGATAGTGATATTGCGAGACCACCACATCGCGAGGATCGCGCACGACGTTGATGACTCGGGGATAGCGCGGATCGAAGCACTCATGGCTCTTGATGATGCGCGGACGAGGCATGCGGTCGAAGTCGCGCTTCGTCGTGCCAGTCGGATCCGGAATCAGCCGGTCGATGTTCGCCCAGGTCGCTGGCTCATTTGGGAAGCGCAGGTTGGCGAGCAGAAAGCGCGTCCAGGTGTTGCCGGATTTCGGGAACGAGACGAGAAAAATATCATCTGGAAGAATAACCAGGCTCTTGCCGGGCATGTGCAGGCCAAGACCGCGCTTGACTCCAGCAACCAGATGTTTGGTCACGCGCGGCATTTACTTTGACCTCGTCCCCGCGAAAGATTGATCGCCCGCCAGTTTCGATGGTACGATCTTCGACTGGACGCCGGACTGAACGAGCGCTTCGCCCGTTCGCACATTTCCCGTCACCCCACTCGCCAGTTCGTAGCCGAGTTCGCGCATCAACACACCCCATGCGGACTCGATCTCGGCGATGCTCGCTTTTGAGAGTTCATTTTTCCAGCCGCCGGCTTTGGCGGCACGCACGAACGGTTTGTCCTGCCGCGTCTGTTTTGTGGACGACCACAAGTGGCCCTGCCTTCTTTCCAGTTCGCGCATGCGATCGGCAGAACTCTGCTCGAGAGCGAAGCTGATGCGTTCCTGAGTAACAGGCACGCCGATGAATTCGGCGATGCGTGCCATCTGGTGCGCGCCGTCCGATTGCAGCGCCTCGTAGGTCACCAGCAAAAGCCGCGGGCTGTTGCCGCGCGCATAAAACCATGTTGCCGTATTTTCCCCCCACGTTCCATAGGGATGATTGAGTTCGCCGTTAACAAATCGCGCGACGAATTGGTCGAGAGGAAAATCTTCGGCGATCGCGCGCCGTTTGATGTCGAAATAATATTCCGAAAGCACCACGTCCCGCGGATCGCGGACAATGTGAATGACCTTCGGATAACGATGATCGAAGTAGGCGTGGCTCTTCAGATAGCGCGGCCGCGGCAACTGTTCGAGATGGCGCTTGGTGAGGCCTTCCGGATCGGGCACCAGCACATTGATGTTGGCGAAATCGGGATGCTTGTCTGGATAGATAAGATTGGCGATCAGGAAGCGCGTCCAGGTGTTGCCGGACTTCGGATAAGAGACAAGAAACACATCGTCCGGAAAGACGCGAAGGTTGCGCCCAGGATAATGCAGACCGAAAAATTGCTTTCCGCCCGCGACCAGACGCTTGATCATGCCGACGCTCCGTGGCGAAGGCGATTCCACAACGATATGAGTTTTGCCGTAGCGCCGGGAGCGACCGCCAAGCCGGCGAGTGTCAGGCTGATGCCTGGCTTGTGCCAGTAAGCATTCGCTTCAGAGAGCAACTTGCGCGCTGCGTCAAATTCGCGCTGGCTCAGTTTGTTTTTGCCTTCTTCGAGCAGGAATCGCGCCCGGATTTCAGCAGCACGCTTTTCGACCGTCTCGCGATCCGCACCTTGCAGTGGAAGGCTGTGCTTGTACTTTTCCAGAATCGTCGAATAGCCTTCGGCCATCCTCGCCCGCGATTGACTAAGCGAACCCGGCCGTCCAACCGGCATACGCGCCTGAACCTCACGCGTGTAGCCGATTTTTGCGCCGTGAAACGCGGTCCGCACCCACATGTCATAGTCATCGCAGCGCAGCAGCGATTCATCGAACATGCCCGCCTTGACGATGGCATCACGCCGAGCCACCACGGTTGAGATCGGGATCTGGCAGCGTTCGAGCAGCAGCGAACCGAATGTCGCCTCACCATGCGAGGGGCAGCGCTGCATGAATTCGCGCTCTTCGCCCGGCATGCCGACCAAGCCATTCGAATACGTCAGCCCAAGCGACGGATCGGCGGCGAAGAGCTTCATCTGGTTGGCAAGGTGATCGCGCATCCACGTGTCATCGCTGTCCAGAAATGCGACGTACTCGCCGTGCGCGTGGCGGATAGCATTATTTCTGGCTCCGGCTGCGCGCTTGTTCTCCTGCTTGAGATAGACAATTTGACCGGCGTACCGATCGAGGTAAGGCGCGAGTACTTTTTCCAGCTCAGCCGTGTCGGGCGAGCCGTCGTTGACGATGATCGCTTCGAAATCCTGATAGGTCTGTGCAAAGACCGAATCAAGGCAGGCGGCGATGAAGTGCGCGGTTTTATAACTCGGAATGATGATGCTGACCTTCGGCGTATTCACCTTCAGGGTCGCATCTGCGATCGTTGTGGCCGGGCTGGATTGGGCGGTCTGCATGTGTTCTTTGCTCGTCTACGCGCTGTGAAACACTGCCTCTTTGTCACCGGCCAGAACATTGTTCACGGCTTCAACTCCCATCATCACCGAGTGATCCATGTTGCCGATCTCGTAGCGCCAGGCGCCGAAGCGTCCGCGAGAATAGATTCCCTGTTCCAGCAAGGCCGGTTGCAACACTGCCAAAGCCTCGTCGCGGCCAAGCGTCGGAATGGGATAGGAATATCCCACGATCCGATGATAGCGCGAGACGATGCGCCCACGATCCGACTCCTCCAGCATTTTGGCCTTGATCAGCCCCGTTATGACCTGGTCCAAAACCTTTTCCGGATCCGGCGTCTCGCCCACGCGGAACGAGATTTCACACATCAGCGAGCTGTAGTGCTCAGTATCGCCATTCGGAACATTGTTTGGTGAATAATGTGAGAAATACGTTGCCCGATAGCACGGCATATCGGCATCGGTGAAGTAAATCCAGCAGCGTCCCGTCTCGATTTTCTTTTTCAACCCGACGCCGACAACAAGCAGGTTGTTGTGCACCAGCCCGGCTGAGGCGTCAAGCAGCTTGCCGTCAGTGGGTTTCATCATCTTCTGCACGACGAGGTCAAGAGGCGCAGTCGAAATCAGAAAGTCGTAGCTGTCGCCGGTGCCGTCTTCGAACGAGATGCGTTTGCGCACGGGATCGATTTCGACCAGCTTCTTGCCGGTCTTCACCTTCGCGGGAAAATTCTTGGCAATCTGGCGATAGATTTCACCGGTGCCGCCGTAGAGCGGAAACTTGAATTTGCTGTTCGGTCCCCAGCTCACGTCATCGCGCTCATACAAAACATTTTCCAGCAGCCTCTTGAAATCCATCACCGCAACGCGGTCCGCGATCCACCCCTTCGACATCTGCTCGAGCGGCGTCGTCCAGACCTTGGAGTTGTATGGAAACATGAAAGCATCTGCGATGCCTTCGCCGAAGGTCGCGAGTATCCAGTCGCGAAAATTCGCGGTCTCGCGCCCGTCGCCGTTGGACGCGGCCTTTGCGGCCCCGACCAGGCAACTCACCTGAACTTCTTTCGGCAGATAGCGCAGGTTGCTCTGGAACGGATACGGGATCCAGTGCTCGCCGCGAACGATCCAGCTCTCGCGAATGCGCTCGTGAACTTCCTTGCCCAGCGCTTTATCGATCAGGTTATCGAAGTATTTGTAGTGCGAAAAAATAACGTGGCCACCCTCGTCCCATACGAAGCCCTGCGCGTCGACGTGCGAGGTGGCGTGGCCTCCGACGTCATTGCCCTTCTCGTAGAGTACCCAGTTGTCGTAGCCGAGCTCGTGCAGGCGGTAACCCGCGCCGAGGCCAGTCGGCCCGCCCCCGATGATGACAATTTTCTTGCTCATTCTTTCCGGCACACGGTTTCGATTGGAATATGAAAGTTTCGGGTCCGCGAAATCCTGCTGATTTGAGGTGCGGTCGGCCGTTTATGCGCCGCCGTCAGCTCGACTGGAATCAGCAACCTCCGAACCAGAACTGGGGAATACACCAAATTGTACCATCCGGATTTTTGGGCTTGTTGATGCCCTAAGTAACCAGTTGTCAGCTGTCAGTTGTCCGTTCTCGGTGAAGTCACAATCAAAAGATAACCACGGAGGAAACCGGTAAAAATAGAGGAAAGCGATTCGGAGTTTCCTCTGAGATCCTCCGTGTACCGTGTGGTTCAAGGTCTTTAGCTCTTGAGTTTACTGACAATTGAGGACTGAGAACTCTACAATATTTCCTGCTCCTACCATGGACAACAAAGCCATCGCAGGGATCCTCTACGAGACCGCCGACCTGCTCGAAATCGACGGGCAGGATTCCTTCCGCATTCGTTCGTATCGCAACGCGGCAGAGGCCATTGAGGCAATGCCGCAGCAGGTAGCTTCCCTGATCGAAGAGCCGAAGAAACTACTCGCCGTGCCGGGGATCGGCAAAGGCATGCTCGCCAACCTTCAGCATCTTTTTAGCGACGGCACGGTCGAGGTCCACGCCGAGCTGCTGAAGAAATACCGGCCTTCAATGCTCGAGCTGCTCAAGATTCAGGGCCTCGGCCCGAAGACCATCGCCTTGATCTGGAGCGCCTACCAAATCTGCGATATCGACGGCGTCGAGAAGCTGGCGCGCGAAGGCAAGATTCGTGAACTGCCGCGCATGGGTGAAAAGCACGAGCAAAAGCTGCTCAAGGCGATTGAAGACTATCGCCGCATCGGCGGACGCTATTTGCTGGACACGGCCGAACAGCTTGCCGAAAAGCTGATCGCTCATCTCAAAGAGGCTCCGGGAGTCGAAAAGGTTACGCCCGCTGGATCACTGCGGCGCGGCCGCGAAACGGTCGGCGACCTGGACATCCTCGTCACCGGCAAAGGCTGCTGCGCTGACGACACGCGCGAAGAAATCGCCCAGCAGCTCATCCGTTTTCCTGGCTTGATGGAGATCATCGCGAAGGGCGAAAACAAAGTGAGCTTCCGCCACCGCAACGGCATGCAGGTTGACGTGCGTCTGCTTCCACCGGAGTCTTTCGGCGCAGCCATGCAGTATTTCACCGGTTCGAAGGCGCACAATGTTGCGCTCCGCCAGCGCGCGCTCAAGATGGGCTACACCCTCAACGAGTACAGCCTCGCCACTCTTGAAGACAACGAGCCCGTAGCAGGCGCAACCGAGCAGGACATTTACGGCAAGCTCAAGCTCGATTTCATTCCTCCCGAGCTCCGCGAAAATCTGGGCGAGATTGAAGCCGCCGCCAAGCACGAACTGCCGGCCCTGATCGAGGTCTCCGACCTGCGCGGCGACGTGCATATGCACACAGTCGAAACCGACGGCCGCAACACCATCGAAGAGATGGCCGAAGCCGCGCGCGATCGCGGCTACGCCTACATGGCTATCACCGATCACTCAAAGAATCTCGCCTTCGCCAACGGCCTGACCGACGAGCGAGCGCTCGCGCATATCGAGCGGATTCGAGCAGCCGATCGGGCGATGAATGATCGAGCAAGTAAGGATAAGAAAACCAAAGGTATTCGCATCTTCGCCGGAGTCGAGGTCGATATCCTCGCCGATGGGACGCTCGATCTCTCCGACTCCGTGCTCGAGCAGATGGACATCGTCATCGCCAGCGTGCACTCTCACTTCAACCAGGATCGCGCCACCATGACCGACCGGCTGCTGAAAGCCATTGCGAATCCGAACACTTCGATCCTCGGTCATCCGACAGGCCGACAGCTGTTGCGCCGCGACGCCTACCCGTTCGATGTCGATGCCATCCTGCAATCGGCCTTCAGGCACAAGGTCGCCATGGAGCTGAACTCCTATCCCGACCGCCTTGATCTGTGCGACGTCCACCTCCGCATGGCCAAGCAGCACGGCGTCAAGATCGTCATCAACACCGACTCGCATCACACCTCGCACATGGAGAAGATTCGTTACGGCGTGACCCAGGCGCGCCGTGCATGGCTGACCAAGCAAGATGTATTGAACACGCTACCGGCACCCGAGTTTGCCAAAGCAATGAAACACGGCTGGTAATCGTGCGCAGCTCAGCGTTTCGGCTGCTAAAATCGATCGCCATGCAATTCTTTCCTGTCGCAGCCTGTCTTCTCGTCTCAAGTGCTCTTATGGCGCAAACTTCCAATCCACCAGCCCCAGCCAACGCCAGATTCGCCAAGCTCAGTGAAGACTTCATTCACGACGCGCTCGCCCTTTCGCCCTCCAACGCTTCCCAGGCTGGCTACCACCAGCGTGTCGATCCCAAGACCGGCAAAACCATCGCGCTCGATGCATTGCTCGACGATGTGAGCGCCGCTGGCATGGCGGAACAGCGTCGCGTCTATGCCGAGTGGCGCGAGCGCTTCCGCACCGAGACTCCGCTCGCCTCACTTGGCGTCGAGGATGCCGCCGACTGGCAGCTCATCGACGACCAGATCGCCTTCAACCTGCTCGAACTCGACCGCATCCAGAATTACAAACATAACCCCACCGTCTATGTGGAGCTGCTCGGCAGCGCGTTCTTCCAGCCGCTCACCGATGACTATGCCCCCGAGGACGTCCGCCTCGGCCACATTCTCTCCCGCATCGCCGCAACTCCCCGCTTTCTCGATCAGGCACGCAGCCAACTGGTCGATGCCGACCCCATCTTCATCAAGGTCGCCATCGAGGAAAATGACGGCAATATTGACCTCATCCAGAGCGCCATTGCAGCCGCCATTCCCGCCGGATCAAAATTGAAGGCCGAATTCGATCAGGTCGCGCCGCCGGCCGTCGACGCGCTGAAGAATTTCTCCCGCTTCCTTCAGGACGATCTCTCAAAGCGCCACACCGACCGCACCTGGCGACTGGGCAAAGAACTCTACGCAGAAAAATTCCGCCTGGTCATGGAAACCCCGGTCACCCCAGAACAGGTGCTCGCCGAGGCTGAAAGCGAACTCAAGAAGACGCGCGCCGAAATGCTCCAGATCGCCCTGCCG
>Ga0181522_10002562_pt1 | contig 10335 bp, 3 predicted proteins | sample PEATcosm2014_Bin_27_FD_121103 | JGI IMG/M metagenome (GOLD analysis project Ga0181522, IMG submission 121103) | Peatland microbial communities from MTU Mesocosm Facility, Houghton, MI, USA - PEATcosm2014_Bin05_10_metaG | ecosystem: Environmental > Terrestrial > Soil > Wetlands > Peat | place...
CGCTATTCTCCTTGCTATCGAAGCTGGCGTTGAGCGGGCTGTTTGGAACGAGAGCGATTCCGTAGTTGGCCTGCGTGCCGTTGAGCCATTCAGTCAGCGCCGAGGTGACATCGATGAGAATGTAGTCGTTCACGTTTGGCGGAGTGAGAGCAACGCCGCTGACGATGTTGCTGCCGAGCGTGGGCGCCTCATTGGCGGTGATCGTGGCCTCGGACCATGAGCTGGCCACCAGGTCGACGTCGAAGCTCCCCGCCGTGGTGACAGAGTTGACGTAGAGCTTCAACATCGCCTGCTCGATGCTGGAGCCGGTGTAGCTCGACGGAATCGACGCGAGATTGAACTGGATGTACGCCGTCTGCCCACCACTCTCAACGTTGAGCAGCGTGCTCGATCCATAGTTGGTGGTAGGAGCCGCAGTGCTGGTATAGGCGTCGGCGCTGGGTGTGATCTGGGCGGGAGCCAGCGTCGCGAGTCCCAGCCCGGCAATCGCGACCAGCAGCATTCGAATTGCGAAAATCTGTCTCTTGGTGTTTGGCATGACGTTCTCCTTGTGCGTCATTTGAAATGTATTGTTTCTTCGCGGAGCAGCTTGCGTATGCGCTCGCTCCGAGGTCAGGGTCGAGAGATCGCCAACTTCGTATTCTCCGGGCGATCGGTATTTCTCAGCACGGTCTGTACGGTCTTCACTTGTGAAGCAAGTTGATTGATCTGGGACTGGCGGATGCTTCCCGCAACCTGCTCCGCTGTGAGTTCCGACTGCTCCGCCTTGATCTGCCGTTCCTGCCTGCGGATTAGCTTCTGCTGCGCTTTGGTGGCCTCGATCAGCAGCGCAGTCAGGCGTTCGTAATCCACGCTTGAGGCATCCTTGCCATTTTTCTCCCAAGTCACCACTTCGGGCACCACCGCACCCACTTCTTCGGCGATGACGCCGATCTGATGTTTGCCGTTGCTCTTCGAGTCATAGGAAACTCCGCGCAGACGCTCCACCTTGTCCAGTGCGCCATGCAGTGTGCGGATATTGCTCTTCCAGCGCCGCGAGCTGTAGGTGTACCAGTAATCGGAGAGCGCGTGGCCCAGGCCTTGCGCGATTTGGAACGGTAACTCAAGCAAATCGCTGGGCGCTATCTGCCCGATGGTTACAGTGCCCCCGGGTATGCCGTTGGAGCCGTCCCAGATGGTCAATGGGTTGGGATCGTTGTACGTCTGGATAATCAAGCCCAGATTATTTTGGGCTTCGATGAAGTGGTTCGTGTCTCCCAAATAGAGATAGGCCTGTTGACCGGCAATGGGAAAGTTTTGCGGCCCTCTTATGATGGCATTGCCGCCCGACACGTCCAGGGTTTGCTGGGGAGAGGTTGTGCCGATGCCTACATTAACGCTCCCGGGACAATTGTTCAGGTCGAGAATACATCCCAGAACCAGAGAATTGCTCTGACTAACCACGGCATTGGAACCAATGGCGGCGGCGTTGGTCAGATTCCCGGTGGAGGGCGAAGCACCGGCGCCGAGAAACGTATTATAGCTTCCGGTCATGTTCGTACTGTCCACGGTCTGACCCGCATAAGAGCCGACAGCTGTGTTGTAGTTGCCCGAGGTCAGTTGGGCCAGCGCATTATTGCCGACGGCTACGCTCCCGGAGCTCGTGGTCACATTGGACAGCGCCCCGAGGCCCACCCCCACGAGCGAGTTGGCTGTGGTCAGGCTGAAGTTGCCGGCTCCGCCGACAAATGTATTGTTCGGGTTCGAGGTGCTGCTCCCATAGTAGCTATGCAGCATGGGAGTTGAACCGATGTAGATGACGCCCGTATTGGGGCCGGTCGTTGCTGCCAGACTCACAGGGCCGTTGAATTGTTGGGTGGTCAGGAACATGTTGGTTGAGCCCAGCAAGGGCACCTGGCCGCTGTCTACATCCAAGGGGACGTTGCCGCTGGTGCCGCCGCCGCTGAGACCCGTGCCCGCAGTAATGCCAGTGATCATGCCGGTGCCGGCGATGGAACACGCCCACGCGCTGCCGTTCCATTGCAACGTCTGGTCGCCCGCGCACGAGGTTGTCAGGCTCAGGTTCAGCGATCCACTGGTGCCGCCGCCGGTTAGACCGCTGCCGCTGGCGGTCGTCACTCCTGTGATGGTTCCCGCGTTGTTGTTCGAGAACACGATATCCAGCTCGGGGGCATGGCTCGTCGTCGTGCTCTCCTTGCTGTCGAAGCTGGCATTGAACTTTTCGTTTCCTGCCAGCGCTATGCCATTGTTGTTTTCGCTTCCGCTGACCCAGTCCTGCACCGCTGCGGTCACGTTGATTAGGATGTACTGATTCTTGGATGCTGTGGTAAGCGCCACATTGGAGGCGATGGCGGCGCCTGCAGGCGGTGCATTGCCGGCAGCCAGCGCGTCCTCCGACCACGTGCCATTCACATAATTCACGTTGAAGCTGCCGGAGGTGGTGACCGAGTTGACGTAGAGTTTTAGCGTCGCCTGAGCGATGCTGGAAGCGGTGAAGCTGGAAGGAATCGAGGAAAGATTGAACTGAATGTAAGTCGTCTCGGAGCTGCCCTTGACGTCGAGCAAGGTGCTCGCGCCGTAGTTGGTGGTTGGATCGGCGGTATTGATGTAGGCATCGGCGCTGGGAGTGATCTGGGCCGAAGCCAGCGTTGCGGCCGTCAGCATGGCAATCGCGGCCAGCATTCGTATTACGAAAATTCTTTTGGTGTGGCGCATGACGTTCTCCTCGTTGGTCGTCTGAAATGTGCTCGTTTTCTATTGGCGATCAGGGAATGGCAATCGGGGCTTGGAAGCCAGCTGCGTGCCTGCCCCGCGATCGCCAACTTTCAGCGCGGCCTGCACATTCTTCATCTCGGAATCCAGCTGGCTGAGCTGGGCCCGGCGGATGCTGGCCGCGGCCTGCGCTGCCTTAATCTGCGACTGTTGCGCCCTGATCTGCTGTTGCTGTTGCCGCATCAGTTTCTTCTGTGCCTTGGAAGTTTCGATAAGCAGCGCAGTCAGCCGGCCGTAATCGACGCCGGCCGCGTCCTTGCCATTCTTCTCCCATGTCACCAGCTCCGGCACCACGGCGCCCACCTCCTCAGCGATGACGCCGATTTCATGCTTGCCGCTGCTCTTCAAGTCGTAGGAGACGCCGCGCAGGTGCTCCACCTTGTCCAGGGCGCCATGCAGCGTGCGGATGTTAGTCTTCCAGCGCCGCGAGCTGTAGGTGTCCCAGCCATCGGCGACGGCGCGGCCGAGGCCTTGCTGGATATAAAATCCGTATGAATTACTTGGCGGATTCGAGAGAAAATTTCCACCGATGGTTATCGCACCGGGGTAGGAAGCGCCACTATTTCCGCCGTCCCAGATGACCAATGGGTTGGGATCGTTGAACGCCATGAAAATCAATCCCAGGTTGTTTTGAGCTTCGATATAGTGGTTCGTGTCTCCCAAATAGAGAAAGGCCTGTTGACCGGCAAGTCCGAAATTTTGCGGGCCTCTTATGATGGCATTGCCACCGCCCGTCAAATTCTCTCCTGGTAGCAGGTCACCTTCGGACAAAATGGTCCCGGCCACATCCAGAGTCTGCTGGGGAGCCGTTGTACCGATTCCTACTGAGACGTTCCCGGGACAACCTTTGCTAACGCAACCTAGAACGAGCGAATTGCTCTGACTGACCACGGCATCGTAGCCTATGGCTGTGACGTTGGTCAGATTGCCCGTGGAGGCCGCAGTACCGGCGCCCAGAAACGTATTAGAGCTTCCGGTCATCGGCGTATCGTCCAGGGATGTACCCGCAGAAAGGCCGACCGCGGTGTTGTAGCTGCCTGAGGTCAGTTGGGCCAGCGCATTATTGCCGACGGCTACGCTCCCGGAGCTCGTGGTCACATTGGTCAGCGCCCCGAAGCCCATCCCCACCAGCGCGTTGCCTGTGGTCAGGCTGAAGTTGCCGGCTCCGCCTGCAAATATGTTGTTGGGATTCGATATGCTGGTCCCATAGTAGTTATGCAGCGTGGGAGTTGAACCGATGTAGATGACGCCCGTGTTGGGGCCTGTCGTCGCTGGCAAACTCACGGGGCTGTTGAATTCTTGTGTGGTCAGGAAGGTGTTGGCTGAGCCGAGAAAGGGCACCTGGCTGCTATTCAGGCCAATCGTGACGCTGTTGGTGACAACGCCGCCGCCGGGGGCGATGGGGTTGCTGACGATCACGGCGGTGCCCGGAGTTACGCCGGTTATGGTGCCTGTGCCGGCCGGAAAGCACGACCACTCTCCGATCCACTCAAGTGTCTGGCCGCTGGCGCATGAGGTGGTCAGGCTCAGATTTAGAGATCCGCCGACGCCACCGCCGGTCAATCCGCTGCCGCTATTCGTCGTGACTCCCGTGATGGTTCCCGGATTGCTGTTCGCGAACACTACGTCCAGTTCCGGTGCATGGCTCGTGCCCGTGTTCTCCTTGCTGTCGAAGCTGGCGTTGAAGGATCCGTTCGCCACCAGCGCCACGCCGTTGTTGGCCTCGCTTCCACTTAGCCAGGCCTGCAGCGCCGGGGTCACGTCGATGAGGAGATACTGATTCTTGGAAGTTTTGCCGACCGCCACGCCGGAGGCGATGACCGAGCCGAGCGAGGGAGCGTTGCCGGCATCCAGTGTGCTTTCCGACCACGTGCCGTTCACGTAATCGACGTTGAAGCTGCCAGCGGTGGTCACGGAGTTCACATAGAGCTTCAGCGTGGCCTCAGCGATGCTGGAGGCGTGGAAGCCGGAAGGAATCGAAGAGAGATTGAATTGAATGTAAGCCGTCTCGGAGCTGCCGTTTACGTCGAGCACGGTACTGGCCCCATAGTTGGTGTTCGGATCAGAGGAATTAATGTACGCATCAGAGCTGGGTGCGATTTGTGCCGTAGCTAGCGGTGCCGCTATCAGCAGAACCGCCACTACCAGCCGCGTGAACGGCACTCGTTTACTTGTCGTTGGCATAACGACGCTCCTTGAAAGTATTTTGAAGTGGTTATCTGCGGCTGGCCGCGTACGGCGAAAGGGCCGCGTTACGCTGGCGAATATCGAGGATTTTGCGGGCGCCGCCAAGTTAGTCCACGGTCACGCGACGGATAAATTGACTGTTAAGTATCAGTTACCAGCGCTTGGAAGTATTTGAATTGAAAGGATGATAGATCGGTTCAGAGGATCTTGCGCGGGAGGCGAAACGGAGCTAAATACCTGCCAAATCGAGCTTTGAAGGCTGTAGACGCCGGAAACTACTCTCAACGTGACAGGAACCGTATTCAACGGACTAGGTGAACTACAGACTTGGTTTGGTTCCTTAATCAAAAAGCGTTTACCCGCCGTGGTCCCGTTTAACAAAACTCCAGTTCAGAATATGATTCTGGCGCCGAGGGTCCAATTGCGTGGGTTTTCCTGCGACAAGGTCTGTCCGAAGGTGCCATCCAGAAAGTTGTTGTCGATGTTATCCAGATTCACGCGGTTGAAAATATTGAAGAAGTCAAAACGGACCTGAAAACTAATTCGTTCCGTGATGTGCGTGTCTTTATACAAACAAACGTCCGATTCCGCGAAGTTCGGTTCGCGGAATTGCTGCGGTTTCTCGTTGCCCTCGGCACCGTTCGGCGAAAAAGCCGGAGGCGTGAACTCGCCGGGGGAAAACACTCCGGTGAGATAAGCATGCCGCGATCGGGCTTCGGCATAGCTGGTGGGTTGCGGATAATCTAGAGAAACCGGCGCGCCCAGACCGTTCTCCTGGCCATAGTCGCCATCGGCATTGTAATCGCCGCTGCCGGGTGCATAGCCGATGATCGGATCGGCGAAAGAAGGACACCCTGATGGGTTGGTAATGGAAGTGCCGTTTACGCACTGCGGAATGAACGGACCGCGAGCGATCACAGTAAACGGATAACCGCTCTGGACTACCGTCGTGTTGCTGATACCCCATCCGCCAGCGGCATGTCCGACGAATCCCCGCTGAGCGCTGAAAACAGGTAGCTGGTAGTTCAACGTCAGCGAAAAGCGGTTGGGGACATCCCACGGAGAAGGACCATAGTACTGGTGCGGGTCGGCCGCAGTAGGATAGCTGCCGGCATCGTCATTCGACCGCGAGCGGGTGTAGGAAGCGTCGAAAAATCCGCGCGGAAATCGTCCTCGGAAATCGAAGAACAGGGCGTTATAGTTGGACTCGCGATCGTTTCGCGTGTAGATGATCTCTCCGAAGCTTGGGTTTAGGCGAGTAGGAGTCAGGCTCTCGTGCTGGATTAAGTCGCCGGGCACGGCATTGATGTCAACTCCGTAACTGACAATGCCCTGCATATTGCCATCGCCGACGAGGTCGGTTGCGTGCGCTCCCTGGTAGCCGATGCTTGCCGAGTATCGGCGGGCAATATTACGTTCCAACGTAGTGGCGAAAATATATGCCTGCGGCGATTTCACGTGCGGATCGATGCCGCCAATCTGAAGTCCGGCGCCCACAATGCCACCCTCGGCATCGAGACAGCCATTCGCGCCCGATAGCGTTGGACACAAAGGCGAACCGACCAGCGGAGGATAGGTGTATCCGTAGGGAGGGCTCTGGCTCCCGTTGCCGAGCACAAATACCGGAGGCACTGTCCCCGTGGCGCTGAAAGTTGGAACGATGGGGCCGGGAGGATTTCCGCGATAGATGTTTTGCACGTTGGCCGAGGTCAGCCAATTGTTGAAAATGCCAGCCCCTCCGCGCAGAACCCATTCGCCTTTTCCGGTTGGATCCCAGGCATATCCAATGCGCGGGCTAAATAAGTTCGTGATCGCGTGCTCGAGCGCGTGCGGAGTCGCCTTGGAATATCCGTTCGCAACCTGCTCGTCGAAGGTCTGGCCCGAACCCAGATAAAAGTTTCCGAAGACGGTGGTAGCGTTGCGCGAATAGGGATTGCCTTGGTCGTCCCAGCGCAGACCCAAGTTCAATGTGAGATTCTTTCTGACCTTCCATGTGTCTTCCACAAACAGTCCCAAGGAAGTCGACGCGGCGTTCCACTCCCACAAGACCGGCTGGCCCGTCAGAGGGCTGTACATGACGCCAGTTTCCTGCGTCGGCGCATCCTGCGCGAGGGTTGCGAGATTGCTGAAGCTGAAATTTGGCTCCGCACGGACTCCTTGGAATTGCTGAATATCCTCCCCGAACCATCCCTCGTAGCCAAACATCAGCAAATGCGAGCCGTGCAGCTTGGTGAGAACGTCGCGCCAATGATAGTTGTATTGGGTGAACCCGAGCTGGGCAAGAGGGAGCCCATATCCATTGGTTTGTCCGGTAATCGTGATAGGCGGTACGCTGAAATCGCCGATCTGGTCGAGTGCGCCTTGAATTCGATTGACGGCGAAGATGGCGACGTTCAGGATGGTTGGTGAAAAGGTGTGGGTCCAGTTGAGCTGAAAGGCCCGCTCCCAGTTGGAACTGGTGGTGTAGAACTGCGGGATCGGGTTGTCGGAGCTGGTGTTCAAAGTGGTGCGGAAGAAGCTGCCGTAGATTCTGTCGTGGCCGAAATACTTGTCGAAGCGGCCAAAGTATTGATTTCCGTTGCGATAGTTAGTGGAATTAAAAACTCCCTGCGCTACCATCGGCAGCGAGCACGGAATGGTAATGCCGGGCGCTACTGTGAAATCAGTTTGCCCTGCAGCGCAGCCAAATACCTGGCCGGCGGTCTGGGAAACTCCGGTGGTGGTTGCGCCGCTATTCAGGTAGGTCGAAAGAATCTGAGTTCCAAGAGTGGAAGGATAATTTTGCTGCGCCCACGATATGAAGTCCTGCGCGGCGTAGGTGATGCTCTGGTTTCCTGTCGAGATCAACTCGCGGAGCGGTTCTATCGAAAAGAAAAAGAAGAACTGCGTGTGCGGAACGATCGGTCCGCCAATGGTTGCCGACACATTGTTCGCATGGAACGGAGCGTAAGCCAGCCCCTTGGTGAACTCCGTTCCCGCCCACATCGGTTGATAGTAAAAGTAATCACTGGCCAGACCGTGGAATTGATCCGTCCCTGACTTGGTTGTCATCTTCATTTGCAATCCGCTGGCCCGGCCATATTCCGGCGAAAACGTGTTCACCTCGGTAGCCGCTTCCTGAATGTCGTCCGGATTCGGCGTGAGGTTCAACACGCCCTGGCGGATGCTGCTGGTCACGTCGAGTCCATCCACCACCCACATATTCGACATCGTCCCCTGGCCGTTGGCGCTGGCGTCGACTTGCGTCTCTGTCGAGTAATTGTCGGTAGCGGAACCGGGACTTCCACCACCCCCGGGAGCTCCGCCGCCCATGGTGCCCAGGCCCGAGGCGCCGGGAGCAAATGTGGCAAGGGCAATCATGCTTCGGCCAGGCAGCGGGAGTCGAGCGAGTTCCCCCGCTTCGATCGTCTGATAGTTTCGACTGTCGGCCGTATCGACCAGTGGCGCAGCCGAACTCACAGTCAGGGCTTCGCTGACTGCCCCCACCTTCAGGGTGACCGGCACATTCAGATTCTGATCGGTGAGCAGCGTAATCGTAATTTCTGATTTTGCGAATCGAGGCGCTTCCACGGTAATCCGGTAAGTGCCGGGGGCCAAACTGACAAAACGGAAGTTGCCGTTAGCGTCAGAAGTGGTGCTTTGTGCGACCCCTGTGTCGAGATTCGTGATTCGCGCGCCGGCTTTTGGGATGCCGGCCTGCGACAAATCCTGTACGATGCCTTGTACCGAACTGGTGAACTGTGCAACGCCAAGGCTACTCAACAAAAGAGTGGACAGCACGCAGAGGAGAGGGCCGGACTGCACTCGTCCCATCATTATTATTCCGTCATTATGCTTCGACTATCGGTGCGTGCCGTGGTTTCGCGCCAGATGCCGGCGATTTCGCGCAGGTTACATTCCAGAAAAAAGAAGAGGAGAAACCTTGAGAGTCTATTCACTTCTGTACTTGCACAACGCTTCCATTCACAAACTTTACGTCGATCGCCTCCAGCCCTTTTTCAGCTTCCACGCGCAGTAACGATTCAAAGTAACGTGGAAACGCCTTACTCTCGTTCTTATCCTCAGCATTCCCCGCTAAGGCCCAGATCTGGCGTAATCCATTTTCTGAGGTAGCGAACTCGGCCGCTCCTTCCGTACCAGAAGTCGTGATGCCGGCTAACACTACAATCCGTCTCCCCGGCACGGGGCCGGGAAGAACATCAAACAGCGCGTAGTCGGTGCGGATGACTTGCGACTGCGGATCTCGCTCGAGACCATAGAAAACATCTGAGGCGGCAGCTTTATGATCCACAATACGGCCATGCCACAAGTAAGGAGGTTGCGTTGGCTGGACGAAACTGAAGCGCTGAGGAAGGTGCATTTCTGCCAGCACCTCGTTCTCGAAAGGTGAGCCAAGGAAGACGACATCGTGGTTCCGTAGATCATCCACAGTGACTAAGCGGCCACGCTTCACCTGAACTTTGGCGCCAAGTTGCGTGAGCAGATTGGCCAGGCGGTAGGTCGCCAGCACTTCACCGGTCCCGGTAAAAGCGTCCTCGTAATAAAGATTGCCGGCGTGCGCGGCCAGCTCGGGATTCAGTGCACCGTCGCGCGCCACCTCTTTTCCAACCACAGCTCCACGATCGGCGACGGCCTGGTTGTTGCGGAATCGGAGCAGATCCGCCGTATCCGTCTCCAGAAAAACCCCATTGGTATACGCAATGATGATCTCGCCGTCGCTGGCAAATTGGCTCCAAAATGTACCGAGCGGCTCCGGAATGCGTTGCGTCTTTGCGGACGGTGATTTCAGGGGCAGCAGGCGCTGGCCCACAAATATGCCCGCAACGAAAGAAGCAACTATAAGTGAGATTACCGAACCCAGAATCCACGGAGAAAGTCGCCAGGGAAGAGTCGACGGCAGCGCGACGCCGGGATCGCTCGATTCCTCCTTGCCCTCACCAAGCGCCACTTTACACGCCGGTTCTTCGCGAAAGGAAAATACCGGAATGTAGCGCCCTTTCGGAACTTCGACGATAACGCGATCGCGTTTGCCCTCATTCCCGTAATATTCTTTAAGTTTCGTGCGCAATCGATAGGCTTGCGTGCGAACGATAGTGTCCGCCGCGGGATCGAAATCCCCTGGCCGGCCAAACACCTGGGTGGCGATCACATACTCGCTGAGGTCATCATGCCGGCCTTCCAAAGATTCAGCCGTAATGTAGTCGAGGAACTTCTGTAGCAGCGGAGAGCTTCGAAATAGCCGCGAAGCGAGAATCTGTGCGATCTGTTTCTTTCTATCCGCGTCGCCCGGTTCGCTCGGTGGAGTCTCAACCCCAGGCCCAGCCGGCGGAATCATGAGGTTCAGTTTTTCAACGTACTCCTGGGACACGGGAGACG
>Ga0181522_10002563_pt1 | contig 10335 bp, 10 predicted proteins | sample PEATcosm2014_Bin_27_FD_121103 | JGI IMG/M metagenome (GOLD analysis project Ga0181522, IMG submission 121103) | Peatland microbial communities from MTU Mesocosm Facility, Houghton, MI, USA - PEATcosm2014_Bin05_10_metaG | ecosystem: Environmental > Terrestrial > Soil > Wetlands > Peat | place...
CATCGTCAGCTATCGCACCTTCCTCAACCTGACCTCCAACAGCACCGAGGACTGGGACTTCGGCTACGCCATCGTCTACCAGAACATGGCCGCCCTCGACGGCCTCGCCGACAAGATCTACCCCCTGCGCATGAAGCACTACGGAGACCCGACCGCCGAGCAGAAAGTATTAGACAAGCGCTACGAAAACGCCCACCTCGTCTCCAGCTTCTTAATCAGAGACATAACCCTCAGGTAACGACCGCAACAACGCTCTCAATCTGGCGGCGCCGGCACCCCGCGCCGCCATCGTTACTCGAGCTCAGACTGACCCGCCTTCCTCCCACACTCGAAAGCCAATGTGAAACCGGGTTCCGACAACCCTCCCGTCCCGGGAATTTCCACATAGCTGCGCTGATTCCCGCAGGGCAAGAATCTGATTTCGCACCTAGTATTTGACTTGAATCCCGTTCCTCGAAAGCCGTACGGTTCGAGCTAAAGCCGGCGATATGGACAATATCAGCGCGATTCGGCGAAGCGAAAACATGCGGCGTATTCGGGGCGGGAACACGGCCCCGGAGCGCGCTCTTCGCCACGCCCTTTCCGCCGCCAAGGTACGCTACAGAATCCACAGACCGAACCTTCCTGGGAGGCCGGATGTTTCGATAGGTCGAATTGGGCTCGCAATATTCGTGCACGGCTGTTTTTGGCATCAGCATCAGGGTTGTCCGCGCTCCTTCACTCCAACGAGCCACAAGGAATACTGGATTAGAAAATTCCAGGCAAATGTGGCACGCGACGTGAAGGTACTTCAGGAGCTAAGGGTCTTGGGCTGGCGTTCAAAGGTAATCTGGGAATGCCAAACCAGGAATAAAAAGGACCTGAAGCGACGGCTGAAAGCGACGATTCAGGAATACAGGGAGTCTTCGAAGTGGCGACTATAAAAGTGACGAAACCCTACCAGGCGACGGGAATAGATGCTCCATGGCACAAAGGCTGGGATCTGACTGAAAAGGAGCGACACCGGTTCCGCCTGAATTCGATCGCGTCACAAGCAGCAAAGGCCAAGGCAATCCGGGGAGAATGCAGAAAACCAAAACATCCGGTTCCGGTTCCGCGACTGCGCGCGGAAGACCTCATGCCGGCCGCCCGCAAGAATGGCCTTCATGCACTGAGCCTCTTCTCAGGTGGCGGCGGTTTGGATGTCGGCTTCGACCGCGCAGGCTTCGACCACGTCGCCAGCTATGAAATCAGAGATGACGCAACTGCGGTCCTCCGTGAAGCACATCCTGAGTGGACCATCTACGGCGGAGCCGAAGGTGATGTTTGCCTTGCTGATTGGCGCAAATACAGAGGGAAAATAGACGTCCTTCATGGCGGCCCCCCCTGCCAGCCATTCAGCCATGCTGGCCACCGATCCGGCTCAGATGACGTACGCGATATGTTTCCCCAGTTTGTGCGGGCCGTGGAGGCCATCATGCCGCGGGTGTTCGTCGCGGAGAATGTTCCCGGACTTGCCACAAAAAGATTTGCTCCGTACATCGAAAAGACAATACTCGCGTCCCTCCAGGGCAAATACACGATTCGCGTGTTCATGCTGGACGCGTCAAGCTTCGGCGTCCCGCAAAGAAGACGCCGGCTCTGGTTTGTAGGGTTCAAAAGTCAGCGAGAGGCGGCCAGGTTTTCATCGCCGATACCGACTCACCTGGTGGAACCGAAGGAGGGACAGAACCTGACTCTCACCGAGTTACAGCATCCCGCTGTTACTATGGGCGCTCGGAAAGCACTCGGCCTTTCCGATATCGGCTACGACGCCCTTGCTCCCACGATTCGCAGCGGTTTTTCCGGTCCGCGACACACCACCAGCGTCGTGAACTCGGTTACGTCGTTGAAGCAGTGGCAAATGCTTAAAATATGGCCCCACGGTGTAGCAGAGGACCGGCGGAAGGCCGCCGCTTTTGTCGCCCAGAATGGGCATTTCCGGCTCTCGATACCGGATTGCATGCTCCTTCAGGGATTTCCCGCCGACTGGCCGCTGAAGGGAGCGGTATATAGGTCGCTCGGTTTAATTGGAAACTCCGTTGCTCCCCCTATGGCGTATCAGGTGGCGCTTGCAGTGGCACATTCGCTTTTGGCTCGTTAGCATTGATCCACTCCTTGACTAACTCCCTGAGCCTGATGGCATGGTCCTGCGTAATCTCTTCCCAACTCGAGTAATAGGACGGGGGGATATGAGGATTATTCAAGGTTGAGCCTCGCTCGATTACATATCGAGCTCGGTCCTTTAGAATTTCCAGCATTCTTTCGGGGCTATAACCGATCGGCTTTTCGCGTCCTCGGACCTCGCTGATGACGTCCATCTGCTCAACATATTTTGATTTGGAGTATTGGGCTTTGTGGAGCCTTCTCGCGTCCGCGAGAGTGTAAACCTCTTTCGCGCCCACTATGGCGTACATGATCTCAAGGGTAATCAGATCGGGAACATGCTGCGCGAGTGCAAAATCCGACTTGATGTAATTCCATTTTTCCTCGACCCATGAAGCCATTGCTGCTGGACTTCCATATTTGCAATAGAGGAGGGTATCGTCATGCCACACCGAGACCAGCCAGTGTTTGTTTTTCCATTTGGCAATGTGGGCAGGACCGAAGTCTCGGACAGTGGTCAAGCCCCGGCCGCGTGTCGTGACTGACTTGAGCTCGAACTCGAGAGTGTGACTTTCAATCTGGAGAATGGCATCCGTTCCGTGCCGGACTCGATTCGGCGGCTGCTGGAGATTGAACAGATCCAGCATCCGGTTCTCGCGCTTGTCATCCTGCACAGACATTTGCAGAAAAACACTATCATTGCCGGTGGCAGTTTCAAACCCGATTTCGAGAAACAGGTATGCAAAACTGCCAATGTCTGCTGGATCGCATAGGAGGGTAATAAAGTCTACTGGCAGTCGGAGACCTCATAGCCTCCGACCGCGACCTCCACGATCAACCTTTGTAGGCCCGGATAATCACCGCGATCCGGTCCTCCGGACTCATCCCCTCCGTCTCCTTCAACCGCTGCTCAGCCTCGGGGGTCAGCTTCAGCCCCTCCACCGCGAAAATCGCCTCGACTTCCTCGCGACTCATCACATAGCGCAACGGCGCCTTGCCCTCTTTTTTCCGACGCCTCGCCATGGCTCAAGAATATCTTCATTACCTCCGCAACCCCGCGCCTTCATCTTGTCCCAACCTACCCCGTGATAAATGTCACATCCACCCCACCCCAACCCAGGACATCCTGCCTTCACCCCACCCCAGGAGAGTGCCCATGGATGCCCCCACCCTGATGCACAAACTCATCGAAATGGAGCGCGCCCTCCAGCGGCGCGACTCCTCCGCCATCCGCAGCCTCATCCTCGAGGCCCAGGAAGGCGTCCGCGCCCTCGAACGCGAAAACGAAGAGCTCGCCCTCGAGAACGCCGGCCTCCGCCGGCGCCTCGACGCCGCCCGCCCCTCCAACATTACGTACTCCGCCCACGCCTGCGCCGAGATGCACGGCGACCCCTCGACCGCCGCCCATGCCTTCCGGCGCCAACTCCTCTCCACCGACCCCGTCACCGACCCCGAGCCCGCCAACGGCGACCCCCCGCGCACCCACCTCTGGCGCACCACCCATTTCTTTTTTAGCTAACCGGCTCTTCCGCTAACCAGGGCGAACGCGCCCCCACCCGCCGACTCAGTATCCCGGCCCCGGCCCACCGTGAAACACCGCCTGGTACCCTTCCCGGAACCCATGCCGATAATCCTCCGCCAGCGGCGGCGGCACGGGAGGATTCCGAAACCGGGGATGCCGACCCGCATCCGGTCCCAGGCCATTGCGAACGTCGCGCTGTGCCGCCGCAACCCCATCGCGGTATCCCTGCTGCGCTGCCTCGCTGTACGCCGGTGGCGGCGCGTATACAACCACCGTCCTGTGGGAGCATCCGGTCAGAGCGACCGGCAAAAAGATCAGTGACAGATACAAAATCTTCTTCATCACGATTTCCTTTCGTGGCGTGGGTTTTTCAAAAAGGTCCGGAAAGAAAATTCGTCAGCGCCCCTTCTGCTGCCCTCCAAAGCGGATCAGGCAGGTTCATCGCCTGCCGACCCATGCCGCACCGAGCCGGAACCTGCACAAAGCAAGTCGCCCGGAGTGACGAGCCGAATAGCCTTCCCAGACCTGTTTCTCAAGACCCATCTCCCCACGTGATGTTGCGGTTTCCTCGCGTGTTTACTGGGCACTTTCCGTCGAGTGAATAAAGCTCTCCACATCGCTGTGGAACTGCTTCAGCACATCTTCCTTCACATAAATCATGTGCCCAGCCTCGTAGTAGTGGTAGCTGATATTCGACTCGAGCGAGCCCGGCATCGGCAGATGATGCATTTCGAACTCGCCCTCGAAATACGGCGTCGCCAGATCGAAATAGCCGCCCGCCAGCATTACCTTCATCTTCGGATTCATCTTCATCCGGAACGCCAGGTCCGGCATCACGTTGGGCCCGCTCCAGTCCCCGCCAAATCCCCTTCCAAATCCCGGCGCGTTATGGTGCATGTCCCAGTTGAAGTCGCCACCCTGTCGCCCGTTGGCAAAGTACACGCTCTGCATTCCGTACTTCAGATCCTTGCGCAGATACTCATTGATAGCCGTGAACCAGCCCGACGTAATCGCGTCGCTCTGCGGATCGTAGTCCGTGCTCTCGCTCATCGGATTCACATCCGGTCCCTGGTACCGCGTGTCCAGCCGCCCGATCGTCGTGCCCTCGGGCAGCTTCAGTTCCTTTGAAAACTCCCCGCCGTTCACGCGCAGGTTCGCCCGCAGCAGATAATCCACCGGCAGCCCGGTATACCCATGCAGTTTCTCCGCCACCGCCTGCCTATCCCCATCCGACAGCTCGCTGCCCTTCAGCAGAGCCGTCATGTAATCGCCCAGCGCGTACTTCTCCACTTCATCCAGAAACGGCCGCAGCGCCGCCGCCTGCGTCGGAAGCTTGTGGAAATACCACGCCGTCGCCGCAAACGTCGGCAGCGCCAGCGCGTACGCCTGATCCACCCCAGGATTCCGGTTCGGCTCATCAATCGAGTTGTCGAAGGCAAGAATCTGCGAAAGCAAAATAATTCCGTTCAGATCCACGCCCTGCAGATCCGCCGCCAGCACCGCCGACCGCGGCGTCCCGTAGCTCTCCCCAAATAAATATTTCGGCGAATTCCAGCGTTCATACTTCGTCAGAAATTTGCGGATGAAATGATTGAACGCCTGCCCATCCGGGTCGATCCCATAAAACGCCTTGCCTCTGTCCTTCCCAAACGTCCGGCTGAATCCCGTACCCGGCGCATCGATAAACACAAGATCGCTCGCATCCAGCAGCGAATATTGATTAGCGACCACCGAATACGGCGCACCCACCTGATGCTCTACATCGGGCAGCACGATCCGCTTCGGTCCAAACGTGCCCATGTGCAGCCACATCGTCGCCGAGCCAGGCCCGCCGTTGTAGATGAACATCACCGGACGGCGCGTCACGTCCGCCGTGTCCTTCTTGAAATACGCGACATAAAAAATGCGCGCGGTCGGCGGCGCTTCCGCCGGATCCGTCGCCGCCTTCACGCCTGCGTCCGGCAACAAACTGCCATCGAACGCCAGCGTCGCGTCCTGCTGATCCGTCGCCCCCACCGTGATCGTTCCTGCGACTGCTCTATAGGCGACCGCCACCCCGCCAATCGTCACCGACCCCTCAGTGATCGAGTCCGGCGCTGCGACGGTCGACGCCCCACCCGATGCCCCACGCGTCTCGCCGCCCTTCTCCGCAGGTTTGTCCTGCGCCAACAAAATTGTGCCAGTGGCTGCTACCAATAGCGCGAACATCCCCAGCCTTCTCTGCGAAACGAAAGCCATTCTTCACCTCACTTTTTTGCAGTGAAACCGAGTATAACGTCACCCGATGTGGAGTTCCTGATTCAAGTGCCTGATTCAACAATCGCAACGCCCAGCAGGATGTATGGGAACGCATCCTGCCCGCAATCGCGCATCTAAGCAATCTTTGCATGACGAATTCCCGTTAACCGCCGTCTAACTACCACGAACGTTTCGTTGTCCCCGGATTGCCGTGCCTGGAAGCTCTGCTCTGCCTCATTTGTAATTTTTGCTAAAGAGGTCCCCCATGCGTTTGCCCTCCATCCCCCGGCTGTCAGGCCTGTTTGCCGCTGCGTTCCTCTTCGCGAACCTTGCCTCAGCCCAGCAACCCACCAACCGGATCCTCCAGGAAATCGACGCCCGCTCCGCCACAGCCCTTCCCGGCACAGTCAATCCACGCATCGCCGCCGGCTCCGACCTCGGCAGACTCGAGCCCGCCACCCCCATCGAGGGCGTCACCCTCTACTTCCAGCCCTCACCGGAACAGCAGGCACAACTCGACGCGCTCATCCAGGCCCAACAAACTCCGGGCTCAGCCGAATACCACGCATGGCTCACACCCGCCGAGTACGCCAGCCGCTTCGGTCTGAGCGACAGCGACCTTGCCACCGTGGAGAACTGGCTGCAATCCCAGGGCTTCAACGTCGAGCGCGTTTCCAACAGCCACACCAGCATCACCTTCTCCGGCACCGTTGCCCAGATCGAAGCCGCGTTCCAAACCGAGATGCACCGCTACCAGATCGGTGCCGAAACCCACTTCGCCAACGCCACCGATCTCGCTATCCCATCGGCTCTGCTCGGCGTGGTGCGCTCCGTCCGCAATCTTGACGACTTCCGCCCGACGCCCCAGTTCCGGCCCTCGCCAGCGAGCTTGCAGCCCGCCTTTACATCGGCCCAGTCCGGCGACCACTTCCTCACACCCGACGATGTCGCCACCATCTACGACATCAACGCTGCTTACAACTCCGGCTACAGCGGCTCCGGCCAATCCATCGCCATCGTCGGTCAGTCGGAAATTGTCGCCGCAGACATTACAGCCTTTCAGTCCGCAGCCGGTCTCACCGTCAAGGCCCCCAACATCACCCTGGTCCCGGGTTCCGGCACCGCCGCCATCTCCACCGGCGATGAAGCCGAGTCGGATCTCGACCTTGAATACTCCAGCGCCATGGCCCCCGGAGCCACCATCGATTTCATCTATGTTGGCAATAACCAGAACTACAGCGCCTTCGACTCACTCCAGTACGCCGTCGACTACAAAGTTGCGCCCATCGTCAGCATGAGCTACGGCCTCTGCGAATCCGGTCTGAGTTCCTCCGACTACTCCACCCTCGAAGGCATCATGGAACAAGGCGCCAGCCAGGGCCAGACCGTCGTCGCAGCCTCCGGCGATTCCGGCTCAACCGCCTGTTACAACCCGACCACAAAAAATCCCGTGACCGCCGCCATGGAAGTACTCGCCGTCAACTACCCTGCCAGCAGCGCTTATGCCGTCGGTGTCGGCGGAACCGAATTCCCCGCCGCCGACGTCGCCGCAGGCAACACCACGTACTGGAAGTCCGCCAGCGGCAGCGACGTCATCGGCTCCGCGCTGTCCTATATCCCCGAACAGGCCTGGAACGATGACAGCGCCGCCATCGGCCAGCAATATGGCGCGCAATACGCGCTCTCCTCCGGTGGCGGCGGCGTCAGCTCCCTCACCTCGCGCCCCAGTTGGCAAACCGGCGTTCCCGGCATCCCCTCCGGCAACTTCCGTCTCGTGCCCGATGTCTCCCTCGCATCCTCCCCCGAGAACGCGCCCTACCTCTACTGCACCAGCGATACCTCTGCGTGGAGCACCGGACAAAAAGCCAGTTGCAACTCCGGCTTCCGTGACTCTTCCACCCAGGACCTCACCGCCGCCGGCGGCACCAGCTTTGCCACACCCATCTTTGCCGGTATGCTGGCGATCATCGCGCAGAAGGAAAACTCCAGCGGCCTCGGCGTAGCCAACAAAAACCTCTACTCCCTCGCCGCCAACGCATCCACCTACGCCTCCGCCTTTCATGACATCACCAGCGGCGGCAACAACTGCACCGCGGGATCGAGCTACTGCGTCTCTCCAGCAACCGCCGACTATCTCGCCGGCACCGGCTATGACGAAGCCACCGGCCTCGGCTCCGTCGACTTCAACAATCTGCTGAACGCGTGGACCAACACCACCACCGGCGGTGGCGGCACCGGCACCGGCAGCGGATCCTTCACCTTGTCCGCCACCAGCGTCACCGTAGCCCAGGGCAGCTCCGCCGCTTCCACCGTCACCGTCCTCTCCCAGAATTCCTACGCCGGAACCGTCGGCTTCAGCGTCACCTCCACCAGCACCTCGCTCAACACCTACGGCTGTTACACCATCAACAACGCCGCTGTCGCCGCCGGTGCATCCACCGTCGCGACACTCACCATTTACACCTCGCAAAGCGCGTGCAGTGGCCTCTCCGGCGCGCATTCCTTCGCTCGTTCCGGCAGTACCACCCGCGCAGCCGCAACCCACGACAATCCGCCGCTGCACAGCACCCTTCCCATCGGCGCCGCCGCGCTCGCCGGAATTCTCTTCCTTGGCTTCCGCAAATCCAGAAAAGCTCTGGCTGCCCTGAGCTGTCTGCTTCTGGTTGCGACGCTCGGCTTCGCCGCCGGTTGCGGCAGCAGCAACGGCACTGCCCCCACCTCCGGCAGCTCAACCATCTCGACCGACGTACCCGCCGGCGCCTACACCCTCACACTCACTGGAACCGACACCACCACGAGCTCCATCACCGCCGGTACCACGTTGACCCTCACGGTCAATTAAGAAGACTCGAATGAAAGAGACGCGTTGTTTGAAGAAACCCTGATTCGGCCATCGCCTTGAAGGAAACTCCGGCAGTCGGTCCTGAAGGAAACTCCGGCGGTTTCTTGAAGGAAACTCCGGCAGTTGTCTTGAAGGAAACTCCGGCAGTTGTCTTGAAGGAAACTCCGGGGGTCGTTCTTGAAGGAAACTCCGGCGGTCGTTCTTGAAGGAAACTCAGGCATGCCGAAAGTACTCCTGGTTCCATTTCGGGCACATGCCGCAAAAACGCCCCCCAACCCGAAAACCGGGCGAACGCCAGGTTCACCCCATAGCAAGAAGCGTGATCCCCCGTCGCCCCAAAGTCCATAGGATTCGACTCTCAGTTCATTCCGAAAGTACTCCCCTGCTTCCATTTCGGGCCGAGCCCGCCGAACCCCCCAACCCCAAAACCGGGCGAACGCCAGGTTCACCCCATAGCAAGAAGCGTGATCCCTCGCCGCCCAAAAGTCCATAGGATTCGACTCTCAGTCCATTCCGAAAGTACTCCCCCGGTTCCATTTCGGGCACATTGCCGCAGAAACTCCCCCCCAACCCGAAAACGGACGAACGCCAGGTTCACCCCATAGCAAGAAGCGTGATCCCCCGCCGCCCCAAAGTCGATAGGATTCGACCCTCAGTTCATTCCGAAAGTACTCCCCCGGTTCCGTTTCGGGCACATTGCCGCCGAACCCCCCCAACCCCAAAACCGGGCGAACGCCAGGTTCACCCCATAGCAAGAAGCGTGATCCCTCGCCGGCCCAAAAGTCCATAGGATTCGACTCTCAGTTCATTCCGAAAGTACCACGCTGGTTCCATTGCGGGCACGTCTTTCACGGGCGTGCGGGCAAAGCCCAGCCGTGCCGCTAAAGATTGCCCGGACGGACCTGGCCGCTCAGGAACGGCTCTCGAAGGCATAGGCAGATCCTCGTTAAATTGAACTCGAGCGCTCAGCGGCTGACAGGATCCGAAGCACCGCAGTTTTCATCATTTTCTCCAGCGCCCCCAAAAAAGAATTGCCCCCCACCAAAAAAAACCTGTTAACCAAATCCCCGTATCTCCGTATTACTCGGTGCAAACAGAAACTCATCCCACCGAGGTAAGACCATGCAAACCGACGTAGTCGCCCTCATCGCCGTCTTCGGCACCATCTGCTTCATCACCTGGACCATCTTCTCCTCCGTGCGGAAGCTGCGCATGGCGCGCACCCAGGCCGATGTCCAGACCATCCTCCTCTCCCGCTTCGATTCCGCGCAGAACATGACCGCCTACGTCCAGTCCGACGCAGGCAAGCAGTTCCTCAGCGGCCTCCGCTTCGAGCATGAGTCGCCGTTCGCTCCCATGCTCGCCTGCGTGCGCTGGGGCATTGTCATCATCTTTCTCGGCGCTGCGCTGTGCATCCTCCGCGCCATGGGTGCGGTCGATTCCGACGCCATCGTCCCTGGCGTGCTGGCTCTCGCGCTCGGCATCGCCTTTGAGGTCGCGGCTTTCGTCTCCTGGTATCTCTATCGCTCCCTCGGACTCACCCAGCCCGATAACCACGCCTGATTCTTCAACCCGGAGTGGAACCGGACGCGATGCGGCGGCGTAGAAC
>Ga0181522_10002564_pt1 | contig 10333 bp, 8 predicted proteins | sample PEATcosm2014_Bin_27_FD_121103 | JGI IMG/M metagenome (GOLD analysis project Ga0181522, IMG submission 121103) | Peatland microbial communities from MTU Mesocosm Facility, Houghton, MI, USA - PEATcosm2014_Bin05_10_metaG | ecosystem: Environmental > Terrestrial > Soil > Wetlands > Peat | place...
GGTAGTTCGTGCGGCATGGAAAGCAGTCAGCACTCAGCAGTCGGCAATCAGCCAGTCGACGGCGTGCGATCACCCCGGAAATTCGCCGACTGAATGCTGAGTGCTGAATGCTGAGTGCTCTTTTGATCTTACAGTCGCGAGAAAAGGAGGGTCAAACGGGCGAACTAAACGATTACTGAATGGCTACTTTTTCTGCGCCATTTTGCGCGCGAGTTCTTCCATCAGCTTGGGGCGCAGATCGGCGAGCATGCTATCGACGATGTTCGCGACATCGGAGGCACCGCTTTCGCTGCCATTGGAACTGCGGTTCGATTCCGACATGGAAGATAGTTGCGCGCTCTGTTCAGCGCCGGCGGCTACGGCGCGACTCGCTGACTCGGCAGGTAAATCCGTAGCTGGGTCGCCCGGAGAATCTTCGTCTAGCTGCGAATCACCGGGCCCGGCGGTATTGCTGGTGTCGCGAATCTGCCGCCAGCTTGCCCATGCCGCTGCAGCGGTCTTTACGGTCTCTGGGTCGATTACCGGCTTATTTTCATCATGCGCTTGAGCTTCTCCAATTTCTGATGGAGAATCACCCGCAGAATCTGAGGAAATCGCCGCTGCGTTTTCGCCGAAGGCTTTATTGCTCGTGGTAACCGCGGGTTGCGACTCCGGTTCGCTTTGATCGGCAATCCCGGCGAGTTTCGACTCGACGAAGTTAACAAAACGGCTCACCGGAGATTGACTCTCTGCCTGATCGCGCGGTGCGTCGGTCGGCGTGTCGTCACCGACGATGGCCGGCGCTGTCGCGACTGCCGGTTCTGTAACAGCCGCCGCCTCAATCGACATGCTTGCAGAAGAAGCCACATTCGTTCGAGACTCTAAAAACTCTTCGGCGCTTGCAGTAGTTTGAGGTGAGGCTTCGCGTTCGGGACTGGCGTGCTCGTGAACCGGAGCGGCTTCCGTATGCAGAACTGCGGTTTCGCCGCTGGCCGCTGCTATAACTTCGGAAGAAGCCTGCGTTGCTCCACTTTGCGAATCGGCCTGGCCGATGGGCTGGTTGGTAATTGTGTCTGACGCCGCCGAAGCGTGAGTCTTTTGCATTTCGGCTTCCAGCGAAACGGCAGACTCGTCGCCCTCAAGCGCTACGGGAACCGCGGTCCAACGCGACCCTTCGGTATTCGTGGTTGAAGTAGGGTCGCCGGCCGCAGCCATCGTCACCGGTTCGTAGTCCGCCTTTTCCTGCGTGGTCGCCTCAGAAACTTGGGCATGTGAAATTTGGAAAGAAGTGGGGACGCCTGTCACGGCGTCAGCCGTCGAGACGGACTCCGGTGCGGAGGCGATAGATGCAGGTTCAGTGGTGTGCAGTTCGGCAATGTGAGACGGCGAGGCCGGTTCTTCTTTGCGGAGAGCCTCCGCCATTTGGATTTGCGAAGTAGCTGCTGCAATCGCCGCGACCTCTTCCGGACTCACGTCCTTAGGAATGCCTGTAGTCGCCAAGGCGGCCAGGTCGACATTTGTTTCTGGAGCAATTTCCGGCTGATGAGACTCTGGAATCGGCTGATGCGAAGGTTTTTCGACAGGGCTCTCGACCACGGTTCGCAGATCGCGGTTTACCGGATTGTAAAAGTCGCTCTCGTCCTGAGACTTTTCTTCTGCGGCCGCCTTCTCGGCAGGCATGCTGAGGCGGCTCTTCCATCCGTTTTGCTGGCCACTTACCTGACCGCTTTGCTCGGCGGCCTCATTTCGTCCGCGATCGGAGGCTTCCACGGCCGCGATGGCACGCGCGAAGCGCCCCGTTTTCGATGATTCCGGCCGAGGCACTATTTTGTCTTCCAGCTTGGAGAGCGCGCTCAGCAGTTCGCTCGCCTCGAATGGCTTGACGATGAATCCCTCGGCGTGAACGCGCTGCGCCTCTTCCGGCTTGAACGGCTCTAGCTTGCCCACCGTGAGCAGCACCGGAATACGCATGGTGTCGCCCGATTCTTTCAGGCGCTGGCACACTTCCAGACCGCTGTAGCCCGGCATGTACACGTCGAGCACGACGAGATCCGGCTTGATTTCGGCGATTTTCTTGAGTGCAGCTGAGCCGTTGTTGACAGCGGTGACTTCGTAACCCGCGTCCACGAGGATTTTTCGCCCCATATTCTGGGCGGTCACGCTGTCGTCCGCGAGCAGTATCTTACGGGCCAAAGGAAATTCCCTCTGATATGGGGGATATGGCGAAGGTAACCTGCCGTGGAACCTAAGTCAACGATCAGACGGCATGTTACCTGGTTACCAGTGGTCAACGTCTACTGCGCGAGACCTTTAGTTGATAAGGCTCATACCCCGGCCTCTGGGCATGTCCATCGGCTTTTGCGCGCAGAAATTCAGCTCCTGATTAAAGGTCGAACGCTATAATCAAACCAGCCCCCGGCGCCGCGTCTCCGTTCCCTACCTGAGAGTTTCCTGGCAGTTCGCGGGCTATAATCCCACATGGCGACACTGCGCCACCAGATTGCGACCACCGCTTTGACGCTCACCAAGTTCCGCGAGCTGATGAAGCGGATTCAGGACAACCGGCCGCAGGACGATCTCTCGATCGTCAAGAAAGCCTACGACTACTCGTTGAAAAATCATGAAGGCCAGTCCCGCGCCTCGGGCGAACCCTATCTGGTGCATCCTCTCGAAGTGGCGCTGGTGCTCGCCGAAATGAAAATGGACCCGGTGGCCATCGCGGCGGGGCTGCTGCACGATTCGGTAGAGGACACGTCGGTAACAATCGAGGACATCCAGAAAGACTTTGGCGAGCAGGTCGCACACATTGTTGAGGGCGTCACCAAAATCAGCAAGATCGATTTCGCCACTCGCGAAGAAGCGCAAGCCGAGAACCTGCGCAAGATGATGCTGGCCATGGTGGATGACATCCGCGTGGTGCTCATCAAGCTGGCTGACCGGCTGCACAACATGCGCACGCTCGAGCACCTCGCTCCAGAGAGGCAGCGCAAAATTGCCGAAGAGACTCTCGAGATTTATGCGCCCATCGCCCACCGCCTGGGCATGGGCAAAATTCGTGGCGAACTCGAAGATTTGGGATTTCGCTTTCTCGATCCGGAAGGTTATGAGCAGGTCGAAAAAGCGGTGAATGCGCGGCGCAAGCAGGGCGAGGCGTTCCTGGCGAAGATGCAGGCCATCATTAAAGACAAACTGAAGGAGGCCGGCATCCAGGCGACCGTGGAAAGCCGTATCAAACGGCTCTACAGCATTCACAAGAAACTGATACGACAGCATATTGCGGTCGAGCAGGTTTACGACCTGTTTGCCATGCGCGTAATCACGCGCTCACTGCAGGATTGCTACGCGGTGCTCGGAATCATCCACAACATCTGGCGGCCGGTGCCGGGGCGAATCAAAGATTTCATCGCCATGCCGCGGCCGAATTTTTATCAGTCGCTGCACACTTCGGTGATTACTGAGGACGGCACGCCGTTCGAAATCCAGATCCGTACCGAAGAAATGCACAAGATGGCGGAAGAGGGTATCGCGGCGCACTGGAAATATAAAGACGGCCCGGTCTCCGCGCAGGATGAGCAGCGGCTGGCGTGGCTGCGGCAAGTGGTCGAGTGGCAGCGCGACGTAAGCGATCCGAAAGAATTTTTGTCGGCGCTGAAAGTCGATCTATATCCCGAAGAAGTCTATACGTTCTCGCCCAAAGGCAAAGTAGTCGTTCTTCCGCGCGACGCCACGCCCATCGACTTTGCCTACACGATTCACACCGAAGTCGGACACACCTGCGTTGGAGCCAAGGTCAACGGACGCATGGTGCCGCTGCGCCACAAGCTGCACTCCGGAGACATTGTCGAAATCATTACGCAAGCCGGGCACAAGCCCAGCCGCGACTGGCTCGGGCTGGTCAAATCTTCGCGATCGCGCAACAAGATCAAGCACTGGCTGAATGTCCATCAGCGCGAGCGCTCGATCGAAATCGGCAAAAAGCTGATCGAAAAAGAAGCACGCAAATACCGTATCGCGTTCAAAGACATAAAAGATGACGATCTGCTGAAAGTTGCCGGAGGCTACGGGCTGGGCAAGGTTGATGATTTGATGTCGGGCATCGGCTACGGAAAATATTCGGCGCGGCAGGTGCTGGCGCGGTTGCTCCCGGCCGGCGCCACGCCTTCGATGGCCGGCGACATCGAGGCTGAGGGCTTCTCCAATATGCCCGGCGCAATCGCCAGCGTGGTGCGGCGCGTCTTTGGCGATACCAATGCGATCACGGTGAAGGGCCAGGGCGATATGCTGGTCTACCGCGCGCGCTGTTGCAATCCCATTCGCGGCGAGGGCGTTATCGGCTACATCACGAGAGGCAAGGGAGTGGCGGTGCATTCGGTGAACTGCCCCAACGTGACCAACCTGATGTATGAGCCCGAACGCCGCATCGAAGTTGAATGGGCGCGTGACGAGAGTACGCCGACGGCTTATCCGGTGAAGCTGACGGTTTACTGTGACGACCGCTTTGGCATGCTCAAAAGCATCACCAGCGTGATTGGGGATGCGCACAGCAACATCCGCAACATCGAGGCTCGGACCGCCAACAGTCAGGCCAGCGTGGAAATCGTGCTCGATATTTCAGACTTGAAGCATCTCGAGCAGATCATGGCTGGGCTAAAGAAAATTCAGGGTGTGCATGAAGTGCAGAGGCTGCAGAAGATCTAGCCCGCAAGTTTCGCTCGACATCTATATCCCCTATTGATATATCTATCGCTGATATATAAAAGCCGAAATTTCCGTGGCAAAAAAATCTCAGCTACCGGATGAAGTGCAAAAACTACTTCCGCTTACTCCCGCCGTATTCTTTGTTCTGTTCGCCTTGGCCAACGGCGAAAAGCACGGTTACGCCATCATGCAGGAGATGGATGCGCTTTCAGAGGGCAAGTTCCACATGGACCCCGGCACCCTCTATACGACGCTGCAACGGCTGCTTGACCTCGAGTTGATCGAGGAAATAGAGAAGGCCGAAGCTTCGGGACTGGAAGGCAGGCGGCGGTACTACCAGTGGGCGGCTTACGCGGTGATCGCTGATCGAATGTGGGTCCGCACTCCGCCCGCGGCTGAGCGCGCGTCTGTTTGATCTCCTGGTTGCGTTATAATCCAGCCCACTCATGAACCTGACCTCTGGCGCGCAAGTCGGCCCTTATGAAGTAATCGCTCCTCTGGGCGCGGGCGGAATGGGCGAAGTCTACCGCGCGCGCGATCCCCGCCTGAAACGCGAGGTCGCCATTAAAGTATTGCCTTCTGGAATATCGGTCGATGCTGACCGCCTGCGTCGATTCGAGCAAGAGGCTCTGGCCACCGCCGCGCTGAATCATCCCAACATTCTCGCAGTTTTTGATATCGGCACACACGAAGGCTCTCCCTACGTTGTCTCCGAGTTGCTGGAGGGCGAAACCCTGCGCGAGCGCCTGCGCGGAGGCTCGCTCGCACTGCGCAAGACGCTCGACTATGCCCTGCAGATCGCACATGGCCTGGCTGCGGCACATGAGAAGGGCATTGTCCATCGCGACCTGAAGCCAGAAAATTTGTTTATCACCAAAGACGGCCGCGTCAAAATTCTCGATTTCGGACTGGCCAAGCTGACGCAGATCGATTTTACCGACCACGCCGTCACCATGACCCAGGCCACGGAAGCCGGAGTGGTCTTGGGCACTGCCGGATACATGTCTCCCGAGCAGGTGCGGGGCACGGCCGTGGACGCGCGCTCCGACATTTTCAGCTTCGGAGCGATTCTGTTCGAAATGATCACGGGCAAGCGCGCCTTTCATCGCGACACGGCCGCCGATACCATGAGCGCGATTCTTAAAGAAGACGTTCCGGACTTGAGCGAGACCAATCGCAATGTTTCGCCAGCGCTAGAGCGTATTGTGCAGCACTGCCTGGAAAAGAATCCCGAGCAGCGTTTCCACTCGGCAAGCGATATCGCGTTCGACCTGGAACATCTTTCTGGAATTTCCACTACTACCGGGAGAACCACGGCAACAGCGGCGGCGGGCTCGCCTCCGCGGAGCAAGTTTTTAATGGCGATCGCGGGCGCAGTCGCGTTGGCTGCAGTAATGTTGGGCCTGGGGTGGTGGCTGGGGCGCGGCATTGGCCCAGCACCGCTGACCGAGTACAAACAGATTACCTTTCGCACCGGCGCAATCGGGAATGCCCGCTTCGCCCCCGATGGCAGCGTGGTGTACAGCGCTTCCTGGGATGGCGGCGAAGACCAGCTTTATCTTGCTCGCATCGATGACCCGGGCTCGAGGGAACTGGGATTGAAGAATGCCGAATTGCTGGCGATCTCGAAAAATGGAGAACTGGCGATTCGACTCAACACGGTGTTCATGGGAGGGTATGCACGGAGAGGCACGCTCGCCCGAGTTCCCCTAAGTGGCGGAACGCCACGGGAGATGCTGGAGAATGTGCAGGACGTGGATTGGGCGCAGGACGGAGAAAAAATGGCGGTGGTCCGTTACGTGCCGGAAAACAGCCACTGGTGCCTGGAATATCCGGTAGGAAAGGTGCTTTTCGACACCATCAACTGGATCAGCCAGCCAAAGATTTCCCCGGACGGCAAGTGGATTGCATTTGGTGACCACGAAAATCCCGGCGGCGACGACGAGGGCTCGGTAGCTGTGATTGGCGCCGATGGCAACGAGAAAGAAAAGAAGCTTTCTTCCGGCTGGGAATCGATCGAAGGCATTGAATGGTCGCCGGGCGGCGATGAGGTGTGGTTCGCGAGTACGAACACCGGCAGCGCCGACAACCTGCGCGGCGCAACTCTCTCGGGCAAGGTTCGCACGATCGCGAACGTGCCCGGCGGAGTTTGGCTGCAAGACATCCGCAATGGCGCGGTTCTGACGGTTACGCACCGCGAGCGGATCGGGATCCGCGGGATGGCGCCCGACGAAAAAGAGGAACGCGAACTGGGTTGGTTTGGCTGGTCGATCACGCGCGGCATCAGCCGCGATGGCCGCAAGATTGTGTTCGAAGAAGAAGGCGAAGGCGGCGGTCCGAATTACACCGTCTACCTGCGCGATACGGATGGGTCGCCTCCGGCGCGCATCGGGGAGGGAAATGCCTTGGGTTTGTCTCCCGATGCCAAGTGGGCAATCACGAAGCGGGCCAAGGGAGGGCCGTTGAACCTGGTGCCCACGGGAGCAGGCGAAACCAAGCCGCTTACCCACGACGACGTAAGCTATGGCTACGCGGCCTGGTTGCCCGATGGCAAACACCTGCTGGCTCGTGGCATCGAATCCGGTCACGCCGCACGCGATTATCTCATCGACCTCAGCAATGGCGATTCCAAGCCCATCACTCCGGAAGGCATCTCCGGAGTCACTTTGTCCCCCGACGGTAAAAGTACCGCGGTCCTGGGATCGGATGGGAAGTGGGGAATCTGGCCACTGGATGGCAGCGGCCTTCGTCCAATTCCGGGACTTGACTCGAACTATTACATAACAGGCTGGTCACCTGACGGAGCATCGCTTTACGTGGCCTCCGGGCACTCGGGCCAGAAAACCGCGAAGGTCTACAAGGTGAATCCCGCGACCGGAAAAATGGATCTATGGAGAAGTTTTGGCGAGGCCACTGGAGCGGGAATTACAGGCAGCGGCGCGCCTATTTTCTCCGCCGACGGCAGCGCTTACGCTTATGTGTACGTTCAGGTGCTCTCGGAAGCGTACGTGGTGACGGGGCTGAAATAGGGATTCTATGCGTGAAGTCGTTTCTACCAAAGACGCTCCACAGGCAATTGGACCATATTCACAGGCCGTCAAGGCCAACGGGTTTGTGTTCGTTTCCGGGCAGGTAGCGTTCGATCCTGCAACTCAGCAAATCATCGAAGGCGATATAACCGCGCAAACCGATCGGGTGCTGCGGAACTTGTCTGCGATTCTGCAGGCCGCGGGCAGCGGCATTGACAAAGTGGTTCGCTGCGGTGTGTTTCTCAAGAACATGAATGACTTCGCCGCGATGAACCAGGTTTACGGAAAATACTTCAGTTCTCCTTACCCCGCCCGCACTACGGTCGAAGCCTCCCGCTTGCCAAAAGATGTGCTGGTGGAAATCGACGTGATCGCGCTGCAGTAGGAAGAAACTAAACGCAGGCTGCAACGGGGTACACAGAGGAAAATTACGGGCATCTGTGCTCTCTGTGTCCTCTATGTTTATGATTGTGTTAATTCTCGATGGAGGCAAGGAATGAGGAAAAGTTTTCCGGCCACTGCGATCGTTGTTGGGATAACAACAATTCTGGCTGTGGCGCAAACCGCGACCAAAACAAAAACTGACACCAGCGCTCCGACGAAAGTGACCGGAGCGGGCGTTAAGACCGATTCAGGCCTGCAATATTGGGAGATCCGCCTGGGTACCGGCACTGTGGCGAAAGAAGGCAGCCATGTGCGCGTCCACTACACCGGCTGGCTGACCAACGGTAAGAAATTCGACAGCTCGGTCGATGCCGGACAGCCCTTTGACTTCACCATCGGTAACGGCGAGGTGATCAAGGGGTGGGAAGAAGGCGTCACCGGAATGAAAGTCGGCGGCAAGCGCCAATTGCGCATTCCGCCGTCGCTGGCTTACGGTGCGCAGGGATATCCGGGGGCAATCCCTCCCAATGCAACCTTGATTTTCGATATTCAGCTGCTGGGGGTGCAGTAAAGTTAGGCAATGAAAACCGCGGAGAATGCAGGGGACGCGGAGATTTTCACTAATCTAAATTTTGCGTTCGTCCACATTTGCCGAACGGTTTATCGTTCCAGCTCTGGCGCGGACGCCGTAAACCCTGAAATCCTGTGCGCACTCAGCGTCCTCGGCGTTGGGATCGGGTTTAAGCCTTGACGACTTTACCGCTGCGCAGGCAGGAGGCGCAGACTCTCATCCGCTTGGTACTCGCGCCCACGCGGGCATGTACCGAGCGCAGATTGACGTTCCAGCGCCGCTTGGTAACGTTGTGGGCGTGGCTGATGCGGTTTCCGAATTGCGGCTTCTTGCCGCAGATTGCACACTGTTGGGCCATGACTGCGAATAATCCTTTCAGGGGGCTGGGCGAAGCTCTTATTTTACAGGCTAAATGCGCTTTCCGCCACCTTAAGGTTGAGGTAAAATAGCCACAGCAGGTTAGGGGGGAACTTATGTTCAAACGCGGTACTGCAACATTCGTAGAGGGCACACTGGTGCTGGCTTTGATGGGAATTCTTGCGGGAGCGATCGGCGGATTGGCCGTTGGTCTCGTTACAAGCCCCAAACCAGCAAGTGCAACAACTGCGGCAACTGCGCCTCACTAGGATAGAGGCATAGTGCAAGTCGAGTCTTCGATTTTGGCGATGTGCGTCTATGCGATACTCAGAGCATGCAGTCTCCCCTCCAGTCGCCCTCTGCGGCCACTGACCCCAAGTCGGTAAAAGTCAATCTCACCACGGGCACCGGTGTCGACATTGTTTGGGCCGATGGCCACGTCTCCCACTATTCGTTCGCCTTCCTGCGCGATGCCTGCCCCTGCGCCATGTGCAACGAAGAGCGCGACAAGTCGAACCGTAAGCCGGGCGAGCCGGCGAAGGTCGCTCCCGGGGCGCTGCCCATGTTCAAGGCCGCTGCCAAGCCGGTTTCCGCAGAGGGTATGGGGAAGTATGCCATCCGATTCAACTGGAACGATGGGCACGATCTGGGGATTTATTCCTGGAAGCTGCTGCGGGAATTGTGTCCGTGCGAAGAGTGCAAGGCGGGCCAGGCGAATGGATGATTCTCAATAAGCTCGTCTTCTAAGCCTTGCTGCCGAGACGCCACTGCTACTCCTGTAAAATTAAACTATCGACTCCGGAGCCACTTCCGCATTGTCTTTTCTCGATCAATTGAATCCGCAGCAGCGCGAGGCTGTTGAGACCACCGATGGGCCCGTGCTGATTCTGGCGGGCGCCGGCAGCGGGAAGACGCGCGTCATCACCTACCGCATCGCTTATCTGATCGAACACATGGGCGTGATGCCCGAATCCATTCTGGCGATGACCTTCACCAACAAGGCCGCCGCCGAAATGGCCGAGCGCGTAGAAAAACTGGTCGGCGGGCTCAGCATCGCCAAGCCGGTCATCTCGACATTCCACTCGTTCTGCGTGCGCGTGTTGCGGCGCGATATTGAAGCGCTGCAGATTCCGTCGGCGACGCCGGGCAAACCGCCCATCGGCCACACAAAAAAGTTTGTGATCTATGACGAGGCCGATCAGCAATCGGTGCTCAAGGGAATCATGCGGCGGCTCGGCCTCGACGACAAGCAGCTCACGCCGCGCACTGTGCTCTCGCGCATTTCGTGGGCGAAGAATCACATGCTCGATCCGCA
>Ga0181522_10002565_pt1 | contig 10333 bp, 5 predicted proteins | sample PEATcosm2014_Bin_27_FD_121103 | JGI IMG/M metagenome (GOLD analysis project Ga0181522, IMG submission 121103) | Peatland microbial communities from MTU Mesocosm Facility, Houghton, MI, USA - PEATcosm2014_Bin05_10_metaG | ecosystem: Environmental > Terrestrial > Soil > Wetlands > Peat | place...
CATCATTCCATTCGTGGCGGTGCCGCTTTCGCTGGTGGGGACTCTCGCGGCCATGTATGCGTTGGGATTCAGCCTGGACAATTTGTCGCTGATGGCGCTGACCATCTCGACCGGATTTGTGGTAGACGACGCGATTGTGATGATCGAGAACATTTCGCGATTTATTGAGATGGGCGACCGGCCGATGGAAGCGGCGCTGAAGGGCGCGGAGCAGATCGGCTTCACGATTGTTTCGCTGACGGTTTCGCTGATTGCGGTGCTGATTCCGCTGTTGTTTATGGGCGACGTGGTGGGACGGCTGTTCCGCGAATTTGCGGTGACCCTGGCGGTGACGATCATCCTTTCTGCGGTGGTGTCGTTGACGTTGACTCCTATGATGGCCGCGCGAATTCTGCGGCCCGAGTCCGAAGAAAAGCACGGACGCGTATATCAGGCGTCGGAGCGGGTCTTCCAGCGCATGATCGATTTCTACGGGCGCACTTTAAAAGTTGTGCTGCAGTACGAAACGATTACGCTTCTCGTTGCGCTGGGCACGCTGGTGCTAACGGTCATTCTTTACATCACCATCCCCAAGGGATTTTTCCCGACCCAAGATACTGGCGTGATTCAAGGTATATCGCAGGCGGCGCAGACGATTTCTTTTCCGGCGATGGCAGAAAAGCAGCAGGAACTTGCCAAGGCGATTCTGGGTGACCCCGCGGTCGAAAGCCTCTCTTCATTTATCGGGGCTGACGGCACCAATACGACACTGAATAGCGGGCGGATGTCGATCAATCTGAAGCCGCTGTCGGACCGAAAAATCAGCGCCGAGAATCTGGTGCGGCGGCTGCAGAACCGTATTCAGAGCGTGCAGGGCATTACGCTTTACATGCAGCCGGTGCAGAACATTACCGTGGACGATCGGGTGAGCCGGACGCAGTACCAGTACACGCTGGAAGATCCGGATGCGAACGAGCTTAACGACTGGACCAACCGTTTTGTTGCTAAATTGCAAAGTTTGCCGGAGTTGGCGGACGTGGCCACGGACCAGCAGACGGGAGGATTGGCGGTTTCTCTAGTGATCGACCGGGTGACCGCGTCGCGCCTGGGGATTGCTCCGGCGACCATCGATAACACGCTTTACGATGCCTTTGGGCAGCGGCAAATCAATACGATGTACACGCAGCTCAACCAGTATCACGTGATACTGGAAGCGCAGCCCACATTCCAGCAAAATCCCAGCAGCCTATCGCAGCTTTACATTCAGGCGAATGCGTCCTCGGGAACATCAGGGCCGGGGGCTTCGACTTCGTTCTCGGCTTCGGGGTCGGCTTCGGCGGGATCGAACGCCACTACAACGTCGGTGATGTACACGCCATCGTCAGGCGTGCTCACGCCGCCCAGCAACGTGTTTTCCGCAAGCTCGAATGCATCTGTCGCCGGGGTGGGATCGTCGGCAAATACTGCGACGACGACTACGGTAAGCAATGCGGTGCCGCTGGGCGCGTTCACAAAGTTTCGGAGTACTTCGGAGCCGCTCTCGATCAGCCATCAGGGACAGTTCCCCGCAGTGACAGTGTCGTTCAATCTGGCCCCCAATGCGGCGCTGGGAAACGCCATCACGGCCATAGAGAAGGTGCAAGAAGACATGCACATGCCGCTCAGCCTGCAAGCTGACTTTCAGGGAACCGCGGCGTCATTCCGCAATTCATTGTCGAACGAAGCGCTGTTGATTCTGGCGGCGCTGGTGACGGTCTACATTGTTCTCGGGGTTTTGTATGAGAGCTTTATCCATCCGGTGACGATTCTTTCCACGCTGCCTTCGGCCGGAGTGGGCGCACTGCTGGCGCTGATGTTGTTCGGGCAGGACCTGAGCGTGGTGGCGATTATCGGCATCATTCTGCTGATCGGAATTGTGAAGAAGAACGGCATCATGATGGTGGATTTTGCGCTCGAAGCCGAGCGCGAGCATGGCAAGAATTCCAGAGACGCAATCTATGAAGCGAGCCTGCTGCGGTTTCGTCCGATCATGATGACCACGATGGCGGCGCTGCTGGGAGGATTGCCGCTGGCGTTAGGCTCGGGCATCGGTTCTGAACTGCGGCGTCCCTTGGGCATAGCCATGGTGGGCGGACTGATATTGAGTCAGGCACTCACGCTTTACACCACGCCGGTGATTTACATCTTCTTCGATAACCTGGGCCAACGATTCACGCGGAAGGGCCCGCGACAGGAGCCAGAGGGAACGCCAAACCAGCCGGAACAGCCATGAACCCTTCGGCATTATTCATACGGCGGCCGGTAGCGACTACGCTGCTGACGATAGCGATTGCACTCGCAGGCGCCATTGCGTTCGCGGTGCTTCCAGTGTCGCCCCTGCCGCAGGTGGATTTTCCAACGATATCGGTTTCGGCGTCGTTGCCTGGCGCGAGCGCGCAGATCATGGCATCGTCGGTGGCGACGCCATTGGAGCGGCAATTCGGGCATATTGCGGGAGTTACGGAGATGACTTCCGCGAGTTCGCTGGGCAGTACATCGATCACCCTGCAATTCGATCTGAGCCGAAACATTGACGGAGCGGCACGGGATGTGGAGGCGGGCATCGCCGCGGCGCGTACTTACCTGCCGGCCAACCTGCCGGGGAATCCCACGTATCGCAAGGTGAATCCGGCGGACGCGCCGATCATGATCCTCGGGCTAACGTCGAAGAAATTCGATAGAGGAAAGCTGTATGACGAAGCTTCGACGATTATGGAGCAGAAGCTTTCGCAGATTCAGGGTGTGGGCCAGGTGGTGGTGGGAGGGGGGGCGTTGCCCTCGGTGCGAGTCGACGTGGATCCCGCGCTGCTCAACAGTTTCGGGCTAACGCTTACGAATGTGCAGTCGATTCTGAGCACGCAGAACGCCGACATTGCGAAGGGCCAGATCAGTTACGGCGGGCACACGGCTGACATCGTGGCGAACGATCAGATCTCGCAGGCAGAAGACTATAAACCGCTGGTGATTGGCTATCACAACGGCAGGGCGGTCCGGTTGCAGGATGTGGCCCAGGTTACCGATTCGGTGCAGAACATACGTTCGTCGGGCTATCTCAACGGGATTCCAGCGGTGACGGTGATCATCTTCCGGCAGCCGGGCGCGAACATTATTCAAACGGTGGATAACATCCGCACCCAGTTGCCGTTCCTGCAGGCTTCGATGCCGCAGGGAATTGACAGCACGATCGTGCTTGACCGCACGACCACGATTCGCGCGTCAGTGAGCGACGTGGAGCGCACGCTGGTGATCTCGGTCATATTGGTGATTCTGGTGGTGTTCGTTTTTCTGCGGAATGCGCGCGCGACATTGATTCCCAGCGTGGCGGTCCCGGTATCGCTGATTGGAACGTTTGCGGTGATGTTTCTGTTTGGCTACAGCATCGACAATCTTTCGCTGATGGCGCTGACTATCTCGACCGGGTTCGTGGTGGATGACGCCATTGTGGTGATGGAAAACATTTCGCGCCACCTGGAGCACGGAATGGAGCCGTTCAAGGCGGCGCTGCTGGGGGCGCAGGAGATTGGATTCACGGTCTTTTCCATCAGTGTTTCGCTGATCGCGGTGTTCATTCCCATCCTGATGATGGGAGGAATTGTCGGGCGGCTGTTTCGCGAATTCGCTGTGACGCTTTCGACGGCGATTGTGGTCTCGATGGTGATTTCGTTGACCACTACGCCGACCATGTGCGCACACCTGCTCAAGCAGGAGAAGCCGGAAGGACACGGCAGAATGTACCGGGCCAGCGAAAAATTCTTTTCGTGGATGCTGGAAACCTATCGCCGGACGTTGCTGTGGGCGCTGGATAATGAAGCGCTGATGCTGGTGATTCTGCTGTTCACCATCGCGCTCAATGTGGTTTTGATTTACCGCTTACCCAAGGGATTTTTTCCGCAGCAGGATACGGGCGCTATTACGGGCGGCTTGCAGGGGCCGCAGGATTCCTCATTTCCCGCGATGGACAGTGCGGTTCGCCAGTTGGTTGCTGTGATCAAGGCGGATCCGGGGGTGGCGAATGTGGTTGCTTATACCGGCGGCAACGGCTCGACAAACACCGGCTTCATCTATGTCGCGCTAAAGCCGCTGAATGAGCGCAAGGTGAGCGCATTCGACATCATCAACCGAGTGCGGCCCAAACTGAATCGCCTGCCGGTTGCCTCGGCTTTTTTACAGGCTGCGCAAGACCTGCGCATCGGCGCCCGCTCGGGCAATGCCCTTTACCAATACACGATCCAGTCGGACAACGTGCAGGACCTTTCTAAGTGGGGACCGATTCTTCTGGCGCAGATGAAAAAACTTCCCGGCCTGCAGGATGTGAACACGGACCAACAAAATGGCGGATTGGAAGAATTGGTTACCTTCGACCGGGTCAGCGCGGCGCGATTGGGACAGACCGCGCAGTCGCTGGATACGTCGTTGTACTCGGCGTTTGGCCAGTCGGAAGTTTCGATCATTTACACGCAGCTCAATCAATATTATGTGGTGCTGGAAGTTGCGCCGAAATATTGGCAGACGCCGGCCGGCCTGAATTACATCTACCTTAATGGCGGGAGCACGAGCAGTGCGACGGCCTCGACCAACACGTCGAACCTGGCGAATACCAGTACTCCTGTCAAGGTTGCCGGCGGAGGAACCACGCCTTTGCTGGCGGTTACATCGGCGCAGGCCAACACCACGCCGCTGGCGGTAAACCACACGGGGCTTTTTCCATCGGTGACGATTTCGTTCAATCTCGGGACCGGGGTGGCGTTGAGCGACGCCACGCGAAGCATTGCTGAAATGGAGCAGAGATTAGGAATGCCGTCGACGGTTCGAGGGTTTTTTGCGGGAACGGCACAGGCATATCAACAGTCGTTGAGCACGGAGCCGGTGCTGGTGATCACAGCGGTGCTGGCGGTGTACATCGTGCTGGGAATTCTTTATGAAAGCCTGGTGCATCCGTTGACCATCATTTCGACGCTGCCTTCGGCGAGCGTGGGGGCGATGCTGGCGCTGATGATTTTCAAAATCGATCTCAACGTGATTTCGATCATTGGAATCGTATTGCTGATCGGGATCGTGAAGAAGAACGCCATCATGATGATCGATTTTGCATTAGTGGCCGAGCGCGAGGAAGGCAAAAGCACCGCTGATTCGATTTTTGAAGCGTGCATGCTGCGTTTTCGTCCGATTCTGATGACGACGATGGCGGCATTGTTCGGAGCGTTGCCGCTGGCGTTTGGAACGGGGACGGGGTCGGAACTGCGGCGTCCGCTGGGCATCACCATTGTTGGGGGATTGATCGTGAGCCAGATGTTGACGCTGTATACGACTCCGGTGGTTTATTTATTTTTGGACCGGCTGCGGCTGAGGTTTGTAAAAGGAGGCGAGAGTCCGGTTATGGCTCCGGCGGCGGGAGATTGAGGCGACGGCGGAATTTGGCGGCGTTTTAAATCTGAAACCACGAAGGACACGAAGTCACACGAAGTAAGTGGCAGCGGAGATGAGTTCATGAGGATATTTCGGAGGAGAGCGCAGGTCAGCGCAGCCTGGGTTTGCGCGTTGCTGGTGGTTGCGATGTTGGCGAGCTGCACGGTCGGGCCGAAATATCATGCGCCTGCGCCGCAGGCTCCCGCCGCGGTTTACAAGGAATCTCCGACGCAGTTTCAGGACAATGGGCCGTGGACGGTGGCGCAGCCAGCCGATGCGAAGTTGCGCGGCAAGTGGTGGGAGATTTTCAACGATCCTGAATTGAACGCACTGGAAGAGCAACTGAACATCAACAACCAGAATATCAAGCAGTATTTTGAGAACTTCATGGAAGCGCGGGCGGTGGTGCGGGAGGCGCGGTCGCAGTATTTTCCGACGATCTCGACCGCGCCTTCGTTCAATCGCTCCCGGACCTCGGGAAGCCTGAACACGACTCCCGTCGCGGCGGGCAGCACAGGCGCTACAAAACAACTGCAAAGTACGGTCTATTCGTTGCCTCTGGAAGCATCGTGGGCTCCGGACATATGGGGAAAAGTTCGCAACACGGTGCGGCAGGCGCAGTATTCGGCGCAAGTGAGCGCAGCTGATTTGGCGAATGAAACGCTTACCGAGCAGGCCGCGCTGGCGGAATATTTTTTCGAAATCCGCGGGCAGGATGAGTTGCAAAAACTGTACAACGACACCGTGGCCGCCGATCAAAAAGAGCTCGATCTGACGCGAGCTCTGTATGAAGTGGGCATGACCACGCAAATTTCCGTGGTGGAATCGGAAGAGGCGCTGCAGAGCGCGCAAGCCGGCGCGACCAACGTGGCCATCGCGCGGGCGCAATATGAGCACGCCATCGCGATGCTGGTGGGAAAGGCGGCGACCGGATTCTCGATTGCAGTGAAGCCGATGACGGTGTCGCCTCCCCCGATTCCGATTGGCGTGCCGTCGGAATTGGTGCAGCGACGTCCGGACGTGGCTGCGGCGGAACGCACTATGGCGGCGGCGAATGCGTCGATCGGCATTGCGCGGGCGGCTTATTTCCCGCTTCTGAGCCTTACCGCCGATGGCGGGTTTGAAAGTTCGAGCATCGGCAGCTGGCTCACCTGGCCGAGCCGCTTCTGGTCGATTGGAGCGTCGGCTTCGGAAACGATCTTCGATGCCGGGCTGCGGCGCGCGACGGTGCAGCAGTATGTGGCAACTTACAACTCCGATTTGGCGGCTTACCGGCAGACCGTGCTTACCGCGTTTCAACAGGTGGAAGACACGCTGGCCGAAGTACGGATTCTCTCGAAGGAAGTCGAGCAGCAGCAACAGGCGGTGAATTCAGCGCAGACATATTTGAAACTCGAGGAAGGGCGATATGAGACCGGCATCGATCCTTATGTGGATGTGCTGGTGGCGCAGACCACGGTGCTGGGAGCGATGCAAACATTGAATACGGTTCAGGTTGAGGAGATGACTTCGGCGGTCGCGCTGATCCAGGCTTTAGGCGGCGGGTGGGACAACTCGCAGCTGCCGGGGCCGGCGCAGGTCACGCAGAAACCCAGCGCGGGGGAAAGCAGCATTCAGCGATAGAGGCTCCTGTCCGCTCACCACGAAGTGAAAAACGTTAACCACGGAGGGCACGGGGTTTCACGGTTCCCGAAAGGAAGAGGGTTTCGATTGGGGCGATGTCGATTGCTGAGCACGGCGCAGACCATCTAAGATCGATGGCGAATGAAACCATCGTTGAAGCGCGTGCTGCAGGGGCTGGCCGTAGTCGCGATTCTGGCCGAGGCGCTATACGTAGGCGATTGGGCGGTACTGCGAGTGCGCGTGAAACATGGAACCGGGTACGGCAGCGTTCAAGTTGATCAGTTCCTCGCCACATCGCTGAAGGGCAACAAAACCGAATACGACCTGACTGGGACGGCCCAGCAAACCTGCAGCCGCTCGATTTTTCCTCAAGATGGTTACCGTCCGTGCTGGTGGCTGGAACGGCACGCCTCGCAATGGCAATGATCAACTGACAACCAGGGCTTATTTAGGCGGTGGCCAGGGGGCCAGACGTGTGCTCTGTTGTCTACGAAGATTTTCGTTGACACTACGAACGTCTTCGTAGTACATTTACTTCGTATGAAGCGATCTCCGCAAAAACCTACTGCGTCGGAGCTGGAAATCCTACGGGTGTTATGGAGCCGGGGGCCTTCCACAGTTCGCGAAGTGCACGACGCGCTGCAAGAAAAGAAGGCGACGGGTTACACGAGCGTGCTGAAATTCCTGCAAATTATGACGGAAAAGGGCACGGTGCGGCGAAACGAAAGCCAACGGGCGCACGTCTATGAAGCATGCCTTCCGGCGGCGCAGACCAAGCGCCAGCTTGCCGGCGACATGCTGCAGCGCGTTTTTGAAGGTTCGGCCAGCCAACTGATGCTGCACGCGCTGGCGGGCAGAAAATCTTCGCAAGAAGAGATTGAAGAGCTACGACGCGTGCTGGATGAATATGAAAGGAGCCGGCGATGACGACTCTGACCAATTGGATTTCTCCCGCGTGGATGCATTCGCTGGGATGGGCCTTGCTGCACTTCCTCTGGCAGGGCACGGCGATAGCCGCACTGGCGTCAGTATTGATGGCGCTGTGCCGGCGAGCGTCAGCCCGGTATGCTCTGGCCGTGGGCGCGCTGGTGATTATGGCGGGTGCTCCTGTGGTCACGTTTTTTTCTTTGGCGCCTTTGCAGACGGCTGCGCCGGTCAGTTCGATTTCACATTCGGTTAGCGAAGGACAGTGGCCGGTTGCTGTCGGCGTAACAGTTCATTCATCTCCGCTCGCACGTTTCTCGCCTTCGCTCGACGCACTGCCGTGGCTGGTGGAGGCGTGGCTGCTGGGAGTGGCATTCTTCAGCTTGCGTTCGGCGGGGGGATTCCTGCTGCTGGAACGCGAGCGGCGCAGAAAATCTCTCACGGCCGACAAACACGTTCTTGCGATCTGTGAGGCGATGCAGCAGCGGCTGGGGATTCATCGGGTTATTCGTTATTGCGAATGCGTATGGCTGCAGGCGCCGGCGGTGATCGGCTGGTTTCGTCCAATCGTGCTGTTGCCGGTTACGACGCTTAGCGGACTTTCGGAGGAGCAACTGCGGTCGATCGTGGCGCATGAGTTGGCGCACATCCGACGATACGATGCATTTGTGAATTCTTTTCAGATCGCAGTTGAGGGTGTTCTTTTCTACCACCCTGCGGTGTGGTGGTTGAATCATCGTATTCGCGCGGAGCGCGAGCATTGCTGTGACGACGTAGCGGTTTCGGTTTGCGGCAATCCGATCGAATATGCGCGGGCGCTGACCCTGATGGAAGAGTGGCGGGGCGCACCGGCCCTGGCAATGGCTGCGAACCGCGGGCCGCTCTCGGAGCGCATCAGACGCGTGCTTGGGCTGCGGTCAGTCAGCTCGGCGAGCCGGCGGCTTGGCCTTTTGGGGAGCGTGCTTTGCCTCACGGCGGCGCTGCTTGCGGGGAACACGCTGCTGGGGATTGCTTATCCCAAGGTTCACGCTGGTGCAGCTTCCATGGCGCAAGGTTCACTGGCGCATTTTGCATGGGTGTCTCGTTCTGGACAGTCGTCCGCGCAACCGTCTCAGCAGTCGTCGCCGGAACCTGCGAGCGTCCCAGAGCATGCGCAATCGAGTACCAAACCATCTGCCGGACATAGCCAGTCAACTTCGCAGGCGACTAATGGCGGTTCGTATATCGATGGCATCAAGGCTGCGGGGATGGGCGATTTCACGGTCGATCAACTCATTGCGATGAAAATACAGGGCGTCACCCCGGAATACATACGAAGACTGAACGAGCAAGGAGTGCATCCTGACGCCGATGCGATCGTGGAGCTGAAAATTCAGGGAGTCAGTCCGGAATACGTTCACGATCTGCAGGCGCTGGGCCTGACGCCGAATACAGATCAGATGGTCGGGATGAAAATACAAGGAGTTACTCCAGAGTATGTGCGGGGTTTGAAAGATGCGGGTTTCGCGGCGAGCGTGGACCAAATCATTGCGATGAAGATTCAGGGAGTGACTCCCGATTACCTTCGCGACTTGCATGCGCTGGGGCTGCAGCCTATGGCTGACCAAGTGGTGGACATGCGCATTCAGAGAGTGACTCCGGAGTACGTGCGCGGCATTCAGGCGCTTAATTTGAAGCCCACTGTCGAACAGTTTATGGCCATGCGTATTCAAGGCGTGACTGCGGAATACATCACGGACCTGCAGTCCGCGGGATTCAAGTTCAGCGTGGATGAAGTGATTGCCGCACGGATCCAACAAATCGATAAAGAATTTATCGACAAAGCTGCGAAACATGGATTTAAGAACCTCAGCCTGGAACAACTGATCCGGCTTAAAAATCTGGGAATTCTTGACTCGCCGGCGGAAATTTAGCGGAGAACGTTATGAGAATGATACGAACTTTGGCATTTTTGGCCTTTGGCTTCTGCGTGGTGATCGTGGCGATGAAAGGCCGCGCGGTTCAGGCGCGAAGCGGAGACGCTAGTGATATTCGCAGCGGCGACTGGACCATACGGCACTCCGACGAGCCGGGAAAGGTTGAGTTCACGCTGATTGAGCATCATCGCGGCGGAAACTCAGATGACGGATCGGACTGGCCGATGAGTGCATTTTCAGGGGTGGATTTCGCGAAACCCGGCCGCCAGGATGTGCGGTTCTCCATCACGCGTGATGCCGGCAAGTTCGATTGCGAAGGATTTTTGAACAACGGCGAGGGCGCCGGGATATTTCGTTTCAGTGCCAACCCCAGCTATGCGGCCGAGATGCGCGAGCTGGGTTTCCCGATTGATGAAGAGAAGCAATACGGCATGGCGGTGCAGGAC
>Ga0181522_10002567_pt1 | contig 10326 bp, 11 predicted proteins | sample PEATcosm2014_Bin_27_FD_121103 | JGI IMG/M metagenome (GOLD analysis project Ga0181522, IMG submission 121103) | Peatland microbial communities from MTU Mesocosm Facility, Houghton, MI, USA - PEATcosm2014_Bin05_10_metaG | ecosystem: Environmental > Terrestrial > Soil > Wetlands > Peat | place...
CCGTTCACCGAGATATTCTTTTTCGTCGGGACCAAGGCCACCTCTCATCTCGCCGAGTTGTTCGAGCCGCGCGTATTGCCGGCGGCTGCCGTAACGCTCCTGCAGGGCCTTTACGGCCGGGGTGAAGACGAGTGAGCCGAAACCGTTGGTAATGGGAATCCTCGGGAAGCGCGGGCCGGCTCAGTTACCAGCCCGTCGACTTCCGAAGAGCTTAGCGTGCGATTTTGTTCTTTGTGAGAAATGTTTCGATTCGGCTGGCAATCTCTTCGCCGTGCGTCTCAAGCGCAAAGTGCCCAGTGTCGAGAAGATGAGTCTCAAGATTTTTGAGGTCACGGCTGTAAGGGCCTGCGCCTTCGGGCGGGAAGATGAAGTCGTTTTTTCCCCACACAATCAAGGTCGGCGGCTGGTTTTTCCGGAAGAAATTCTGAAAATCCGGGTAGAGGGGAACGTTGGTGCGGTAGTCATACATCAGGTCCATCTGAATGTCGCGGTTGCCCGGACGGTCGAGGCCGATCTGATCGAGGGCCCATGTGGTCGGGTCGAGCAGGGTCAAGTCGCTGACGCCATTCTCGTACTGCCAGCGGGTTGATTTCGGCTCAACCAGGAAATAAATCGCGGCACGTTTCTCGGGAACGTTGTCGTTCCAGTAGGCTTTGATCGGGTCCCAGAACTTCAGCAGCCCTTCGTCGTAGGCATTCCCGTTCTGCACGACGAGTGCCTGAACGCGTTCGGGGTGGCGGAGTGCCAGTCGGTAGCCAACGGGAGCTCCGTAGTCCATCACATACATCGAGTACTTGCTGATTCCAAGCTGTTCAGCAAGTTTGTCCACAATGTCCGCGAAGTTTTCGAACGTATAGGCGTAAGTCTTGTGATCCGGCATGCTGCTTTGACCGAATCCGGGATAGTCCGGGGCGATCAGACGGAATGAATTGGCAAGCCGAGGAATCAGGTTGCGAAACATGTTGGAGGATGTAGGGAAGCCGTGCAGCAGCAGGATCGTGGGAGCATCCTGTGGGCCGGCGTCGCGGTAAAAGATGTCGAGATCGTTGATGCGAGTCGTCTTGTAGTGAACTGCGAATTCTCGTTTTGCGGAAGTGCCAACGGTTGTCATGCGATTTTCCTCCGAAGCAAAGTCGTGTTTTCGAAGCTAGCGATATGTAGGCAGTGCACTTGTCGCGCCAAACTACGGACATCGAAACGCCGCGCGCAAAAACAACAATTTGATAGCTTCCGCGCACAGTTTCTCCTGGACAGCAGCGAAATCCGGAGTCGATATTTCGACACTCGTCGGAATGCGAGTCGTACCTCTGACTTTAAGTTTCCGGCGCTTCGCCAATGGAAGATCGGAAGTCTGCGTATTCGCAGATTTATTTCAGTTATTTGGGGGAAACCGTCTTGGCACCGTGCATGCACTGAAGGGGTGCACCATCGTTCGATACCTGCTGTGGAGAACTCGATATGACAACCCGTCCTCCGGTACCGCCTTTCACGCTGGAGAGTGCAACGCAGAAAGTAAGACTCGCGGAAGACAGTTGGAACTCTCGCGATCCAGAGAGAGTCTCCCAAGGCTACGCACTGGATTCGCGCTGGCGCAACCGCTCGGAATTCGTAACCGGCCGGCAAGACATCGTTTCGTTTCTTACCCGGAAGTGGACCAGGGAACTCGACTACCGCCTGATCAAAGAACTCTGGGCTTTTACGGGCAATCGCATCGCCGTGCGGTTCGCGTACGAATGGCACGACGACTCCGGGAATTGGTATCGGTCGTATGGCAATGAGAATTGGGAATACAACGACGACGGCCTGATGCGCATGCGCTTTGCCTGCATCAATGATCTGCCCATCAAAGAGGCGGACCGCAAATATCACTGGCCGCTTGGCCGCCGTCCCGACGAGCATCCAAGTTTACGCGACCTTGGGCTATAGAGCATTTCGAGAAGCCCGGGACGAGCCTGCAGGTGAGAGTTAGGGAACGCTCTGAAGGGAACACAAGATTATCAAGGAGAGAACTATGGCCACCGAAGTCACAACTGAAATCTCACGCCGTAAGTTTGTCGCCGCAGCTGGTCTGGCGTTTGCGGGAGCTTGTATAACGCCAAGAAACCTCTTTGCCGAAGAGGACCACCTCGTCAAAGATGCCTTCAAAGAAGCCGCCACCGCAAAAATCAGGGTCCAAGCTCTGCGCCGTAATATCTCCGTCCTCCTGGGGCCGGGAGGAAACATCGCCGTTCTCACCGGACCGGACGGAAAATTGCTGATCGATGCAGAAATTGTCACTTCTCGTCCGAATGTTTCCGCAGCACTGACTGCCATCAACGCCGACCCAATCAAGCAGTTGATCAACACGCACTGGCATTTCGACCACACAGGCGGCAATGCATGGCTTCATGAAGCCGGCGCGAGCATCCTGGCGCAGGAAAATACGCGCAAGCACATTTCGAGAAACACGCGAGTGGAAGGTTGGCACTACACGTTTCCGGCCATGCCGGCGGGTGCGTTACCTTCAACCGTGTTCGGCGAGGACTATACGCTGCACGCCAACGATTCCACCTTGGTGATGAAGCATTACCTCCCGGCGCACACTGATTCCGACATCGATGTGCATTTCCAGGAAGCCGATATTCTCCATGTGGGCGACACTTTTTGGAATCGCAATTACCCCTTCATCGACTACTCGACCGGGGGCAGCATCGACGGCCAGATCCGCGCAGCCGAAGCCAACCTGGCCAAAGTGACGGACAAGATGCTCATCATACCTGGGCATGGTGAGGTTGGCGGCAAAGCGGATCTGGTCTTGTTCAGAGACGTATTGGCAGGGATTCGCGACAAAGTAGCCAGTCTCAAGAAGCAAGGCAGATCCTTGGAAGAGGTTGTCGCCGCCAAGCCCAGCGCGCAAACGGATCAAGAATGGGGTAACGGCTTCATGAATCCGGCGCGATTTCTTGGCCTGGTGTATCAGGGCGTTTAGCGATTTGAGCAAACCCAGGGGAGAAACGCCGTGACCAAGGTTCTTATTGGAATCGTTTTGGGCTTGTCGATCGGCGCAGCTTGCCGGTGGTTTGACATCCCTGTGCCAAGCCCTCCGAAACTCACCGGGGCGTTGCTGGTTGTCGCTATGACCGTGGGCTACATGGTCACAGACAAAATCATCGCCGCGAAGTTTTCGACGAAGGGTCCCGCGTCCACACAAGAAATGTGCGGAGGACCGACAGGTGATGTCGTTCACAAGACTACTTCTTGACTGTGGTGTCCCCGGTTCGAAGCTTTGGGATGGTTACATCTCAATTGAGATGCGAGCACACGGAGAAATGGGGTGGCGATGACCCTGACTGAGGAGAATCCCGCTAAGCGGTTCGCCGCGCAATCTGCTATCGAGCAGGTCAAACACGGTATGGTCATCGGCTTGGGATCCAGATCAACAGCTGAGATCGCAATCCGTATTCTCGGCGAGAAAGTAAAAGGCGGATTTCAGATTGTTGGCGTTCCGACTTCTCACGAATCTGAAGAACTGGCGCGCAGTTTGGGAATTCAGGTATCCACTCTTGCCGAGCATGCGCAACTCGATCTCACCATCGATGGCGCCGACGAGGTAGAACTCGATTCGCTGGACCTCATCAAAGGACGCGGTGGCGCTTTGCTTCGAGAAAAAATTGTGGCCAGCTCCAGCCGTCAGCTGATTATCGTTCTGGACGAAAGCAAAGTCGTCGACCGTCTTGGCGCGCAAGGCGAGCTTCCAGTCGAAGTCGTTCCTTTCGCGTGGCAATCGACGGCGCTTCGCCTGGAGAAGCTGGGCTGGAAGCCGGTGTTGCGAGTGACAGCCGAACGAACCCCGTACATCACAGACGGTGGCCACTACATCCTCGACTGCTCTTTCGATCTGGACAAGCGGCTCCAGTCCCGCGCGGTAGAACTTCACAACACGGTGGGGGTCGTGGAACACGGAATGTTTCTGGGCATGGCCACCGAAGTTCACATTGGAAGCGCAAACGGAGTGCGTGTCCTTCAGAGGAGCGCAACACCTCACCAAGGGCCGAGGAGTACTTAACACAGAAGTGGATTTCGTTCACGCATCATGTCTGATTGCGAATCGAGGAAAAGAGCATGAGTACCGATCACCTCGTAATGTCACGCCGTGCTTTCGTGGGTGGAATTGCTGGAACAGCCACTATCGGGTCATTCCGTCTCTGGAACTCACTGTGGGAAAGGACTCCAAGTTCATTGGTGCTTTTGATGCGTTCCGCAAAAAGAGAAACGTGAGCAGCTACGACATCGGCGGAGGAATTTCTCATCGAGAAGTGGAAGAGATGATCGGGATTGCGCAGAGTTTGCAGCATGACGTCGAGCAGTGGATACGCACAAACCACGCTTCACTTGTTTAGTGAAACAAAGATTTCCTCTTTCTCCGACACCGTGCTTTCCGTGCTGGCCGTTCGCCTTTCGACATAGCGATCCAGTTCCAGTAGGTCAACCACGCGGCGCTTCCCCAGCACAAAGGAAGAGATCGGTTTTTCCCGCAGTAGGGTTTCGACCTGCCAGGTCGTCGCGCTCAGATATTTTGCCGCATCCTGAATGCGCATCAGGCGGGGCACGACGATAGCTGGCAAAGACCCTCCAGGATCTTCAGCAACCGGCAAACTGGCGATATGTCTTGTCTTAATCGTCGTGGCCTGTCCGTTCAAAGCTCCTTGCTATCAGGAGCACCCACAGTCGAGACCACCGTTACCACCATCTTGAGTCTTGTTTTTTCTTCGCTCTTGCTATAGACTAAACTAGTCTGACTGGTCTGGAGATATTATATGCAAAAACGAGCGACCACGAGAAATCGCGGAAAGAGTCAAAAAACAGTCTGTAAGGGCCAATGGCAGCTCCAAGTAGCCAAGGCGCGTTTTAGCGAACTTTTCCGCCGCGCGCGCTCCGAGGGGCCACAACTCATCACGCGGCAGGGCAAGGAATGCGTTGTGATGATCTCCGACGAGCACTACGAACGGCTTGTGGGCAAGGCCCATCAGCCGAAAAACCTATTGCAATTCTTCCGGGAATCACCACTTGTCGGAGTCGACCTAGACTTGGAGCGGGACAAGGATGAGGGGCGTGACATCGCGCTATGACTGGCTTCTTACTCGACACAAATTGCATTTCCGAGGTTGTCCGGCTTAAGCCCGATCCGCGCGTGACGACGTGGGTCGAATCGGCTGAGGAGAGCTTGCTTTACTTAAGCGTTCTCACATTGGGTGAGATTCGGAAGGGCTTGGCAGCGCTTCCGCAAGGCAAACGGCGAAGCCGCCTCGAGACATGGCTGGAAGTTGAACTGCAAGCGCGCTTCTCAGGAAGGATTCTGTCGATTGACGCAGCCGTCGCCGATCGCTGGGGTTTGATCGCCGCCGTCGCAAAGATTAAGGGCAAGCCCTTGTCCGCCATAGATGCCTTGCTTGCGGCGACGGCGATCCACCACAACTTAACAATTGTCTCTCGCAACGTCGGCGACTTTACAAACACAGAAGTCCCGGTGGTAAATCCATGGGAACCGTGACGACGCGCCAGATACAATATTAGCCCGGACAGTAGTCCGCACTTTCTACGCCTCAGGGGTCGCCCACAGATCACCAGCGAGGGAATCGACAAGTTCAAAATGGCGAGACTCGCCGCAAAAGTACGCAGTGCTACAGTGAATCGGGACCTGGCGGTGTTGCGACGGATGCTAAAAATCGCTGAGAGGCGCAGGTTGATAACGGCTAGTGAATTTTCGCGAAATGAAAGCTGAAAAATTGCCGCAGCGGCTTCAACGCTTCAACGCGAATGTGCCGAACGCGATGTGAACTTTTCGGCCAGCAATACACGGGCGAAGTTTCCCGCCCAAACTCTACTTGCATGCGTTTAAAGATATCTTTTCCAATTGTCCTTCCTCAGTCCTAGTCCACCTTGCGAGCTCAAGAATATTTGTCTTGAACTACCGACTAGGTTCTTGCACGATCTGCGACCCGTTGACATTCTACAGGGGAAGGCCTAATCTTACAGTAGAATCTCTACAGGAGAGCGTCTTGAGTCCGAAACAAACCAATCTTTTGCAAGGGACGCTGGACATGATGATCCTCAAAGCCCTGCGCTTGGGTGAAATGCATGGCCTCGGAATCTCTAACAGGATTGAACAGATATCGCAGGGCACGTTTGTGGTGAAGTCCGGATCGTTATTTCCCGCACTACGCCGGATGCAGGAAGAAGGCTGGATCAGTTCGGCTTGGGGAGAGTCCGAAACCAACCGCCGGGCAAAGTACTACCGGCTGACGAAGGCGGGCGTGAAACAGTTGGAGGAGGAAACCGCGAAGTGGGAGCGGATTGTGCTTGGGATCTCGCGGACTCTGGAGGCGTCGTGACTAAGAAGCGAAAGTTACGCTGGCTTTCTCGCGCGGTCAGTTTCTTTCGGAATGTTACCGGCAGGCAGAAAGACGAACTGGACATTGCGGCGGAAGTGAGCGCTCACCTTGATTTGTTGATCGAAGAGAAGCTGCGATCAGGCATGAAGCCAGATGAAGCGGAACGAGCAGCGCAAATTGAGTTAGGGGGCGTCGAGCAGGTGAAGGAACAGGTGAGAGACGCACGGACCGGAGAATGGCTCGACACACTCGCACGGGACTGTCGCTTTGCGCTCCGCATGTCGCGGAAGAATCCAGGCTTTACTGCCATCGTCGTTCTTACCCTGGCGCTCGGCATCGCCGCCAATACCACTGTGCTCAGTTGGATCAGCGCTACCTTGCTGAACCCGATTCCGGGAGTCGCTCACACGAGCGACCTTGTCACCGTCATGCGCGGCGATCGCAGCGATCATCCCACCCCGCCATTTTCTTATCCTGATCTTCATGACCTCAGCGAGCGCACTCAAACTTTTTCCGGGCTTCTCGGCTATCACGATGACTACATGTCTCTCACCGGCGCCGCAAAGCCCGAGCACATCTACGGCGCCCTGACCACCGCCAATTATTTTGATGTTATCGGCGTCCACGCGATTCTCGGCCGCACTTTTCTTCCCGAAGAAGGAACGCCGCGCGCCGGCGCTGCAGTGATCGTCATCGGTTACACCGTCTGGCAGAACCACTTCGCGGGCGATCCGCAAATCGTTGGCAAGACGATTCAGATCAATCGCCATCCCTACTCCGTTATTGGGGTAGCCCCGCGGGATTTCACGGGATGCGCGCCCGGCCTTCGCACCGAACTGTGGATTCCTGTCTCGATGGATCGTGATGTTTGGGGTTTTAACCGTCCCGATTATCGCGGCATTTTCTGGCTGATCGTGCTCGGAAAGCTTCGCCCTGGTGTCACGAAGAATCAGGCGCAGGCCGAACTCAACCTGCTCATGCGGGGAATCGCCGAGCGGTTCCCGGAGGATCACCGGGATAGTCCGAACGAGATTTCTCTCGACCCGCTTTGGCGTTCTCCCTTCGGCATCAACGGATATCTCTACAAGGTTCTTCCCATGTTGCTGGGGCTCGCCGGGGTCCTGCTCCTGCTGGCCTGCGCCAATGTTGCCAGTCTCCTGTTGGTGCGTTCGGTCGAACGCCGCCGGGAGATTGCCATCCGGCTGGGAATGGGCGCTTCACGCCAACAGATCATCCGGCAGTTTTTGATCGAGAGCCTGCTGCTTGGTCTGCTCGGTGGTACTGCCGCCATAGTGATTACGGGGTGGACCTCCCGCAGCCTCGTCGCTTTCTTTCCGCCCAGCTCTCTTCCGCTGACAAACGACGCGCACGTCGATCAACGCGTGCTTTTCGTGACGATTGCGGTTTCCATCCTCGCTGCGATCCTCTTTGGTATTGTTCCGGCCCTGCGGTCTTCGAGCCTGCCGGTGCAATCTGTTCTCAAGGAGGAAGCGACTAGCGTCTCGCTTACTTTGCACAAGGGTCGTCTCTTGAGTGGCCTGGTGGTGGCACAGATTTCACTCTCGCTCGTGCTCTTGGTCTGCGCGGGACTCTTTGCCCGCAGCCTTCAGAAAGCACAGCAATCGGATCCGGGATTCGAAGCAAGTCATCTGCTGCTTGCCTCTTATGAGCTCTCGCCGGCTGGTTACACGCGCGCGACGGGTTTGGCGTTCAACCGGCAGGTGCTCGACAGGCTCTCGGCGCTTCCCGGGGTCGAATCCGTGACCTTGGCTGATTTTTCACCGCTGAGCTTCAGCATCCACACCGACTATCTGCAGCTTGAAGGCTACGTGCCGCAACCGCACGAATCGATGGAGATCAGCCGAGCGATCGTCGGGCCGAATTACTTTCGCACTCTGCGCACGTCCGTGATTTCGGGCCGTGAATTCACCGAAGCGGATACGGTGGATTCGCAACTCGTAGCCGTCGTCAACCAGGCCTTTGTCGATCGCTATTGGCCGGGTGAAAGCGCTATCGGCAAGCAGGTAACGGACGGCGGTGATCGCTTCACCATTGTGGGGGTGGCACGCAATGCCAAATACCGCTTGCTCACCTACCCGACCGAGCCTGTCATCTATTTTCCGAGTTACCAGGCCTATAGCCCGACACATGACACCACCATTCACCTCCGCACAACTGGCGATCCGCGTGCCATGGCTTCTTCTGTGGAAGAGACCATCCATCAGCTCAATCGGGAGTTGCCGCTGTTCAACGTGAATCCGCTTTCCGTCACCATGCAGCTCGGCACTCTTTTTGGACGCGTCGCGGCTACGTTTGCCGGCTCGTTCGGCCTTCTTGCCATGCTGCTCGCCGCCGTCGGCATCTATGGCGTCGTGGCTTACAGCACTCGCCAACGCGCGCGGGAAATCGGCATCCGCATGGCGCTCGGCGCGGAGAAGGGAGGCATCTACCGTCTCGTTCTCGGCCAGGGATTCCGACTCACACTGGCGGGCCTCGTCGTGGGCACGGCGCTCGCTGTGGCATTCACGCGGTTGCTTAAGGCGCAACTCTTTGGCGTCAGTGAGACCGATGCTATTACGTTTGCCTCGGTCGGGCTGCTTCTGGCCGTTGTCGCTCTGGTCGCGTGCCACATCCCCGCCCGCCGCGCCACGCGAGTTGATCCGATGGTCGCAGTGCGGCACGAATAACAGTACCAATCACGATCTCTTTCCGCATCGGCGCTGAAGCCGCAAGGCGTGAGCCAGCCCTCTTAAAGAAAACAGACGTTCTAATGTTTTCAAGGACTGTTGGAAGCGGAGCGGCGCGCATTCAGCAGAGGGGGTCCGGACGTTAGAAGTCGCTTGAACTTGGTTGTAGGTAGGCTTACAGTGCCGAACATCGAGAGTCGCTGCAATCAATTAAACTCGGACATCCTCGCGGTGCAAATATACGCGCTACTACAGTTTTACTACATTTGACGATTTGCCCTTCATAGTACGGTGCTAATTAACGCGCTGTTAGAGCAGGCTAATTGGTTGAATATAAAGGAAATGGCGGAGAGGGGGGGATTCGAACCCCCGTTAGGGTGTTTAGTCCCTAAAACGGTTTAGCAAACCGCCGCATTCAGCCGCTCTGCCACCTCTCCGCAGCTAATGTGCTCCAACATCATAACTTATAACCGCATTTGGTGACAGTCCCTCCTTCGATTGCTGCATTCTGGTGCACACTGTCACCAAATTGTCACCAAACACGGGGCGAGATTTGTGTGCGTATAGCGCATGACATCCGGGTTGCGTTGTTTTACCTGCCACGCTGGAGCGTGGGAGATGCGCAACGGTTTCTCCCCCGCTGCTTCGAGTGGCTTCATTCGAATCTGAACGAGGGCCTCCACTTTCATCCGGTAACAGGCACGGTCGATGCAGATGGATTTCTGCCGCACTTCGGGAAAGAGAAGCGGGTTGTTACCCGTGCGTTTTGGACATTTCGTGCAACCCCCTGCGGGAGGGAGCACGGTTTCGTCCTGCGGGTCGAAAGGCGCGTTGGTCAGATCGAGCAGGATTTCTTGCTCGACCCACGCGCGGAGTTGACGGACGGTGACAGCTTCCGCTTTTCCATCCTTGAGAATCGCGGCTGCTGTTTTGTGACTCGGAAAGCACTCCTGCAAGGCGCGGCGCTGGTCGTTCGGCTGGAGCCGCGCAATTTCAAACGCATGCGCGACCGTGAGCCTGCCAATGTAGAACGCCTCCTGCGCTTCCTGAATCAGGTGTATCAAACGCAGTCGCGCATATACGTATTTCTCGGAACGTCCGATTTTCTCGGCAAGGGTTTCGACGGTGTAGGTTTAGTCGGCCGCAGCCGAACCCGTTTCTAGCCCGATGGCATGGCAAACGACGAAGGCAGTCGCTTCCGCTTCCGTCTCACGGACTTGTCGCGAAGTTTCTTCGCGGCGATCGCCACGGTGCAGAAGTTCGTGCGC
>Ga0181522_10002569_pt1 | contig 10323 bp, 10 predicted proteins | sample PEATcosm2014_Bin_27_FD_121103 | JGI IMG/M metagenome (GOLD analysis project Ga0181522, IMG submission 121103) | Peatland microbial communities from MTU Mesocosm Facility, Houghton, MI, USA - PEATcosm2014_Bin05_10_metaG | ecosystem: Environmental > Terrestrial > Soil > Wetlands > Peat | place...
CCGGGCTGGCCGCCGCGGCGGCCAGCTGCCCGGCGCGCTCCGGGTCGGCGAGCTGATGGATGGCGAGGACGTTGACGACCCCGGCGAGGCTGGCCGCTGCCGTCTCTGAGGTGGTGGTGAGCAGGACGGTCATGCCCGCTTGCCCGCCGCGGCGGACGAGGTCGGCGAGGGCCGCCAGCCCGACCGCTTCGCATCCGCTGAACCAGGCAAGCCCGTCCCCGCTCACCGGGATGCCGCGCAGCTCGGCGAAGAGGGCCAGCGCGTCGGAGGCGACCAGTCCCGCGATCATGCCCGCGGCGGAGCCGTGCACGCCCGGGTCCAGCGTGAACAGGCAGGCCGCCCGCTCCCGCAGCACCTGGCCGAGGACGATGCGCTCGGTGCCAGGGCGCAGCCAGCGGCCGGCCGCCGACGTCCGCAGCACCGTCAGCTGCCCGTCGATGGCCGCCAGCGCGGCCGGGTCCGCCTCGGCCAGGCTGGCCGACGCTGTGATCCGCTCGGCGAGCGCGTCCCGCCGCGGATGGTGCGCGGGCACGCGGTCAAGCCGCGCCCGCAGCGCGGCCGGGCTGAGCAGGCGCGCCACGTCGTCGAGTACTGGCTCGCGCGGATCTCCGGGAGCCGCTGCCGCCACGGCAAAGACGTCGGAAAGGTAGGCGGCGCAGAGCCGGCGGTGCTGATCGGTTATGCCGGTCCAGTCGATCATGCCGTGAGCCAGCGAGGCCGCGCGGGCCGGATCGCCGCCGCGCAGCGGCTCATAGCATGCCTGGCCGGCCTCGCCGAACTGGTAAAGCGGAGCGCCCGCGTCCGCGCAGACGGCGGCGAGTGATCCGGCCAGCCAGGAATTCCCGGTCAGGTCGACGGCGATCACCGGCTTGCGCCGCCTGATCGCGGCGTGCACCAGCTGGAAGCTGGTCACTGCGGGGCCCGGGCACGGCGCGGCCGGCCAGGGAGCGCCCGGAGCTCGAGCGCCGGAGCCAGGCCAGCCCGGGCCTGCCGGCTCCGGTGCTGCGGCGCCCGCGGCGAGCACGCCGCCCTCGGCTTCGCGCCAGCTGACGGCGGCGCGGCTGCCTGCCGCCTGGTCGATCCCCAGCACGCCGCCGTCCCTGGTGACGATGCCGCCGGACCTGACGTTGGCCGCCAGGTACCGCCGCCGCACCGCCACGACCAGGCCGGGCCGCGACCCGGCCGCGGCCGGGTCGTCAGCGTGCAGCCAGCTCAGCCACAGCAGCAACGCCGTCTCGGCCGCTGCCGCGATCAGCGCCAGCGGCAGCTGCCTGGGCAGCCACTGTCCCAGCCCGGCGAACGCGGCGCCCAGATGCAGCAGCCGCCCTGGGGTGCCGGGCACTCCGCCGACGTAGGCCAGCACCTGCCGCGGCCCTGCGGTGAAGCCGTCCACGGCCCGGGCCGGGCCGATCGCGAGCGCCCAGACCAGCCCCGCGGCCGCCGGAACGGCCAGCCACCGCAGCCGCCATCTGCCTGCCTTGCCGGCCGCGTACAAGATCCCCGTCGCCACGACCGTGAGCTGAGCGATCAGCAGATGCGCGAGCAGCACGACGACAACGAACGCCGCGACGATCTCACCGCGCCGAGGATTGTCCCTCGGAATCAGGTAGCGGGCGCGCCGCGGCGCGCGCTCCGCCGCGGTGGCTGCGGAGACAGGCATTTCGGGTCAAGGTTCCCAGTCCTGCACGGCGTATGTCCAGGCACCTGAGAAACTACCAGCGGTATCCCCCGGCAGCGGGCTGGCGGTCGTCTCGACGACGATACGGAACATGTCGGGACGGAGCACGGCGACCGTGAGCGCGGCCGGGCGGCCGCCGGCGGGTTCGTCAAAGCGCACGGTGACGATGGCGGCGGGCTGGCCAGCCGACAGCCGGAGGCTCCTGGCGATCGACGGCGGCGGCGGCTGCATCTCGACGAGCACGGAACGCGCCGCCCAGGCCGCCGCCGGTTCCTCGTCCGGCGCCTGCTCGCCGTTCGCGCCGGGCGCAGTCAGCGGTCCGGGCGCAGTTGGCGGTCCGGGCGCAGTCAGCAGCTCTAGTGCGCTCAGCACCACGGGGGGCACATCGTCGGCGTCGGCGGGCTTCCCCGCGACATGCCTGGCCAGGTAGCTCGTGGCGAGCGCGACGGGCTCGCCGCCTGAGGTCCACAGCAGCCGGACGACGCAGGCCGGCTCGCCGGCCGGCACGCCCAGCGCCGAGCCGACGTCCTCGGGCAGCCGCCGCCAGGACACCTGCCGGCTCCGGCAGACGATCTCGGCGCCCATCGGATCTATCCGCGAGGCGAGGCCGGACACCCCTTCCAGCGGCAGCAGGTACTCGGCCGGGCTGGCCCGGTACATCTGCCCGTCCGGCAGGCGGCGGACCAGATGCCGCGCGACGAGTTCCCCGATCGCGGCACTGATCTCCGCCGCGCTGACGTTGTAGCGCCGCGCGAGCGCGGTGTGCCGGGGCAGCCGCCAGCCGGGCTCGTGGTGCACCAGGGCCGCGGCTATCCGGTCGGCGAGCACCCCCGCGGACCGGGGCAAACCAGCCGGGTCCCGGCCGGCGGCCCCCGCCCCGCGGCGCGGTGGCCCCGCTGCCAGGTCAGCCGGGAGCCCGCCGTGACCGGCAAAGGCCGGCCCGGCGTCCGCAAGGACCGGCTGGTCGCTGGCCCCCGGCGTGGCGGTCACTCCGCATTGCGCCGGGAGATCGAGGTAATCACCCGTCCCACGATGATGATCACCAGCACGAACACCAGCAGGATCAGCGCGGCATCGTAAGAGAGAATCACTCCGGAGGCTGTCCCTACGTTCCAGAAGCTGAAGATTGCGTAGGTCAGGAAGGCAACCGGCTGGTGGGTCAGCGCGAGCGTCGGGTTCGTGTCGCTCCAGAACGCGGTGTACAGCAGCGGCGCGGTCTCGCCGACCGAGATCGCGATGGCCACCAGCAGGCCGGTGATGATCCCCGGCAGGGCGGACTTCAGCACGATCTTGCGCAGCGTCCAGGTAACGGGAATGCCGAGCGCCTCCGCGCCGTCCCGGTAGGACGAGGGGACCTGGGCCAGCGACGTCTCTGTCGCCTTGGTGATGTAGGGAATCGTGACCACCGAGAGCACGAGGACCGCGGGTAGCAGGCCGAACCCCCAGTGCAGGCCGATCACGAGCGTGATGAAGCCGACAAAGCCGAGCACGATCGAGGGAATGCCGGCCAGCACCTCATAACCGCCGCGCAGGAAGCTGCGGTGCCTGCCGACGGCGAACTCGGCCAGGTACAGGCCGGTCAGGATACTGATGGTGCCGCCGATGATCAGCACCCCCACGGTGATCAGGAGCGTGCCGAGGATCGCCTGCTTCAGCCCTCCGGAGTCGCCGGCCGACGTGTCCGTCGTGAGCACGCTCCACTGGAAGTGCGGGACCGCGCGCACGACTACTCCGGCGGCCAGCCAGATCGCGGGACCGATGACCACGGCCAGGCCGACGAAGCAGGCGGCCCAGAAGACGAGGTTGGTGATTTTCCTGCGGGCCGGGACCTGCGCCCACCTGGCGCCGCCGCTGGCAGCAGCCGCACCAGGCGGCGGGGCGGAGGCTGGCGGCGCGCTGCTTCTCCCGCTCATCGCTACAGCCCCCTGCCAACGGGAAGGGCGGTGCCGGAGACCCGCCGCACCAGCAGCCGCGCGATCACGTTCGTGGTCAGGGTGATCACCATGAGCATCAGGCCCAGCTCGGCAAACGCGCGGATGTCGAGCGGATCGGTGATCGCGGTGTCAAGATTCTGCACGATGTTGGCCGCGATCGTGCTCATCGCCCCGTAGAGGTTCGTGGGCAGCGAGCCGAGCGCGACGCCGCAGACCATCGCGACCGCGATGGTCTCGCCGAGCGCCCGGCCGAGGCCGAGCACGATGGCGCCGATGATCCCGGTGCCAACCCACGGCAGGGTGACCCGGCGGGCGCATTCGAACTCGGACATCCCCAGCGCGACGGCGCCCTCGCGCGGCAGCAGCGGCACGCCGCGGATCAGGTCACGCGAGGTGGCGGCGATGATCGGGATCACCATGACCGCGAGCACCAGGCCGGAGGTCAGCAGGCCCTGGCCGTTGCCCGTGGTCCCGCGGAAGAAGCCGAGTCCCGGCCAGTCGGGCACGTTGTCGGCGATCAGCGGGGCGACGTGACGGGCGATGAAGGGCCCGAAGGTGAGCGCGCCCCACAGTCCGACGATCACGCTGGGGATACCGGCCAGCAGCTCGAGGAAGATGCCCACCCCGCTGGCCAGCCGCCTGGGCAGCTGCTCCACGATGACCAGCGCGGCCCCGATCGACACCGGGACCGCGATGATCAGGGCGATCGCGGAGGTGACCAGCGTGCCCAGGATCTCGGGCAGCGCGCCGAACTGCTCGCCCGGGTTGTGGGTAAGGCCGTCGGAGTGAACCGCCTTGCCGTACTGGGAGCCGAAGTTCCAGGTGGTCCCCGAGAAGAAGCGCAGGCCGCTGAACCTGATCGCCGGGATTGCCTGGACGATTAGCGTGACCAGGACGAATCCCAGCATGAGGACGGGCACCACCGCACCGCCGCGGCCCAGCCAGCGGATCACGTTGCCGTCGCGGAGGCTGCCGCGCAGCCTGGCGCCGAGCCGGCGGAGGGGCGGGGTGCCCGCCCCTCCGTCCGGCCGGGCAACCGGTGCAGGTGCTGCCATCAGATCAGCCGCTGATCGAGTTGATCAGGGTCTCGGAGATGGCCTGCGTGCCCGCCGGGAGCGGCTCGAAGCCGGCCGCCGACAGGTAGGTCGCGGTGTCTCCCGTGGTGACCACCCACTTGAGGAACGCCTTGACGGCGGTCGCCTCCGCGGCGCTCGGCTGGGCCTTCTTCACGATCGCGTACTCGTAGTTGATGATCGGGTACCCCTTGGCCGCCGAGGTGTCGATCAGGGACTCTGCGCCGCTGGCCGGCGGGGCGGGGAAGCTGGCGAGCGCGGCGCTCAGCGCGGCCGGGGTCGGCTGCTGGAACTTGCCCGCCTTGTTGCCGAGCGACGCGGTGCCCAGGCCGGCCGTGGTGGCCTTGGCCAGGTAGCTGATTCCGAGGTAGGAGATGCAGCCCTTGGTGGCGCCGCACGCGGCCAGCATGCCGCCGCTGCCCGTCTCGGCGAGCGCGCCCGGCGCGGACGGCCAGGTGATGGTGGTGCCGACGTCGGCCGAGGGCCACGCGCTCGGGTCCTGGGCGTTCATATAGGAGGTGAACAGGAACGTGCTGCCCGAGCTGTCTGCCCGGTGCAGCGTGACGATCGTCTCGGCCGGCAGCGTCACGCCCGGGTTGAGCTTCGCGATTGCCGGGTCGTTCCACTTCGTGATCTTGCCGGTGTAGATCTCCGCGAGCACGGTCCCGTTCAGGTTGAGCGGCTTCTTGACGCCGGTGACGTAGTAGTTGACGTCGACCGCGGCCACGGTCAGCGGGATGTTGAGCAGGCCGGGGTACTGGGACATGTCCGAGCTGGACAGGTAGGCGTCGGAACCGCCGATGTTCACAAGTCCCTGGCTCGCGTCCGTGATTCCGGTGCCCGAGCCCGTGGCCCCCGAGGTGATCGTGACGCTGGGGTCCGCCGTGCTGTAAGCCGTCTGCCAGGCACCGAAGACCGGGAACAGCAGCGTGCTGCCGGTCTCCGTGATCGACTTGCCGCTGGCTGACGCGGGAGGCGCTGCCGATGACGATGACGACGACGTGGAGGTGCCTGAGCTGCCGCACGCCGCCAGCAGGGCCAGCGGGACGAGTGCGGCCGCTGTCCACACCATGCGGATTCTATTTGCCACCGAGGAATACTCCTTCGCTTCAGCACGCTGTCACGTGCGCTATATGAGGGCTCGCGCGATAGCGCGAGACGAGGCCCGCGCGCCGTGCGCGGTTCTTGCCGCCGCGGGGGAGGACTGCATTCCTCCCCCGCGGCCGGGTCTGCTGGCTAGCCGAACCGGCCGCCGACGTAGTGCGCGGTCTCCTCCTCAGCGGGGTTCTCGAAGACCTGCTGCGTGTCACCGTGCTCGACGAGCCGGCCCTGGTTGAGGAATACCGTCTGGTCGGACACCCGGCGGGCCTGGGCGAGGTTGTGGGTGACGATCACCACGGTCAGCCTGGGCACCAGGGTGCGGATGAGCGCCTCGATCGACTCGGTCGCCACCGGGTCAAGCGAGGATGTCGGCTCATCGAGGAGCAGTACCTGGGGCTCGATCGCGAGCGCCCTCGCCAGGCAGAGCAGCTGCTGCTGCCCGCCGGAAAGCCGGAACGGCGAGTCCTTGAGCCGCCCGCCGACAGCGTCCCAGAGGCCGACCTCGGTCAGCCGCTGGCGCGCGATGGCCTTCAGCCCGTTCCGGCTGGCCAGCCGGTGCGCACGGGCCCCGGCGACCACGTTATCCATAATGGACATGGGGAACGGGTTGGGTCGCTGGAACAGCATGCCGACCTTGCGCCGCAGGGCCATCAGCTCGACGCCCGGGTGCCAGATGCTTTCCCCGTCGAGCAGCACGTCACCGGCATGCCGGTAGCCGGTGACCTTGTCGTTCATCCGGTTGAACGTCCGCAGCAGGGTGGTCTTGCCCGAGCCAGTCGGCCCGAGCAGCGCCGTCACCACGCCCTGCCGGATGTCCAGGGAGATATTGCTCAGCACCGCGCGCGGCCCGAAGCTGAGCGTCAGGTCGACGGCCTGCAGCGTGGTGACCCCGCCGCCAAGCTGCGGCCCGCCGGCCGAGTCCTGCACCGCGTGCGCGCTCGTCCCGGCGAGGTTGCCAGCCGCGCCAGGCACGGACCTTGCCGGATCGGCCTCGATCGACACCTGCCGCCTCGCCTTCCAAGCCCGTGCTCACCTTGCCAGCCGCTTGATGCGACCAGCCTCATCATCACGGGCTCAGGTTACGAGCAGCTGAACAGCAGGGGACATAACAGGCGACGAGCAGATGGCAAGATGACAAACCGGAATCACTGGGCGGAGGCGGGCGGGTCGCGGCGCGGGCAGGTCGCGGCGCGGGCAGGTCATCGCGCGGGCATGACGATGGCCGGGTCCCGCTACTCCCGCGAGAACCCGGCCATCGTCAGGCGGCTGTCACCGATCGCCAGGATGCCTCAGACGGCCACCTCAAGCTCGGTGACCTTGCCGATGTCGGCCGAGACGACGCGCTCGGCTCGCACCCCGCCGGGGGCAAGTATCCGGAGCGTCCAGCTGCCCGGGGCGGCGAAGAACCGGAAGCCGCCGTCCTCGCCCAGCGGCACTTCGGCGACGAAGTCGCCGCCGGAGTTCAGCAGGCGGGCGTAGCCAGTCGGCACCGCTGACCCGCCGCTGGTCACCCTGCCCTGGACGATCGCCTGGCTGCCGGCGTCGGTGGCCACCGCTCCGCCCGCGGGCGCGCCGCAGCCGTCACTGGTCACGAGGCGTCGCCGACGGTGATCGGCACGCCGACCAGCGAGCCGTACTCGGTCCACGACCCGTCGTAGTTCTTCACGTTCGGCTGGCCGAGCAGCTCGTGCAGGACGAACCAGGTGTGCGCCGAGCGCTCGCCGATCCTGCAGTAGGCGATGGTGGCCTTGCCGAAGTCCACGCCTGCCTCGTCCCCGTACAGCGCGCGCAGCGCAGCGTCGGACTTGAACGAGCCGTCCTCCTCCGCCGCCTTCGACCAGGGCACGTTCTTGGCGGTGGGGATGTGACCGCCGCGCTGCGCCTGCTCCTGCGGCAGGTGAGCAGGGGCGAGCAGCCGGCCGGCGAACTCGTCCGGCGACCGCACGTCGACCAGGTTGAGCTTGCCGATCGCCGCTACGGCCTCGTCGCGGAACGCGCGGATCGAGGAGTCCTGCTCCTGCGCCGTGTAGGAGGTGGCCGCCCGCTTCGGGACCTCGGTCACCAGCTCGCGGGACTCCAGCTCCCACTTCTTGCGGCCGCCGTCCAGCAGCTTGACATCGTGATGCCCGTAGAGCTTGAAATACCAGTAGGCATAGGCGGCGAACCAGTTGTTGTTGCCGCCGTAGAGCACCACCGTGTCGTCGTTGGCGATACCGCGCGCCGACAGCAGCGCCTCGAAGCCGGCCTTGTCCACGAAGTCGCGGCGCACCGGGTCCTGCAGATCCGTCTTCCAGTCGATCTTGACCGCATCGGGGATGTGGCCCTTGTCGTAGGCGCTGGTGTCCTCGTCTACCTCGACGAGCACCACGCCATCGTCACCGTGATGGGCCTCGACCCATTCGGCGTCCACGAGGACGTCAGAACGGCTCATAGCGAAACCTCCTTGTTAGCTTCGGCCGGCACCAAGCTCTGGTGGCCAGGCCAGATACGTCGGATTATCAGATACATCTCGCAGCCCAGGCAGAGTCCGAAGACTCCGTTGAGGAACGCGGCTACCAGGCCGGCCGCGGCCGCGGCCATGCCCAGGGCGGTCACGCCCGTGCCGTAGCCGATCACCCCGATAACGCTGATCAGCAGCCCGACGCCCTGCGCGAAGCGGGGCGGTTCCTCGGGCTCAAGCTCGGCCGGCGGCCCGAGGCGGGGCCTGACCAGCCAGCGGTAGACCAGGCCGTACGGCGATCTCCCCATGCCGAGGAAAGCCCCGGCGGCGAAGACGAGCGCCTGCGCGGCCAGCAGCCACACATTGCCGGTGATCAGGACGACCGCGAAGACGACGAGGGTGATCAGCGCGCCGAAGCGCGGTCCTCTCGGATCGATGCCCATCTGCGGTGTCCCTTCGGCGGTGCTGACGCTAGCTCCCCGGCTGGTGATACCCCGGCCCGCCGCGCGTTCCGCGGTGGATTCGCGCGCCGGGCGGCCGGACACTGCGCGGTCGCGACACGGCAGAAATCCACCGCCCGTCGCCTGGTCAGCGCCGGGCGCGCGACTACTACCTCTATTTCCGATCTGATGACACGATAATGCACTCTACGTCACCTCACCCAGCGCCGCTATCAGGTCGGCCTTGCGGGGCTGCCCGCTCGCCTTGCGCGCGATGCGGCCATCCGGGCCGAGCACGAAGACGGTGGGCGTACGCCGGACATCGAGGCGGCGGACAAGTTCCAGGTGCGACTCGGCGTCTATCTCCACGTGCGCGACCCCGTCGACCAGGCCGGCGACCTCGGCCAGGATCCGCCTGGTGGCCCGGCACGGCGCGCAGAACGCGGAGGAGAACTGGACCAGGGTGGCGCGCGAGCCGAGCGGCGCGCCGAGTTCCGCCCCGGTGAGGCCGCGGGGCGCCGCGCCCGAGGCCGGGGGGCCAGCGGGCACGTGCCGGACCCTGCCGTTGCGCTGGCGCCAGGCAAGGCCGGCCGCCGTCGCGACGGCAAGCGCCGCCGCGCACACTATCAGCCCGGCTGTCACGCCCTATAGAAGCGCGGGCGCCGCCCCGGCATTCCCGCGGCGAGCGCCGGCCTCGCAGGCTTTCCGCTCCAGGCAGCCAGAGCTCTCAGGTGGCCGGACCGGAGTTGTCAGGTGGCCGGAACGGTCACCAGCACTCGCCCGTCCGAGGTGATCTCGAAGCTGCGCAGCATCGAGGAGACGACGGACACCGACGCCGGGTACTGCCCGCCGCGCTGGCTGTAGGCGACCGTCCAGCCGCCGGCTGGCAACCGCAGCCCGGCGGAGTTCACGACCCACATCTGGCAGCTCGTACCGTACGGGATCCCGGTGACCCGGACGTCCATCCTGGTCCCCCAGGACGTGGCGGAGTACCGGATGACGGCGCTGACGTGAGTGCGCGGATTCGTTGCCCTGGACACCTCCGCAGTGGCGCTGACCCGCGGGGGCGGCTCGGCATGCCCGCCGGGGGCCAGCAGGCGCGCCCCGGCCGCGCCGCCAGCCACCGCGATGATGACCGCGGCCGCGGCCGCGGCAACAGCGCGCCACCTGCGTGCCGTCCGCCGCTCGGCGACCCGGCTGAGCAACGAGCCCAGCAACTCGGCCGGCGGCTCTTGGGAGTCGCTCAGCCCGGCGCCGTCCCTCAGGTCGGCACCGTCCCTCAGGTCGCCGCTGTCCAGGATCAGCCGCTCGGCGTCGTGGGCTGGCACCCGGCCGAGCAGGGCCGGCAGGCCGGCCAGCCCGGCGAGTTCCTGCCGGCAATCCGGGCAGGTGGCCAGGTGGATGTCGACCGCCGCGCGCTCCGCGGGATCGATCGCGCCGACCACGTAGACGCCGAGAGCCTGGCGGATGTCGCGGCAAGCAGGCCCGGTCATGGTGCGAGCCCCCTTTCCTCCAGTGCCAGCCTGAGCGCCCGGAGCGCATAGAACGTCCGCGACTTGACGGTGCCGGCCGGTATGCCGAGCGCCACGGCTGCCTCGGCCACCGAGCGGCCACGGTAGTACGTCTCCAGCAGTACCCCGCGGTGCTCGGGCCGCAG
>Ga0181522_10002571_pt1 | contig 10317 bp, 13 predicted proteins | sample PEATcosm2014_Bin_27_FD_121103 | JGI IMG/M metagenome (GOLD analysis project Ga0181522, IMG submission 121103) | Peatland microbial communities from MTU Mesocosm Facility, Houghton, MI, USA - PEATcosm2014_Bin05_10_metaG | ecosystem: Environmental > Terrestrial > Soil > Wetlands > Peat | place...
GTGAAGACGAAATCCATCTGCGGCGCTTCGGGCTTGGCGAACTCGTTCCAGCTCTTGGATCGCAATCCTTCGGTCGGCAGGCGCATGGAACGCAGCAGGTCGAGCGCCAGCTTATGGACATCGCCCTTGGGCTGGCTTCCCGCGCTATAGGCGCGGAAGCGGCCCTTGCCCCAATGGTTGAGCAAGACCTCGCCGAGGATGCTGCGCGCGGAGTTTCCGGTGCACAGGAAGAGGACGTTGAGGATACGGGTCATGCCGAACGCCGCTGCGGGCGCGAGGGTTTGGCAACGAGCGCGGGCTTGCAGGCGGGCGCGCAAGCATCCTTGTCCCCGCCGCAACAATTTTCGGTGAGATAGGACACCAGCCCGTTCATTGCCGCGAAATCCGCGGCGTAGAAAAGCTGGCGGCCGAGGCGGCGCTGAGTGACGAGGCCGGCATGCAGCAATTGCTGGAGGTGAAAGGTGAGGGAGGAAGGCGGCACGCCGATCCGGTCCGCGATCTCCCCGGCCGAAAGTCCATCGGGTCCGCGTTGCACCAGCATGCGGTACACCGCCAGCCGATGCTCATGGGCAATCGCATTGAGCGCCGCCACCGCCTTGTCCGCTTTCATGCCGGCCTCCAACAATACGACTATACTCGTAATGTCGTATGAAAGGGGGCGCCGCGTCAATCCTATTTTTAGGAAGCCGAAGGGGACTCGACTCCGGCCCAGTCCAATGGGGGTTTCGGCTTCACCAGCGGAACTGGGCCATGGCCGCGACCGGCGCGAGCCCCGCCGCCGCGGCCGCCCTTTCGATGCGCGCCGGATTGAGCGCCGCTTTCGCGCTCCCCGGCGCCGCGCCGAATTCGTGCGCGCGGATGCCGAACTCCCCGGCATGTATGCCGCTCGCTACCAGCACGCTGTCGATTCCCGCCGCCTTGGCGCCGGCGATGTCGGTGCGCAAAGAATCGCCCACCGCCAGGATGCGCTTGCGGTCCGCGATGCCGAGGAGATCGAAACAGGTTTCATAGACCGAGAGATAGGGCTTGCCGTGCCAGCGCACCCGCCCGCCGATCTGCTCGTAATACTCCGCCATCGCCCCGGCGCAGATGCTGCGCCGCCCCTGATGCATCACCACCAGATCGGCATTGGCGCAGACCATGGGCAGATCGCGCTTGCGGGCGGCTTTCAATATGGGCTCGAAGGGCGCGAGGCTTTCCTCCCAATCCGCCGGGCCCACCGCCAGAACGAATTCGGCCCGCGCCATGTCCTCCACCCGCTCCAGATCGAGCCCAACCATCAAGGGATCGTCGCGCGGAGGCCCGATGAAATAGCAACGCCGCCCGAGCGATCGAAAAAACGGGTCGTCGCGGCTCGCCAGATGCCGCCACGCCTCCTCGCCCGAGGAATGGATGCCGCCGTAGAGGTCGCGCGGAATGCCGATCTCGGCCACGCGCTTTGCCACCATCTCCGCCCGGCGCGGCGCGTTGGACAGCACCACCGTGCGCTTGCCCATCTCTTTAAGCCGGGTCAGCGCATCGATCGTGCCGGGAAAAGGGTGGCTTCCGTCATGGAGCACGCCCCAGAGATCGAGGATGAAGCCGTCATAATTGCCTGCGATTTCGCCCAGGCCCGAAATGATCCGCAGGCTCATGATTTATCCGCGCCCACCGCCTCGGCCGCGTGTTTGAATCCGTCGCGCTTCAGCAATTCCGCGAGTTCGCTTTTGATGCGCGCGACGAGGCCCAATCCTTCATAGGTCAAGGCGGTGTAAAGCTGCACCAGGCCCGCCCCGGCGCGGATCTTGGCATAGGCGTCCGCGCCCGAGGAAATCCCGCCGACACCCACCAAGGGGATACGCCCGCCGGTCAGTTGCCGCATCTCGGCCAAAAGCGCGGTCGAGGGCGCGAAGAGCGGCTTGCCGCTCAAGCCGCCCGCCTCGCGCGCGAATTTGCTTTTCAATTCCGCGGGCCTCGCGGTTGTCGTGTTGGCAATGATGAGCCCGTCGATGGCGGATTCGAGCGCCGCCTCGGCGATGCCTTCGCGCTCTTGGGGCGTCAGATCGGGCGCGATCTTCAACAAGAGCGGCGGCGGGCGTTTCGGCGCCGCCTTGGCGCGGGCGGCTTTGAGCCGGGCGATCAACGCCACCAGCAAATCCTTCCTTTGCAACGCGCGCAAACCCGGCGTATTGGGCGAGGAGACGTTGACCGTCAAATAATCGGCCAAGGGCGCCAAGCGCGCAACCCCGGCCACGTAATCCGCCGCCGCGTCCTGGCTGTCGCGGTTGCGGCCGATATTGGCGCCGGTGATGCCGGCTTGGCCTTTACGCGCTTCGAGCCGCGCCGCCACGGCGTCCAAACCTTCACTATTAAATCCCAGGCGGTTGATGACCGCGCGGTCCTCTTTGAGGCGGAACACGCGCGGCTTCGGGTTGCCCGCCTGATGGCGCGGCGTCACCGTGCCGATCTCGACAAAACCGAAACCGAGCCCCAGCATCGCATCCGGAACCTCGGCGTGTTTGTCGAAACCCGCGGCTAGCCCCACCGGATTGGGAAAGCTCAAACCCCAGAGCTTCGTCTGAAGGCTTCGCGGGTCGGGCGCGGGCGCGGGCGCGCCCATGAGGCGCAAGGCCATAATGCTCGCGCGATGCGCCGTCTCGGGCGGCAGCGCTTGGAGCAAGGGAAGCGCCAGATCGGGCAGGGAGGTCATGAGCGGCGGCACGCTAAGCAATATTGGCTTGCGCCACAAGGGCGGTTTACGCCTCTCTCCCCGTCACCCCCGCTTCCGCCGTCATGGCCGGGCCAAGTCCGGGCATGACAAGCAGCCTATGGTTGTGGCGGCGGGGGCTCGCCGCTATTCCCGCCGAAAAGCGACTTGAGCGGCCCCAAGTAATCGGGGTGGAAGGCGAGATCGTCCCACGGGCCGTCGATGTCCACCGGCACGGCCAATCCGATCACCTTGGGCGTGAGGCGGTAGACGACGCGCCGGTGCGGCAAATCCACCGTGCCCGCGCCAACGACCGGCAGATCGGCGGAAGCGAGCTTCAAATCCTTGCTCGTCAGCACGCCGTTGGTGATGACAAAGCTCGCGTCGAACCGGTCGAACTCGGTCTTGTCGCTGCCGCCGGCGAGGCCGAACGTCAGAATCTTGGTCGCGGTGTGGACGGTGTCGAGGATCTCGACGCCCTCTATCGCGCCCTGGTCGAGATGGATCGAGCCCTTGCCGGTGAGCGAGGATGCGATGTCGCGCTGGCTGCGCCCGTGACCCGCCACGACCATGTCGAGGCTCGCCGGGCCCGACAGCACGGTGATGCCGCCCGCGTCCTTGAGCAGCAAGAGCAGATTCACGTTCCGGAGATCGAACTGCTCCGAAATCGCCGGCACGCGGGCCGATCCGTCGATTACCACCCTGCCTTCGCCCGCGCCGCCGTAAAGCGCGAGCTTGGTCAGGGAAGCGGTCAAAAGCCCGTCCTTCAATTGCAGATTGAGCGCGCTCTCGCCCACGGAAATATTGTGATAGCGGATCGAGCCGGTGCCGAGCTCGAAATAAACATCCGCCAATTTCATCAGCGACAAATCGATGGGCGCGTCGCTCCAATCCTGGTTGACCGGGGGAGCCGTGCCCGTCGTCGCGGCTTGTGGCGCCGCCTCATCGTTTGCCGGCGCGAGATAAGGATTGAGGTCGAGGTCTTTAAGCACCAGGCTGCCGCGCACATTGGGCCGCGCGCCCGCCTTGTCATAGGTGATTTGACCCGCGCCCTTGATCGCGTCGAGATCGACCTCCGCCTTGCCGAAGCTATAGGTGTCGCCCGCGACGTCGAGCGTGCCCTTGATCGAAAACCGTCCAAGGCCGGTGCCCTGTTCGCTGATCGGAATGCCGCTCCATTTGGCGAAGCCGCGCAAGGAGGGGACGATCAGGCTCACATCCCCCGACAATTTGGGCTCGGGCTCGCCCACGCCCGAACCCGAGAAATCGAAATGCACCGGGTTCGAGGTGATGTGGAGTTCGATCCCGCTCGGGCTCCCGCCTTCGAAGGCGCCGGGCCGCGAAATCGCGTAATCGAAATAGACCGTCTCGTGGTTCCAGGTCGCGTTGCCGTCGGCGGTCAGGGGCCGGTCGAGCCCTTCCATGGCGAATTTCACGTCGATATCGGAGGCGTTCCACTCCTGCCCGCTGCGCGCGTCGTAATAACTCGCGCTGCCGTTCTTGATCTCGAAACCGGTCAGATGGAAGCGGTTCAAGAGCGCGATCAGATCGCCGATATCGTGATTGGGCCGGGCCGCTTTTTCGGGCCCGGAGGAGGGCGGCTTCTCGGCCACGCCCAGCTGCCAATTGGGCCGGCCTTTCTTGTCCACCTCGAGCGCGATTTCCGGCTGGTCGAGCACGAAGCCGGTGATCTCGATCCGGCCTTCGAGCAGCGGCTTGAGCCTGATCTTGATGTCGAGCGATTTGAGCGTGGCCATGCGCGGGGCGATCCCGTCCGTGGCGTTGGCGAAGGACACGTCCTCGGCCGAAAGCGCCAGATCGGGCAGAAGGTAAAACGTGATCGGCCCGTCGATGCGGAATTCGCGGCCCGTCGCGTTCTCGACAAGCGCGATCACCTGCGCGCGGTAAACGTTCCCCGAGATGAAGAACGGGATGGCGATCGCCACGGCCAGCAGCACAACCACCAGGCCCAAAAACGCGGCCACCCCCATGAGCAGCTTTCTTCTCATGGGATCGATGCTAGGCGAAAAACCCGCCCGACGACAGGTGCGGCGACGGAGGGGGCATGAGAAACGAAAAGGGAGGCAAGCCCGTGGCCGCCTCCCTGTCCGCCTCGATTACGAGCGAGTTTACTGGATCGTGATCTCGGCCACGCGGTTGCGGGGCTCGCGCACGCCGTCGGCGGTCGGAACCGGCGGCTCGCGCTCGCCGACCCAACGTTCGTCGATGCGGCTGTTGGCGACGCCGTCCTTCTGCAGCTCGGCGCGGACCGCGTCGGAGCGGCGATGCGACAAGCCCATATTGTAGCCGTCGGTGCCGGAACGGTCGGCCTTGCCGATCAGCAGCACATGCATGCCGGGCTCGCCATTGGCCGTGTTGGCGGCCTGTTGAACGATCTGCACCGCCGTGGGCGTGAGCGTCGACATGTCGAACTCGAAATAGACATTGGCGCCCGAGGCGACCGCCACCGGCGCTCCGCCGAGCATGGCCATCAGGTCGGTATGGCACCGCCCGTTCATGCCCAATTCGAGGTTCCACTCGGTGTGCTCGACCCAGCAATCGAACATCACCTGGGCGTGCGCGGCCTGGTCGGGATTGCTCGCGCGGTTGGCGTCGAGATAGCTCATCAGCCGCACGCGGGTGCCGCTGATGATGTTGCGGTAGCCGGCCGCGAGGTTGGAAACGTCGTTCTGCACGTCCCACGGGGTCGCGATCCCCCAGTTGGCGTCGCTCTCGGGCGGCACGCGCTTGCCGGCGTCGGCGGCGAGGCCCTTGCGCGCGAAGTAATCGGCGTCGGCCATCTGCCCCTGGTTGTTGAGGAGCGAATTGGAGAATTCGGCGTAATGCTTGCCCAAATCCTGGTCGAACGGGCTCACGCCCGGGCTCGCTTGCGCCGCCTGATCCTTCGACACGCTCATCGACGATTCGATGTAGTTGCCGCGCAGGCCGGGGTTGTAGGACCAATTGGAACAGCCGGCCATCATAAGCCCGGCGGTGATTACCATCCCATAACGGTAGGCGAATTTGCGGGCGCGGGTCATGATTGAATCCTTGTTTGCGGGTTTCTGGTTCTAGGCGTTGACGGAATTCGCGGGAATTTTCGGGCCTGGGCCGCGAGCCTTTGGGGCCCGCGGCTCATGCCGGACGGATTTAGCGGATGTGGATATTGATGCCGGGCAAATAGAGGCCCGGGCCGTACACGACCGGCGGCGGCGCGTAATAAGGCGCGTAGACCACCGGGGGTGCGGCGTAATAACCGCCGCCCCAGCAACAGTCGCCGTGGCCGCGGTCGTATCCGCGGCGATCGTCGCCATGGTGATAGTCGGCGCTGGCCGGCACGGCGAACGCTCCGAGCGCGAGCAGCGCGGAGAAGGCGAGCCCTGCCGCGAGCGTCGCGGGCAGGCGGCGTTTCGATGTGGTGTCGTTGATGCGGGTCATTGCGACCTCCTCTGATAGGCGAAAATGATCGAGGCCGCCTAACGCGGCGCCGACCGGATTAGCTGTGCGATTTGGCGTGGTTGTGGCCGAAGCTCTGGAACACCTGGTCGGCGAGCTTCTGCTGCCCCGCGGGCATCGCGTTGTAGAGCGTGCTGAAGGACGAAATCAGGTTCTTCAGTCCGGCCACATGCGCCTGGGCGAATTTCTCGTAGGTCGTCAGATCGTCCACGGCGGTCATGTTTTGCGGGGGAGTCGCGTGGGTCGACGCGACCAGCTGGTCCATGGCGGCGGCGTTTTCGCGCATCGCCTGGGCCACGTTGTTCCAATTCGCGTCCTCGTCGGGGGTGATCATCAGCTGCTTGTGCAGGGCGGCTATCCGCGTCTCGACGTTCTCGCCCTGGCTCTGGGCGGGGGCCGCGGCGGTCTGGTGCTGCGGCATGGTGGATTGGCTGAGCTGCAGCGGCGCGCCGGCGCTGTCGGCGCGGGCGGCGTTGAGCGGGCTCATCAGCATGGTGGTGCCGAGCAGGGTCGCGATGGCGGCCGAGCGCAGCAGCGTGGAGGATTGGGCAAGACGGGTGAAGGATGACATGGCGGTTCCTCTTTCTGGAGTGTGGCGGCGCGGCGCCGCTCGTGAATGGCAAAATGGCTAAGACCCGCACCCTATGGGGGTTCGCTCATCGCGTCAGGGATCGGAATCTACTCAGGGGGGCGAGGCGGTGGCGGATGGCAACCAAGGCGAATTGAGGCGAAATGCCGGGGAAGCAAGGCGGGCCGCGCCCGCTCGCCCCGCTTGCGAAAGCCGAAGCTGGCGCTAGCTCTTGAGCGCGTCCTTGAAGCCGCCGATGGCGTTTTGCACCTTGCCCGCAACCTTGTCGGCGCGGCCGTCGGATTGGAGCTTGGCGTCACCGGTGGCCTTGCCGGCCGCCAGCTTGGCTGAGCCCTTGATCTGTTTCGCCGATCCCGCGATCCGGTCCTTGTCCATGGGGGTTCAGCCGCCCACGCCGCGGAAGCCGCCGACCAGCCACACCACCAGCAGCACCACGACAACCAGGCCGAGCCCGCCGCCGAAGGCGTGCGGATAGCCGCCGCCGTAGTAATAGCCGCCGCCGCCGCCGAGCAGCAGGAAGATGACGACGATCATCAGAATGAGGCCGATGGACATGGGAGCGCACTCCTGAGTTGACGCAACGATTCGATGGGTCAGCCGGGACATTATCGGCATGGCAAACGCCGCGTCAGGCTCGGAATCTACTCAGCCGGGATGCGGCTCGCGGGCGGCAGGCTAGGGGAAGAACGGAGAAGTGGGTAGCGCCGGCCTGACTAAAATCCAAGTTCGCTATGCGAGCCGAGGCGCACCAGTTCGAGGCTTGCGGCGTCCGGCTTTCGATAGATGAGAATCAAATCGGGCCGGACGTGGCAGTCCCGGTGATCGGCCCATTCCCCGGCTAATTGGTGATCCCAATACCGGCGCGGCAAGGGCGCGTCGGTCGCGAGCAGGTTCACGGCCGCCATCAGCGCCGCATCGAGCGTTCCGCCCCGTTGCCCCGATTTTTCCCGCTTGTAGTCTTTTTTGAAACGCTTGGTGTATTTAATCGTTCTCATTGAGATGCGCGAGCAGTCTGCCCGGCTTGCCCACCCTGACGAGTTTGCCGCGCCGCGCGGCCTTCATCGCCTTGATCGTCTCATTGTTCGGCACCAGCGGCTCGAACGGCAGCGCCTTTTCCGCCGCCACGCGCATCATCATCATGCGGAAGGCGTCGGACACCGTTAGGCCCATCGCCCCCAGCACGGCGGCGGCCTCCACCTTGATGCGCTCATTGATTCGCGCGCGGACGATTGAATTTGCTGCCATGTCAATTTTTCTCCTGGGCTACAATGTAGCCCAACAAGGGCCGGATTCCAAGCCCCGTTCCATTCCATGAATCGGGGCCGAAGGCCGCGCTTTCCTTCTTCGTCATGCCCGGACTTGTTCCGGGCATCCACGTCTTGAAGCCCTAAATGCCGATGGCGTTACGGAAAGCGCCTCACCCTGAGCTTACCGAAGGGCGCACAGCGCTTATCCAGCACTCAAAGCGAGACCTTGCCTGGAACGCCGGCGCGTGGCCTTTCAAAAATGTCCCGACTGCCGCATCGACCGCGCGACCACGGCGAGCACCGCCGCGATCAACACCAGCGCCATCACGATTCGGGCCGCATATTTTTTCATCGCGGGTAAGGTAGGGGAGAAAGGAGCAAGGGGCCACGCGGTTCCCGCCCCACGCCGCCGCATTGGCCCGTGAACCCGTCACGGCAAATTCTCCCAAATCGGGAGGAAAAGGCTTGCCTCCCACGATGGGAGGTGGCATAGTCAGGCTTGCCACGAGCGCCGGGCCGGCGCTCGCCCGGATATTGAATTTGAAACTGTGGATCCGGAATTGTGGGCGGCGCCCGCCCACGAGCCCCGGACAGGGAACAGGAGTCATGATTCGTGAGAGTTTTCAACAGCAACACGCTTCTCGGCTTCGGCAAAAAGCATGCGCATGCGGACAACGCCGTCCGTGAATTGAACGGAACTTTGCGAGCGGCGCGATGGACCAAGATGGCGGACATACTCGACGGCTACCCTTCGGCCACGCCGCTCAACGGCGAGCGCGTCGTGTTCAAGGTGAAGGGAAACGCCTATCGCGCTGTCGTCGCATTCGATTTCCCGCGCCAGGCGGCGTTCGTCAAGTTCATCGGGACTCATGCCGCCTATGACGCCATCGATGCGCTCACCGTCAATCTCTTCGGAAGAAAGTAGTCGCTTGATATGACCGATACCGTTCGCCCCATCCGCAATAACGCTGGCCATCAGGCGGCGCTGAAGGAGATCGAGCGCCTGTGGGGCTCCGCCCCCGGCACCCCCGAAGGCGATCGTCTTGATCTGCTCATGACTCTGGTGGATGGATACGAGCGCGCGCGATGGGATGATGATGCCCTCGATCCCATCGATGCGATCAAGGCGCGTATGGAGAATTCGGGCCGTACCCGGAAAGACCTTGAGAGAATCGTCGGTTCGTCCGGGCGCGCATCCGAGATACTGAGCCGGAAACGCCGTCTCACGTTGGCGATGATTTGGTCTCTCGTGGACGAATGGAAAATCCCGGCGAGCGCCCTCGTGCGGCCCTATAAGCTCGCTAAATCCAGGTCCGCGAAAAGAGTGCGTCACGCGGCCTGAAATCGCTGCAAAACAAAAAGCCCCGCGATTTCTCGCGGGGCTTTGCCGTTTTGGGTCGGTGTAGGACTGGGATTTAGAAATCCATCCCGCCCATGCCGCCGCCGTGATCGTGGCCGCCCATGGGGGGCGACTTCTTCTCCGGCTTCTCGGCCACCATGGCTTCCGTCGTGACCAGCAATCCGGCAACCGAAGCCGCGGATTGCAAGGCCATGCGCACAACCTTGGTCGGGTCGATGATGCCGGACTTGATCATGTCGACATACTCGTTGCTTTGGGCGTCGAAGCCGAAGCTGTGATTGCCCTTGTCCAGGAGCTTGCCGATCACCACCGAGCCGTCCATGCCGGCGTTCTCGGCGATGAGCCGGGCCGGAACCTGGATGGCGCGGCGAACGATGTCGATGCCCACCTTCTCGTCGTCGTTGTCGTGCTTCACTTTCTTGAGCGAGTCGGTGGCGTAGAGGAGCGCCACGCCGCCGCCGGCGACAATGCCCTCTTCCACCGCCGCGCGGGTGGCGTGCATCGCGTCGTCAACCCGGTCCTTGCGTTCCTTCACTTCGACCTCGGTCGCACCGCCGACGCGGAGCACCGCAACGCCGCCCGCCAGCTTGGCGAGACGCTCTTGCAGCTTCTCCTTGTCGTAGTCCGATGTCGTTTCCTCGATCTGCGCCTTGATCTGGCCGACGCGGGCCTGGATGTCGGCCTTCTTGCCGGCGCCGTCGATGATGGTGGTGTTTTCCTTGTCGATGCGCACCCGCTTCGCCTTGCCCAGCATGTCGAGGGTCACGTTCTCGAGCTTGATGCCGAGATCCTCGGAGATGAGCTGGCCCGATGTGAGGATGGCGATATCCTCGAGCATCGCCTTGCGGCGATCGCCGAAGCCCGGCGCCTTGACCGCCGCCACCTTGAGCCCGCCGCGGAGCTTGTTGACGACGAGTGTCGCCAGCGCTTCGCCCTCGACGTCCTCGGCGATGATGAGCAGCGGACGGCCCGATTGCAC
>Ga0181522_10002575_pt1 | contig 10306 bp, 7 predicted proteins | sample PEATcosm2014_Bin_27_FD_121103 | JGI IMG/M metagenome (GOLD analysis project Ga0181522, IMG submission 121103) | Peatland microbial communities from MTU Mesocosm Facility, Houghton, MI, USA - PEATcosm2014_Bin05_10_metaG | ecosystem: Environmental > Terrestrial > Soil > Wetlands > Peat | place...
CCAAATCGGCGTCAGCAGCGTCGCCAAGAACGCCTCGAACGCCCTCGCCGCGAACAACGCCCGGGTGGCAGCCCTCGAGGCGGCTCTCATCAAGAGCGGCATCGTCAAGCGAAACATGCAGACGTCTGGCCTTAACATCTACCAGAACACGAACAACAACGGGGTCGTGACCGGCTACACCGCCGAAGATGACCTCAGCGTGACTCTGCACGAGATCAGCAAGGCCGGCGCCGCGCTCGATGCCGCCACCAATGCCGCCGGCAATGGCGTGCAGTTGAGCAACCTCACCTACTCGATCTCGAACGAAAACAACCTCTACCAGAAGGCGCGCACAGCCGCCATGAGCAACGCCTTCGCCGAGGCCAAGGACATCGCCAAGGCCGCCGGTGAGAGCGTCGGCTCGATCGTGCGCGTGACCGACCAGGAGAGCACGAGTGGATCGACGCTGCCCACACCGCTGCAGTTCAACGCGTCAGCGGGCAAGGCGACCTCGGTGGTACCAGTGCAAGCAGGAACCCAGACGGTGACTGATCAGGTGTCGGTGGTCTACTCGCTCAACGGCTAACAACGCAGTACTACGTGAATTCTTTCACCCGAGCGACTTTTGGGCCCTAGGTCACGGCATACGGACGCGAATGCAGGGTGGCGTCCGTATGCCCCCAAGTAGGGTGAAGGAGTGATTTTGCCGTCCATCGAAACGCCCGCCGACCTGCAGGGCCTCACCTTTCAGGAACTCAACAAGTTGAGCGCGGAGATTCGTGAATTCATCATTTCAACGGTCAAGACGACTGGCGGTCACCTAGGTTCGAATCTCGGCGTCGTCGAACTGACGATCGCCCTGCACCGGGTCTTTGATTCGCCTAAGGACATCCTGCTCTGGGACACCGGCCACCAGGCCTACGTCCACAAATTACTCACCGGGCGGCGCTACGGGTTCAAGGGCCTTCGCCAGCGCGGGGGCCTCTCGGGCTACCCCAACCGCTCCGAGAGTGAGCACGACTGGATCGAATCGTCGCACGCGTCAACGGCCCTCTCGTACGCCCACGGTCTTTCGGTGGCGCTCGAGCAGAAGAAGGAGCTCGTCGGTCACGGTGGGCAACGCAACGTCGTCGCGATCGTCGGTGACGGATCGCTCACCGGCGGAATGGCCTACGAGGCCCTCAACAACCTCGGCGTGTCGAACCAACGCGTCGTGATCGTCTTGAACGACAATGGTCGCAGTTACGCTCCGACGATCTCCAAACTGTCGAGGTCACTCACCACCCTGCGCCTGAACAAGCACTACTTGACCGTGCGCGAGCGCGTCCGACACTCAATGCCGCGCCTACCCGGTGGAAGGGCCGCCTACCTGGGCATCGATGGCTTCACGTCGGTGGTGCGCGAGATGGTCACGCCACACACGTTCTTCGAGAACCTCGGCATCCGTTACGTTGGCCCCGTCGATGGGCACAACATCGAGCAACTCGAAACCGTACTGAAGAGCGCCGCGCAATGGGACGGCCCGATCGTCGTGCACGTTCTCACCGAAAAAGGTCGAGGTTACGCCCCGGCGACGAACGACAACCTGAAGATGCACGACTATAAGTTGCCGCCACGGTTAAACGATGAGGACGTCGCTCCCCAGTCCTTCACCCAGGCCTTCTCAGACTCGCTCATCGCTCTGGCGAGTGCTGATGACCGCATCGTGGCGATCACCGCGGCGATGGCTGGACCGACCGGTCTCCTTGGCTTCCAGGAGCGTTTCCCTCACCGTTTCTTCGACGTGGGTATCGCCGAACAGCACGCGGTGACCGCCGCAGCGGGCATGGCGATGGGCGGACTCAAGCCCGTGGTCGCGATGTACTCGACGTTCTTCTCGCGCGCCTTTGACCAGGCGCACCTAGACGTAGGACTCTTGAACCTGCCAGTGATGTTCATCTTCGACCGCGCGGGCATCACCGGCGACGACGGACCAAGTCACCACGGGGTTCTTGACATCGCGCTGTGCCTCGCAATTCCCAACATGACCATTTTCGCTCCCTCGAGCGCTGCGGAGATTCCCGAGATGATGGCGACGGCGCTATCAATGTCCGGTCCGACGGCGATCCGCTTCCCCAAGACGCCGCCTCAGCCCTTCGACGAAAAGATCGGCGAGGGTCTCAAGGCCCGCCTGATCGAGCGCGGCGATGGATCATTGTGCGTGCTCGCGGTGGGAAAAATGGCACCGAACAGTCTTCGCGCCCTCGAACTCATGGGCGTCGAGCGGTCTCGCGTGACGCTCTATGACGTGCGCGTGCTGCCACCCGATGCTGACATGATTGAAGACGCCCTCAACCACGACCGCGTCATCACGGTTGAAGACGGCACGCGCCACGGCGGCGCGGGGACGCTGATGGTGTCGGCGACGCGCAGCCGCGCCCAGGAGTTCGACCGCCCTTTTCCGTCCACGAGGATCCTCGGCGTACCTCGAGCCTTCCTGGAACATCATCGCCCCGACGCCTTGCTCGCTGAACTCGGACTCGACCCCGAGGGTCTCGCCGGCGCCTTCTCGAGGTTGCTGAACGACAAGCCGGAGTTCCCCCGCGTACTTCCCGAATCGCCGCAACCTCGCTTCTTCTAGGAACGTTCTCGCACGTTCGCCAGTACTCTGCATTGATGGCGTTCGAAGTAGAAAAGTCCGAACACGAGTGGCGCGAGCAACTCTCGCCCGATCGCTTCGCCGTCCTTCGTAAGGCCGCGACGGAAGCGCCCTTCACCGGCAGTCTTTTGCACGTCGACGCACACGGTGTCTTCTCGTGCGCCGGGTGTGGTCAGCGCCTCTTTACGAGCGAGCAGAAATTCGATTCGGGTTGCGGCTGGCCAAGTTTTGACGCGTGCGAACCGGGCACGATCATCGAGCGCACGGACCGGTCACTCTTTCGAGTTCGTACCGAGATCCTCTGCTCGAAGTGCGGCGGACACCTGGGCCACGTCTTTGACGATGGTCCCACTCCCACCGGACTTCGCTACTGCGTGAATTCTCTGGCAATTGATTTCGACGAACGGCAGTAGTCCCTGTCGCTACACATCGAGGAAACGGCGAATCGCAATTGCCGAACCGACCGAACCGATCACCACGCCAACAATCAGTACCACGGCGTTCGTGCCCAACAGCGCGCTCGTGTCGAGTTGGAATTCGTTGTGTAGCGGATACCAGGTGTGCAACGCCGTCACGGCAAGGATCGCCACGACTGAACCCAGGAGACCCTGGATGAAGCCTTCGGTGATGTAGGGAATTCGGATGAACCAGTTGGTCGCCCCCACGAGCTTCATCACCGACACTTCGCGGCGGCGCGAGAAGATGGCCATACGAATGGTGTTGAGGATCAGCACCGTCGCCGACAAGAGCAGTACTCCCGCGAGGGCGAGGAAGACAATCTGGATGATGCGAATCGCGTGGTTCATCTCACGAATCTGTTGTTCGGGCGCCGTCACGCTGTACACACCAGGTTGGGGCGAGAACGTCGATTCGACGACGAAGGCGTTCGAGGGGACCGTGGGCACGCAACGAAACGAAGAAGGGACTTCGGCAGCCGTCAGGACCGAGGATTCGGACTGGGGCAGCAACTTGATCGCTTCTTGGAAATCCTGTTGCTGGGTGTAGTAAACGCAACTCTTCACGATTGGCAAGTTCGCGAGTTGACTCTGGATACTTGCGATCTCGTTCGAAGACGCCGTTGGTTCCATCCAGATGGTGACGCGCGTGCCCTGCTGCCACTGCGCGGATGCTTGCGCCGCGCTCTGCTTGAGCAGCAGCGCTGAACCCACCAACGACAGCGAGACGGCGACCGTCAGTACGGCGGCGATGGTCATCATGCGGTTTCGCCAGAGGTTGCCCACGGTCTCCTTCATCGCGTAGCGGAGGTAGACGCGCACTAGAGCACTGCCCCTTCGTCGATGCCGTAGACGCCGCGGACCTGGTCGCGGATCATCTCTCCTCGGTCCAGTTCGATGACGCGCCGACGCATGCGGTCCACGAGGGCCTTGTCGTGAGTCGCCATGACCACGGTCGTACCAGTGCGGTTGATGCGTTCGAGTAACGCCATGATTGACTCGGAGTTGGCGGGGTCGAGGTTTCCGGTGGGCTCGTCGGCGAGCAGGATCAGCGGTCGGTTCACGAAGGCTCGTGCGACGGCGACGCGCTGCTGTTCACCACCCGAGAGTTCACTGGGTAGGTTGCGCGACTTGTCGGTGAGACCCACCAGTTCGAGGATCTGGGGCACCTGGCTGTCGACGGTCGAGCGCGGGCGACCAATGACCTCGAGGGCGAAGGCCACGTTTTCGAAGACCGTCTTGTTCGGCAACAGACGGAAATCCTGAAAGACGCAACCAATATTGCGGCGAAGGTAGGGAACTCGCCACTTTGGGAGTTCGCCAATATCACGTCCCGCCTCGAGGATTCGACCCTGGTCGGGCAACTCCTCGCGCAGCAGGAGGCGCAGAAACGTGGTCTTTCCCGAACCCGAGGCCCCTACCAGGAAGACGAATTCTCCCTTGTCGATGTTGAGCGAGATGTCGACCAACGCAGGAGTGCCGTTCTTATACGTCTTAGAGACGCCTTCGAAACGAATCACGCGGTTACCCCTTTAAATTTCGTTGGAATCAGCGACCACGCCGATCTAGGCACTCTTCATTCTAGTTTGGCCTCCGTAGGGCTTTGAACCAAGAAATCCCCAAGTTCTAGGGATTCAGAACTTCTTATGTTTGGAAACGTTGCCGACGAAGTTCGGCTTCCATGAACGCGTCGAGATCGCCATCGAGCACCGCGTCGACGTTGCCGGTCTCGTGATCGGTGCGGTGATCCTTGACCAATTGATACGGCGCCTGGACGTAACTGCGAATCTGCGATCCCCATGCGTTGTCCCCACGGTTCCCACTCAGCGAGTCCATCTCCGCTTGACGTTCGGCGCGGGCGCGCTCGGCGAGCTTCGCTTCGAGTATCTGCATCGCACGCGCACGGTTCTGGTGCTGGCTACGTTCGTTCTGGCAGCTAACGACGATGTTGGTCGGCAGGTGGGTAATGCGGATGGCCGAGTCCGTCTTGTTCACGTGCTGGCCACCGGCACCCGAAGACCGGTAGGTGTCGATGCGCAGGTCCTTCTCGTCGATCTCGACCTCGCCGGCGTCGTCGTTGAGCAACGGCGTCACCTCAAGGCTCGCGAAGCTCGTCTGTCGACGCGCCTGAGAATCGAAGGGACTGATGCGCACGAGGCGATGCACGCCGCGCTCGGCCGAGAGCCAACCGTAGGCGAAGCGACCTTTGACAATGAAGGTGGCCGAGAGCAAACCCGCCTCTTGACCCTCGGTGACTTCGTCGAATTCGACCCCGAATCCACGACGTTCGGCCCAGCGAGAGTACATGCGAAGCAACATCTCGGTCCAGTCCTGGGCGTCGGTCCCTCCCGCACCCGCGTGCAGTTCGACGATGGCGTCATTCTCGTCGTACTGACCACTAAAGAGACTCTGGGTCTCGAGCGCGGCAACCTCGTGCTCGAGCTTCTCGACGCTTGAGGCCAACTCGTCGAGAAGCGACCAGTCCGCGGCGCCGCCCGCGAGGGCCTCGCGAGCGAACTCGGCCAAGACGACACTATCGTCGAGTTCGCGACGTAGACCGTCAAAGAGTTCGAGGTCGTTGTTGAGCCGTCCAAGTTCAGTCGTGACCTCGCGCGCGCGGTCTTGGTTGTTCCACAGTTGCGGGTCAGCCACCTCGACACTCAGCACCTCGCGACGCTCGCGACTCTGGTCGATCCTCAGGTACTCCTTCGCGGCACGCCAACGACCCTCGAGTTCCTCGAGGGCACTGCCGGCGTCGCGAAGGGCGTTCTCCGCCTTAGGGTCGGCCATGGCACTGCTTGAACTTGCGACCCGAACCGCACCAACACGGATCGTTTCGCCCGATCTTGTCGCCCTGCTTGGGGATTGGTTTGCCAGCGGGCTTCGTGGACGTCGTGTGCGAGGGAAGTTCGGTGCCGCCAGGCGCGACCTGTTCGGCGTTGGTCGACGCACGTTCGAGGCCTTCGTCACTCGAGGCCGGCTCGATCTGCGCCTCCACGTGGGTGATGTAGCGAACGTAGTCGCTATCGACGGCCTCGAGCAGGTGCTCGAACATGAGGTACCCCTCTTTTTGCCACGCAGTGAGCGGATCGGTATTGGCGATCTGGCGTAGATGAATACCGTCACGCAGGTAGTCCATGTCCGAAAGGTTCTCGCGCCAGCGCTGGTCGAGGATCTGGAGCATGACGTCGCGCTCGATCTCCTTGGCGGTGTCGATGCCACCGGGAAACTCCTCGCACTTCTTCTCGTAGTTAGCCACGGCTTCATCGACAATGACCGCGATCACGTCGTCGATGTCCTCAAAGGTGCCCAAGGCGTCGGCGGTGAGTGTGGTCGGCGAGTAGATCTGCAGCTCGTTGAGCAGACCCGAAAGGTCCCACTCCTCGGAGAACGATCCCTCGAGACGCTCTTCGACGAAATTGGTGAGTACCTCTTCGATGAGCACGATCGTGGCGTCGTGGATGTCCTCGCCGTCGATGACCTGCTGACGGCGCGCGTAGATGACCTTGCGTTGCTCGTTCATCACCTCGTCGTACTTGAGGACGTCCTTGCGAATCTCGGCGTTTCTTCCTTCTACGGTGTTCTGTGCGCGTTCGATGGCCCGCGAGACCATCTTCGCCTCAATCGCTTCGTTCTCGGGCATGGCGCGGTCCATTACCCACGAAACGGCTCCCGTGGCGAAGAGGCGTAACAAATCGTCCTCGAGTGAGAGGAAGAATCGACTCTCGCCGGGGTCGCCCTGGCGACCCGAACGCCCGCGCAACTGATTGTCGATTCGACGCGACTCGTGGCGCTCGGAACCGAGCACGTAGAGACCGCCAAGTTCGCGAACCTTATCGCCTTCGGCGTCGCAGATTGGTTTGAACTTCGCCAGCGCTACCTGGTACGCCGCGTCGTACTCTTCGGTCCCTGGTTCGAGACCCCGACCGAGGGCCTCACGATTCGCGAGTCCCTCGGCGTTACCGCCGAGGATGACGTCGACGCCTCGACCCGCCATGTTCGTCGCCACCGTGATCGCGTGCAGCGCACCCGCTTGGGCGACGATCTCGGCTTCACGGAAGTGCTGCTTGGCGTTCAAGACCTCGTGAGGAACGCCGGCCTTGTCGAGTTCGCGCGACAAGAGTTCGGACTTCTCGACCGACGCGGTACCCAAGAGCACCGGCTGACCCTTGTCGTAGCGTTCTCGAACCTCGTCGACGATGGCCTTGAACTTCGCGGCCTCGGTCTTATAAATCAGATCAGGTTCGTCGAGGCGAATGTTGGGTCGGTGCGTCGGAATCGGCACGACCGACAAAGAATACGTACTCCCGAACTCACCCGCCTCAGTCTCGGCGGTACCGGTCATGCCGGCGAGCTTTTCGTAGAGACGGAAGTAATTCTGCAGGGTGACCGTCGCCCAAGTGTGGTTCTCTTCTTGTATACGCACCCGTTCTTTGGCCTCCACGGCCTGGTGCAGGCCGTCAGACCAACGCCTTCCGTCGAGGGTACGGCCCGTGAACTCGTCGACGATCTTCACGACACCACCGTCGACGAGGTAGTCCTTGTCACGGTGAAACAGTTCCTTGGCGCGAAGCGCCTGCCCGAGTTGGTGGACGTAGTTGGTCGCAACGGCGTCGTAGAGGTTGGCCACGCCAAGCAGTTTCTCGACCTTCTCGATGCCCTCCTCGGTCGGTACGACGGTCTTCTTCTCTTCGTCGACCTCGTAGTCGGTGTCGCGGGTGAGCGAGCGAACAATCGAGGCGAATTGGTAATAGAGCTTGGTCACGTCCGCAGCCGGACCCGAGATGATGAGTGGCGTACGGGCCTCGTCAATCAGAATCGAGTCGACCTCGTCGACAATGGCGTAGCGGTGGCCGCGCTGGACCATGTGTTCCTTGCGCCTGGCCATATTGTCGCGCAGGTAGTCAAAGCCGAACTCCGTGTTGGTGCCGTAGGTCACGTCGCACTGGTACGCCTCACGCTTCTGGTCGAATTCGGGTAAGTCCGGGCCAACCCGACCAACGCTGAGTCCGAGGAAGCGATGCAGCGCTCCCATCCAATTGGCGTCGCGCGTGGCCAAATAGTCGTTCACCGTCACCACGTGCACGCCATTGCCCTCGAGCGCGTTCAAGTAGACCGGCAGCGTCGACACCAGCGTCTTTCCTTCACCCGTCTTCATTTCAGCGATCCATCCGAAATGCAGCGCCATGCCGCCCATCAGCTGTTCGTCGTAGTGGCGCTGACCAAGTACGCGGGTCGCCCCTTCGCGCACGACCGCGAACGCCTCGAACAACAGGTCATCGAGGGTCTCGCCGTTGGCGAGTCGGGTCCGGAACTCATCGGTCTTGGCCCGGAGTTGCTCGTCACTCAGCGCCGCCATCTCGTCGGCGAGGGCGTTCACGGGTGCGACCAGTTCGGCGAGTTGACGAACCCGCTTGCCTTCCCCTGCTTTTAGGACCTTCTGAAACAAACTCATGGTGTGTAACCCTACCGGTCGTCGTCGAACTTTCTAGGGGCTGCGAGTGCTGACCTGGTCTTTGACCCCACACTTGCCTGCGGCGGTGTCCGTGCGCGTCGCCAGCAGCACGAGGCTCTCCAGCGACGTGGTCGCACACTTCACCGGCTCTCCGAGCGACCACTCTGGTCACCCCGAGGCAGGACTTACTTCTAAACCGCGCCATGCTCGGCGTCGATAAGACGCCTTACGTGGGTCGTTTCGCCCGCGGCTGGCATCGACTTTCAACCACAGACCACCCGCAGCCCTGCTTCTATCCTATGCGTTGGCCCTATTTATTGGAGACGCCCGAAAGATCAAGAGCGGCCGGTTACCAGGACCACGCACAGTCGCAGTCCGAGGACCAGGCTCGCCACGGGCGCGAGAAGTCGACGAAACCCTTTGGCGGTCTGCCATTCGAAGCGCATCGCGCTGCGGTGGTGCGCGATGAGCATGGCCCGTGATTCACGGCGGCGCGAAAGTCCCTCCACGTGGGTGACCGTGGCCTCAGCGACCGCGGCGACCACGAAACCGGCTTCACGCACCTGCCAACAAAGGGCCATGTCCTCGGCGAACATGAAGTAACGCTCGTCGAATCCCCCCACCTGCTCGAACACGTCGCGTCGAACCATGAAGCACGCACCCGAGACCCAGTCGACCGTGCCGTCCGCCCTGGCGGACCGGTAGCGCCGGGTGGCCGGATTCCTCGGCCACAGGGGAGACAAGAGCGCGTGCAATCCCGCGAGCCAGAAGTCGGGAAACACCCGTTGGGACGGATAGACCGTGCCGTCGGTTCGAAGGATCTGGGGACCCACGAGGCCGACGTTCGGGTGAGCGCTCAAGTACGCCACGAGGAGCGCCACGGCGTTCTCATGGACCACCACGTCGGGATTGGAGATGAGAAGGAATTCAAGTCGCGCGCTCGCGGCTACCCCACGATTGACCCCGCGACCGTAGCCCAGGTTCATCCGTGGCGTGACGAGCACGACGTCGCGTTCGGCGAGCGCCGGCGGCGTGGACCCCTCTTCACCGTTCTCCACCACGACGACCTCGGTGACGGCGTTCGCGTGAAGCGAATCGATACACGCCGCGAGCGCCTCTCCGGCGTGGTAGTCAACGACGATCGCCGAGACCCGCGACGAGACGGTATCGACGCTCATCGTTGAACCAGACGGTCTCGATCGCGCAGGAGTCGCGCGACACCCTCCTGCCACGCGGGAAGCGCCGCCCAGCGTTGGGACCACTTGGTGGTGTCGAGGTCGCTTCTCGCGGGTCGGGTCGCCGCGGGCGCCGGTACGAGTTCGCTCGTGAGAATCGGCGTGGCGAACTCCTCGCCGCGCCCGAGAACGTGTCCCGCGTACCGGGCGACCTCGAACCAGCTGGTGGTGCCGGTATTGGCCACGTGCCAGAACCCCCCGGGTCGCTCGCGCACCAGGGTCACGAGTGCGCGCGCCATGTCACTGGCGAGGGTGACCGTACCGACCTGATCGCTCACGAAGCGCACCGACTCGCCACTCCTCGCGCGCTCGGCGATGAGGTGCAGCACGTTCTTGCCGCGCACTCCCATGACCCACGAGGAGCGCACGACGGTGTCGTCACTGGCGCACAGCAACTCACCCGCCCGTTTCGAGGCGCCGTACACGTTGAGGGGATTCGCCTCGTCGCCCTCGACGTAACCACTGGCCTTGGTACCGTCGAACACGTAGTCGGTCGAGATCGTGATGAGGTGCGCACTCACGTCGTGCGCGGCGAGCGACATCG
>Ga0181522_10002576_pt1 | contig 10306 bp, 3 predicted proteins | sample PEATcosm2014_Bin_27_FD_121103 | JGI IMG/M metagenome (GOLD analysis project Ga0181522, IMG submission 121103) | Peatland microbial communities from MTU Mesocosm Facility, Houghton, MI, USA - PEATcosm2014_Bin05_10_metaG | ecosystem: Environmental > Terrestrial > Soil > Wetlands > Peat | place...
GAGTTGTAGTTGAAGTTGGTTTCGTTTTCTTCCTGGTTAATGCTGTTGAATCCAGGGAAATTACGGAAGGGGTTCGCGTTGGCGCCACCCGCAACGCTTTTGCGGTCGGTCAAGTCGCTTAAAGGCAAGACGTTGATCTGGCGATCGTTGTTCTGATCCCAGCCGTCAGAGCCTACAAACTGGACGACTGCGATCATGGACGGAGCAATCTGGTGCTGGATGCCGAGACTGTAGTCTGCCGTGCCCGGCGGCGGATAATTGTATTTGATGGTCGTCATGGTCGAGGGGAAGCTCTGTGTGGTGGTCAGCCCCGTCAGCGCGCTGGTGTTCGTATTCGAGAACATCACGTTGTTTCCGGAAGGCTGATAGGCAAATGGCGGGTTCAGAGCCGCGTTGTACACATCGTTGCCCTGCACGCGTTCATAGAACATGCCCGCGCCGCCCCGGATTACCGTTCTTCCGTTCCCGGCGACATCGTAGGCAAACCCGATGCGAGGTTCCCATGTGTTGTACCGGTTGGTCACGTTGCCACGCGGGAAGCCGCCGACGCCCGCTTCCGCGATTCCATTGAGATAGAACTGTTCTCCGTTGGTTGCGCAGCGCGTGGTCGAGCAATTGAACGTTGTAAGCGATGACGGATTCAGCGTTCCGGTTGCGGCGTTGACAGGATTGCCCAGCGACGTGTTGTAAAACGCAGGCACGAAGTTAGCGAACTGGTTGTACCGCTCAAAGGCGTGCGGCATACCGTCATAGCGCATGCCAATGTTCAGCACCAGGTGCTTATTGAAATGCCAATTGTCGTTGACGTATCCGTTGTAGTTGTTGTTGACCCAGTGTTTGTCTGACAGAAACTGCAACTGGGTGAAGCTGTTGGCAAGGCCCAGCAGGAAGTCGACATAGGCGTCGCCTGAGAAGTTTGTGTTACTCGAGCTGAAGTTGGCTGTTCCCTGGGTATTTGCCTGCAGCTGCTGGTTCTTGTAATCGTGCAGGACGCCTGCGCCGAATTTGAACTGGTGACGGCCCTTCGTCCAGGAAAGATCGTCTCTGTATTCAAATCCCTCGTAGCCGTTCCTCCATGGCCAGTAGGATTCAGTCGCGGTTGCGCCAAACGGCTTGCCCGAGAAGGTGATCGCGGGTAAGTCGTTGCCGACATTGTTGGCAACTGGAAAGTAGCTGGTCGCGCTCCAGCTGCTCGGCAAACTGATGTTCGTGCCACCAACTCCGAACGGCGTCAGCGTAATCTTGTTGCCGCTGTAGAGAAATGCGGTTTCGTTGAGCACGTTTGGCGAGTAGGTCTGAGTAAGCTTGATCGCCGCTGTATACGACGGGTTAGTCATTGTCGTCCCGACCGTCGGGTAGCCGCCGGCCCACAACGGCGGAATGAATGTCGGGTTCACCGCGTCATGCACATAGTGGCCCATCAGCTGCATCTTGCTGTTGATGGCATGGTCGATGCGCAACGTGTCCTCGCGGACGTAGTTCGGCGCCGCGGGTGAAGCTGTGAACTGGTAGCCGTTGGGGAGGTTCGGCTTCGGGAATATACCGGAGTTCGCTTCCGCAACAGTGTTGGGATCGAGCATCTGCCTGGGGATTTTGTAGGTGCCATTGGCGTTCAGCGGGAACGGCTTTCCCGGTGTAAGGCCCAGGCCTGTTTCCAGCGCTGTGTAGGTTGCATTGGAGGGTAGGTTCGGCACCACCGGAATCACTGGGTTCGCAACGTATGGTGTGTAACTCAGATCCTGGCCGGCCGTCGGGAAGTTGCTCGTCATGATCGTGCTATATAACGCGGGCGTGGCTCCCTGGATCAGTCTGCGCCATTCTTCGTTGTAGAAGAAGAAAGTACGGGTTTTGTTTTCGTTGAAAACATGGGGAATGAAGAGGGGGCCGCTGAAATTGCCACCCGGTTCATTCAGCATGAATTCCGGCCTGGCGCGGCCTGCCTGCTTGTTGAAGTAGTCGTTGGCGTTGTAGGCTGTGTTCCGGTTATATTCGTACACTTCGCCGTGATATCGCCGGCCGCCCGACTTGATCACCATAGTGATGGTTCCGCCGGAGCCGATACCGTAGTCTGGGCTGTAGTTGCTGTCGAGCGTCTGGAACTCTGCGATCGAGTCCTGCGAAGGCAGAACCATGTAGCAGCCCCCGCAGCCGCGATCGTTCAATTCTGTGCCATCCAGCAGATAGACGTTGTGCGTCGTTCTGGTCCCGTTGAAACTGATTCCGTTTGCCGACGTGAGAGCATTGATGCCGCCGAAGGACGATAGATTGTTGACTACGCCCATACCCAAAGCAGCAAGTTGCACGATGTTGCGCCCGTTGGTTGAAAGCTGCTCAACCTGCTCGCCGCTGATCAGCGTGCTCACTTCGCTGGTCTCCGTCTGCACCTGCAGGGCCTCAGCCTCCACGGTCACGGTCTGCGCTTGGCTGCCGACCGCGAGGGTAATATTCTCCTCCAGGGTCTGGGCAACGTTCACGATGATGCCGGTCCTTGTGAACTTCTCAAAACCTGAAGCAACGGCAGTGAGAGTGTAAGTTCCAATGCCGACGTTTGCGACGCGGTAATCGCCCACAGCGTTTGACTTCGTCTCTCTCTGCTGGCCGGTCGCAGTGTTCGTCAAATCGACAGTTGCATTGGCCACCACAGCTCCGCTGGCGTCTGCAATGTTTCCAGTGATCGTTGCGTTGTCCTGCCCCCAAACGCACGGCGTGAGAGCCACGATCATCACGGCGAGCGCGCCCCAAAGCGCCCCCATCCCCTTCTGGGACCTATCCGTCAAGCTTCTCTTGGACTGGGTAAAGGCATGTGTCATCGTCTGTCTCCTCAGAAATTGGTTACTTGCTCGCTGTACCCCACTTGCTTCAGTTGCCCGTGGCAATCTCCGGTACGGCGAGTCCGTTGAGGGTCTTGCGTCGGAACAAACGTTTTTTGCGGAATTAGACCACCGCCTGCTCGGGAGCAGGCGTCGCTTGTCTCCTTGCATTCCGCTTCGTCCGCTACGAATCGCAGTCGAGAAGCCTTTCAAGATAGTCCCGGGCCTTCGAATCTGGCCCTATCCCTGGCTGCGAATCAGAAGCCAACAACGTTTTTAAGTTTCAAGAGATACATGCGCTCATCGCGCCATGCCCCGACGTGGTTTATTGGGGAAGCCCTGCCTCGGGGATTGATAACCCCGGCATGAATAGGACGAATGCCCGGCAACCGGACTCAGGTTGGGGAATGTGCCCCGAATCGCAAAATAAACCGAAAAGGCTATAAGCAGCTCTTCAGTTCTCGTTGCGACCCGCGTTCCATGTTGCTTCGGGCATACGTTTTCTTCAGCGCCGACCATACTCAACCTTTCGATTGAGATTTGTCAACAGAAATCTGCATAGATTTTTATTTGATTTTTGGAAGATTGTCCTGAGATAAATCCGTTTATCCATCAGTTTGAGCCATGACTTACCAAGGCCTGAACAAGCTTGGCAACAGGGGAGACAACGTAAGTAAGCGTTTACTCAATGAGAGACAAGTGGCCTTTGCTTGGCCGGCCAGACCACACCGGTTTGGCTCGCATTTCTCACTCGGGCATTCGGGGGATACTCAATTCGGAACCGGTTCGCCGGGACGCACGATTCGAATGAAATGGTCGATGAATGTTGAATGCATCTCCGGCGCTTCGGACTTGGGCATGTGGCAGCTCGTGCAATTCGCTGTTGCTCTCGGACAAATTCTGGGAGTGGCGGCCCGTGCGCCACTGGGAGCGTAGTGCTTTGCATCCTTTCCCAAGCTATGACAGCTGAGGCACTTCTGATCGTAAAAGTGCGCATCTCTCACCATCGGCAAATGCGGGTCATGGCATTGTGTACAGGCAAGCCGCGCATCTTTGGTGTTTTGCCAACAACGGCTTTCCTCCAGACGATAGGATTGAAAGCGGACCGTATAGGCGCCGGGCTCGGGCTCATGCAGGATGACGTCCATCGTGGTTCGATGACATGCACCGCAAAAATCGATAGAACTTGTTGGCGTGAGCGAGGCCGGATTAAAGATGGCATGGCGACCCCGTTCGTCTTGGCCGGCCATGGCGGCATTCACATGATCCAGCCCTGGACCATGGCAAGCCTCGCAATGCACCCCGGGAACCGCGCCTGCCGTATTCAGCATTGAATTCGCCGAAGATGCCGTCGTGTGGCAAGCGAAACATCGCAAAGCTTCGCTGGCCTTGAGTGGAATGCCTAGCGCGTTCTCAAGTGGGCCCTCCTCCGCAGGTCTATGTCCTGGAGTCAGACCCAAGCGATGGACAAAAGAGAAGCTACTGGCTTGGCTCTCGTACAATTCCCCATTCACATCCAGCAGATATGTCTGGCCATGCACGCCGACGCCCATCGTCCAAACAATCGGATAAGAAATCGAGTGGCCGTTGGACATCACCTCAAACGAATATCCAGGAATCGTGTTATTGGGAATGAACCGGTAAGTGTAGGATCCGCTTTCAAAATCACCGGCAGCGGGCTGCCCGGCTGCGCCACCCGAGAGCCGGAAGGCGGCCTTGGCCATTTCGCTTTCGGATAGGGTCGAGACAATTGCGGAATGGCAATCCGCACAGACGTCGCTGCCAACATACCCTTCGGTTGACGCTGGAGATTTGGTGGGCCACCAACCTTGGCCGCTAACGCGATCAGCCGTGGTGTCTGGCAACTCATTCGGAGTCGAGCGCCGCTGGGCGGCAGCGAAAAGCAGAGCAGCGAAACACAGCCAACCTACAGTCCCGACCCGAATCCCTGAAAACGGCTTGAATCTCAGTGTTCTCAAATCGACTAAGTTTACGCCAGAATCTTTGCCAAATCCTAAACAAGATAACTCGAACCGAGCCAGCTGTGATGATTCGCAATCTACGTGCGCGCGTTGCTAAGGCTGGCGCTCTGCGGTTGGTTTGGCGTCGGCTTCGCATGGCATGGAGCCGCACAAGGCGCCAGTGATGCCTTGTCCTTCCTCGATGGTGTAAATACGGTCTGCGGCAGGCAGCCGGATGACTTCCTTTTTGCCGCTTGGCCAGTGAATCTCCGCAGTGCCAGCTACGGTCGCGTCGCCGATCCCGAAATGGACGCGCAGATCGTTCGAGGAAAGGTAACTTCCGCCGCTTAGGACATCTCCTCGCTGCCGCATCCCGTCCGCGATCAGATAGATGGTGGCCCCAACCGCGTCGCGGGGGCTTTTGGGTCCGCCGATAAGCTTCAGCTCGACCCAATGATGATGGTCCGCGTTGACGTTGCGAAGCAGCACCGGAACTCCATCCATGTTGTTGATCACGACGTCGATCTTGCCGTCGTTGAAGATGTCGCCGAATGCCGCGCCGCGGCCTACCGACACCACAGCGAGACCGGTGCCTTCAACGGCGGGAACAAGGGTGAATTTGCCGTTCTTTTCGTTGTGATAAAGAAGTGGACGCTGGGCGTAGCTTTGTCCCCAATCCGGGTGCTGGCCTACCTGAGGGTAGACGTGGCCGTTGATAACCAGCAGATCCTTCCATCCGTCGTTGTCGTAGTCCAGGAACCCATCGCCGAACTTCACGTAGGGTATGGAAGTCTGCGCAATTTCGGCTCCGTAACTAACGTCGGTAAAAACCCCCTTGCCATCATTCTGGAAGAGGACAGGGTAGTCATCGGAGAAGGTTGTGCTGACGATCGAGAGGTGCCCGTTGTTCTGATAGTCTCCCGCGGCGAGGCCCATATTGGCCACTTCTCGACCATCCTTGTTGAGGGCGAAGCCGCTTTCGTAGCTGTCATCTTCGAACGTGCCATTCCCCTTGTTCATATAAAGGTAATTCGGAGTCGAATCATTGGCGACGAGCAGGTCTGGCTTGCCGTCATTGTTGACATCCGCAAATAAAGCGCCCAGACCGTAATAGCCATTCGGATCGTCAACCGCAAGCTTCTTACTGACATCGGTGAAGGTTCCGTCGCCGTTGTTGTGAAAGAGATGATCGTGCTCGCCCTTCAACCCACGCGGACCGCACATCACCTCGACGCCGCGATACTGGCAAAAGCCGAAGCCAATCGCCTTAGACCGGGAAAGCGGGGGATTGTTCAGATCGATCTGCGCGTAACCATCCACGAACAGATCGAGACGTCCATCGCCGTCGTAGTCGCCGAAGGTTGCTCCAGTTGACCAAGCGCCGATCGTCACTCCAGCTTTTCCTGCAACATCGGTGAAGGTTCCATCGTGGTTGTTGCGATACAGGCGATTCTGTCCGTAGTTCGTCACATAGAGATCGGGCCAGCCATCGTTGTCAAAGTCCCCTGTGGCGCACCCGTATCCCCAGCGATCATTGGTTACTCCGGCTTTTTCGGTCACATCGGTGAATGTTCCGTCGTGATTGTTGTGAAAGAGAGCTGCATGTGGAGGAGCGGCTTTTCCTGCGAGAGCGTCGTATGTTGAGCCGTTAACCAGAAAAATGTCGAGCCATCCATCGTTGTCATAATCCATCAGGCACACGCCCGGCCCTTTGGCTTCAAGAATCAGACGCTTTTCCGGTGTACCTGCCTGATGATGCCAGCTCGTTAACCCGGCAGCCTTGGCCACATCCTGAAAGATGACAGGGCCGGTTTTCGCGAAGCCGCCTGCGGTAATGGGGCGGTGCTGGGAATCGAACTCAGCCTCCTGAGGGCCTGCGTTCGCCATCCCGCCGCTTTGGGACATCTGATGACCGCCGTTTCCGCGCTGCGCGCCGTCGGGCGATTGCGCCAACGATGGGGATAAGCCTGTGAGCAGGGCACAGAAAATCAAAAGATCAATTCGTCGCGCGAGCGGCGACGGACCGAACATTCCGAGTAGGCCGTCATTCATCAACAAGAATGGGTTTTTGTAACACGGCATTGCTTCTCACGTTTCCGACGCCGTTCTCACTCACCAGGTTATTGGCTCGCGCGTTCTAGCATCACTGGAAGGGTAACCGAGCCCATTCGGCCGGAGTTTTCGTCCACCACGATGATTCGCGTCGTGCCGAAGTTCTGCTTGTGTTCGATGTACTCGGCAAATGGGATTCCGTCCCGCAGAATCTTCTGATAGGTTTCAGGCTTCAGATTGAGAACCAGCGTCTGCTCCTTTGCCTGTGCGCGTGTACCCGTGTCGTCACGCTGCACGAGAAAGATGTCGAGCTTGTCTGTCCAAAGATCGCCTTTTTGCACCAATCCTATGTCGCTGCCCACGATGTCCAGTGAGATCGCGGTGCCTTGCGAGGCGTGTTCCCAGTGGGCGCTGAGGCCGATTTCGCTTTCGTCCTGCGGCCGCCAGACCGATTGCGCAAGCCGGTCTTTCAGCGTCGATGGCTCTTTGCTGTAAAGATAACCGGTACGGTAGCGCAATTTAATCCCCGGTTGCGCAGGAACGGTGACGGCGATCTGGTGGTAGTTCCCGTCCGGATCGGTATCAGGCGAGAAGCTGAGCAGATAAGTTGCATCGCCGTCCGCGATTACACTGTCCAGCTCATCAAGCATGTTGGTCGATCGTCGGAACGACCGGCCACCGGTAGCCTGTGCCAGGTGCTGAATGGCGGGCTGAATCGCGTGCGTGTTCTGCTGCATCTCGGCCATCTGGCGGGCTCCGTTGACAGAACCCGCACCAGCCGCATTTGGAAATTCTGAGCTAACGGCGGGATTCAGCTCGACGCTTCTGTTCTCCAGGCTCGCATCCGCCGCAATTGCTTCCGACTGCGAAGCATCCAGCGGATAGAGACTCACGTGTGCATCGTTGAGAACCTCCTCCACCCCAACCCTGAAAGCGTCTATCGGATTATGACCCCGCTCCATGCCGGGTGCTTGGTCGCTCCAGTTCGCCAGCACGTTGTCGCTGGCCACCCAGACAAGATTCTTATGGCCGGGGATGGCATTCAAGTTTGCGGCGAGGCCGATCAGGGCTGCAAGCGCGTCGCGCTGCGGACTCTGGCCCTCATCTGATAGCTTTGGATCCGATGTCGGGTTCCCGCCCGAGTTAATCATGGCGGTGCTTAAGGGATCGGACGTCGGCGCGTTCGTCCCGCCCACGTTTCCGTTGACGTACTGCATTTCGCTGGGCGAGTCGACAAAGTCAAAGTATTGCCGATTGCGCGATTCTTCCTCCTGAGCGCGGGCGAGATCCTGCGCATTCGGCACCCATTTGCGCAGTACGGTACTTAGAGCAGCGTGGTCGGTCGTTTGTTCCGCCAGAATCTGGAATGAAGGGCCTCTCCGCGCGTAAAGGCCCACCGGTTCAGATTCGGGCAAGCGGTCCAGGAACTTGAGTATCTGCTCGCGGGAATCATTCAGATCAGCAAAGCCCACGCTGCTTTCGTCGAGGAGGAGAATGGTCGAACTTGTGAGCACCTGTGGTTGAGCAGGTTGCATACTGGGATTTTCCAACGCTTCGGGGCGATTGGAGTAGATAGCTCCCTGTATCGCTGCTGCGCGGTCTTGCGCCATTTGCGATGCAGCGCCGCTCAAACGACTGAGCGACCTGAGCGTTTGCTTCCTGCCGTTGTCGTAAACTTCGAAATCTTTCATGGAGAGGGATGTGACGGGCTGCCCCTTTTGGTCGAATGCCGTGACATCAACGTCGACGAGGCGGACGTTTACACTCAAGGAAAAAGCCGATGCGCCCGATGCTGCCTGAAGAGTCCCAGGTGTCTGGGGAAAAGGCGTAGGCGCGGCAACGGCGATCTCGGGCTCAGAGGACATCGAGGGCGCAGCAGTGAGCTGCAACGTCGCCGGTTCCTGGCTTGCGCTCTTCGCTTCGACCGGACTTGGTGCTCCCCCTATTGCCGCGGCAGTTGCGGCTGAATGAGCCGATCCAGGAGACGGCTCGGCGGATGCGGTTGCAATGGGCGCAGTCGGCGCGGCAGATCCACTCGCATTGTTCGCTTGCGGCGTCTGAGCCGCTGAAGGTGATTTCACGGAATTGGACGAGGCATCTATAGGGATCTTTGGGATCGATCCGCCCTCGGAGCTACCAGCGCTGAGAATCTGTGCGTCGGCACGAAAGAGATGATAATTGTTATAGGTGGCCTCGTTCAGCATGGTTTGCAGAGGTGAGCCCTCTCCGGCCTCATTGGGCGAAGTCGCCTGTGACATGGACAAGATGCGGTCGTGGACGGGCGCAATGCGTTCAATCTGCCCGGGAGCGCGAGAGACGGAGATACTTCTGAGCGGACAAAAATACTTCTTTTCGCCCAACTCAACCGGGCCGTATTCCACCATCAAGTCTGCCTCTGCGACTTCCGCCCCTTTTTCCGGGTCGGCAATCAGCGTCATGCGGAGAATGGTTCCATTAGCCGGATCGATAGTCAGTGCGCCATGGTAGGCCCTGAACTCCTGATAAAGCTGGCCTCTGATGCAACAGAATTCCACCTGATAGTGCGACGCAGCCTTGGGCACATCGAAACGGAATACGGACTCCAGGCCAGTCTCGCTCTGTTCCCAATGGCTCCATCTCAAATTGCCCTTCGGCAGATCTCCATACACCACAGGAAAAATGGGTCCGAATTCGCCTGAAGTCACCATGCCGGTTGCCACTGGATTTGAGCCGCCTGGTTGCGCTGCTTGTTTCTGAATGAGTTCCTGGCCGCCCTGATACAGCACCGTCTCCATGGACCGGCTGACCGGATGCAGCGGCTGATAAGGCACGATCGTATCTGTGCTTTCGTCCCGCAGTCCGGGCGGGATGTCTTCAAACCGGATCGTGTCGCGATTCGCAAAGAGGTTTGGCATCCGGTTGAGCGTGGCTTTGACATAATCGATGGATTTGGCAATGATTTCGCGCTGCTGCGCGACGCTCGGCGCCGGCTGATTCGGAATCTCCGTCTGCGGAGGATCGAGAAATTCTGCCTGATCTGCGAGTGCTACCAACGCCCGGCGTGATTCGGGCCCGGGGAGCGCCGCCTCAAATGCCGTTAGCTTATTGGCACTGAGCCGCTCTGTCAGTTGCAGATCGTAGAGCCTTTCAGCGGCCTTAACATCACTTTGCTTGCCAAATGAAATGACCTCGCGACTCAATTGCTCAACTGTTACACTCTTGCCGGCGTGAGCTTGCGCTGCTACCAACAAAGATAGGAGCAGAAAGAGTGTTGTGCATCGCATGGAAACCTCACGGGTCGCGCCCGCTAAGTGTAGTCTCGTAACAACCCACCGGCAATTGGACGGCTCTTTAAGGCCACGGTTTCTGAACCTAAGAATGCTCAAAACTCGGGCACACTTCGTTGGCGCCCGGCGACATCGGCAACCAACTATTCCGGCAGCATTACCTGGCCGTCGATCTGGAAGGTCCCGCTTGCTGAAGGGGCATCGGTTCCGGGCTGAC
>Ga0181522_10002577_pt1 | contig 10304 bp, 11 predicted proteins | sample PEATcosm2014_Bin_27_FD_121103 | JGI IMG/M metagenome (GOLD analysis project Ga0181522, IMG submission 121103) | Peatland microbial communities from MTU Mesocosm Facility, Houghton, MI, USA - PEATcosm2014_Bin05_10_metaG | ecosystem: Environmental > Terrestrial > Soil > Wetlands > Peat | place...
ACCAAATTTACCAAGGAGAAACCGATGACTACCGCGACCGCGAACGAAACTTACAGCGTTCCCAGAATTAACGATACTGCCCCAGACTTCACTGCTGAAACCACCCAAGGCCCAATCCACTTCCACGAGTGGATCGGCGATGGCTGGGCGATCCTGTTTTCCCATCCCAAAGATTTCACTCCCGTCTGCACCACCGAACTCGGCACCATGGCAAAGCTGCAGCCCGAATTTGCCAAGCGCAATGTGAAAATCCTCGGCCTCAGCGTCGATCCAGTGACGAATCATGAAAAGTGGGCAGCCGATATCGAAGAGACGCAGGGGGCGAAGGTGAACTACCCGATGATCGGCGACCCGCAACTCAAGGTTGCCAAACTCTACGGGATGTTGCCCGGTGATGCGGGTGAGACGTGCGAAGGCCGCACTCCTGCGGATAACGCGACGGTTCGTACTGTGTTTGTTGTTGGACCCGACAAGAAAATCAAGTTGCAACTCAGCTATCCGATGACCACCGGCCGCAACTTCGACGAACTGCTCCGCGTCATCGACTCGATGCAACTCACCGCGAAGCACAAAGTCGCCACACCCGCCAACTGGAAGCCTGGCGACGATGTGATCATCACCGGTGCCGTCTCAAACGAAGAAGCGCAACAGAAGTTTCCCGGCTTCAAGACTCTGAAGCCGTATTTGCGCGTAACCAAGCAGCCAAAGTAACTCGGCAGGTGTATCGACAGTGCTCGTAATGAGATGAAAGAATCGGCCACGGAGTCGAGATGAGTCCGTGGCCTTCGATTGTGACCCGCGGAAGCGCATGCGGTCCGGTGATCGTCCCGGTCTTCAAAACCGGCGTAGACCAAGCTCGACTTGGACTGGGTGGGTTCGACTCCCACTCGCTTCCGCCATTTGTTTCCCACCGCCTGCTCGTCTCAAGCGGCCGCGGGCTTCAGTTCCCACCCAACACCTTCGCTGCGGCCTCATACGCTTGTTGATACTGCTGATGGTATTGCTCGTAGTCGGGAGAAGATGGATCGTAGGCCACATACCAATCTTCTGGATAGATTTCCAGGATCTGCGTCTTCATGCGCAGAGCAAACGGCAGAAGATCGACCATCGAGCCGACTACGCCCGAACCGCTGGGATCGCTGTCCTTGCGCGTCTGAAGTTCAAGCGCGACTTTCCCTTGAAATCGATGAAAGTTCCGGCACCAGTCGACCGCGCAGGGGGAGCCCCGTTCTTCGTTGCGCTCATCTTCCATCGTCAAGCTCTGGCTGCCGAATGCGATTCCGTTTCGCGCAGCGCGCTCGGCCACCGCGTCAGCAAAGCCGAGATCCTCGGGCTGTCCGAACGAGTTGATGCCGACCATCAGTTGTTTCGTAGAGTTCAAGGTCTTTTCGTAGTCCAACATATCGAGAATGTATTTGCGCCACACGCCCGGCGAGAATCCGTGATCTCGCAGTGCATACATGCAGGCCGGATAGGTCTCTCCGCCTCCACCCAGTCCGAAGCGGATATAACCGACCGATGGATTACCGCCATATTTCTGCACCGCCGCCGCCATGAACGCCTGGTAATTCACCATGAAATCTTTTTCCCAAAAAACTGGGACGCGTCCAAAATTCGGGCATTCGACGGAATGCACCTTGGAAAAGACATAATCCGGCGTGGCCTTGGAATGTCCGCTATAGCCGGTTGCCCACATGACAAAGTTCACTCGTTTACCAGCGGCGATCCAGGGCGCAATGCGCTCATCCACCGTCGACCAGTCATAGCGCGGATTGGCATTGGGACCGCGGTCAATCTCGTTCCATACCAGATAGAAATTAGCGCCGCAGACCACTGGATTGTGCAATAGCAGTTGAGTCGTCTTCGCCTGCTTCCGCGGGTCTGGAAACATGATGGCGAACAGCCCGTGAGGAGCGTCGGGAACTGCGAGGCCAGGGAGAGGGTCAGCACATTTTGGTAACTTTGGACCCGTCGGTGCGGTCTTTTCTGCCGCGGACTCCTGGGCGGCCGACCCCGCAACCAGCGCGAGCATCGTCAATGAGAGCACGAGCATTTTTATGAATTTTGATTTCATCCTGCCGCTCCTTAATGCCTTCGGGGATTTTACGACGGATTCGTCGTAAGAACACGGTGCGCGGCGAATTCACTCGGGACTCGGCGATTCACAATCGGAAGAAATCATTTAGAATCACAGCGCTCCGGATCAGGACTGTCGCGCGTCTTTTTCTGATGCACGTTCAGAGATCCACAACGAAAAATTCAATGGCGAAACTTTCCATCAAGCCAAAAAACGATTGCCTTTGGGATTTGGTCAGCCTCGGTGAAGTGATGTTGCGCCTTGACCCCGGCGATGAACGCATTTCTACCGCGCGGCATTTTCGCGTGTGGGAGGGCGGTGGCGAGTACAACGTGGCTCGCGGTTTGCGGCGCTGCTTCGGTATGGATACAGCGATCGTCACCGCCTTGGCCGACAGTCCAGTCGGACGCCTCGTCGAAGATCTCATGCTGCAAGGAGGCGTGTCTCAAAAACACGTCCGCTGGACGCCGTATGACGGCGTCGGCCGAACCGTTCGCAACGGGTTGAACTTCACCGAGCGAGGATTCGGAGTGCGAGCGGCCGTCGGATGTTCCGATCGCGGGCATACCGCTGCTTCCCAGTTGAAGCCTGGCGAAATCGATTGGCAACAGATCTTTACCAAAGAGGGTGCTCGCTGGTTTCATACCGGTGGCATCTTCTGTGCTCTTTCGGAAACCACGCCGCTGGTAGCGCAGGAAGCCATGAAGGCGGCGAAGCAAGCGGGAGTGATCATCTCCTACGACCTGAACTACCGTGCCTCGCTCTGGAAATCCATCGGCGGAAAGTCGAAGGCACAGGAAGTGAACCGCAGTCTAGCGCCTTATGTCGACGTCATGCTCGGCAACGAAGAGGATTTCACTGCTGCTCTGGGTTTTGCGGTCGCCGGCCTCGACGAGCATCACTCCAAACTCGAATCCGTCGGCTTCAAGAAAATGATTGAGGCGGTGGTGCAAGAATATTCATCGATGGCGGTGATTGCCACAACGCTTCGCAACGCAAAGACCGCGACCCACAACGATTGGGGAGCTCTGTGTTATCACGATGGGCAATTCCATGAAGCTGCAATCCGCGAGAATCTGGAAATCTACGATCGTGTTGGTGGCGGCGATTCATTTGCTTCCGGCCTGATCTACGGATTTCTGTCTGGCAAAGATCCGCAATGGGCGGTCGAATGCGGCGCCGCGCACGGCGCTCTCGCGATGACCACTCCCGGAGATACCACGATGGCCACGATGGCAGAAGTTCTGCAAGCAATGAAGTCGCGCACTGCGAGAATCGAGCGCTGAATATTTCCCTGTGTACCTCTGTGACCCCTGTGGTGAAAGGTCTTTAAGGGTTTGAGAATGAACATCGAGCAAGCAATCCGTAAGATCGAAGAAATCGGAATCGTCCCTGTAGTTCGGGCGGCGAGCGTGGAGGAAGCCAACCGCGCAGCCGAGGCAATCATCGCAGGTGGTATTCCGGTAGTCGAAATCACCATGACGGTCCCGAATGCAATCTCGGCGATTCGCGAGCTCGCCGCACAGAATCGGAAGGATTTCCTGATCGGAGCCGGAACCGTCACAAACGCGAGGCAAGCGGAAGAATGCTTTGCAGCAGGAGCGCAGTTTCTAGTTAGCCCGGGCCTTGCCCCGTCAGTCTTGGAAGTCGCGAAGGCGCACGGCAAGCTGGCAATACCGGGAGCCCTTACTCCGACAGAGTTGATGAGCGCTCATGAACATGGAGCGAACCTGGTGAAGATTTTTCCCTGCGGCAATGTGGGCGGCGCGAAATATTTGAAGTCTCTCAAGGCTCCATTCCCGCACGCGCGCTTGATTCCGACCGGAGGCGTAAACGCCGCCAACGCCGCGGAATTTATCGCGGCCGGCGCGTTCGCTTTGGGCGTTGGAGCGGACCTGTGCGATGCCAAAGCCCTGCGCGAAGGCAATCTGGAGAAGATCACTTCTGCCGCTCGTGAATTGGTCAACGCGGTAGCGTCAGCACGCGCAAAGCGCTAATTCGGGCAAGCGTAGATCCCTACTTCGACCCACACTTCCGGAATCTTCTGCTATTGGTTTACGCCGCTGGCCAGCACTCCCCCATCGACAGGCAAGATTGTTCCCGTGACGAAGCTGGCCGCATCCGAGGCAAGAAAAACCGCAGCGCCCACCAGTTCTTCCAACTCGCCAAACCGCGCCATTGGAGTTCGCATCAACACTTCATTTCCTCGTCCCGTCCCGACGAGCAGCTTCTCGCTCAGTGGTGTTCGAAAATATCCTGGGGCGATTGAGTTAACGCAGATCCCGTATTTGGCCCATTCCACGGCCAGCGATTTTGTCAGTGATGCGACCCCCGACTTGCTCGCGCTGTAGGCCGCAACTTCGTAGAGCGCCAGAAACGATCCCATCGATGCGATGTTGATGATTCGTCCATATCGCCGCTCGATCATGTGCCGTCCAAAAACCTGGCAGGTCCGCAACGTGCCGGTAAGGTTCGTTTCTAAAATGCGGTTCCAGTCGGATTCCGGATAATCCAATGTGGGGGCGCGCTTGGTAATCCCCGCCGCGTTCACCAGGATGTCTACTTTTTCGAACGCATGAATGCAAGCTTTCAGCAGCTTCTCCAGCGAATCGCGATCGGCTACATCGCAGGTCTCTCGCAACGAACGCTTGCCCAACGCCTCAATTTCATCGGCAAGGGAGTTCACGAGTTCAATCCGCCTCGCACTCGACACTACGTCCGCACCCGCCTGCGCCAAGCCCAACGCGAGTGTCCTGCCGATCCCCGAACTCCCACCGACCACCACTGCGACTTTCCCATCCAGATCTAGCTGCTTGTAACCCATAGTTCCTCGAAATTAAGCTTTGAAAATAGACACGAGTTCCGACGGCTTAGACCGCTACCAGTTGAACATCGTTCCATCGAGCTTGCGATTCACCGGCAAGTAGGCGCGCTCGTATGGAAACTTCTCGGCGAGCTTCTCGTCATAATCAACACCTAGCCCCACAGCGTCTCCCGGATGCAAATACCCGCCGTTAAACGAATACGCATGCGGGAACACCTCATCCGTCTCAGGTGTGTGGCGCATGTATTCTTGGATCCCGAAATTGTTGACGGAAATATCGAAGTGCAACGCCGCCGCCATCGCGACAGGAGACAGGTCCGTTGCCCCGTGGCATCCGGTGCGTACGTGATAAATCTCAGCCAGCGCCGCAATCTTCTTCAAGTGCGTCAACCCTCCGCCGTGAACCACCGTCATCCGCAGGTAGTCGATAAGTTGTTCTGTGATGAGTATGTGCGTATCCCAAACCGAATTGAAGACTTCTCCAACGGCCAGCGGAATTGTCGTGTGCTTCCGAATCAGCCGAAACCCTTCCTGCAATTCCGCGGTCACCGCGTCTTCCAACCAGAACAGATGATACGGTTCGAGGCTCTCGCCGAGGCGCGCTGCCTCAATCGGCGTCAGGCGGTGATGGACATCGTGCAGCAGGTGCAGATCGTCGCCGAACTTCAAACGCAGCGACTCAAACAGCTTCGGTACATGCAGTAGATATTTTTCAGTCGACCACGAATTCTCCGGAGGCAATCCCTTTTCCGCAGGCTCGTAGAACAGCTTGTCCCCAGCAACTCCGTACGTTGAGGGCAAGCCCGGAATCCCGGTCTGCGCTCGCACCGCGAGATATCCCATCTCTGTATACTTCGCGACCTGATCGGATGTCTCTTCGATATCGCGCCCGTTGGCGTGTCCGTACACCATGACACCAGTCCGGCTCACTCCTCCGAGTAAGTTGTAAACCGGCGTTTTCAGGGCCTTCCCTTTGATATCCCATAGGGCCATGTCGACCGCAGCAATCGCTGTCATGGTCACGGGGCCGCGCCGCCAGTATGCTCCGCGATAGAGGTATTGCCACAGATCCTCCGTCTGGAACGGGTCGTGCCCGATCAGGCAGGGAACCAGGTGATCTTTCAAATACGAAGCGACGGATAACTCCCGCCCGTTCAACGTCGCATCCCCTAGGCCATATACCCCATCATCGGTATAAATCTTGAGCGTGACGAAATTTCGTCCCGGGCAAGTGACGAAGACTTTGGCATCCGTGATCTTCAAGCGGCTCTCCTCAATCCTGAACCCCCGAGTGTAACCAAACCTCAGATTCGGCGCACCAGTCCGCGTTCAGTAGCGTCCGTATTCCTCACCAATAGCAGCACCAGGATCATTCCGATGAAAGGAATAATCCCGGCAGCGATGATGATGGGATCGAACGAGTGCGTACCCATCCCCTGACGCGCGTCCGAAAAATATCCGATCAGCTTGAATGCAACGATTGTTCCCAGTCCCGCGCCAGTTCCGCTGAGCCCGCTTACAGACGCCACCGAATCACTGTTGAACAAATCCGCCGGGAGCACGTTCGCCATGGTCGTGAAACCCGCATACGTAAAGGTGACTAGCGCGAACAAAAACGCGATTGCGTAGAGATTCGTCGTGAAGATCGTGGGAATCAGCAGTAGCATGCCGATGCCGCCGTAAATGATCGGCACCTTGCGTGCAGTTCCCAACGACATTCCGCGGCGGACCAGGTATCCGGAAATGCCGCCCGCCACAAAGCTCCCCACATCGGCCGCCACAAAGGGAATCCACACGGCGATCAGTCCGCTCTTCAGTTCGATCCCCTTGGCAACCAGATAAATCGGGAACCATTCGGCAATGAAAAAGAAGACGGGGTCCGTAAACGCCCTGGCGATGATCGTGCCCCAGGTCTGTGGAAGCTTTAGCAGGTCGCCCCACGCGGGACGAACACCTTCTGTCCGAGGCACATCGGATTCCTGTTTGTCGGAAAGCAACATCGCGCGCTCCGTGGTGCTGATCCGCGGGTGCGCCTCGGGCGAATAATAGAGCCATCGCCACGCAATGAGCCATACAAACCCAAGCACGCCGGGGACCACAAACGCTGGCCTCCAGCCCCACCGGAAATAAATCCACAGAACAATAAAGGGAGCGACCGCGCCGCCGATCGACGATCCGCTGTCGAACAATGCTGTCGCTAGCGCGCGCTCACGTTTCGGAAACCACTCTGACACGGCCTTAGTTGCGGCAGGCCAGTTCGCCGATTCTCCCGCACCCAGCAGAAAGCGAAACGTCGCGAAGCTGTAGAAGCCACGCGCCAGAGAAGTCAGCATCGATACCGCGGAATAAAAAATTACGGTCACGGTCAGGCCGCGACGCGTGCCGAAACGATCCATGAGCCTGCCGAACGCGCTTTGACCGATGGAATATGCCACGCGGAAAGCGATGGCAAGATTCGCATAGTCGGAGTTGGTCCAGTGATATTGGACCTTCAGATAAGGGGCGAGAAGGGAAAGCGTCTGCCGGTCGACGTAATTGATGACGGTCGAAGCGAACAGCAGGCTGCCAATCCACCAGCGCAACGACGAAATCGGCCTCTGCGTTGTCGCCATTGGCGGGATCAGCCTGCTTGTTATTTACGAATGAATCGTTACCTGCGCCTCTTGATCGAGCGACTGGCGTAGCGCCGGGCTCAACATCGATGCCGAGTTGCGATCCAAGAAAACCGTCGTGTTGGGATGAGTTCGCAGAATCGACGATGGAGCCATGGGGCTGACGTCCCCCTCCATGCACAACTTGACGGCGCGCGCCTTGCGGGCATCTGGCACAACTGCCGCGATCTCTCGCGCTTTGAGAATCTGCCTCACCGACATCGAAACGGCTCTCGTCGGTACCTGGGAAATATCTGCGAACCATCCCTCGCCGACCTGCTGCTTCCGGCATGCCTCGTCCAACTCCACCACGATGTACGGATCTTCCGTTTCGAAATCTGCTGGAGGATCGTTGAAAGCGATATGCCCGTTCTCCCCAATTCCGACAAACGCAACATCGATCACGTCGGCTGTCAACGGTCTCCCAACTTCCTCGATGGCTCCCGACAAATCGGCAGCGTCGCCATTTACAAAGTGATAGTTCGTAATTCCGGTTTTCTCTACGAATCGCTCAAGCAACATCCGTCGGAAGCTCGCCGGATGGGTCATCGGAATCCCGACGTACTCATCCAGGTGGAATGCTTCCACTTTCTTCCATTCGAGATCAGCCTTGGTCAGCGCTTCGAGGAACGGAAATTGCGACGCTCCAGTCGCCACAACGACCCGGCAGTGGTCTCGTTCGTGAATCGCCCGCCGCATGGTGGCGGCTGCTTGTTCGGCCGCAGCCAGAGCGAGAGCATTGGCGTCGTTGAATAGCTTCAGGATCATGAATGGTTCGACTCGGCGAGACTCGCCCGGCCGGAATCGCAAATTATACAGGCCCAACTCGGAGCGAAAGTCCCCTCATTCGTTCTTCGAGAGCTTCGATTCTTGCCGATTATGAAACTGATATATTCGTGCGGTGGATCGCGCGGGCGCTAGTCCGCCCGAAGCCAACTCCGTCATGACCTCCTTCCTCAGCGAAGATTTCCTGCTTTCCAACGACGTCGCTCGCCGGCTCTACCATGAGCACGCCGCTCCTCAGCCGATTTTCGACTACCACTGTCATCTCCCGCCGAAAGATCTCGCGGAGAATCGACAATTCGCGGATCTGTTCGAAATCTGGCTTGAAGGGGATCACTACAAGTGGCGCGCCATGCGCGCCAACGGCATTCCGGAAAAATACATCACCGGCCACGCTGCCCCGTACGAGAAGTTCCTCGCTTGGGCGCGGACGGTCCCTTATACACTGCGCAATCCGGTCTATCACTGGTCCCATCTCGAGCTCCAGCGCTATTTCGGAATCAACGACCTGCTGGACGAGAACTCTGCTCCGAAAATCTGGGAGCGCGCGAACGCCGCTCTAGCAAGCCTGACGGTTCACGAAATTCTCAAGAAATTTCACGTGCAGGTGATCTGCACAACCGATGACCCGGTCGACGACCTCCGCCACCATCAAGCGATTGCGAAGTCGAGCCTGCCGACCCGTGTCTTTCCCGCGTTCCGCCCCGACAAGGCCCTGAATGTTGGCCAGCCGGAATTTGTCTCCTGGACAGCTGGGCTTGCGAAAGCCGCGAACGTCGACATTCGCAATCTCTCCACTTTCCTCGACGCCATTCGCAAGCGTCACGACGATTTCCACGCGACGGGCTGCCGGCTCTCCGATCACGGTCTGGACCACTGCTTCGCAACTCCGTGCTCCGACCAGATCGCAGCTGCAATCTTCGTCAAAGGGCAGCAGGGGAAGCCCGTCACCAACGAAGAGCGAACTCAGTTTGCCTCTTTCATGATGCTGTTCTTCGCTCGTCTCGACGCAGAAAGAGGATGGACCAAGCAACTACATCTCGGTGCTCGACGCAATGTGAACTCGGCCGCCCAACGCCGCATCGGCGCCGATGCCGGATACGACACCGTCGGAGATTTTCCGCAAATCGCCTCGCTCTCCGCCTATCTAGATATTCTCTCGCGCGAGAACACCCTGCCTCGAATGATCCTGTACAACGTGAACCCGTCCGACACATTTTCCTTCGCCACGCTGATCGGCTGCTTCCAGGGCGGCGATCAGCCCGGCAAAATTCAGTACGGCAGCGGTTGGTGGTTTCTCGATCAGAAGGAAGGAATCACAGCCCAGATTAATGCTCTCTCCAACGTCGGACTGCTCTCACGATTCGTCGGCATGGTCACCGACTCGCGTTCGTTTATGTCCTATCCGCGGCATGAATATTTCCGCCGCGTCCTCTGTGACATCGTGGGCCAGGATGTTTCCCGCGGCGAACTGCCCAACGACGACCGCCTCCTAGGCCGGCTCATTCAAGACATTTGTTACCGAAATGCGAAAGAATATTTCCGTCTTCCGATTTCTGTCTAATGCGATTCTAGAGGTGGGCAAGATCGCAGAAGTCCTAGAACTGCCTCCGGCCTCGCAATCTCGTCACTGCTCACTCCTGATCAGCTAAAATAAACTGATAGCTGTATTGCTGCATCATCCAGCCGGAGAGGGAAGTAGTGCGTCTTCAGGGACCTATCTTGCAGTCAAAAAGCGGCGCGCGAATCTTCGCATCCCTTCTTTTCATAGCGCTTTTCCTGTTTTTTGCGGTCGCCGCTCGTGCTGACAATGCTGCCTTCGACCTGATTGGACCAAAGATAGAGGTGCGCGTCCAGCGCGCCGGTACAACTCTTCCCATCGCCGAGGTTCCGAATCTGCAGCCCGGAGACCGCCTCTGGGTTCATCCTGATCTCCCGGACAGCCAGTCGGTCCGCTACCTGATGGTGG
>Ga0181522_10002578_pt1 | contig 10304 bp, 7 predicted proteins | sample PEATcosm2014_Bin_27_FD_121103 | JGI IMG/M metagenome (GOLD analysis project Ga0181522, IMG submission 121103) | Peatland microbial communities from MTU Mesocosm Facility, Houghton, MI, USA - PEATcosm2014_Bin05_10_metaG | ecosystem: Environmental > Terrestrial > Soil > Wetlands > Peat | place...
CATCTGGCTCGATTTTTCTTCCATCCACTGGTCCAGCTTCGATTTCTTGAAGCGCCAGCGATTGCCCAGTTTGAAAGCCGGTATGCTTTGCTCGCCAACGTACTTGTAGAGCGTGTCCGGACTCACTCCCAGATACTGCGACGCCTGGCGAATGTTCATCACTTCTCGCGAGTCGGCCATATTCCTTGCTCAAGTTCCTTACGTTGTCATCCTAAAATCCGCTGCGGCGTTGATTCATGCCGCAATGAATCTCAGGGGACGCCCATGCCCTCTCCGTGTGTCAAAGGGCTTTCGGTGTCCAGAGCATATATCAGCCCTGAAAAACCCTGCCCTCACGCGAGTTTCCGGGTTTTGCTGGGTTTTTTGCGGTTTTTCTGGAATGGAGAAAACTGACTCTCGGGGAGGATATCTATATCTTGTGGTAAGTGACTATGGATTGCGTATTAGTAGCGCATGCTGTGCAAGTTGACGAGGGTCACTCGCAGTCCGGTAACCGAAGTACTAGAGACGGTACGGAAGTACTATGTCGCTCGCTCAAGCTGTTGTATCCGCAAAGGTTAGACTCCGCTGCTTGGCGCCGCTTCAAGACCCTGACGCGGCCCTTCGTAGCCTCTGTCCGAAGCATTTGACGCACCCCAGCTTGGTCCCTAATATGGTCGCCGAGGAGCGTACAACTCTCTCGTGGTCGGACAAACCATCTCGCATTATCGCGTCCTTGAAAAGCTCGGCGGTGGCGGGATGGGCGTGGTCTATAAGGCAGAAGACATCAAGCTGCATCGTTTTGTTGCCTTGAAATTCTTGCCGGACGAAGTTGCCAGGGATCCGCAGGCTCTCGCCCGCTTCCAACGCGAAGCCCAGGCTGCCTCCGCCCTGAATCACCCCAACATCTGCACCATCTACGAAATTGACGACCAGCACGGCGACGCCTTCATCGCCATGGAATTTCTGGACGGCGTCACCCTGAAGCATCGCATCGTGGGGCAACCTCTCGCATCCGATGTTTTTCTGCCCATCGCCATCGAGATCGCCGATGCGCTCGATGCCGCTCATTCCGACGGCATTGTGCATCGCGACATCAAGCCGGCCAACATATTCATCACCAAGCGGGGACACGCCAAGGTCCTTGACTTCGGACTGGCCAAGCTTGCCTCGCGGGAGACAAATCCTACCGACACCCCTACCGACACGAAAGAAACTACCATCGATGCGAACTCGCAACTTACCAGTCCCGGGACGATGCTCGGCACCGTGGCCTACATGTCTCCCGAGCAGGTGCGCGCCCGGGAACTCGATGCTCGCTCCGATTTGTTTTCCTTCGGCGCGGTCTTATACGAGATGGCGACCGGACAGCTGCCTTTCCGTGGGGAAAGCTCGGGAGTGATCTTCAAAGCTATTCTCGACTCCGCTCCTACATCGGTCGCACGCCTGAATCCCGACGTGCCTCCCGAAGTGGAGCGGATCATCCACAAAGCTCTGGAGAAAGATCGGGCCCTGCGTTACCAGAGCGCAGCCGACATGCGAGCGGATCTGGAGCGGCTCAAGCGCGACTCCGAAAGCAGACGCAGTGCGGCAACCAGCGCACCCGCTCCGGCCGTCCGAAAGCGTCTGTATTGGAAGATCGCGCTTCCCTTGATCGCGATTGCGCTGCTCGTCGTAGGAGCCTTTTACTATCGCTCCCACCGAAGCAAGCGACTCACCGACAAGGACACCATCGTGCTGGCAGACTTCTCCAACAGCACTGGGGAGTCCGTGTTCGACGAAGCGCTGAAGACCGCGCTCACCGTTTCACTCCGCCAATCCCCGTTCCTGGACATTCTCTCCGATCACAAGGTGAGCGCCGCGCTCAAGCTCATGACGCGGCCGCCGGACACGCCTCTAACGCCCGAACTCGCCCGCGAACTGTGCCAGCGTACAAACTGCAAAGCCTACGTTGCGGGATCGATCGGGCGTCTGGGGACAGAATACGTTCTGGGATTGAAGGCGGTAAATTGTCAGGAGGGCGACACTCTGGCGCAGGAGCAGGTGACTGCCGCTTCGAAAGAAAAGGTTCTGGATGCGCTGGGGACGGCAGCATCCAATCTGCGCTCGCAACTCGGCGAATCGCTGACCACGGTTCGGAAATTCGATCTCCCTCTCTCTGAGGCCACAACCCCTTCGCTCGAAGCGCTAAAGATTCACAGCCTGGGAATCAAAGCCGCAGACGATAAAGGCCCGGCCGCCGCACTGTCCTACGACCTCAAGTCCGTCGAGTTAGATCCCAACTTTGCGTCGGGGTATCTCGCCTTGGGCCAGGACTATCTGGCGCAAGCAGAGATCGGCCGGGCTCAGGAGTATCTGACAAAAGCCTTTCATTTGCGCGATAAGACCAGTGATCGCGAGAAGCTGATGATCGATGCGGAGTACTACAGGGTGGTCACCGGCGAACTGGACAAGGCCGCGCAAACCTACAAAGAAGAGATTGAAAGTTATCCCCGGCAATATGACGCATACAACAACCTGGGCAATGTTTATGGAGACTTGGGAGACTACGAGAACGCGGTTGCGGCCCTGCGCCAGTCGCTGCAATGGTCTCCCGACGGCGTCGCCTTCGGAAATTTGAGCAGTCAGCTATTGAGCGGGCAGCATTTCGAGGAAGCGAGGCAGGTCCTCAGAGAGGCTCAGTCGCGAGGCATGGACGAAGACCTCCTGCGCGTCGCTCAATACGGTTTGGCTTTTGTCACCAATGACTCCCAAGCTATGGCAGATACGGTTGCGTGGTTCAACAGCAAGCCCGATTATGAGAACTATGGCTTGTCACTGCAGGCTGACACGGCGGCATATGCCGGCCATCTGCGTCAGGCGCGCAACTTTACCCAGCGGGCTGCGGACTCCGCCATTCGCACCGACAACAAAGAGGACGCCGCCATCTGGCTGGAAAATGCGGCAGTGCGTGAAGCCGCTTTTGGCAATCCTCCCGAAGCCCGGCAAAACCTGAGCGCAGGCCTCAAGCTGGCGCCGGACAGCCCCGGCGTTCGCGTGGAGGCGGCGTTGGCCTCGGCGATGGCGGGCGACACTGCGACAGCTCAATCGCTGGCCAATAATCTGGACAAGCAATCCCCGCTCGATACCCAGATGCAAGGGATATGGCTGCCCACCATTCGAGCTCAGTTAGCGCTGAACCGAAAGGACCCGGCTACAACCATCGACTTCCCGCAACCAGCAGGCCTTCTCGAGTTCGGATCCGTCGAGTTCGTTTTGAATTCGTCTTGCCTCTACTCCGCTTACGTTCGGGGGAACGTGTACTTGGCCGCCGGACAAGGCAGGGCCGCGGCGGCCGAATTTCAAAAAATTCACGATCATAGCGGGATCGTCGGGAACTGCTGGACAGGAGCGTTGGCGCATCTGGGAGTGGCTCGCGCCAATGCACTGCAAGCGAAAACCCTACAGGGCGCGGAAGGCGACGCAGCCCGCGCACGAGCCCTGGCCGCCTACAGAGATTTTCTCACCCTCTGGAAAGATGCCGACCCCGACATCCCCATCCTGAAGGCGGCGAAGACCGAATATGCCCACCTGCAGTGAAGATCGCGTGAAAGGAGTCGCCTGTTGAGCGCACTTACTGCACGTCCGCAACTTTGCCGTCCTTGAAAATCACCTTCATGTCTTTGTAGTAGTAAGTCACCTTGGTCGGCAGAGTCACTTTCTTGTCCGGCTTCCCCAGCGCCGCTTCGACCTGCGCCGGAGTCATGCCCACTTCCACGCTCGCCGGCTCAGGCGCGGCCTGTTCGGCTTGCGTCTGAGCCGCCTGGTCCTGATTTTGACCACCCTGCGGAGCCGCCGCTTGCTGGCTGCCCTGGTCTCCGCCTTGCTGAGCTCCGCCGGCTTGCTGCTGATCGTCGCTCACCGTGAGAAGCGTTCCAATCGTATCCTCAACTTGAGCTGCACTGGCCTTAGCCAGCGATCCTTTCGGAAACTGGAATACGATTTGCGCTTTGTTATAGGTGGTCGGATCGACTTTGTTGCACGTATCGCAGGAGACGATTCCCATGGTCACGGTATCTTTGTCCACATTCACTTCAAGCTTCGTGGGATAAACCTTGTCGCCCTTGGCGAATAGCTTGGTCGTCGGCTCGTCCTGCCCAAACTTTTTCTTAAGCATTCCGAAGCCCTTCTGGGCCATCTGACTGGGAGCATGAACCACCCCGCCCTCATACTTGTTCGTCGACAACCCTGTGTCCTTGTAGGGAATTCCGATAAGGCCGCCCTTTTGAACCGCCAGCAGCGTGCCTTCCTCGACTACCGAATATCCGCTGGTATCCGATCCCATCTTCGCCACTTTATATTGCGCGGCCAGTTGCTCCTGCAGCGTGGGCACCTGCGCGCCCGCCCCAGTCGCCGCAAAAATTGCGACCGCAACAAATGAAATCCCCGCTACCAGTCTCCGAAGTCCGCGCGTCCTCATCGAACCCTCCAAGCAACTTTCTTAACACTCATTTCTGAACGCTCAACACCATAGCATTTAACGCAAAAACCCTAACCGTCCTCACCGGGGCGAATAGGGAAGGAACTTACCGTGAGATAAGACTTGCTGATACTAGGACGGGAGCGCCGTCGCCGGCGCTCCCGCATACTGAATGACGTTCTACCTTACTGCGTGCCGCCGCCCGTGGATGCAGCGGTTTCCTGCTTCACCTGCGACTCGGTCTGATCAGCCTGCTGCTGCTGATCCTGCAGAGCCTTGGCCGCGGTGCTATCCGGCGGAGGCGGTGGCACTGCCGAGGGCGTCGTGCCCGTATCCGGCGCTGCCGGCATGCCGTTGGTTCCTTGCTTCTTGGCCATTTCCGACATGCCATTCTGAATGTTCTCCTGGAAGTGGTTGTACATCTCCTGAAGATCATCCACCTTGATCGCCACCGTTTGTCCCGAAGGGCAATCCCCCTTCTTAGTCGCAGATACGCTGGCGTTGACTGTGTTATCGGCGTCGGGAGTATCGGTGAGGCGCGTGACCACATCACCCGCCGTCAATCCGCATTCCTGCCCATTCGCCACCACCGTCACATCCGAATCCACCACAAACGTGCGCTGTGCCGGATCCAGTGCCGGGGGCGGAGCATTCGCAGCCGCTGGTGCGGGAGCTGCGCCACCGCCCGCCGGTGCCGCCGATGCTTGTCCATCCGGCTGCTGAGCCTGCGCTTGCTGGGCCGCCAATTGGGCTTTCACTTCCTCGGCAATCGCGTCCTTGACCTCTGGCGTAAGCATGACTCCATTCGCCGCGGGCGCCGGAGCATCTCCGCCTCCGCCGCTGGCCGCAGCATCCGCCGCCATGGCGTCCGCGTTCTCTTCGGCTCGCGCCGCGTAAGCCGCCTGCAACTCCGAAGAAATCAAATAATCAGTAAGCCAGAAGTACGGAGCGGCGTAGTAGGGATAAGGATTCCACCATCCGCCATAGAAGCCCCACCAGGGCGAGCCTCCCCAACCCCAAAGCCCAACTCCCCAGTAAACCGGCGCTCCCCACGGATGGAAACCCCATCCATAAAATCCCGGGTGGAAGTAGAAGCCCGGTGTCCATCCGTAATAAGCATGTCCGCCCCAGGCGTAACCTCGATAGACGCCCACGCGTACAACCCCTCCCGACACATAAGTCCGCGAGTAAAAATTAACGCCGCCGCGAGTCACATAAGCGCGCTGCACATAGCCGCCATGCGCCCCCGTATTCACAATGCGCACATTGTTGTGCACGCTGACCACGGTGCGGCCGCCGTGAACTCCACTCTGGATGTGCATGCCATTGCGATCAATCGAGCGGATCGATCCATTCGGCCTCACGCTCGCCGTTCCTCCACCGCGCAAAGAAACCGTCCTCCCCGGAGGAGTACGGCTGCCTACGCTGCTGCGGCTCGCCGCGGCATTCGGACGGGCACCCGGACTCGTGCGCCCGGCCGCGCTGGTCCCTCGGTTCGGCGCCGCCCCTCGATTGGCGGGAGTAGCCGCGCGGTTCGGCGTAGTCGCGCGATTCGGAGTATTGCCTCGGGCCGGAGTGCTGGCGCGATTCGCCGGAGTCGAATGACTCGGGGTGCCGGCATGACTCGCTGTACTGTGCGATGGGGCAGTATTGTGTTGCGCTGCGTTGTGCGCAGGCGCGCTATGCGATGGCGCAGCATGCGATGCCGCCGGATGCGAGGGCGCGCTATGCGCCGGTGCGCTGTGGGGAGCCGACTCCTTTTTCTGCCCCCAGGCAAACGAAGGGATTACCAGCGATAGCAGAAGCACCACAGATTTCTGCAGCATTTCCTGTATTTTCGTATTGCGATTCATTACCGCCTCCTGGATCTCTGAACTCCTACTGCCGCTATTCCGGCAACGACCCCGCTTCCGCGGTTCATCTTTTGCCGGACTCTATCCACCATTAACCCGAAACTCGCGGATTCCACCCTATAGAAATTGAAAATTTTCTGAGCCGTCGCCCGAGGCCCTCAAGATCCCCAGCCCCCAGAGATAATCATCGCGGGAAGCCCTTACTTTGGGGCGAAAAAACGTTATCAGATGTGCGCCACCCCGCGCAAATGATTCTCGCTTCGGCTGTGCCCACATTTTCGCATCGGCTTTGCAAGGGCGCGACTTGAGTCGCGCCGCAAAAGCTCAATGAAAACAATAGCGAAAACAATAGCGATTTCAGACTGCCGAGGTACATTTTCTAAAAACTGAACCGCTGCCCACTCCCCGGTTTTTAGGCCGTTGCAGCCGCTTGCCCTGAGACGTTTGGTTAGTCATGGTGGAAATAAAAGATGTTCCCGTCCATATCCTCGACGGTGAACTGGCGTAATCCCCAAGGCTTTTTTTCCAGCGGATCCACAATGTTCGCACCCAATGCCTTCAGTTCCTGGTAGGACGTATCGATATCTTCAGCATATATCCAGTGAACCGCAGGCTCGAACGGCGGCTTCCTCTTCCGAAAGAATATCGGCCCCACATCATCGCGTGACACAGCCCCAATTTCCTTGCCTGGGTAGAGCCATCCAACCTCAAAGCCAAGTACATCTTTGTAATGCTGCTGTGCGCGCTCGACATCGGCGACCGGCAACTCCGGCACCGGCCGCCCAATCGCGTTCGTTTTCTCTTTTGCGTTCACTGAGCTCTCCCTTGCTCTCGTTCCATGCAACAAGACCGATCACCTGTGATTGTTCAGTTTTGCCAAGATGCTTGATGTGGGGACAGCCCCCGGTGGAGCGCAGATCATGTGGGGACAGCCGCCCTCGGCTGTCCAGTCGAGCGTAGCTCGACTTCGTCTTTCCTCAATAAACTGCACCACCACCCAAAAACCCAACTTCCTTCCGTTCCACCCCTGCTCTAGTCTAAGCTGTCTTTTCGCACGGAGGAACCACTTGCGCTACCTCGATCGACTGCAACCCCTCGCGCTTCTGATCATGCGTCTCACCCTCGGCGCCGTCATGATCGGCCACGGCTATCACAAAGTTTTCCACGGACTGCAACAGCACGTTCATTTCGTCGCCAGCCTGGGGCTGCCCGCATGGATGGGCTATCTCTCCGCCTTCAGCGAATTCTTTGGCGGATTGCTGGTGATCATCGGCCTCTTCACCCGCGCCGCCGCCTTTGCCATCTGCATCGATCTGTCCGTCGCCATCGCCAAAGTTCACTTCCATAATGGACTCCTTGGCGAGCACGGTTACGAATTTCCTCTGGCCCTCGCCGCCCTCGCCTTCGCCCTCATCTTCTTCGGTGGCGGCTCCATCGCCCTCGATCACATCCGCGCCCCCGGAGGCGGCGGAAAATCCAAGTAACTCGCGTTCCCGTACCGTTCGGGAAGGGCACGACCTCCTAGAGACTGCTGAAAACTCGATCTTCGAGGCTCGCGAAGAGCACGACTTTAGGGGCCCCTGAAAATTCGATCTTCTGAGGCTCGGGAAGGGCACGACTTTTCAGTCGTGCCGTTAAAGCCTTTCAAAATGAATCCGCGCTTTAGCGCCCGAGGTATGCTTTTGCCTCGCGTAGCAAGTTTTCCGTAAGCCGTTTTATTAGCGCAACTATTCTCAAGTTTCAGGGTTAGCACTACGTTGCCATAAGCATGACGAGGGGAAAGTTCTTGACGTTTCTTTACGAGAAATTCTCGCCTACACCTAAGGTGGCAGTTGAACCGCGCCTTCCGATGAAATTATGATGAATCGCAGAACAATTCTGTTACATCCGAACGAATCTGTAAGCGCATCTTACCGCTTACAACGAAATGATGGAGGTCTTCTCTTGAGAAAGTTAGTAGTTTTGATCGCACCGTTTCTAGCCTTCTTGTTCAGCGCCCACTTTGCAGCCGCACAACAAGGAGACATTTTCGTCGGCGGCGGTACCGTCCTGTCGTCTTCCTCGTCGAATGCCAACGCTCTCCCCGCGGAAAAGGGCGGGCTGTACATCAATCTCGGCGGCGACGTTGTCTTCGCGAAACATGTGGGCGTGAACGTCGAAACTTCTTGGCGAGCAACTCAGGGCGTCTACGTTTTTAACGACCTAAACTATCGTCCTATCCTCACCGACTTCAACCTGCTCTACCAGCCTCATATCGGTAAGAAGCTCGGACTCGATCTTATGGCTGGGATCGGAGCCGGCGATACCCGCTTTTACACTCCGGGAGCTTCGCCCTCGGGCTATGCGAACTACGTCAGCACCGATCACTTCATGGAGCATCTCGGCGGCGGCATCCGCTATTACGTCTGGAACCATGTTTTCGTGCGCCCCGAGGTTCACTACTATCACATTCAAAACAACAACAGCTTCACCGACAACGGATATTTCAACTCGAATAACCTGGTTCGCGTAGGCGCTTCCATCGGATACACGATCGGCGGTGAACACTAAACCCGCATCACTAAATTTGCTCCCTCGGGGTTGTCCCGCAAACTTTGGTATGATTCAGCGTTGCGATTCGCACAGCTCCGAGGGAAATTATTCTGTTATCTGCTGCACAACACCGCGCCGCGGCATTCCGGCCTGCCGGCAATCTAACGGGCGGACTTCACCAATCCGTTCGATCTGGCTTAGAACGTACTGACAAGGGAACGTATTGAGAAAATTTGCGCTGCTCACATCCGCCTGTGCGGTTCTTCTATTCACCCATCACGCCCGTGCTCAGCAAGGCGACGTCCTGGTCGGCGGCGGAACGCTTATGTCGCCCAAATCCAACAGCGACTCCGTCAGCTTTCAGCCGGTGGCGGAAAGGGGCGGCACCTACGCCAGCATCAGCGGCGACTACATCCGCTTCAAACACCGCCTGGGTTTCAGCGCTGAAACCGCGTGGCGTTACAAGCGCGCCGATTACCCCGACAACGGCGAGTCCTACCGCCCCATCTTTACCGACGTCAACGCCTTCTTCCAGCCGAAGCTTACCAAGAAAATCGGACTCGACCTATTTGCCGGCATCGGCGTTTCCAGCAACCGTTTCTATCTTCCCTCTTTCGCCACGTGCAGCATCCCCGCTTCGGGATGCACCTACTACACCAGCAGCAATCACTTCATGGAAGATATCGGCGGCGGAGTGCGCTACTACGTCTGGCACCACTTCCCCCACATTTTTGTTCGTCCCGAAGTCCACTACTACCACATCCAGAACAATTTCGAGTTCCACTCCGACAGCGTATTTCGCGTCGGGGCCTCGATCGGATACGCCATCGGCAAACGCTAGCAGCTTCGGCCACTCGGTCCCGGACCTCGCAACGAAATCCACAACTGCCCGCATCTTGAATTGCGCGTAATCCGGTAGAATCAACTCTTCCTATGAAAACTTTCGAACAGATTGTGGACTTGGAGAAGCGCTATTTGCTGGGGACTTACAACCGCTATCCCGTGGTGTTGGCGCGGGGCAAGGGCGTATTTCTTTACGATATCGACGACAAGCGGTATCTCGACTTTGTTTCGGGACTGGGAGTAAATGCGCTGGGGCATGCGCATCCGCGGATTGTGAAGACGATTCGGGAGCAGGCGGCGCGGCTGATTCACGTCTCCAATCTTTATTACCACGAGTATCAGGGAGCGCTGGCGGAGAAGTTGTGCACGCTCGTAGCCGGGGTTTCCGGCGCTGGCCCGGTTCAAATTGGCGTGGGGCCGGTTGGCATGGGAAACTGCCGGGCGTTTTTTTCCAACAGCGGGACGGAGGCGATTGAAGGATCGATCAAGCTGGCGCGGCTGGCCGGACATCGCGCAGGTGGCGAGGGCAAGTCGCGGCTGGTGGCGCTCGAGGGCTCGTATCACGGGCGGACGTTTGGAGCGCTTTCGCTGACCGGGCAGGAGAAGCATCGCAAGGGATTTGAGCCGATGCTGGAGGA
>Ga0181522_10002579_pt1 | contig 10301 bp, 7 predicted proteins | sample PEATcosm2014_Bin_27_FD_121103 | JGI IMG/M metagenome (GOLD analysis project Ga0181522, IMG submission 121103) | Peatland microbial communities from MTU Mesocosm Facility, Houghton, MI, USA - PEATcosm2014_Bin05_10_metaG | ecosystem: Environmental > Terrestrial > Soil > Wetlands > Peat | place...
AGGTTTACCCGTAATCCGCCCAGAATGATGCCAAGTGCGGAGATCGTTTCCGACAAGCCGACTTCTCGTTACCTATGCATGTCCCGACCTGGATTATTTCCGTATTGCCGACAATCCGGGAGTCATCGCGGTGCGGGCCGAATGGAAAGGCCAGACTCTGACCCCGTGTACGTTCCCAGGCAATAAACCGCCGCGTCCTCGCGCGAACCGGGAATCCGGATTCATCCGGATCTGGTGCGGGAACCACCTCTTCCCACCGTGGCGGTTGCAGGTCACCGATCCTGTGGCGGCGACCACGGTTCGACAGCCGCTACAGAAAATGGGCGAGATTGCGGCGCGGACTCTGCTGGATCGAATCGAGAATCGAAGCGAATATGTCGCGGAAATCGCGATCGAGCCAGAACTAATCGTTCGACAGTCGACTGAATAGGCTTGATGATTCTTTCCTCGGCCCTTGCGCATCTGCACATCGACTGGGGTTTCATCCGCTTGAATGTAAGTTCCGATGATCAACTCTCGCCTCATCGCGGCGACCATGGGAATCAGCAACTCGCCGGCTTTGAGGACCCAGCCGTCCAGCGTTGCTCGGCTGATTTCCAAACTGATGTCTCTTTCCAGAATCACGCTCTGCCTGCAGTCTCCAATCTAGACAGAAGATTTGTGTCCCGGTTCTGGTCACGCCATTTTGGGAAGGGGTTTCGGACAGAGTCTCGAAAAGCTTCAATCAGGTCCCGCACCATCTGTCGCCTGAGGATCAGATTACTAACCAGGTTCTCCAGCGCATTTCGCGCTCCGCCATACCACTCTGCAGGAATTTCCTCTGCCAGCCCCCACATAACCTGCTCTTCCATTTGCTCAATCCGCGAGAGCCACGGCTCGAATGATTCCCAACCTCGTACTCCGGCATACACTTCGTTGCCCGCGTAGACTCCGCGCAAAGGATGATCCGGAAATGTCCACTCGCCCGCATTAAAACAGTATCCCTGATCAATAAAGGTCGCAGTGTACTTTCGCTCCCGCAACTGTCTCCAAAAGGCTGCTTGCCGCCCGTCGGCATTGCCCGTCCACTTGTCCAGCACCAGCATCCCAGCAAATGCCTCCAAGTTCCGCACTCGATCCAACATTGCCATCGGCAAGTAATCAAACACCTGCCCTTCCAGCGGATTCACCACATACCGCGAACCAAACTGCAGCCCCGGCTCGCACCGGATCACATCATGCGCCAGTTGGATGTGCAACTCTGGCGTGTGGTTCACCAACCACTCGCTTACTTCCACAACTTCCGTCGCAGGCACAGGCAACCCGGTTCGGTCTGCCAACCGCGTTGCCAATAACTCATTCGCTAGTACGCGTCGATGCTGCGGGTTGTTACGAAACTTCACTACATAAAAGTGACTATCGGAGCAGCGCATGAGATGGCCTTGCGCACCTCCACGCATTCTTCTGACATGCTGCATTGCGACTACGCTCACCGCGACACCTCGCCCCAAGAAACGGTTTACGCTGCTTTCGCAACGCGTTTATGGCTAAGTTTCTCTGGCTGAGAAGTACCCGTTCTTCGCAGTGTCCGCGGGAATTCGGGCCCCGTTTGTTGGTGTGGTGCCGGCCAGAGAACTTACAATCTAAATCTCATCTCGAATCGAAGTCTGTGGCAGACGTCACATTGAGGCTGTGGAAAATACAGGAGTATTACCGAAATGATCCTGGGGCAGATCGAAATGAAATCGTGAGGTTTCCCAAAAAGGGAATCCTGAAATGAAAAAAGAAGGAACTGCACGAAAGGCTGTATTGCACAATTGTGCTTTGTGGATAATAACTCGGGAGGAGGTAGTGGCATGAGCGAATCCAGGAATGTCGAATATTGTGTCTTGCGTTATGTACCTAACGTGCTCAGCGATAAGATCGCTTCGATTGCAGCTATCTTCATCGACTCTAGCGATCTAGAAAATGGAATTTGCACGATGATTCTTGCCCCGAACTGGCGAATCGAAGCGCAGCTTCTCGATCCCGATGCAGATCTAGAGATGCTAGAGGCTCTGTTAACTGAGGTACGAGACCGACTGCATTCGAAACAGCAGCGTGGCGAGATGATTCGCGAATTGGAGGATTCGTTCTCCAACATCGTTCAGGTTTCCCAAAGGTGGAAATGCCCGGTGATCGCCAGTCGGGAGAACATCGAGGCTTTTGCTCGGCGACTCCTAGGCAAGAAGTGGGAGATGCCGCCGAATCGTTCAAGCCGAATAAATGAACGTCGAGCCCAGCCTTATGGCGATGAACTCGAAACGGTCAGATAGGACTTGACGGCAATGGGGAAATACAGACTCCCTACACCAAGGGGAGGCTCTGCACTGGACCGCTGCCTACCACATCCCGAATATCGACCGAGGTTGGGGAAATTCGCACGACCTCGTAGCGGCGATCTACAATCTCGCCCTCGCTCGCAATGAAAACATCCTCGCCTTTGGAAAGAAATACCTTCTTCGGTTCTCCGGGCTGGTTCGCAAAACCGAAGAACTTCAGGGGAATCGGCGACTGTGGTGGCACAGTTGCTTGTGGGCCCGTCCCTGTTGCTGTAGTCGACGAAGCGACGACCGAAGAGGGCCGCATGACCCCACAGCCAGCAGCCAGGACCGTCCCCGTTCCCAGAGCCGCCGCCAGGATCGTGTTCCTGTGTTTTTTAAACCCGAGTTTCACTACACGCCCGCCTTCAATAGCTCTCAAGCTTCCCTCCCAAGTGTCGCTCCGGAAACAGACTAGAACCGGCAAGGCGAGAAGTGAATGATCTTTGGGCGGAGGAGTGAGCACGAAGGGACGTGGAAGGACTGGAATGGAAACAACTCAGATATTCAATGAACCCTACGTAGGTAGTGACCTGCCTCGATTTTCTCATCCATATGGAAGTGAGGATCTCAACGTTTCGGCCTCGCTGGCCAGACGTCGCCCTGCGGCGTAAATAGAACCGATTAGGGCTTGCGATAGGCTGTGATCCCACGCTATCACGACCACGGTTTCGAATCCAGTTTGGACCGATATCAATGACAGTGCGAAAACCTATATATCGAATCTGAGCCTGAGATTTCTGGTATTCACCGGAGGTCTTGTTCTGAAACTGTAAATAATCTCTGCTTGTTGTTGGAACCGGTGTCTGGTCGTGTATGTTTGTGCCTAGACCATCCGGATGTGCTCATTGCCTCTGTTTGCCGTACCGGCTGCACAGTATCTACGAACATCTACAAAGCAGCAACCCTATTCCATCGACAGACAGAAAGAAGTAATACTTGAGTATGCAAACTGCAATGGATTTTCAATTGTTCATACGTATCTTGACATTGGAAGAAGTGGACTATCATTAAGGGAGCGCCTGGGCCTCTCTACCCTCCTGCATGACATTGCGTATGGGACAAACAACTATCGTGCAATACTCGTATACGACGTGAGCCGATGGGGCAGATTTCAAGATATTGACGAATCTGCGCATTATGAGTTCTTATGCAAAGCCCTGGACGTGGCAATTCACTATTGCGCCGAACCATTCGAGAATGGCAGTTGCTCACAGTCTTCAATTCTAAAAAGCTTAAAAAGGGTAATTGCTGGCGAGTATAGCCGCGAACTGTCTGCCAAATGTTTTCGGGGATGCAAACATGTGGCTGAGCTGGGATTCAGAGCAGGCGCTGCGCCCGGTTATGGTTTGCGGCGTATGGCTGTTTCTGCCGATGGCTCCCGCTCGCAATTGCTAAAACAAGGCGAACTTAAGAGCCTCACAAGCGATCACGTCGTGCTCGTGCCCGGTCCGAGCGAGGAAGTTCAATGTGTTCAAACAATATTTAATCTCGCCGCCAAAGGAAAGCACGGTTTTACAGCCATTGCCAAGGAATTAATCCGCCGCGGAATCCCATACCGGTCGGGCCTGACCTGGCAAGATTGTACTATTCGCCACATCCTGACTAACGAGAAATACGCAGGATGGAATGTCTGGAACCGTACATCGAAGAAGCTTTCAACCCCAACCACGCACAATGCGTACGAGACATGGGTTAGGGTGCCAAATGCATTTCCCGCCCTCGTAAACCGGTGTACTTTCGATCGGGTTCAGAAATTGCTCCACCCTCGGCATCAATTCAGCAACGAGGAACTCAAAGCTCGCGCGGAGCAATTGATGCACGGACAGGTGATAGCACCAATTTCAGACACGCTCGCGGAAAGAGTGCCATCAATCAAGACTCTCCAACGGCGGTTGCGAGGATTGCCTTTTTTCCGATCGAGGCGTGGAACGGCATGTCCTCGGCTGATATTGAATTATCGTCAAAGAATGCTAATATTTCGGAACAATATTCTGGATACCCTCAAAGCGCAATTTCCTCAAAAGATCACAGAATTCCACTTTCCTGGTAAGAGCCGCCCGGTCCTACGACTGGACAATGGCCTAATCGTTTCCGTAATCGTATGCGGACGACAGACCAGGAAAACGAGGATAATGCGATGGATGCTGCGCACACTTCCAATGGAACGAATTCATCCCACATTGGTTGGCCTTGATGACAAGGAGCCTCGATATTATTTTGTGCCCAGGATCGATACGAATCACGAGTACTTTATGGTGGGAACAAATCACGCGTTATTCAAAACGGGAATTCAACTCGAGAGCTTGTCTGAGTTTTACCGCGCCTCTACATTGTTCCTCACTCCCAATGTGCCAGATTCGGCATCAGTCGGACAATGACAAACCCTGGGTCATTAGCCGTCCAATACCTTCGCATGTCCACGGACCAGCAGCAGTATTCTTTTCACAACCAAAGCGCTGCAATTGCCGAATACGCCCAGACACATGGTTTCAACATCGTCCGTAGCTATTACGATGCGGCAAAAAGCGGAGTCGTGCTCAAGCATCGCGAGGGTTTGAGAGCGTTACTGCAGGACGTTGTCCGTCGACAGTCAGATTTCAAGGTTGTGCTTGTATACGACATCAGTCGTTGGGGACGGTTTCAGGACACCGACGAGTCGGCGCACTACGAATTCATTTGCAGATCCGCAGGAGTCAGTATCCATTATTGCGCCGAGCCTTTTGAGAATGACGGGAGCCCAGCTAGCACAATTCTAAAGACGTTGAAACGCAGTATGGCTGCAGAGTTCAGCCGAGAATTGGGGGTGCAGGTTTACGCTGGTAAGCGTACGCTTAGCGAGGTCGGATTCAATGTAGGGGGACGGGTACCCTTCGGCTTTCGCCGCAAAATAGTCTCGCATGATGCGCTGAGAGGCCGAGTTTTAGAGATTGGTGATCGGAAAAATGTTCGAACTGAACGCCTTACACTTGTGCACGGCCCTGCCGAAGAAATTGAGTGTGTACGTGAGATCTTCAGATGCGTGCTAAGTGAACACAAATCACCCGGTGAGATTGCGAAAGACCTAAATTTCCGTGGGCTGTTTCAACGAGGTAGACGGTGGACCCAATTTCGAGTGACCGTGATATTGAGCAATCCTGTTTATTGTGGAACATGTACATGGGGGCGGACGTCAAGAAGGCTGGGCAAAGAACTGATCAAGCTTGATCCAAGCCAATGGGTTTTGAAGGCGGCAGCATTTCCTTCGGTCGTCAGCGAATCGGATTTCAAACGCGCACAAACGCTATTTCAACCGAGCCCGGGCAGGATATTCTGGACACGAGAAAGGATACTGAGCAGCGCGACTAAACTCTTCGAACGAAATGGAAAGCTCAGCTGCAAGCTATTCGATGGCGCGATGGATGCCCCGTCATCAAACACTCTGCGCAAGGTTGGTGACTTTTCCAGATTATGCGAGTACGTAGGGTATTCGCCTCCACCATCCTACCTTGCACGATCGAAGAGCATAAGGGAGACTTTCCGCTTGTATCAGCAAGTTGCGGCCGAACTTGCGAGTGCGAGTCCTGATCGTATTTCGATACTGCCAGGACACCGCCCGCGTTTGTTGGTAGACGGTGAAATCGTTGTATCCCTCCTCGGCTGTCGCTCTGTCGTTTGGCCGAGCCGAAGTGTACGTTGGGTGGTCAGACCGGTCGCCAGCGAAGCGAACAATGTCTCAGTGCTGTGTCGTTTGAACCGTACAAATACCGGCTTGGAGGGTCTTTTCGTATTTCCCGAAATTAGGTTGGCCAGGAAAACCCATTTTTTCGCGGACCATGATGCCTGGTTCGCGAAGGGAAGACGCTTGGTACGGTTTTCTCAACTCTGCGATCTCGCTTGTTTAGCTGTTTCTGAGTCCCAGTCAAGTCGGGGACGAAGCCCGCGGCGTTTCGGAGCTGACGCCTGATCCGAACCGCCTTCCTAGCCTAGCCGACATCCATCGCCAATAGCCGGTGTCCCGAGACGGCCTCCATCGCTCCAGCTCCCGGCTTTCTTCCAATCTTCCAATCACGCGCTTTAGTTTGAAAGCCCACCTGACGAACCAGGAAAGTGCGGGAAAGACGGAGCACCGCCGGTGCGGAGCGAGGGATGCGTGCGGGGCGCAAGCAACCCGGCCTGGACGGCCCGACTGGGATTGTTTGCGCCCGTAATCCTCCGGTTTGTGGTCGTGTTCCTTCGCCGTGACTCAGCCGACGCGTCTGGGCCTGGAAGTTACGACAACGTTTGGTAACGTATATGATGTCGGATTGCATCCCGATTGAGCGTCGGCGTAAGTAGATGGCGCGACTTCGACTTCGACTTCGACTCCCCACCAAACAGGTCAAGTGGTCAAGTTGCGGCTGTCGGCTGTTATTGTGAGTCCACTTCGGCGCTTGCTACGTAGAGGGGTTCCCCTAGGTGCGAACTTTATTGGTGCAAGGAGCGCAGCACACTTTAGGGCCATCCGGTGTCGACTGTGATCTGCGACGCTGGGGTCTGAAGTTGGCCGGGCGGGGCGGAAAGAATGGAAAGAAGCGAGCTATCATCGCCGTAGCCAGAAAAGCTGGCCGTGCTGCTGCATCACCTGTGGGTGATGCGGAGAGATGTACTAACCGTTGCACAACAGCAACCGAGCGGTGGTGACGGCAGCGGCTTAGCGGCATTGCCGGAGAGGAAAGATCAGGCCCGACATCCCGAGTTCCGGTGACTGCGTCTGACGCCCGGTCCGCTTCCATCGTTCGGGATGGAGCGAGAGGTCGACACTCAGGCGTAGTCCACTTTCGTTCCATGCTTTTCCACAGCGAGATTGTGTTCAATCGTCACAGACTCCCCGCGTCAGGCATTGCTACGCTCAGCACATAACTCGACTCACAAGAGGGGCTGCGTTATTGAATCTGGGAAACTCAGCCTCTCTTGTTCCATTTCGTGAATATGTTCTCTCCCGTACCAGTTCGCCGAATAAAAGTAAAGAGGTCTCAGTATTTCGCTTTGGCCGTTGCGTGCCTGTTCTGGGTATTGCTGATCGTGGTCGTGTGGCGTTAGATTGTGATCTAGTAAATTACCGGGAATCCGCGGAGTTGCGACCTATAAATTCCATTCGGTTACCCTGATGGCTATTGTGCGGCGGTGGCGACTATCAAATTGCTACCGTCACAGTACGCCAGGGCGTGATATGGCCCGTTTCCGCTGGTAATTGTTGCGCCCAAACTCTTGGTATTCGAATCCAGGACTGCCTGCAATGTTCCCTCGGTGCTAGAAGAACATGGAGTCACGGCTGAAAATGGCACGGGTGCGGTTTGCAGCCCTGCTCCAAAAGTGATTAAGCCGTTTGTTGTGTAGGTTAGGCTCTGGGCGCTGAAGTTGTCGAGGAATGAATTGAAGACATATTCCCCGAAAATTCCGGGATAACCGGATGTGAGTGGGGAGGAAGAATCGATGGCTCCGACGCCCGGGATGGGCACACCGTTATCAAGACAAGAAATATCGGCCGATGAATTACCAGTTACCTGCGCCGTCAGGTAATCGCCGGACCGAAGCCCAGGACCAACACCACCCAGTCCAGATCTGGCACCAGAATCGTATTTCAAAATTGTCGTTTCACCCTGACTGGCAAAGCACACATATCCTGTTTCTGACATCGCTGACATGCGCACCCCAACTCCTGCAGCCGTTGTCCCATCCTCGGGACTGAAAACAACTTGGGCGGTAGCGGACTGACTGCTGGCAAACGTGCCTCCTGTATATGCAGCTAGCGCCGAATCGTCGCTCGTGCCGTTTCCAACATATGTCGCTTGATTATTGGAGATGCTCCATGTTCCTGCGGTGACAGTCCAGTCGGGGCCTAGAGTGCCATTGGGGCGATGGAAATTATCTGTGACTTGCGCACCCGAAGGAGTAAGGGGACCGCAACCGCCACCGAGACAAGAACCATTCAGATACAAGTTGCCGTCCACCGTCACGTTGCCAGTGGTATATACGGGAACCTGAAAGGTCTTTGATGATTTTGTCAGGCGTTCTCCCCAGCTAATGTTATCTCCTGTATTTCCGATGTAATGGGAAATCGATACCGGTGCACCCATCGAAAGCTGCGCTGTGCCGGCGCCGGCCGGAGTGCCCGGAGGATTATCAAAACCGAGATAAGCGTCGCTTGGATCCCAGGATGGTCGATTGTTCGGCGTAGCCATGGTTTTCGTCGGGTTGGAATCTTGAAGTGTGACGATTTGGGTCGCGCCCACTTCAGCGTTGGGAGGCATCTCAAAAATCAGACGACCCTTGAGACCTCCGAGATTTCCAGCATTACCGGCGGATTGCAAGACGGTGGCCGTTACCGCAGGGTTGTCATTCGATGAAGCATTCCCTCCCAGACACTGTATCCAGATCGAAGACATCGGCAGCTCTGAATTGCAGGAGGTCGCAAACACGGATGGTTCAAATCCTCCGGCTGAGCTGACGATTCCGGCTCCTGTGTTCAAGTTGTCGGTGTAGTAGAGGGTTGGGGTTCCACCGCCCGTGTTTTCGTAGTCAGAAGCTGTGGTTAGAATGACGGATCCCGGCCACAGTTTTTGAGAAACCCAATATGGAGTATCGGTCGAAACCGTGTACAAAGAGGGTTGACTCCCTGCGTTGTCGGTGAACGAACAGATTGAGTTGACGCAACTACTAGCAGGTATTCCCGTGGCGATCGCGAAAGAACCGGTCCCAAATGGCGCAGGTGTTGTAGAGCCTGTAGTCCGAAGGATGTCATAGGTCACGACTCCCGTATTTCCTATCTGGTTCCAGACCACTGGGATGCTTCCCGCGCCGCTCGTGTACGCATAACCCGCCAGATAGACCGGCGAGCTTCCCCATGTGCTGCTGTGTACCACTATTGAATAGTTGTACTGGGTAGTCCCAGTGTTAGCAAATACCGGAAGCTGGCCAGTGGGCCCGACAGTCGCAGTAACGTTCGCATAGCCCCCCTCCACGATTAATCCCGCCATGCCGGTTCCAATCGGACTCACGCAATTACCAATCTCTTCGTGCACGGTGGCAAGCTGAACGCTGGGATTATTGCTATAGATTCCCCTCGCTCTAATCCCGAACTCTGGAAAAGCTTGGACTACGGTGTTTGTAACATTAAGTCCATTTCCGTTGTGGTTATCAATTCCGTTGGCGCTACAGTTCAGAGACAGATTGGAGTCTTGTACCCATATTATTCCGGCGTCGCCGTTGGCTCCTGGGCCGACGATAGCGGTCGAGCAGAATGAAGTATCACAGCGGGCCCAGGCAGTCGCTATCGTAGTGAGTCCTATAATTTTGGCTGCCTGATCGTTGTCGACCTGGACGAGGGAACCGAAACTGGCTCCCGAAATAGAAGCATTCAGAGGCGCGAGGTCTGTTATAACCGAACTGTTTGCGTTGTCCTCTAACGCTGGCCAAGTTCCGGCGAAAATTCCAGCGATTACTCTAAGGCCACTCACGGCGACGTTCTGAAATAGGTTGGTATTCGCGGGATCGCCCAACATGATACATGTGTCCTGCATTGCACAAGTGATCGTCGCGGCCGAGGCGGAAATCGTGAGACCGGTGGCGCGTACCGACAACCTTGCATGAAATATGTGCGACCCTGGGTCTATTTGAACGTTGCGCGATAGTTGTTGCCCTCCCTTGGAGGCGGCGTCAGCATCGATAAGCGCCTCTTGTACTCCGTCCGTGGCGCTGCCGATGGAATACCCCGCCGGATGATCGTATAGCGCGGTGAACTCGATGGTCCCACTCTTCGCTCTCGAAACGCACGAACCCCCAGTGATTAGCACAGCTTCAGGTTTACCTGTTTTTGCGATGTACAAGTAATGCCACAGATCAGCCCCATTCACACCTTTCGGACACGGTGCAAGCGTAACGGCGTTTGGACCTGCCTTAATCGCGCTTCCGCTCGGTGTTTCCGTCCATGTATATGGGGCG
>Ga0181522_10002583_pt1 | contig 10293 bp, 5 predicted proteins | sample PEATcosm2014_Bin_27_FD_121103 | JGI IMG/M metagenome (GOLD analysis project Ga0181522, IMG submission 121103) | Peatland microbial communities from MTU Mesocosm Facility, Houghton, MI, USA - PEATcosm2014_Bin05_10_metaG | ecosystem: Environmental > Terrestrial > Soil > Wetlands > Peat | place...
CATCGGTCATTGCACCCGCTGACGTTAGAATGGTATGGCATGCGCAGTCAGCGAACGTGGTCCCAGTTTTTGCAGTTTTGCATCTCTACGCCTTCACAAAACTAGGCCTTCACAAAATCAATGAACCCGCGCTGCACGTCAGTCCGTACGAGCTTCGAGCGAACTTTGTCGCCCACGTTCAGTCCCTGCGCTCCTTCGGTTAACAACCCCTCAATATGTGGCTGCAGAACGCGAACAAACGTTCCCTTTGGTGTAACCCCAGTGACGATGGCATCAAATGTTTCTCCGATCCGATGGCTGATTGCCAGGGCAGCCAACCGTTTCGACATTTCCCTCTGCACCTTCCGCGCCGCGTCGCCTTTTTTGGTGCAGTTCGCCGCAATGATGACAAGTTGGTCGTCGGCATAGGTACTGCGCTCTCCGTCGAGCAAGGCCTTGATCTGCCGTTGCGTGACGATGTCGGCAAACCGCCGGTTGGGGGCGGTCGAGTGCGTGTAATCCTGCACGGCAAGCCCGAAGTGTCCCTCGGCGGGATCACCCGGTCGCTCCAGAACATATTCGCCAGGCCCAATCAGCTTGATGACCGCGAGCGAGAGATCGGCAAAATGATCGGGATCGGCCGCTCTGCGCCTCACAAGAAAATCGTTGAGCGCCTTCGAATCAGGCGTTGCCGGCAGCTTTTCGCTTCGATCTTGCGCCGCCGCAAGGCGGACGATCCCATCCCAATGCGCTGGCGTTTTGACGATGCGACGCAGCGAAGAAACTTTGTCGAGCAGACGCGCCACTACGCCGTTGGCGGCGATCATGAAGTCCTCGATCAGGTCGGTGGCGCGGTTCTTTTCTACGTTTACGACATCGACAATTTGCTCGCCAAGCAGCAGTGCAACAACTTCGCTGGTATCAAGATTCAATGCGCCACGCTTGTATCGAAGTTTTCTGAGCGCCTGAGCGACTTCGTCCTGCAGCTTGAGTTGCACCTCGAGCGCGGAAGATGCAGCCACTTTCGGGGGAGCCGGCGCCGTGCCCCCGAGCCATGCTCCGACGGCACTGTAGGTGAGTTGCGCCTGGTTGCGCACGATCGCACGATACACATTGCTGGCCGCAAGCGAGCCCTCCCCATTGACCGTAAATTCAGTCACCACCGCCGGTCGATCTGCGTTTTCGAGCAAAGAGGATGCGGCGGTGGAGAGCGCCTCAGGCAACATCGGGAAAATAGATACGCCCGTGTAGACGGTGGTCGTTTCCCGTGCGGCGTGCTGATCGATTGGAGAATCCTTGGCGACAAAGGCATCCACATCGGCGATAGCGATCCTTACTTTCACGTCGCCATTGGGCAATCGATCCGCAACTTCGATCTGATCGAGATCCTTCGACGTGTCGTTGTCGATCGACGACCAGACGAGATTCCGCAAATCCCGCACTTTATCAGAGGGAGCAAGTTGTGGCGGATGAGCTTTGATATCCGCCAGCTGCTGCTTGGTTTCAGGGGAAAAATCCGGCTGGAAACCTCGTGCCTGCATGACCTGGCGCGCAATCCGGCGAAGATCGATAGAAGAAGTTCCGGAGTCGTTCATCAGGGTCAAAGGCTAACATGAAGGCTTTGTTTCGGGGCGGCAGGAGCCGATCGTTCAATCTGTCTTCCGTGCTGCCGATTGGCAACAAGGCTGATTGGAAGCTCGGAGGCCGTGATATCCTGATAACAGCAGCTGCGTCTTCTTCCGATTGGATCGATTCCCGCAGTTCCCTGAATATCATGATTTCAGTCAGCAATGTGTCGATGCGCTACGGCGCTAAAGTTCTATTTGACGAAGTTTCCACCGGATTTATTCCGGGCAAGCGCTACGGCCTTACCGGCCCCAACGGCGCGGGCAAGTCCACCTTCATGAAGCTCCTGACCGGCGAACTTGATCCGCAGAAGGGAACGGTCGTCCGTCCGCGGAAGCTCGGCGTTCTGAGCCAGGATCAATTCGCCTTCGACAAATATCGGGTCATCGACGCCGTGATCATGGGTAACCGGCGTTTGTGGGGCGCTCTCGAAGAGCGCGAAATCATCTATGCGAAGGCGGAGATGACCGACGCTGATGGCATGAGACTCGGAGAACTCGAAGGCATTGTCGGCGAGGAGGATGGCTACACCGCCGAAAGCGATGCTGCAATTCTGCTGCAAGGGCTCGACATTCCCGATGAAATGCACGAGCGAAAAATGTCGGAGATTCCCGGCGGACAGAAGATGCGCGTGCTGCTGGCGCAGGCTCTGTTTGGCCATCCCCAGGCGCTCTTGCTCGACGAGCCTACGAACCACCTGGATCTCGATTCGATCCACTGGCTGAAGAATTTTCTCAATCAGTACGAGGGTGTGCTGATTGTGATTTCACACGACCGTCATTTTCTTAATGGTATTTGCACGCACATTGCGGATATCGATTACGAGACCATCATCACCTACACCGGCACGTACGATGACATGGTGATCGCGAAGACGCAGATCCGCTCGCAGATCGAATCGCAAAATGCGCAGCGCGAGAAGAAGATTTCGCAGTTGAACGAGTTCATCGCCCGCTTCGCCGCCGGAACCCGCTCCAGCCAGGTGCAGTCACGGCGCAAAGAGGTTGAGCGATTGCAGGTCACCGAACTGGCCAGGTCCAACATCCAGCGCCCGTACCTGAAGTTCGAGCAGAAGCGGCCCTCCGGCAAGCACATTCTCGAAATTGAAGGCGTCTCGAAATCCTACGCCGAAGCCAAAGTGATTTCTGCCTTCACCGCGAGTGTGACTCGCGGGGAAAAAATCGCTCTGATGGGCCGGAACGGTTCCGGCAAAACAACTCTCGTGAACGCCCTGCTCGCCAATTCGCCCACAGTTTCTGAATCGGAACTGCGCAAGACGAGCGGCTACGACGGCCCTTTTCTGGATGACGGAAAAGTCATCTGGGGACACGAAGCGGCGGTGGGATATTTCGCTCAGGATCACAAGGCGCTCATCGAACCCGGCATCAAGGTTCTGGAGTGGCTGCATCAGTGGGATCCGTCAGCCTCGACCGAAGAGATTCGCGGCATCCTCGGGCAGATGCTCTTTCCTCGCGATGATGCCGAGAAACGAACTGACGTTCTTTCCGGGGGAGAGGCGGCGCGTCTGCTCTTCTGCAAACTGATGTTGCAGAAACCGAACATGCTCGTACTCGACGAGCCGACGAACCATCTCGATCTCGAATCGATCAATGCCCTCAACATTTCGTTGCAACGCTATCAAGGGACAGTGCTCCTCGTAACGCATGACGAGGATTTGATTGACGAAGTCGCGACCAGGATCTGGCATTTCGAGGGCACCCATGAAGTCACCGATTTCAAAGGCGCTTACAGCGAATATCAAGCCGTTCTGGCCTGACCGCTCAGGTTACTTTCCTCGGCACGTTTTATTTCCACTGAACGATGCCCGCCTCCGAGCAGGCATTGAGATAGTCGACGACGAGACTCAGCGGCAAGGGCCCGTACTCGGCCGAGACCGCGTCGCGGATTTCGCCCACGTCGCGCCTGCCGTTCACGAAGTTAACGATCTCGTAAGCATAGAGCTCCGACTGATCCCGCGCATTGAGCAGTTGACTGGCTTCGCTGTTCAGCAGCTTGATTTTCGCGTATCGTTCTTTGCCGAGACGCGCCAGCAGAACATCATCGTTCTGATAGGTTAGCGGACCAAATTCTGCGACGCGGGCAGGCACACGTTTCGCCTCGGCGCCGCTGGCCCACGGCGCAACCGGCGCCATCCCCTTTGCTCCTCTCGACCTGGCTTCGGCCTCGAGCCAGTACTGAAAGCCGGTTGCCTCCTCGGCGAGCGCCTTCGCTCCGTCCGTATCCGCCTCGGCCGCTCCGTGAGTAAATTCAACCAACGAGTGAAGCGTTGCAGTTTCGCGTTGCAGTGCCTGGATAATGAGATTGCGTGCTTCATACCAGGCGACGCTGGCATCGACTTGCGGATCATCCACCAACTGCTGCGCTGTAGCGAAGCTCTGGGCGAGACGAGCTTCGGCTCGAGAACTGAGAAACGGAACCAGTCTCGGAAGCTCTTGCGCCGTGACGCCTGCGTAGACATACCCCGACGCCGCGCCGAGCAGGGCCACGCGTCGCAACTTCGTCGCGTCAATCTGTTCCAGGTTATCGTGATCGGTGTGGATGTATAGATCCGGCCAGTCGCGCAAATAAAGTGACGGAATCGCGATGGTGGAAGAATCGTAGTCATCGTGGTCGCTGCCGCTCGCGTAAGGCGTTACATCCGCGATGAGTTCGTTGCGCGTGCCTGGACCGCCGGCGCGGTTTTCGACAATACCCGCCTCCGCGGGCAGTTCGCCCGCCGCGTATCCGCTGGCGGCGGTGCGAATCGTATCGAGAAATACGGCGCCGACGTCAGTCACGAAACTGGGCAGCGACCACGGTGTGCTGGTGACGTGAAACACGGACTTGTTTTTGAAGGGATCGCCGCCCACCATATCCATGTGCAGGTTGGCGCGAAGGTCCTGCCTGATGTCGGGATGAGCGTCGAGAAATGCCATCGTACCCTCGACCTCCGGTCCCCAGTTGAAACGCAGAGTCCGTTTTGGACGCGCCAACCGGCCCGAACCAATCAAATTCGCCAGCACGCGAGCCGACTCAAGAATGGTGACGCATCCGCTTCCGTTATCGTTTGCTCCCGGACGTTCGTGATCGAGATGGCAGCTGTAAATGACCTCGCCGGCAGCAGGGTCGGTGCCGGGAATTGTGCCGGTCACAACCGTCCAGTGACCCGGACCCACTGTCGCTTTGACGTGCGCATTCAGAATGATCGGCTCTCCTTTTCGCAAGCGCGAGCGCAGCGCTTCAGCGGTCTGGCGCGAAACCATGAAGGCGAAGCCCGAGGGCTGGCGCGCGTCCAAATGACCCCATCGCACAATTGTTGTATCGAGGCCAGACCACGCTGTTGTCTGATTCGGCATGTCACTGACGATTCCAGCTGCGCCGTGTCGTGCGATTGCCAACTCTTGCACTCGCGACAGAACGCCATCGGCCAGCACCATTTTGCCGCGCACATCCTTGCCCGAGTAATCGGCTTCGCCCGCGCCGTTGCCGACGTCTATCAGTTCCGTTTCCACGTCGGCCGTATGACTATAGTCGGCGAGGCGTATCGGATCAGTCTTCCAATCTCCAAGAAGGATATGATCGGGACGGATTTCCCATAGCCGAGCTTCCTCCACCGTCCAGCCGAGATAGGAGCGCATCAGGCCGTATGTTTTGACGCCGTCAATTGGAAATTGCTCGCTGTGAACGTCGACCAGGCCGTACTCTTTGGCGCGTTGCAAAATAAACTGGGCTGCCTGGTCAAATTCCGGCGTGGCAGGGACGCGATGCAGGCTCGTTAAATAGCGGAGATTCTCGTAAGCGGAGGCCCCGCTCGATTCGTCCCGCAGCGCCGTCCACTGGGAAGTGGACACGAACGGTTGCTGGCCAAAAGCACAAAAAGCGGTAGAGAGAGCAAAGCAGAAGATCAGGCAGTGACCGCGCATGGATAACGAGGATAGCACTTGCGCGGACGGCGAATTCTCGAAAGCTGGAGAAAGGCGCTAGTCGGTCGATGCCATTTTCATAGCCGGTTCGCCGACCTCTTCGTGCGATTCGTTTTCAAGACAAACGCGGTGCCACAATTCGAGGTTCAGCAGTCGCCATATGCGGTCGTAATTGTCGCGATGCTTTGCCCGATGTTCATCGAACAGCTGCCCGATCGCTTCGCGGCGAAAATATCCGCGCTCCAGGCTGCGAGGTTCGAGCAGCATATCTCGAATTGATTCGAGCCTCGATCCGGCAAGCCATCCACTCCACGGGGTTGGGAATCCCAGCTTCGGGCGATAAAGAATCGAGTGTGGCAGCAGATCTTCAACCGCTTTCTTCAAGATCCGTTTGCCAGCCAGTCCCTGAATTTGCACTTCGCCCGGTATGCGGGCTGCGAACTCAACCAATTCATGATCAAGGAAAGGGACGCGGCTCTCGATGGATGCCGCCATGCTCATGTTGTCCTGCTTCATGAGCAGTTCAACCAGATAGGTTTTGATGTCGGTGTAGAGCAGCCGCTCGAGCATTTCACCGGACGAATGTTCCCAATAACTGAGAACATTTTTGTACGCCGTGCCGGACGCAGCCTCCCGTGCCAGTTCGCTCGTGAGCAATCCCTTCTGTTCGGTTTCACCGAAGGCGGAAAAAAAGTTGTCAAAGTAAAAGGAAGCCCAGGACTCCCCATCCTTGGCCAGAAAAGTGTGTTCGAGTTTTCGGCGCGCGGTTGCTCCGAGCAGAGAAGAGCGCGCCACCGTGTTCCTCAATCCGCGCCGCAAAAAGCCGGGAACGAGGCTGCGGTAGGCTCGATCGAGAGCCGCATTCTTCAAGGTGAAAGCGTAGCGCGTGTAACCCGCGAGCGTTTCATCCGCGCCCTCGCCCGTCAACACCACGGTTACTCTTTCGCGGGCAAGCCGGGCAACAAAATAAAGCGCGACGCTCGAGGGCCACGCCATGGGCTCATCTTCGTGCCAGATCAAATGCGGCAGAGAGGCAAAAAAATCATGCTCGCTGACGAGCACCTCGTGGTGCCGCGAATGAATGTGATCTGAGACTGCGCGCGCAAAGGGCAGTTCGCTGTACCTCTGCTCTCGATAGCCGACGGAGAAAGTCTCGACTGGCTCGCGCCGTATTTTTGTCATCAGCGCAGCCACCGCGCTCGAATCCACGCCGCCGCTCAAAAATACGCCCAGCGGCACGTCGCTCATCAGATGGCTGTTGACTGCCCCTTCGAGCAACTCGCGATAGCTCTGAACGTAATAATTTTCATCCCGCGACTGGTCGGGCTTCGATGTCTCCAGATCCCAGTATTGCCGGATTTCCGCCTGGCCATCCAGACCGATCGTCATCGTGTGTCCAGGCAGGAGCTTGCGAATCCCGGAGTAAAAAGTTTCCTCACCCGACAGATATCCAAACGCCAGATACTCCGGCAGCGCGGCCCGATTAAATTCCGGACGAATTCCGCCATGCGCCAGCACGGCTTTGATCTCCGAGCCGAAGAGCAGTCGATCCCGCGTCAGTTTGTAGTACAAGGGCTTGATGCCCAGCCGATCGCGCGCGATGAAGAGGGTTTTCGTATCGCGATTCCAGATGGCGAAGGCAAACATGCCGCGCAGGTGCTGCACACATTCCGCGCCATACTCCTCGTAAAGATGAACGACGGTCTCGGTATCGCTGTGTGTGACATAACGGTGACCGCGTGCGATGAGCTGCCCTCGCAATGCAAGATGGTTGTAAATTTCGCCATTGAATACGAGCCACAGCCTGCCATCTTCGTTTGAAATCGGCTGATGTCCTCCTGCCACATCGACGATGCTGAGCCGTCGCATGCCGATTCCGGCTGCACCGTCGGTGTAGAAGCCGTCGTCGTCCGGCCCGCGATGGGTGATCACGCTGCACATCTCTCGGAGAGCTGCAGCGCTGGCTCGAGCATCCGGACCGAATTCAAGAATTCCCGCAATTCCGCACATTCAGCGTTTCTCCGCGTAGCTCGACGAAACATGGTTCAGAGGCGCCGAAGACGGGTTGCCTTTTGGTCGTTCCCCCGTGAGTTCCCCGAATAAGGCGGTAACAGCAAACTCGCGCCCCGCGGCATTCATCACAGCTCCATGCTTGCGCCACTCGAAAAAATCGGATGGCGCCAGCAATGTCAGAACCGGGTGCCCCTCCCAGTCGACATGGCTTCCTCCAATCGCGATGAGGTGAACGAGCTTCTTTTCTTCGATGCGACAATAAAGCACCTGCGCGTCAGAAGACCACGGACCCGAGGTCCACGTCCCGTCGCCGAGACCAAAGAAGAATCCGTGCGTTTCATGAGGATAATCAAGTTCGTAGGTTTGTACCGCGGTTTGCGCCAGGCTTGCGAAACGTGGTGGCGATGCGACATTCGATTCCTCCACTTGGCCAGCGCCCTCAAGCAATGGCGACAATATAGCCGCCGTCTCTGCCGGCAGCATAACCCTGGCGTGAGATCGCACCAGGGGTGCGGGCCGGAATGCCCCATAGGCAGGCGAAAGGGTAGTTTGGCTGACTTCCGTCTGCCAACCGCTCTCTTCCGGAACGATCAGGTCCAATCGCGGTGCAATCGTGGTGCTGGTCGCTCTTATCCGTCCCACACCGGTGACTTGAACGACGATGTCGGGAGCGAAGTGCCAGCGTATCTCCAGTTCATGCTCAGTTCGACCGAGCGCCATATCGCGTACCAGATACAAACTGCCAGCGATCTTCAGCACATGCCGACGATGAACAACCGGGTCGGCAAGCCGCGCATAGCCGTCATGACTTCCGACAAAGTAAGTGAAGCTTTTTCCCACAATCCAGTTTTCCGTGTGCACCGTCGGAATCTGGGTCCACGAAAAAGCCTCATCGGCAACCGCCTGGTCAACTCCGTCTACCGACATCGTGTTGTGCGCGCGTGTCCCGCGAAACCTATTCCGGTCCGCCGGGTCTTCCGAAACGTAAACTCCGCTTCCGGAGTCGATCAACCAGCGCTCTCCATTCATAGTAAGCCGCAGGCTGAGTGCGTCGGCATGACCGTGGCCGGAACGACCTACGCCGTGCGGACCGCCGTCCACCACCATCGTCTGCGGGTACGGCTCCGAATCCGCCAGCACGTAAAGGCCGCCATCGGGAAACGCGACTGAATGTGTATCCGGGCGTGCTGCTGTGTGCTCGGACACGGCAAGTTTTTCGACCGCCCGGTTTCCGAACAACCAGATCGATTCCTCCGTCAACCGTGCTGCGGAAAATGGTCTGGCATACATCGCCGCGCCCAGAGCCAGCGGATCCGTCATCTGTTCGGTCCGATTGCGCCGCGGATTCCACACGCGACCACCGTCGTCATCGCCGAAACCTTCAGCGGGGCCGGCCTGCGCGAGTACTGCGATTACCTGCAGCATTTGTCCAAGCAGCGCGTCGAAAGCCGCTGGAATTTTCACCTGATTACGATCCGCGAGCGCACGTGCATACAAAAAGAAGTCGAGCGCATAAACGTGGTAATACAGGGACTGCTCGAAGTAAACGCCATCCCTACGCACCTGCCGCTCCGCCTCATGTAACACAATCTTCCAGCCAGATTCCTTCCACCGTGCGGCGCCCGGCATTTGCGAATACAACGTGCCGAGAAAAAACAGCGTAACCGCCTCTCCCAGCAGATGGGTGTTCGGAGAAAAATAAGTCGACAGGTAGCGCTCAATGTAACGCCCGTGGAACGCCAGGGCCAACATCAATTCCGCGCGAAATTCCGCATACTCGGCTGCACTTTGAAGCAACTGATCGATCCAAATCCACGACATGCTTCGGAAAGCGACCTCGAGCGTGCTCCCCCAGTTGATTCCGAGCGGATAAGGGTTAGCCACGCTCCAGCTGCGCCACTGTGCTATGAGCTCGCGCGTGTACCCCTTGTCCCCGCTGAGCAGGCGGGCCTTCGCAAGGGTCACCAAATGCTGGTGACGGTTCAATTCCCATATGACTTTGTGGTCACCGACTGCCGTGAAATCAAGAAACGGAATTTTGAACCACGGACCGAGCGGCGCGCGCTTTCCATGCACCGGATCGAGATGCCAGTCGATGTTCTTGAAACTCGCATCGACCGGACCGCCACTCCCGGGGCCGGAAGCGAAGTCCAGATTGTCATACCCCAACAGGCGAAAACGGTGGTTGCGGATCTCGTCTGCCTCGCGCAGAATCTGCGCAGCTTCTTCCGGCAAATGTTTGCGCAACAAATCGCCGGTCTCCGGGCCCTTACTTTCGGAAAAAAAGAACTCGCCGGAACGGACCGTCCAATTCGCATCGAGCCGCGCTGACCGATAGCCGAAGCCCATCCGGTACAGAAGCAGGTCGTTCCGCTTGCGAAATTCCTGTAACGCGCGCACCCGCAACTCTTCCCAGTCCATGCGGGATACTCGCGTCATGCTTTGCCATCCGGAAGCCACAGATGCCTTATCTTACATGCTGAAAAGGCCGGTGTTGACCCGCCCGTTACCCATGTAACCTGGCCAATCCCCTGATTCCGCCGCGCGGCCGCGCGGTCGAAGTACGATAAAAGTGGCGACGAGCGAATGCCTTCGAATGCCCGTTCGGTCAAAAAGTCGGTCTCTTCTTCCCCACGCCGAAGCGGACCTCGGTTAGCATTTGGGAATTGGTATAGTTCACATTGCGATGCAGCGACTCTCGTAAGTCGATAGTCGATGATTGATATTACGGAGAATCCGCTTGGCCATATCG
>Ga0181522_10002585_pt1 | contig 10289 bp, 9 predicted proteins | sample PEATcosm2014_Bin_27_FD_121103 | JGI IMG/M metagenome (GOLD analysis project Ga0181522, IMG submission 121103) | Peatland microbial communities from MTU Mesocosm Facility, Houghton, MI, USA - PEATcosm2014_Bin05_10_metaG | ecosystem: Environmental > Terrestrial > Soil > Wetlands > Peat | place...
GCTGGTGCGGAGCGCTGCAATGGCGAAAGATGTGTTGGTGTTCTGTTCGCTAGCACAAAACTGTTCGTCGGCACAGAGTGAAAAGAAAAGCCAACTTGAGAAGCTGGGAGTTCATGTCGAGAAAATTCCCGCGATGACAAACGGGCGGCTAGATATCCAGGAAGCCCTCAGCCGCTCGGGAGAGCGTGAGATAACCAGTCTCCTGATCGAAGGCGGTTCGACGGTAAATCAAGCTGCGCTCGCGGCGGGCGTTGTGGACAAGGTATTTTTCTACTACGCGCCGATCATGCTAGGCGAGGGCGCCGTTCCATTCGCGCCGAGCGCACCGGGCAATGAACGATTACGCATCAGCAATGTTCGGGCGCATCGCTTTGGAGACGACATCGCAATCGAAGGATACTTGCGCGATCCATATGCGGATTAGAAGATCCTCACACTCGCAAGCAGCGCATTGTCATGCTGAGCGAAGCGGGATGGTCCGAAGGACAATCCCGCGCAGTCGAAGCATCCCTATCTCCGGTCGTGCCTCAGCTTCCGAATGTCTACGCTTTTCCGTGCGTGAGTGAGTTATGATTTCATGTTTCTCCTGCGAGGCCCTCATGTTTACCGGCATCATCGAAGAAGTCGGACGTGTCACTCGCATCGAACAGCGCGGCGAAAATCGCCGCATCACCATTGCCGCGAAAGATGTTCCCAAAGAACTCGCAACCGGCCAAAGCGTCGCCGTCAGTGGCGTTTGCCTGACCGCTCTCGATATCAAACCCGACTCGTTTTGTGCGGACCTGGCTCCTGAAACCTGGGCGCGCACTTCGTTTTCGCGCATGCACGCAGGTGCGCTGGTGAATCTCGAGCTCTCCATGAAAGCCGATGGGCGCTTCGGCGGACACATTGTGCAGGGGCATGTCGACGGGGTTGGCAGGTTTCTGGGGCTCGATCGCATTGCCGATTCCGAAAATTACTGGCTGCGCATCGAAATGCCGAGTGAAATCGAAAAGTACACCGTGTTCAAAGGCTCCATCTGCATTGAGGGGATCAGCCTGACGGTCGCAAAACTCGAAGGCACGACCTGCACGGTTGCGATTATTCCGCATACGGTGGAGATGACGAACCTTAATTCGCTGCAGCCCGGCGATCCGGTAAATCTTGAGGCGGATCTGATTGCCAAGTATGTCGAAAAAATGATGGCGAATGAATCGGCCGAACGTGCACTGACGGTGGAAGAACTGGTGCGCCAGGGATTTTGAATGGCAGATTTGAAAACTACAGATTCACAACCACCCGGCAATCGCGGCTTGTGCGGGGACTGCGTCCATTCGCAAGTCATCCGCTCGCCACGCGGCTCGGTGTTCTACCAATGCAGATTGTCGTTTGCAGATTCGCGATTTGTGAAATATCCACGTTTGCCCGTGCTGCGCTGCGATGGGTATAAGAAACAGGAAAGAGTCTAGACCCGCGTGCGTTCCAGATTTGGATCTTCGGCTACGGATATGGCCGGGGCCGACGGCGCAGGCATAGCGGCGGCCGGCGCTGCATCGGGCGCTGCGGGACGTCTGATCGCAAATCGCTGGATACGAATTTCGCCTCGCCCATAAACCGCGAGTAAAGCCGCAACCGCCTCGGGATCAAGCCGTTTGCCCGCAAGGTTCTGGATAATCTGCAATGCCTGTTCGGGAGTATGCGCCGTCTGGTAGGGGCGATTGGTGGTGAGCGCGTCAAATGTGTCGGCGACGGCAATCACCCTCGCCAGCAGTGGTATCTGATCTCCTTCAAGCCCATAAGGGTAGCCGCGTCCATCGAGCGCCTCGTGGTGGAGTTCGATGCCGGGGAGCATTTCGGCGAGCTGCGTGACCGGGCGCAAAATGTTCGCGCCCTTTGTGGTATGCGTCTTCATCACTTCAAATTCTTCCGCGGTCAATGCACCCGGCTTCCTCAGGATTTGGTCTTCGATGCCAATCTTTCCCACATCATGAAGTTGCGCAGAAATCTGCAAAGTTTCCATGAAGGGCGCGGGCAGTTTCATTTCCTTGGCGATCATCAGCGAATAACGGGTTACCCGGTCGGAGTGGCCGCGGGTATACGGATCTTTTTCGTCGACCGCTCCGGCAAGCATTTGGATCGAGCCGAGAAACAGCGCGCGGTTTTCTTCGGCGGCGCGCTTCAAGTCTTCGACGAAGTGTTCCAGCTCACTCGACATAGTGTTAAACGTTTCCGCCAACTCGCCGATTTCGGTGCGGCTGCGGACGTGAACGCGCTGGGAAAAATCACCACGAGCCAGAGCCCGGCCGGATTCCGCCAGAATCTGCAGGGGGTTCGTAATTCTGCGCGCCGCGAATATGCTGACGCCGATGCTCAAAAATACCGCCAGCATCGCCAGCAGGCGGGCTGTGTGCTGCATTTCCAGCACTTCGCGGTAAGCTTCGCTCTGCGGCTTTTGCACTACGACTGCCCAGTCGAGCGGAGTTACCGGGCTGTAGGTCCCCAACATCTCGACATGCTTTTTGCCTTCTTGCACTTCAAATTCTTTGGTCGCCGCCAACTGCGCCTTGCTGCCTTCGTCCACGAAATTGCGCACGATTTCAAGGTTCTTCATGTCCTGGCCGGTAACGTATTGCGTCGTGCCCGCAGCAACCAACCGGCCCTGAGAGTCGACGACATAGGGAATCAGCCCGCCGCTGCTAGTCTCCTGCAATCGGCGTATCAGGAATTGCAAATCGACCACGGCGCCCACCATGCCAAGAAACCGGCCCCCGTAGCTTACGGGGCTGCTCACTAAAACTACAGTTCGGAAAGACTTGCCGCCGTCCACCTGAAGGGCCTGACCGTTGTAGGCACGGCCATCGCGTGCTGCGTCATAAGCATGCTGCAGCTCCCGCTGCAGGAAGGCATCCGGCGCGATGCGTCCCGCCCTGATTCCTTTGCCCTCGGTGTTCAGTAGTGTCGCGTACGCGATTTCATCGGACGAAGACACGAAATTTTCCAGTAGCGCGCGCAATTCCGGGGCTTCGATATTTTTATCGCCAATGTCCCCGCCACTGGCCACTTGAATTGCCGACGAAAGATTGGCCAGCATCATGCGCAACGAGCGCTCGTGCTGGGAAAGGTCGTCGGCCAGCGAGCGCGTCACGGTGTTCTGCAACAACTTCTCGTTGGTCTTCAGGCGTTCGCGGTTACTGGCCTCCACCCACTCGGAGTAAAAATACATGGGAACAATGCTGATGGCCAGCAGCACACCCAAAATTACGTACAAGATGGGTATGCGCGCCGGATTGAGCGCGGGCAGGGCAGAAGCGCCTTCTGCGGGCGACGCAGAAGCGCCGTGAATAGAAGTGGGGGCAGTGTTCACTGTATCTATGAAGTCTAATTTGATGGCGACTGTGGGAACCGGAAAAACCCCGGAGTCGCCATTACGAAAGTGCAGGAAGATGTGCCTTTCGCGTCCAGAATGGCAGCGAGCAGCGCTTACGAGGGTCACAAGCACTCAGTTACGCGCGGAGCGATTCGCTTTTCCCGCTGCGGCTCATCAACTCAGAGATGGCGTCGCGCGGAGCTTTCCCTTCATGGAGAATAGCGTGGATTTGCTCGATGATCGGCAGTTCGACCTGGTGCCGTCGCGCCAACCCGATGGCCGCGCTGGTGGTGAAAATTCCTTCCGCAACCGTGCCGTGCATGCCGGCGAGAATTTCCGGCAACTTGCGGCCACGGCCAAGCTCGACTCCAACGCTGCGATTGCGTGAAAGGCCGCCAGTGCAGGTAAGCACCAGGTCGCCCATGCCGGCAAGGCCCGACATGGTTTCGGCCTTGCCTCCGCAGGCCATAACCAGGCGCGTCATCTCAGCGAGGCCCCGCGTAATGAGCGCTGCAATCGAGTTGTGGCCAAGACCCAGACCGGCGCAGATGCCGGCCGCCAGGGCGACGCTGTTTTTCAGCGCGCCGCCAAGTTCGACGCCAATCACGTCATCGTTGGTATAAACCCGAAAGCTCGAATCGCTGAACTCTTTTTGCACGATCAGCCCGAGTCCCAGATCATGCGAGGCCACGGTGACTGCCGTAGGGTCGCCCCGCGCAACTTCGAGGGCGAAAGATGGTCCGCTGAGCGCCGCGATTCGCAACTTGCCTCGATCGCCTTCAGCGACTTCTGCGATCACTTCCGTCATTCGTAGCAGCGAATTTTCTTCCAGTCCCTTGGTTGCACTGACGATCGGCGTGTCCGGGTCAAGGCGTGGGCGCATTTGCTCGAAAAGGCGGCGGCAATGTTGCGAGGGCATTACGCTAACTACAATCTCGGCGCCGGCGATCGCTTCCGCCACGTTGTTGTGCGCGGTGACGCAATCCGGAATTTTCTGGCCGGACAGAAAGAGTTGGTTCTCGCGCTGATTCAAAATCGATTCGCAGACTTGTTTTTCGTGGGCCCACAACCGCACTTCGTGCGTGCCTTTGCGCCCCAGCGTAATCGACAGTGCCGTGCCCCATGCGCCCGCACCAATCACCGCGATCCGGCTCATACGCGCTTGGCTCCCAATCGATTTTCCGTTCCAGCAAGCAGCCGCCGGATGTTTTCATGGTGACGGGCAATGATGAGCAGGGAAGTGGCCGAGATGAATATCAGTGCGAGGGAAGACCGTCCGCACTCGTGCACCGCATACGCGACGACTGGAAAGCACGCGACGGCGATGATCGAGGCCAGAGAAACATAGCGGAACAGCAAGAGCACTGCGATGAAAATGGCGAGGCTGATGAGCATTGCTTTAGGAGCGATTACCAGAAACGATCCCAGGCCGGTGGCTACTCCCTTGCCCCCGCGAAATTTCAACCACACCGGAAAAACATGGCCGAGGACAGCAAAAAAGGCCGCCATAGACAGGGCAGCGTATGGAACGCCGCCGCCACGCGTGGGATTCGACAAAACAAGTGTCAGCTTGACCGAAGCAGTTCCCTTTAACGCGTCGAGCAACAGTGTTGCGCCGCCAAGAGCCGGCGACTGGCGTGAAACATTGGTCGCTCCGATGTTGCCGCTGCCGCTTAGCCGCACGTCTTCGCCGCGAAAGATACGCACCAGCAGGTAGCCGAAGGGGATCGACCCCAACAAGTAACAGAGCGCCGCGACGAAGAGTATTCCAGCCATGATGTCTCTTAACGCAGTGTGAAAGCCGCGAGCTTTGTGTATTTCGAACCGCCGGGCCCCAGCTTGCTTTCGTATAAAAAAAACTCGCGGGCCGTCATCGTACCAAACTCGGGCGCAGGCAGCGCCGACAGTTTCTCCTGTAAGCGTTCGAAGGTACGGTTCGGACGGTCGCCTTTGCTCCGGTGCGGCGAACCCGATCCTCCTCCGCCGCGCGCCAGAGTCAGATGCGCATTGTAGGCGTGTTCTTCTTTCGGGATGCCCAGCAGGCTGAGCTTCTCATCGACGGAAGTCGCCAGCGCGGCAAGAGTCGTGGCTCCATCGACACCGATCCAGAACACCCGCGGCGAGCGCGGCGTGGGAAAGAACCCATAGCCGCGAAAATTAACTTCGATCACACCAATTTCGATCGTCTGCAATGCAGCCCTGACCTCCGCAACCGCCTCCTCGGGTTTTTCGCCGATGAATTTCAGAGTGACGTGCAACGACTCAGGCCGTACCCAGCGCGCCTCAGGAGCGAACTCGCGCACACCATCGAGAAACCGCGCAATCCGAGCGCGAACATTTTCGTCAATGTCGAGTGCGACGAAGAGGCGCATAGGGAAGCTGCCAGCTACTAGCTCCTAGCTGAGTCAAGAACTCCCGGTGGACAATTTCGTACCAAGCCCAGCCCGAATAAATAGTCTTGGTGGACTGTCTTCAAGGTGAAGCTCGTAGCTGAAGCTCGAAGCTCGCGGCTCGGAGCTTTCTACATCAGCTTCTTCCTCACCATATCCAATGCCAGCGTCGTCGCAAAACGCCGGATGCGTTTCCGGTCGCCGGGAAAATTTCGCTCGATCACTTCCGTCCCGCTGTCGCTGGCGAGCGCATGATAAACAAGGCCGACAGGTTTCTCAGCGGTTCCTCCACCCGGGCCGGCTACTCCGGTAATGCCCAATCCAAGCGTGGACTCGCAGCGGTAACGAATACCTTCCGCCAGCGCAGCTGCCACCTCGCGGCTGACCGCGCCGTGGCGTTCGATCATATCGGCGGGCACGCCGGCCAGTTCTGTCTTGACCGCATTCGCATACACAATCGCGCCGCCGGCGAAATAACGCGAGCTGCCGGGTACAGTCGTGATGCGCTCACCCAGCAAACCTCCGGTGCATGACTCGGCAACCGCCAGGGTGGCATTGCGCATCTGCAGCCAGTAGCCGACGATCTGTTCGAGCGACTGGCCATCGCGCGAATAGACGGCGTCGTCGAGTTCCTCCTCCACGGCGTCGGCGACTTCATCCACGGCGGCTTGCGCCTGCTCCATGTTTTCGCTGCGCGATTTAAACTGCAGCTCGATTTCTCCAGCACCCGCCAGAATAGTGGTTTGCACATTCGCATACCGCTTATAAATGGGCGAGACTCGCGCATCGACCAGCGATTCGCCCAGCATCGCGACTTTGAGAACGCGTGTCGCCAGAAACGCGGGCGGCAGCTTGGCGCGAAGGCGTTCGCGGCACTGCTCTTCAAAAAGGGCTTTGAGTTCGAACGGAGGCCCAGGCAGCAAAATGATAATGCGTTCGCGGCTTTCGAATTTTCCGCTCGCCCACTGGCCCGGCGCGGTGCCGTTCACATTGGGAAGAACGACAGCGCCTTCGAGAACGTCAGCCTGCTTGGCGTTGTTGGGGGACATCTTCCAGCCGCGTGAGGCGAAACGGCGTTCGATAGCCGACAAAACTTCATCGTTGCGTTTCAGAGGCAGGCCCAGCGCTTCGGCGACTGCTTCACGCGTAAGGTCATCTTCGGTAGGACCGAGGCCTCCCGAAAAGATCACGATATCCGAACGAAAAAGCGCGTGCTGCGCCGCAGCGACGAGGCGCTTGAGGTCGTCTCCGACCACGCTCTTGAAAATGACTTCAACGCCCAGTTGATTGAGCTGATCGGTGAGATAAAGAGAATTCGTGTCAGTGCGGAACGGCGTTAGCAGTTCGGAGCCAACTGCGATGATCTCAGCGTTCACGGGTAGAAGTGTAAATGAAAACGGGGCAGGGACAGCGCTGAGCCGTCAGCATTCAGCACTCAGCATTCAGCCAAGATAGCCCCGGAATGGCTGAATGCTGAGTGCTGAGTGCTGAATGCTGGCCGCAGCAGCTCAGAAGCATGCGGCTACTCTGGCAACAGCGGCAGGCCTTGAATATTCCACGAAAGATGATGCACCGCGCCAGTTCCGCCGGCTTCGTTGGTAGCGAGAATCACGCTGTGGCCGGGGGCGAAGGCGAGTCCGACAATGCCGTGGCCAGCGACTTCCAGGTTTACTTTACCGGCGGGGGCGATTTTCACGATGCCGCGACGCCCGGAAAGGGAGGCAGCTACATAGAGGTTGCCTTCGATATCGAATGCCAGGCCTTGCGGGCGACCCAGCCCGCGATAGAAGGTAGTGACCGTCCCATGCGGATCTATCCTGTGAACGGAGTCGAAGCTCGAGGTCGTCGGCCCGGTTACGAACAAATCGCCCTGCGGACCGAACGCAAGATGATACGCAGATACGCTGGGCTCGAGAGTGGCAAAAACAAAAACCTGCTGATCGCGGCCGATTTTGAAAATGGTGCCGCTGCGGTCGCCGACATATAAATTCTGATTGCGGTCGAAGGCGATTCCCGTGGCGATGCCCATGCCTTCGGCATAAGTCGTCATCGTACCGTTCGATGCCACCCGATAAACTGCGCCGTCGTGGCGCGAAGAAACGTACATCTGCCCGAGGCGATCGAACGCGATCGAGGTCGCGTTCATCATGTCGGCGACGAACGGCTTCATCGCATAGTTCGTGTCAATCTTGAAAACTGCGACTGGAACCTTTTGCCCGCGCGATCCCGAAAAAGTGGCGTAGATATTACCCTGAGCATCCAGCGCAGGATTGGTCACGGGATGCAAATTCTCCGCAATGGGGACGGCGACGCGAATCGTCTGCGGATTGCTGACATGGCCATCGGCGGCGACAACGACCGGTCCCGAGCTGGCTCCTTCAGGAACTTTAGCAACCAGAAACGAATCGGAGCTGACGACCACGCCGCCCTCCACGTCGCCGAAGCGAACACGCGGGCGATGCCACTGTTGCGGCCGCAGGCCGGAGCCTGCAATGCGAATCTCGCCTCCCGCCAGCGCGAGCACCGGCGACACCGACTCGATGTGCGGCCCGCCATTCACGTTTTTCTTGCCCAGAATGCGATCGGACAGAGTCATGAGGAAAATACGCCTGCGACTGACATCATTGTAGAAGAACTTAAGTTAGACGGCCAAAGTGCAGCAATAGATGCATAGTACCGAGAGCGTACAAACCTGCGGCTACGTCGTCGAGAACGATGCCCACGCCTTCAGGAAGAACTTCCAGTTGCCGCACCGGCGGCGGTTTCAAGATATCGAACGCACGAAAAATTATAAAGGCCGCCAAAAAAGTTTTCCACGTGAAGGGAACTGCGATCAGCGCGATGAGTTGACCGGCGACTTCATCAATGACAACGATTTGTGGATCTTTCTTGCCGGCCGCGCGCGCTACCTGCGTCGCGGCAGGGATTCCGATCAGCACGACGAGCACCGCCAATGTAATCGCGGCAGGAGTGCGCAAGGATGGCGCAAGCGAATACGCGAGCATGGCCCACAAAAACGCGGTTGCAGCCGAAGCCCAGGTGCCGGGGCCGGGGCGCAGGCGTCCAATGCCGAAAAATGTGGCGATGATCGAAGCCCACTGCGGCGCGGCGCGAGATGCCGACGGTTGCTCTGCAGCCGGCGGCGACTTCACGATTCGTCCTCCGAATCCGGAGTCTTGTCCTGAATTCCTTCCTCCGAATCTGAAACCGGCGACTTAATGACATAACCACCGCTGGCCCATTTGCCGAGGTCGATGATGCGGCAGCGCGAGCTGCAGAAGGGAAAATCGGCCTCGCCGGATTTTACTTCCGTTTTGCAGATTGGGCAGCGGAGTTTGACAACGCGCTTGCGTGGCATGGCTGGAAGTCTACAATTGTGCTGAGAGCTAGACTATTCTCGCCACCAGATCGTAATCGTGTGCCTCGGTGATTTGGCAACGGTAAAATTCGCCAGGTTCCGGCCTCAGATCGTCGGGAAAGTCATTGATAAAAACTTTGCCATCGATTTCCGGCGCGTGCATCACGGTCCGGCCTTCCAGAAGCAGGTCGGTTTCATCCGAGCTTCCTTCCAGAAGAAGATCGAATTCCCGTCCGACGAGCGCCCGCTTTTTCTTCTTGCTGATGCGGCGCTGAATGCCCATCAGATGCTTGCGCCGGCGCTCAATTTCGCGCGACGGGATTTTATTCTCCAGCGCATACGCGCCTGCGCCATCCTGATCGGAATAAGAAAATGTTCCCATCCAGTCGAACTGCGCTTCACGCACAAAATCGCACAGTTGCTCGAATTCGTGTTCAGTCTCGCCAGGAAAACCGGCGATAAAAGACGTGCGCAGCGTAACTTCAGGAACCGCACGGCGCATCTTTTCGATCGAGCGCAGAAAAACATCCGCACCACCTCCGCGCTTCATGCGTTTCAGCAAGCTCGGCGAAGCGTGCTGCAGCGGCACATCGATGTACGAACAAACTTTGTCGGAGGACGCAATCGCCTCGAGCAGTCGGCCCGTGATTTTATTGGGGTACGCGTAAAGAAAACGTATCCAGCGCAGACCCTCAATCTTCGCCAGCTTTTCCAATAGCAGAGCCAGGCCGTCTTTCAGGCCAAAATCTTCTCCGTAACAGGTGGTGTCCTGCCCGATCAGAGTTATCTCGCGGACGCCCGACTGCGCCAGTCGCTCCGCTTCAGCGATGACCGACTCGAACCGCCGCGACCGAAACTGGCCGCGCAACTGCGGGATAATGCAAAACGTGCAGGGATGATCGCAACCTTCCGCAATTTTGACGTACGCCGTCGACTTGGGCGTCGCCAGAATGCGCGGAGTTTCGTCATCGTAAAGATAGTTGGGCAGGTCGGCGATGGCGCCGTCCCACTCGTTTCGCGAGAAGCGGCCCTGTGACGCTCTTGCCGCTCCTTCCGGCCGAGCCTGCAAAACCACAAGCGGAGAACTCTTCGCCGCAGCCGGCGTCATCCCAGTCGCGCTCAGAATATTTGCCAGCTCTCCCGTGCCCACCACAGCGTCGACCTCCGGAATGCGCTTGCGAATCTCATCGCGAAA
>Ga0181522_10002587_pt1 | contig 10287 bp, 8 predicted proteins | sample PEATcosm2014_Bin_27_FD_121103 | JGI IMG/M metagenome (GOLD analysis project Ga0181522, IMG submission 121103) | Peatland microbial communities from MTU Mesocosm Facility, Houghton, MI, USA - PEATcosm2014_Bin05_10_metaG | ecosystem: Environmental > Terrestrial > Soil > Wetlands > Peat | place...
CCGCCACCGGTCACCCGATAATTCAGAGCTTCGAGCCGGGCGAGCATTGGTTTTACGACTATCGCACTGACGAATCCTTCGCCGGCCCGAAGCTTCCCGCTCCTCACACGCATCCGTTGGATCAGCCGGTGCCTGGACCGGCCGGAGCAGTACCTTCAAACTGGCAAACGCTGCTTCACGAATAGGAGCGGCTCTTTGGTTCCGATCTCGGCGTCACCAGCGGACCTTCGACCGCAAAGCTTACCAGCGGCGGCCATAATATCCGTAGGGACGACCATAATATCCCCCGCCGTAGTAGGGGTGATATGTCCGTACGCAACCGTTGTAGCCACAGAGGACGGCAGCTTTCTGAACGAGACCCGTATCCGCGACGCCGAGCGCCGACGGCGCAGCAAGTGTCATGGCGTTGGCTTGGTTGCCAAGCATTCCGCCCGATAGCAGAGCCGCCGCGGCGAGAGTCGTGAGAAGTGTCTTACGCATCGATAACCTCCCGGAGGTTCGAGACAGTGGAAACAGATTGATTTACGAAACGCAGACTAACGACGCGGACTGAACCGGGTCTGAGCAAAATTGCTCAGTCTGCAATTGGCCCTTAGCGACACGCCTGTTTGCGAGCGCCGCAGGAGCTTCTAGAGATAAAGGCCGGTTTCGGCATTAAATCACGGGCGACACGTCCGACAAATGAATGGATTTTATGATCGTTGTGCGGAGTTCAGTCATGCTTCCTCAAGTCCGCCTGCACTTTCTCCCAAGCCGCGTCGGCTTCTGCTGCTAAGCGGTCGCGCTTGTCCTGCCACTCCCGCCACAGCGAATAGAGGCGAACCGCCGTGTTGTCGGCGACACGCTGCGCCTTGACTGCGCTGTCGTACTCGTCGAGGGATGAAAGGCGCGCCATTGATCGGTTCCCTTCAATGTTTGACGTTGGGCAACATGATTAACGGCGTGGCCGGGATGGCGTTCCATCCAAATTCTCATTTTTAGCCCTGCGCGTCGTCCGGCGGCCTGCGCTTTGCGGCACTGTGACCTAGGTCACCGCTAACGCCGCTCCCTTCATGCAAAAGTAATTTGCCTCCAGGTCCCCTGGGGCTGTTTCCTCTCGACTGGCCCGGCCGGCAAAACGCTCGCCGGGCCTTTTTCCGCAGGCCGCCGCGTTGGCGTTCCTGGACCAGCTCGCGCCGGCGCAGCGCACGCCGGTGCGCATGGAGGGCTTGCACAAAATGCGCGTCGCCAACGCCGGAACGCTGCTCAGCTACTTGGGCTGTATTGTCCCGGGCATGAAGCCCGCCAACGCCGGCCTGGTCAGCGTCGCCATCCGCGACACCGCCGCGGTCTGGGCGACCGCCATTTTGCCGGCGGACCGTGCGACCATTCTTGCCGCGCTCGCCAAGGCCGACGCGGCGGTCAAGGACGACGAGACTCGCAATAATCTTTCCTCCATCGAAACGCTGCTGACGGCAGCGAAGTAGGACATTTATCCCCGCGGCGGAGATACCAGGCCGTGCTAAGTTTGGTGGGGAGCGGACCGTTGAGCAGGAGAGAACGCAATGACGTACACAGTCGGCAGCTATCTCGCCAGGCGCCTCCAGCAAATCGGACTGAAGCACCATTTTGCCGTCGCCGGCGACTTCAATCTTGTGTTGCTCGACCAGTTGCTGACCGTCAAGGAACTGGCGCAAGTCTATTGCTGCAATGAGCTGAACTGCGGCTACAGCGCCGAGGGCTACGCGCGTGCGTGTGGGGCGGCAGCTGCCGTAGTCACTTTCAGCGTGGGCGGGCTTTCCGCCATTAATGCGATCGGAGGCGCCTACGCTGAGAATCTACCCGTTATCCTGGTATCCGGCGCACCCAATAGCAACGACCGCGCGACGGAGCATCTGGTTCACCACACGCTCGCGACGCACGATTGGTCTTACCAGTTTGAAATCGCCAAGAAGCTCACTTGCGCGGCAGTCTCTATCAATTTCGCGGCCGACGCGCCCCATCAGATCGACCACGCAATCCGCAGCGCGCTGCGCGAGAAGAAACCGGCGTATATAGAGATCGCATGCAACGTTGCGTCGGCTCCTTGTGCGGCGCCCGGCCCTGTCAGTGCGATCCTTGGCGAAGAGCCAAGCGACCCCGAGACCTTGCGTGCCGCCATTGCGGCAGCTGCGGAATTTCTGCAGGGCAAGCAGAAACCAGTCCTGCTCGTCGGCAGCAAGCTGCGCGCAGCGCGCGCCGAAAAGCAGGTGATCGAGCTCGCCGAAGCGCTCGGCTGTGCCGTCGTCGTCATGGCCGCAGCGAAGAGCTTCTTTCCGGAGGATCATCCCCAGTTCGCCGGTATTTACTGGGGCGAGGTTAGCGCCCCCGGCGCACGAGAGATTTTCGACTGGGCAGACAGCGTGGTCTGCATCGGCACAATCTTTAACGACTATTCGACCGTTGGCTGGACCGCAATGCCGAGCGGTGCGGGCGTGCTGACGGCTGATCAGCACCGGGTCTTTCTGGAAGGGTACGATTTCGGCCGCGTCCATTTGCGTGACTTCCTTTCCGGCCTGGCCGGCAAAGTGCAGAAACGCCCGGCGACAATGGTCGAGTATCAGCGCATCCGCCCCCGACCGCAGCCCGAGCAACCCGCCAAGCCTGACGCGAAGCTGAAGCGCACCGAAATTTTTCGCCAGGTTCAGAGCCTCATTACTACCGATACGGCAGTGATCGCCGAGACGGGCGATTCCTGGTTCAATGGCATGGCAATGAAACTACCGGGTGGAGCGCGCTTCGAGATCGAGATGCAGTGGGGCTCCATCGGGTGGGCCGTGCCAGCCACATTCGGCTACGCGGTTGGCGCGTCGAGCCGGCGCATTATCGCCCTGATCGGTGACGGGTCATTTCAGCTGACCGCGCAAGAGGTGGCACAGATGATCCGGCGGAGGCTGCCTGTGATCATCTTCCTCATCAACAATCACGGATACACGATCGAGGTCGAGATCCACGACGGCCCTTACAACAACATTAAGAACTGGGACTATGCCGGGCTGATCCATGCATTCAACGCCGAGGACGGTCGCGGCCGCGGCTTGCGCGCGACCAATGGTGGAGAACTGCAGGAAGCCATCAAAGTGGCGCTCGCAAACCGTGACGGGCCGACGCTGATCGAATGCATCATCGATCGCGATGATTGCTCACCCGACCTCATTTCTTGGGGTCGCCAAGTAGCGAAAGCTAACGCCCGGCCGCCTCGACCGCAATAAGACCGGCGCGCGAGTGGCTGCGCGAGCGCCGCGCGTGCGATCGACGTGTGAGCCCCGGCAACGGTCAATTTTGTTCGCCGTATCGCTCGTGCACGGCAGCAGCGATGAATATTTTCCGTCCCTCGCTACTCGATTGTGCGCCTTGGCTGGCGCACCAATCCGGGAATGTTTCGGGATCGATGCGGACGCGCAGCACGACGTGTCCGTAGGAAGTCAGACCCCGTTCCATTTCCTCGGCCATCTTGCGCCACTCTCTCCAGGTACCCGGCAGCTTATTGCCGTCATCAAAAATTCGCGGCAGCGCGGGGTAGTCTTCTTCGTCGATCCAATAAACGCCGACCGCTGGAGGTCGCGTGTCCGGTTCCGTGGTCATACCGATCTTTCTGGCGCGGGCGGCCGGTGTGGACAGACCACGGCGGCGGGAAACGGCGAGGCGCAGCCATGATCTCCTTTAAGGTGCGGTCCGCTCCCTTTTGGCCTTCAATTCACTCCGTAAATCATTGATCTATTTGGTGAGCCCGGACGGGCTCGAACCGTCGACCCCGTGATTAAAAGTCACGTGCTCTACCGACTGAGCTACGGGCTCACCTAACGCGCTCAGATACTGAAATTAGCCGGGCTTTACCAGTGTTACCGGCACTGGAACGCCTTGGGGCGCTTTTTCCCTTGGGTTTTGCTAGGTTTGCGCCTTGCGCCGGGGTGAGGGGCAACACGAGGATCAGTCCGATGCCGATCGTCAATCGCATCGCCGACCTGCACAACGAGATCAAGGCTTGGCGGCATGATTTCCATGCCCATCCGGAGCTGCGCTACGACGTGCACCGCACGGCGGCCTCGGTCGCCGACAAGCTCAAAAATTTCGGCTGCGACGAGGTGGTGCCCGGCATCGGCCGCACCGGCGTGGTCGGCGTCATCCGCGGGCGGAAGCCCGGCAACAAGGTTTTGGGCCTGCGCGCCGACATGGACGCGCTGCCGCTCGAGGAAGAGACCGGCCTGCCGTACCAGTCGACGGTTCCCGGCAAGATGCACGCCTGCGGCCATGACGGGCATACCGCGATGCTGCTCGGCGCCGCCAAATATCTCGCCGAGACGCGCAACTTCGCCGGCACCGCGGTGGTGATTTTCCAGCCGGCGGAGGAGGGCGGCGCCGGCGCCGCGGCGATGATCAAGGACGGGCTGATCAGCCGGTTCAAGATCGACGAAGTCTACGGCATGCACAATTATCCCGGCATTCCGCTCGGCCAGTTCGCCATCCGTCACGGCGCGATCATGGCGGCCGCCGACCATATCGAGATCGACATCGAAGGCCGTGGCGGCCATGCGGCGCGCCCGCACTTTGCCATCGACACAATTTTGGTCGGCTGCCAGATCATCAATGCGCTGCAATCGATCGTGTCGCGCAATGTCGACCCGCTGGAATCGGCGGTGGTGTCGGTCTGCATGTTCCAGGCCGGCCACACCGACAACGTCATTCCGCAGCATGCCAAGCTCAAAGGCACGGCGCGCAGCCTCAAACCGCGGGTGCGCGAGCTTCTGCACAAGCGCATCGTCGAGGTGGTCGAAGGCACCGCGCAGCTTCATGGCGCGACGGCGAAGATCACCTACCACAACGGCTATCCGGTGCTGGTCAACCACGACCGGCAGGCCGATTTTGCCGCCACGATCGCGCAGGAGATCTCCGGCAAGGACAAGGTCGATACCGACGTGGCGCCGCTGATGGGGGCGGAGGATTTCGCCTTCATGCTGCAGGAGCGGCCGGGCGCCTTCATCTTTGTCGGCAATGGCGACAGCGCGGGGCTGCATCACCCGGCTTACGACTTCAACGACGAGACCATTCCGGTCGGCACCTCGTATTGGGTGCGGCTTGCGGAAACGGCGCTGAAGGGGTGAGTTCCGTCATTGCGAGGAGCAAAGCGACGAAACAGTCCAGTCCGATCGCTGGCTGGATTGCTTCGCTTCGCTCGCAATGACGAGGCGTAGTCTTACTGCGGCGCGGGTTCGGCGGTATCCGCCTTCGCCGGCTCGGCGATCACCGTGGTGATGACCTCCTGCGACTGCGGCAACAGGACTGCGGCCTTGCGCCCGATCGCGGCTTCGATGCGGCCCTCGACGCCCTGCCAGTAAGCGAACTCGTTGAACCGGGTGTCTTCGATGGTGGCGAGCGCGACGGCGGCGAGGAACGGCAGGCTCTGCACCACCAGCACGACAGCAAAGATGTTGATCTCGTGCACCTGTTTGTAATTGGTGACGACGAGCGTCGCCGCGCCGATCAGGAGCAGCGCACCGATCACCGCTTCCCAGAACGCCGGGAAATCCGGACCCTTGCGAGCGCTGCCGCCTTTGGCGGTGCGCAGGAACGGCATGCGGTCCTGGAACACGCCAATGCCAACCGCGCGCGCCACCGTCCATTGCACCGCCATGGCGGCACAGACCGCGCCCATCATGTCGCCCGGTGAGGCGCGCACGCGCAGTCGGTAGAGCGAGATGAAATGCGCCACCGAGATGGCGAAGGCGGCGAGGATCGGGATAGTGAGGATACGGTCCGGCACCGCGATATTGGCGAACGCGACCACCGGCACCCAGAGGATGTTAAGCAGCGCGACGACGACGCCGATGGCGTCGGAGCCCATCCAGTTGAGCCAGCCCAGCGAGTATTCGCGCTTCTGGTCGCGCGTCAGTCCGTCCACCCAGGGCAGCATGTGCCGCCAATGCTTGCGCACCAGCTGGAAGCCGCCGAAGGCCCAGCGGTGGCGCTGGCGCTTATAGGATTCGAAGGTGTCGGGCAGTAGGCCGTGGCCGTAGCGGCGATTGGTGTAATGCGCGGCCCAGCCGCGTTCGAGGATCGCCAGCCCGAGATCGGTATCCTCGACGATGGTGTCGCTCGACCAGCCGCCGACGCTCTCGATCGCGGCGCGGCGGATCAGGCACATGGTGCCGTGCATGACGATGGCGTTGATCTCGTTCCGCTGCACCATGCCGATGTCGAAGAAACCGGCATATTCGGCGTTCATCGCCGCGTGCATCAGCGTACGGCCGCCGTCGCGATGGTCCTGCGGCGACTGCGCGAAGCCGACATGCGGATCGGCGAACAGCGGCACCAAATCCTTGAGCCAGTCGCGGGCGACGACATAGTCGGCGTCGATGCTACCGATGATTTCCGCGTCCGGCGCGGTGTGCGACAGCGCGAGCCGCAGCGCGCCGGCTTTGTAGCCGGCGAGGTTCTCGACACGGACGAATTTGAAGCGCTCGCCGAGCTCGCGGCAATGATCCTCGAGCGGCCGCCACAGCGCCGGATCGGGCGTGTTGTTGATGACCAGAATGCACTCGAAGTTGCAATAATCGAGCCGCGCCAGCGCATCGAGCGTCGCCTTGAGCATTTCCGGCGGTTCGCAGCAGGCGGGGACATGGATCGACACTTTCGGCGCGAACGGCTCCGGAACGAGCGGCGGCGAATTGGCCAGTCGCCGCGGCGCACGGCCAAAGGCGATCGCGGCGATCTCGTCGATGCGCGCCAGCGCAATCGCAACGAGCGGCATCAGCAGCAGGATACCGAAGCCGAGCGCGAACGCGGCGCCGGGAACGAAGTAATGGCCCTTCCAGAACGCCACGATGGCGGCGAACCAGGCGCCGACCGCATTGGCCGACACCGCAAGTACGGTCGCTTGGGTGATGCTTACCCCGGCCATGGCGAGGATTGGCAGCGACAGCAACAGGCCGAACAAGACGGCCAGTCCGGCACGCTTTAAGTAATCGGGATCGGTGATCGCTCCGGTCCAGGAGAACTTGGCCTGCCGGGAGGCGTCGAAGATGCCCCAATAGGGACCGACGCCGCCTTCCATCGTCTTCCACGGCTGATCGATGGCTTCGACGATGTTGTAGTCGATGCCGTAGGCCTCGGCGCGGGTGGCGAAATCGCGCAACACCTCGGCCTGCTCGATGCGGCCGGGATAGGCTTTGTGGAAGTTATAGCCCGCGCTCGGCCAGCCGAATTCGGCTATCACGATGCGCTTGCCGGGGTGCATCTGGCGCAGCTTGTCGTAGAACGAAATGGAGAGGTCGACGGCATGGGTGGCGTCGACGCCTTCCCAGTACGGCAGGATATGGGCGGCGATAAAGTCGACGGCTGAGGCGAGCTCCGGATGGTCGATCCAGACTGTCCAGATTTCGCCAGTCGTTACAGGGACCGGGCTCGATCGCTTCACTTTTTGGATGAGCTTGATGAGAGCGTCCACGCCCATCTCGGCGCGCAGCGTCGTCTCGTTGCCAACGATGATGCCGTCGACATTGCTGTAGTGCCGGGCAAGGTTCAGCGCGGACTGGATTTCGCGCTCGTTACGGGCCTGATCCTTGTCGATCCAGGCGCCGACGGTGACTTTCAGACCGAATTCCGCGGCGATGGGCGGCACGAGTTCGGCGCCGCCGGTAGCTGAATAGGTGCGGATCCCGCGGGTGTAAGGGGCAATCGCCTTGAGGTCGGCGCGGATCTGTTCGGGGGTCGGGCGGGGGCCGTAATCGGGGTGCTGGGAGTCGGCAAACGGAGAATAAGAGACGCTCTCAAGCTGACCGGTGAAAGCCGGAGCTGTGCCAACTGGTCTCAGCAGAGCCCACATGCCGGCGTTCACGCACGCTACGAGCGCGAGCACGGCAGCGACGGTGCGCATGGACTTCTAAACCAAGCGGGGCGAACCACACAGGCCCGAACCTGCCCCCAGGTCCGACGATGGTCGTAAGGAGAGGCACCCTTGCGAGCGGCAGTCGCTAAGTTAGCGGCGGGTAATGGCAAATTCAAGACAACAAAACGCGAGCAGCGACGCTTCGGCGCACAAAAAATTGTTTTGCTAAACGCCGGCGCGCTAATGCGTCGCAGTGGCGGCGGGAGCCGCCGCCGAAGCGGCCGGCGGCGGGTCCACAAGGGTCGGATTGATCCAACACGTCTGAACCCGGCCATTCAGGCTGTCGGCCGCCTTCGGATCGATGCTGTTGGAATGCTGCACCAGGCAGCGAAAAGCCGCCTGAATATGACCGCTCGGGCAACCGAAACGGTCGTAGAGGTCGAGGTGCCGGAAGGCGGTATCGAGATCATCCCGCCACAGCAGGCTGACGACCCGGCGGCCCAGCCAAACGCATTCCGGGTTACCGGCCGGGCCGTTGAGGGCGCGTTGCGCCTCGGCATATTCGTCGACTTTTGATTGGTCCGGGGCAGCCGTTGCCGGGGCGGCTTGCTGGTCGGGCGCCGGATTTGGCGGGTTGTTCTGAGCGAAGGCGCTTCCGGGAACAAAGAGGCAAACGGCAAGGCACAAGCCGCCGGCAACGCTGAGGACACGGTGAAACATGGTTCCCTTAAAAGCTGATCTTGGGTGACGTAAACCGATGGACCGGCGTTTCCCCACACCTTGCGCCGGTCATTCCAGGAGCCACCTTTTGGCAGCCCGATTGGGTCACTATTGCGGCGGCCCGGCAGCAAAATGAACGCCTTAGAGAACACCGCAACTGGGTGGATTTGTCCAGCGCGGCTTGGCATCGGCTTCGGCCAAGGCTAATGCGAAACGGTGTTTCGCCCCACGGACGGAAATTCCATCGGCGCGGCGCTTGCGCATTTCGCAGTCACGGCGCTGGCGATCGGCATGGCGTGGTGGTGGCTCGGTGCGCCCATTCATTTGCCGCCGTCGCCGCTCGCCAACGGCGGCAAGCTTTACTGCGTCTCTTATGGACCGTTTCGTGACGGCCAGGATCCGCTGGTCGAGGGCACTTATGTGCCGCCGCAACAGATCGATGAGGATCTGGCGCTCTTGTCGCATTACACAAATTGCGTGCGCACCTACTCGACCGACAACGGTCAGGATCAGGTCGTTGCCATCGCGCAACGCCACGGGCTGAAAGTATTGCAGGGCATCCTGCTGTCGCCCAAGCCCGACGTGAATCGCCGTCAGATTGCGACAGCCATCGCGCTCGCCAAGCAATATCCCGACGTCATTTCCGCAATCGTTGTCGGCAACGAAGTGCTGCTGCGCGGCGACATGTCGGTCACCGACCTCGAAGCGAACATCCGCGAGGTGAAATCGCAGGTGACGGTGCCGGTCACCTATGCCGACGTCTGGGAATACTGGCTGCGCTACAGCGATCTGCAGAGCGCGGTCGACTTTGTCACTATTCATATCCTGCCCTATTGGGAGGATTTTCCGCTGCCGGCGTCGGTTGCCGCCGCCCACGTCGACGACATCCGCAAGAAAGTCGCCATCGCCATCCCCAACAAGGAGATCATGGTCGGCGAGGTCGGCTGGCCTTCCGCGGGGCGGATGCGCGAAGGTGCGCTGCCGTCGCCGGCCAACCAGGCCCGCGTGATCGAAGAAAGTGTGACGCTGGCGCAGCGCGAGCATTTCCGCCTCAACGTGATCGAGGCTTTCGATCAACCGTGGAAGCGTCAGCTCGAAGGCGCCACCGGCGGCTATTGGGGAATTTTCGATCACGGCACTGGCGCGCCCAAATTCAGTTTCGACGGCGTCGTCTCCAATCATCGGCAATGGCCGATGCAGGCGACCGAGGGAATTCTGCTCGCAGCCTTGGTCTTTGCCGGCGCCTGGTTCGGGGGCAGCGGCAAAGATTCTCAGCCAATGCTGTGGTTGAAGATTGCTGCGCTTGCCTTCCTGCCCTGCCTGTTGTTCGGCCTGACGATGGAAAAACTGCCGGTCGACAGTTTCGGCGTGATTGGCTGGATACGCGGATTGGCTTTTGCTGCAACCGCTGCCGCGGCGCCGATCGTCTGCGCCGCCGCTTGTGCGGCGGGCCGGACACCGCCGACTTTCGCCGCAATGCTGTCGCGCTCGGACACACCGCGCGAGCCGCTTGGTAGCGCGCTCGGCATTGTTCTCACCGTACTCACTTTGCTTTCGGTGCAAACCGCGCTCGGGCTGGTATTCGACCCTCGATATCGCGACATTCCATTTGCCGTAGAGAGCGCGGCGGTGCTGCCGTTTCTGGTGCTTATGATTTCGACGTCGCGCGCTACCGGCCCGCGCGCCATGGCGGAAGCTGTGGCGGCTGCCGTGCTCGCGGCGTC
>Ga0181522_10002589_pt1 | contig 10281 bp, 7 predicted proteins | sample PEATcosm2014_Bin_27_FD_121103 | JGI IMG/M metagenome (GOLD analysis project Ga0181522, IMG submission 121103) | Peatland microbial communities from MTU Mesocosm Facility, Houghton, MI, USA - PEATcosm2014_Bin05_10_metaG | ecosystem: Environmental > Terrestrial > Soil > Wetlands > Peat | place...
CCCGGTGCTGTGGGTCATTAACAGCATCGGCCTCTTCACCGGCCCGCACCGCAGCTACCGGATCGCCGTGCTGACGCGAGGCAACCCGACCATGACCTACGGAGTCGGCACCGTCCAGGCCGTCGCCGAAGTGATCAACCACGAACTGAACCCTGACGCGACGCACGTCACCCCGCCGTCCGCCCCGCGGTCGTCCTGGGGCACGCCCGACGAGCGGATCCCGTGATCGGCGACCAGTCCCGGGCTGCCGCCATCGGCCAGCCTGGCGCGGGCACCTCCACAGCCGGCCGGACCACGCCCGCCGCGGAGACGGGCGCCAGCGCAGCAGCTGCCGCCCGGGCTGCGTTCCCCGACTGGCGCTTCGCGCCGAACATCGGCGGGCATCCCGGCATCTACGAGATCGAGAACCGCGCGCTCGATCCTGACGGGCATGTGCTCGCGGCGATGCGCAACCTGGCGCCGTGGGACGGTCGCGTTATCGTGGACCTGGGCTGCGGAACCGGCTTCTGGCTCCCTGTCTACGCGGCGGACGCCAGCCGGGTGATCGGCGTCGAGCCGGATCCGGCGCTGCGCGCCAGGGCCGCCGGCCGGACCAGCGACCTGCCGGCGGTGCAGGTACTGCCGGGATCGGCGGAGCACCTGCCCCTTCCGGACCGCTCCGCGGACGTGGTGCACGCAAGGTTCGCGTACTTTCTCACCCCCGGCGGCGACGCGGGGCTCGCCGAGGTCCTTCGGGTGCTGAGGGCCGGGCGGCAGCCTGGTCGTCGTCGACAACGATCATCACTGGGGCCAGTTCGCCGAATTGCTCGCGGCCGCGTCGTCATCCCGGCCGGCCAGCGGCTCGAAGACCATCGACAACTGGTGGCGCGACCGGGGAGCCACCCGCCACGCGGTCCGCTCCGAATGGCGCTTCGCCAGCAGGGCGGACCTGCGGGCGGTCCTCCGGATCGAGTTCCCTGATCCGGTCACTGACGCCTGGCTGGCCAGGAACCCGGTGGCGACCGGCCTGACCTACGGCTACGTCCTGTTCGCGGTCACCAGGCCCGGGCCGCCTGCCCGTGACCGGGCGCCAGCTAGTCGCCCGGCGGATCTGCGCGCGGCAGGCCGCGCTGGATCATGAAATCTACCGCGGCATTCATGTTGGCCGTAATGACCGTCTTCCCGGGATGGGCCGATGGCCATACGCGCAGCAACTCGTCCACAAAGCCCTGGCCAACATCGGTTACTCCGGAAAAGTCGACCTCTACGGTCTCAAAATCAGCGTCCAGGCCATCCAGCAGCCGCCTGGCCTCGCTCCGCGAGACAAAGGTGGTGCCTATCGCGAACAGCTTGACCACTGGCCTGGTTCGCGTGAAGGCATGATCGGTAGTGAACTCGCGGAAGACGTCAGCCAGATTCCGCACTGTCAGGGGGTCTATCTGGCACATCACCGAGGTTCCGCTGACCTCGGGAACGACGCCCAGCGCCACGTCATGCCGGAGGTTGTCGACTGTCCACCGAACTCCGGAAGACGTCAGGCGGAAAATATCGACGGCCTTCGAGGTGAAGAAGATTCCCTCGCCGGTGTGATGTGCCGGGTCAGTGGTCCGTTTCCCCTTGGACAGCTCCTGGATGGCCTCAAAATCGCTGGCCAGGTGCAGTCCGAGGCGGAGATTAGGGTAAGCACCCACGCCATGGTCCTTTATCTCGAAACTCCACTGGTCCGGCGTTACCCACCAGGAGATGGTCGCGGTTTCGCTGCCGGAGTGATCAATAGCGTTGTTTAGCATCTCGGTGAAGGCATAGCCCATGATGCGGCCTGCCGGGCTCTCTGCGGCCAGGCCCAGGTCGTCTTTGGCCCGGCGCCAGACCGAATCCTCGGACAGCCCCAGCAGTGTCAGCTTACGGATCCAGGAAGGCGCTGCTGCCTGGGCGGCGGTGAGCGGATCAGCGGGCAGCGTCCGGCGGGCGACAGCGGCGCGAACCGCCCCCAGCTCGAACAGGCGATGGCCGCCAGGACTTCTGGTCGAGGGGATGGCGCCAGAGTCGGCAAGCTGCCGGATGCGGCTCTGCGACAGACCGAGCTCGCTGGCGACATCGGCAATCCGTACCAGCCGCGAAGGTTCGCCCACCACCATCCTCCCGGAAAACCTTAACCTACACTGTAGAATCTAGCAGAAAACTACAGTGTAGGTTCAGGTTTCCAGCCGAACCTCACGCTATGGCGCCTAGGGGCAGAACCGCCGGCCAGGATCAGCCGTCCGCCTTGACGCGGCCGAGCGGGCCGCTGGCCTTCACGACGCCAATCGGGCAGGACACGCCCGTCCCGTGATCGGGGCAGTACCCGTGCGGGTTCTTGCCGGCCGAAAGGTACTGCTGGTGATAGTCCTCCGCGAAGTAGAACTCCGCGGCCGGGGCCACCTCCGTGGTGATCTCGCCGTATCCGGCGTCGGTCAGCCGCTGCTGGTAGGCCGCCAGCGATTCGCGTGCCTCGGCCTCCTGCTGCGGGCTGGCGTAGAAGATCGCTGAGCGGTACTGGGTGCCCCGGTCATTTCCCTGCCGCATGCCCTGGGTCGGGTCGTGCGCCTCCCAGAAGACGCGGAGCAGCTCGCCATAGCTGACCTTGGCCGGGTCGAAGACGACGCGCACCGCCTCGGCGTGGCCGGTCCGGCCGCTGCACACTTCCTCGTACGTCGGGTTCGGCGTGATGCCGCCCTCGTATCCGACCGCGGTCGTGATCACGCCCGGCGTCTGCCAGAAGGTCTTCTCGGCGCCCCAGAAACAGCCGAGCGCGAACTCAGCGATCTGGGCGCCCGCAGGATATGGCGGGCGCAGCGGCGCGTCGAGCACGGCATGCCGCGCGGACACCGGCATCGGCCCCGTCCGGCCGGGCAGCGCCTCGTCTGCCGTGATCATCCGGGCCTTGTGAAATCCGAATACGCCCACTGCTACCTCCTCCGGGTTGCCCCCGTCACCAGGGGACTGGCGGAGCAGCCTGCCCGCCAGGTTCAGCCGCCCGGCCGCCACCGGAAGCGCGCGACGGCCGCGAGGCTGATCTCCCGCGATTTGTAACGGAAAATCCGGGGCCCGTCATTCCCCGGCAGCGCCGGCCGCCGCCTGGGCGGACCGCAGAATCGCCGGGCGGTCCCGGCCCCGATGATCTCCCGGCTGCGCCGGCCGCTGCCCGGGCGGACCGCAGGCCAGAACCGGCTACGCGGGTCCCTGTGCCTGCAGGTCCGCCTCGATCTGGCGGGCGGTCTCCAGCAGCGACGGCAGGATCTCGCGGTGCAGCTCCTCGATGCTCACCCTGCTCGCGTGGGCGGACACGTTGATGGCCGCGGTCCCGACGTCACCGGAACCCCGGATCGGGGCGGCGACCGCGCGCAGGCCCTCCTCGAGTTCCTGGTCGACGATCGCGTAACCCTGCCGCGCCACGTCACCGACGATCTCCCGGAGCCTGCCGGGATCGGTGACCGTCCGCGCGGTGAGCGGCTCAAGGACCACCTCGGACAGGTAACGATCGAGCTCGTCAGCGCTCAGCGCGGCGAGCAGCACCCGCCCCATGGAGGTCGCGTAGGCCGGGAACCTCGTGCCGACCGAGATCGCCACCGTCATGATCCGCTTCGTGGGCACCCGCACGACGTAGACCACATGGAGGCCGTCCAGCACGGATATCGACGACGACTCGCGCAGTTTCGCCACGAGCTCCTCAAGATGCGGGGCCGCGACATCCGGCAGGGCGAGCCCGGAGAGGTAGGCGTAGCCGAGCTCCAGCACCCTGGGCCGGAGCGAGAACTCCCGCCCGTCACTGCGCACGTAGCCCAGCTTCACCAGCGTCAGCAGGAACCGGCGGGCGGCGGCCCTGGTCAGCCCGGTCGCCCGGGCCACCTCACTCAGGCTCAGCCGCTCCCGGTCCGGGCCGAACGCGCGGATGACGGCGAGCCCCCGGTCGAGGGACTGCACGAAGTCGCTGTTCCTCGGCGGGCCGGCGACGGCCGCCAGCTCCGGCACAGCCTCATCGTTCGCAGTGCGCCCGGTGGTTCTCATTGCAGAAATGATATCGCGGCCGCCAGACCGGGCGCTGGAACCCGCCGAACGGCGCGCTCAGCCGGCCCGCGGGCCGGCGCCCGCGCCGGAGCAGCGGTGCGGTCAGCCGGTGCGGTCCACGACGAAAGCGCAGAGCGCCTCGAACGCGGCCCGCGCGGGAACGTCGGGAAGTGCCATTATCTCGCCGCGGGCGAGGCCGGCCCAGTGCCGCAGATCCGCCCTGGCCATGCCCATCGCCGGATGGGCGCGCAGCAGCGCCAGCGCCTCCGCGTGCAGCGCCGGATCGGTGAGCTCGCCGCCGAGCAGATGGGCGAGCCGCGCGTCGGACGGCCGGGCCGAGCGCAGGGCATGCAGCATGGGCAGCGTCAGCACGCCCTCGCGCAGGTCGGTGCCCGGCGTCTTGCCCGACTCGGCGGACTCGCTGGCGACGTCGAGAATGTCGTCGGAGAGCTGGAAGGCCACCCCGAGCGCCTCGCAGGCGGGCGCGATCCGCGCGGCGATGCCGGCCGGGGCACCGGAGAACATCGCCCCGAACCGGCCCGCGGTGGCGATCAGCGACGCGGTCTTGTCGGTCACCACCTGCATGTAATGGCGGAGCGGATCTTCTCCCGGACGTGCCCCGACGGTCTCGGCGATCTGGCCGCTCACCAGCTGGGCGAAGGTGGCGGCCTGGATCCTGATCGCCTCGGCGCCGAGGTCGGCCAGGATCGACGACGCGCGGGCGAACAGGAAATCACCGGTCAGGATCGCCACGGTGTTGTCCCAGCGCGAGTTCGCGCTCGGCTGACCGCGGCGGACCGCTGCCTCGTCCATCACGTCGTCGTGGTACAGGGTGGCGAGATGAGTGAGCTCGATCGCGACGGCGGCGGGCACGATCCGCTCGTCCCTGGGGTTGCCGAACTGCGCGGCGAGCAGCACCAGCGTGGCGCGGAACCGCTTGCCGCCCGCGTCGATCAGGTAGCCGGACGTCTCGGACAGCAGCGCTTCCTGTGCCCGCGCGGCGTCCCGCAGGCCGTCCTCGACCAGGGCGAGGCCATCGACGACATCGGCCGCCAGCGCCGCGTCAGCGAGTTCCACGGGAACAACGGTGATCACTCGGGCTCCTCTATCGGTGTACCAGCGCCGCACGCGGACCAGCCGCCGGCGCGGCAACTACCAAGCCGCGCCCAAGATACGTCCACGGCGAGGTAATCCGGGACGTTCCGGCCTCGCCGCCGGCCGGAACCGGACCGCGCGGCCGTCGGCAATCGCGCGCCAGCGGCAGCGGACCGGGCGCTCAGCGGACGAACAACTGGTTCGCGGCATGGTTCGCGAGGGTCAGCAGCGGCTGCGGAATCACCCCGAGCGCCAGGGTGACCAGCACGCCGACCCCGACGGCGGCGCTGGTGAATACGCTGGGCACGACCACGGCCGGGCCGTCGGGCGCGGGGTCGCTGAAGAACATGAGCACGATGACGCGGACATACGGGAACGCCAGGATCGCGCTGCTGAGCACGCCGACGATGACCAGCGGCAGCGCCCCGCCGGCGATCGCCGCCTGGAAGACCACGAACTTCCCGGTAAATCCGCTGGTCAGCGGTATGCCGGCAAAGGTGATAAGGAAGAAGGCGAAGGCGCCGGCGACGAGCGGCGAGCGGCGGCCGAGCCCGGCCCAGCGGGACATGTGCGCCGCCTCGCCGGTCTGGTCGCGCACCAGCGTCACCACCGCGAAGGCGCCGATCACGGCCACGCCGTAGGCGGCCAGGTAGAACAGGCTCGCGGCGAGCCCGGCCGGGCTCGCCGCGATCACCGCGGTCAGCACGTAGCCGGCCTGCGCGATCGAGGAGTAGGCGAGCAGCCGCTTCATGTCGGTCTGGGTCACCGCGATGATCGCGCCGACGGCCATGGTGAGGATCGCCACCGCCCACATCGCCGGCCGCCAGTCCCAGGAAAGCTGGCCGAACGCCACATAGAAGATCCGGAGCAGCGCGCCGAACGCGGCTACCAGCGTGCATGACGCCATCAGCGCGGTGATCGGCGTGGGGGCACCCTGATAAACGTCCGGTTTCCAGCTCTGGAACGGCGCCGCGCCGATCTTGAACAGCAGGCCGAGGCCGAGCAGCGCGATCCCGGCGTACAGCAGGGTCGCGCTGCCGGTGTCGGACGCGGCGGCCGCCGCGATGACCGAGAGCCGGACCGAGCCGGAGAAGCCGTACAGCATGGCGATGCCGAAGAGGAAGAAGGCCGAGGAGTACGCGCCGAGCAGGAAGTACTTCATCGCTGCCTCCTGCGAGAGCAGCCGCCGCCGGCGGGCCATGCCGCACATCAGGTACAGCGGCAGCGACAGCACTTCCAGGGCCACGAACATGGTGAGCAGGTCGTTGGCGGCCGGGAACAGCAGCATGCCGCCGACCGCGAACAGGGTCAGCGGGTAGACCTCCGTGTGGACGGCGCCCGCGACCAGCCCCTCGCGCTCTTCCGGGCTGCCGGGAACCGCCGCCGCCTGCGCGACGAACGGGCTCATGTCGTGCGAGGACTCCGCGATCAGCAGGACGCTGACGAAGGCGAGGACGAGGATCGTGCCCCAGATGAACAGGGTCGGCCGGTCGACCGCGACGGTCTGCACCGCGTCGATGCGTCCGGGGCTGCCGTGGCCGAAGAGGGAACTCGACGAGGCCACCACGATCGTCGCCGCGAACGCGGCCGCCAGGCCGCCGAGCGTCAGCACCAGGTGGATGCCGCGCCGGGCCGCCCGGGGCGCGAACGCCTCGACCAGCACCCCGGCCACGGCCGCGCCGAAGACCAGCAGCAGCGGCGAGAGCTGGGCGTACTCGATGTGCGGCGCGCTGATCGCCGGGGCGGCCGCGGCCAGGATGCCGGTCACCGGGCGCCTCCCTTCTGCGCCAGGGCGGTGGCCGGATGGGGCGGAACCGGGTCGGTCGAGTGCAACTGCACGAGGGTGTGGTGCACCGCCGGGTTGATGACGTCGAGCACGGGCTTCGGGTAGACGCCGAGCACCACGATCAGCGCGATCAGCGGCCCGACCGCCCAGAGCTCGCGAGCCCGCAGGTCGGGCATGCTGGCCACGCTGTCCCTGACGGGCCCGGTCATGGTCCGCTGGTACATCCACAGGATGTAGATCGCGGCCAGGATGATCCCCACGGTGGCGAGCACGGCCGGCAGCTCGTAGCGGGTGAAGGTGCCCACCAGGACGAGGAACTCGCTGACGAAGGTGGACAGCCCCGGCAGCGCCAGCCCGGCCAGGCCGGCGATCAGGAAGAGCCCGGCGAGCACCGGCGCGACCTTCTGCACGCCGCCGTAGTCGGCGATCAGCTGCGAGCGCCGCCGCGCGATCATGAATCCGGCGATCAGGAACAGCGCCCCGGTGGCGAACCCGTGGTTCACCATGTACAGGGTCGCGCCCGTCTGGCCCTGGCTGGTCATCGCGAAGATGCCGAGCGTGATCAGCCCCATGTGCGAGACCGAGGTGTAGGCGATCAGCCGCTTGAGGTCAGCCTGGCCGATCGCCACGATCGCGCCGTACAGGATCCCGATCACCGCGAGCGCGATGACCAGCGGGGTGAAGTAATGCGCGGCCGACGGGAACAGCTCCAGGCAGTACCGGATCATGCCGAAGGTGCCGACCTTGTCGAGCACGCCGACGAGCAGCACGGCCGCGCCCGGCTGCGCGGCGGTGGCGGCGTCCGGCAGCCAGGTGTGGAACGGCCAGAGCGGCGCCTTGATCGCGAACGCGACGAAGAAGCCGAGGAACAGCCAGCGCTGCGTCACCGGGCTGAGATTGAGGTGCTCCAGGGAGCTGAACGCGAAGGTGCCCGGATGCCCCCCGCGGGCGGAGTACACGTAAAGCGCGATCACGGCAACGAGCATCAGCAGCCCGCCGAGCAGGCTGTACAGCAGGAACTTGACCGCCGCGTACTGCCGCTGGCCGACGCCGTAGCTGCCGATCATGAAGTACATCGGGACGAGCATGGCCTCGAAGAAGACGTAGAACAGGAAGACGTCGGTGGCGGCGAAGACGCCGATCATCATGGTCTCCAGCACCAGCAGCAGCGCGAAGTAGGTCTTCACGCTCCGCCGCGGCGGGGCCTCGCCGGCCGGGCCTGACTCGCCCTCGGCGTCGTTCCAGGAGGCAAGCACGACGACCGGCATGAGGATGGCCGTCATCACGATGAGGACGAGCGCGATGCCGTCCACCCCGACCGCGTAGCGCACCCCGAACTGCGGGATCCAGCTGACGCTCTGGCTGAACTGGAAATCGGGCCCGCCGGGGTGGAAGCGCACCGCCATCGCGATGATGACCGCCAGCGTGGTCAGCGAGAAGGCCAGCGTCAGCCGCTTGACAAGCTGGTCCCTGCTGCGCTGGTCGGCCGCGCCCCCCGGGGCCGACGCTCCCGGCGTGAGCGCCACCACCACCGCGCCGGCCAGCGGAATCGCGCCGGCGACGGTCAGCCAGGGAAATGTGCTCATGGGATACGCAGCCTCACCAGGTCTAGAGCTTCACCAGAAGCAGCGCGCCGAGGAGCAGCACCGCGCCGAGGAACATCGAGAGGGCATAGGAGCGCACGAATCCGGTCTGCACCCGGCGCAGCCTGCCCGAGGTGCCGCCCATGGTGGCGGCCAGCGTGTTGACCAGCCCGTCGACGCCGCGGTTGTCAAAGTACACCGACAGCCGGGTCAGCCACTGGCCGGGCCGCATCAGGGCGGACTCGTTGATCGCGTCGCCGTACAGGTCCTTGCGCGCCGCCACGACCGCGAAATTCCCGGCCGGCGCGACCGCCGGAACCTGCTGCCGCCCGTACATCCGCCAGGCGATCGCCACCCCGGCGATCACCAGGACGAGGGTCACCAGGCCAGCCACGGTGAACACGCCGTGCGCGGCAGGCTCGGGCCCGACGCCGCGGACCGGCGCGAGGAATCCGCCGAGCCTGCTGCCCAGGACCAGGAACCCGCCGGCGCACACCGAGCCGACGGCCAGCAGGATCATCGGCACCGTCATCACCGGCGGCGCCTCATGCGGGTGCGCGTCCGGTTCCCAGCGCCGCTCGCCGGCGAAGGTCATGAACATGACCCTGGTCATGTAGAACGCGGTGATCGCGGCGCCGAGCACGGTCGCGCAGCCCAGGATGAAACCCGACGTGCCGCCCTTGTCGAACGCGGCCTCGACGATCCCGTCCTTGGTGAAGAAGCCGGAGAACGGCGGTACGCCGATGATCGCCAGGTAGCCGAGGAGGAACGTGCCGAACGTGACCGGCAGGAACTTGCGCAGCGCGCCGAAGCGGCGCATGTTCACCTCGTCGTCCATGCCGTGCATCACCGAGCCGGCGCCGAGGAACAGGCCGGCCTTGAAGAAGCCGTGGGCGAGCAGGTGGGCGATCGCGAACACGTAGCCGGCCGGGCCGAGGCCGGCCGCGAGCGTCATGTAGCCGATCTGCGACATCGTGGACCCGGCGAGTGCCTTCTTGATGTCGTCCTTGGCGCAGCCGATGATCGCGCCGAACAGCAGCGTGACCGCGCCCACGACGGTGACCGCGAGCTGCGCGGTCGGCGCGTCATTAAAGATGGGGTTGGAACGCACGATCAAGTACACGCCAGCCGTGACCATTGTCGCCGCATGGATAAGAGCCGACACAGGCGTCGGGCCCTCCATCGCGTCGAGCAGCCAGGACTGCAGCGGCACCTGGGCGGACTTCCCGCACGCGGCGAGCAGCAGCAGCAGCCCGAGCGCGGAGGCGACGCCCGACCCGCCTGACTTCGTGGAGTCGAACACTCCGGTGAAGTCGACCGAGCCGAACTCGGCGAACATCAGCATGATCGCCAGGGACAGCCCGACGTCGCCGATGCGGTTGGCGATGAACGCCTTCTTGGCCGCCACCGCCGCCGTCGGCTTGAACTGCCAGAACCCGATCAGCAGGTAGGAGGCGAGACCCACGCCTTCCCACCCGGCGTACAACCCGACGTAGTTGTCCGAGAGGACCAGCAGCAGCATCGCGGCGATGAACAGGTTCAGGTAGGCGAAGAACCGCCGTCGCTCCAGATCGTGGGCCATGTAGCCGACCGCGTAGATCAGGATCAGCGAGCCGACCCCGGTGATCAGCAACACGAAGCTGATGGACAGCGGGTCAAGCAGGATGCCGATGTTCGCCTGGAAACCGTTAACTGGAATCCAGGAGAACATGTGCAGATCCTGGCTGCGGCCGGCCCCGCTCTTGCCAAGCAGCGCGAAGAACGCGATCAGCCCGTAGACAAAGGACGCCA
>Ga0181522_10002591_pt1 | contig 10279 bp, 11 predicted proteins | sample PEATcosm2014_Bin_27_FD_121103 | JGI IMG/M metagenome (GOLD analysis project Ga0181522, IMG submission 121103) | Peatland microbial communities from MTU Mesocosm Facility, Houghton, MI, USA - PEATcosm2014_Bin05_10_metaG | ecosystem: Environmental > Terrestrial > Soil > Wetlands > Peat | place...
GAATTTATGGCAGCTACTTTGGAACAAAACGTTTTGGAAGCGCAGCCGCGCGAAGCGGGAACCAAGAACCAGGCCCGCCGGGTGCGCCGTGATGGAAAAATTCCTGCCGTTGTCTACGGCGCGGGAAAAGATTCCATGCCGGTAACGGTTGATCCGCGGCATGTGCTGCGCATTCTCCGCTCCGACAGCGGTCACAACACAATTTTCGATTTGGCCCTCGATGGAGACCGCAGCAAGGCCATGATCGTCGACTGGCAGTATGAGCCGATCAAGGGCAGCCTGATGCACATCGATCTGAAGCGCATCGCCATGGATAAGGCCCTGCGGGTCAGCGTGCCCATCGTGCTGCAAGGGGTGCCGGCAGGGGTCAAGACTGAAGGCGGCATTCTCGAGCACATTCTGCGTGAGGTGGAAATCGAGTGCCTGCCGGGAGACATCCCCGGCCACCTCGATGTCGACGTCAGCGAACTCACGTTCGGCAAGGTGCTGCGCGTTTCCGACCTGCCGCACAATGACAAGGTGAAATATCTCACCGACGAGAATCAACCCGTTGCTCACGTGACTTCGGTGAAGGAAGAAGTTGTGGCTACACCGGAAGCGGTTGCTGCGGATGCCACGGCGGCTCCGGCTGAGCCTGAAGTCATCAAGAAGGGCAAGGCCGAAACCGGTGAGGAAGGCGCCGAAGCCCCGGCTGCTGAAAAGGGCAGCGAGAAAAAAGCTGAGAAGAAGGAGAAGAAGTAGAGCCCATGTGGGGATCTCATGTGGGGACAGCCGCCTCAGGCTGTCCGCCGGACGGAGTCCGGCGCTGTACTGGCTATCGAGTGGAATGGCAGCGTGAAACTGATCGTCGGTCTTGGCAATCCTGGCATCGAGTATCAGTTCACGCCGCATAACGTTGGATTTTTGGCGGTCGATCGCATCGCCGGCGAACTTGGAGTTGAAGTCAGAAACCGGCAATGCCGCGCGCTGACGGCGCGGGCAGAAATCAGCGGTGTTCCGGTGCTGCTGGCCAAGCCCGAAACCTTCATGAACCTGAGCGGCATGTCGGTAAGGGAGTTGCTGGCGAAGCACGATGCAAAACCGGAATCGGACCTGATCGTGATTCAGGACGAGCTGGATTTTCCGCTGGGCACGCTGCGGATTCACACGCGGCGAAGTTCGGCGGGGCATAACGGGATTGAGTCGATCATCGGCGCGCTGGGCACGCAGGATTTTCTGCGTATCAGGATCGGCGTTGCGCCCGAACATAAGCCGCGCGATGGCAAGGAATATTTGTTGTCGCCAATGCGCAAGGCGCAGTTAGCCGTGATTGACGAGATGCTCGATGTTGCGGCTGATGCAGTGAAAGTGATTTTGACTGATGGTCCGGCCGCCGCGATGAATAAGTTCAACCGGAAAGAGCCGGACGAAGAAGAAAAAAAAGATTAGCCACGGATTTGCACGGATTCTCACGGATCAAAGATCCTTGAGGAATTGTTGACGGTTAATCTGTGTTAATCCGTGGCCAGAATTTTCGGGAAAGATTTGGAGATAGCATGAATCGTACTTATGAACTGATGTTTATCGTTCGTCCCGACATGGCGGACGAAGACCTGGAAAAACTGATTTCGAACCTGGAGTCGACGGTGACTTCGGCCGCCGGAACGGTGAAGAATGTCGAACGCATGGGCAAGCGCCGGCTGGCTTATACGGTCCGCAAGTTCCGCGAAGGCGTTTACATTCTGTTGACTATCGAAGGCGCGGGGCCTGTGATTCACGAAGTCGAGCGCCGTCTGCGCGTCACTGAACCGGTGATCAAGTTTCTCACCGTGCGCATTGACGAGGAGCAGAAGCGCCTCGACAAGATCAAGAAGCTGCGGGAGTCGCGCAAAAAGCGCAGCGCAGAACCAGCGGCCGCCGCAACCACTGAAGAGGCGCCTCTAACGCCTGCCGCGGAAGCGCCGGCAACGGTGTAACGAGCAGTACCGAGTACCGAGTATCCGGTAACCAGTGGTTCGCTTCGGCGGCTGGCCGAGCATTAGGTCCAGATGGTTTTAACTGGCGACTGGGTACTGGCCACTGGCAACTGATTTTAAAGGAGCATTATGGCGGAAGAAACAAGAGCAGTAACGGAGCGTCCCGCGGGCGAAGGGACAAGACCTGATGGACCGCGTCCCGGGGGAGATCGTCCGCGTTTTGGCGCGGGTGGGCGTCCCGGCGGTGGGCCGCGTGAATCTGGTGGCCGCAAGTTTTTTCGGCGCAAAAAGGTCTGCAAGTTCTGCACCGAAAAAATTGCCGACATCAACTACAAGGATTACCGTCTGCTCGGGCAATTTGTGGCCGAGAACGGCAAGATTGTGCCGCGGCGCCTGACCGGCGTGTGCTCGCCGCACCAGCATCGGCTTGCCGTTGCCATCAAGCAGGCGCGCAACATCGCATTGCTGCCCTTCGCGGGTCGCGTGCAGTAAAGCATTAGCCACGGATTCACACGGATCTTCACGGACAGGGCCTTTTTTACATTCTTGGTTCATCCGTTAAAATCCGTGCAAATCCGCGGCTGAGAATTTCGATATCGGAGTCATATCATGGAAGTCATTCTTAAAGAAGACGTCAACAAACTGGGATCGCGCGGCGACGTAGTCAAAGTCGCCGAAGGATACGGGCGCAATTTTCTTTTGCCGCACAAGCTGGCCATTGAAGCCACCGCTGGTAACAAGGCCGTCATCGGCCAGATGAAGGCCGCGTCGGTGCGCCGCTCGGCCAAAGAAAAATCGCAGGCCGAAGAACTGGCCAAGCAGTTTGAAGGGCTGTCGGTATCGTTCCAGCGGCGCTCGGGCGAGCACGATCAGTTGTTCGGCTCGGTCACTTCCGGTGACATCGCTGAGGGCATCGCGAAAAAGGGCATCAACCTCGACCGCCGGCAGATTCAGCTTCACGATCCGCTGAAAACTGTGGGCGAGTTCACCATCCCCGTCAAGCTGCACAAGGATGTGACGGCGCATTTGAAGGTGGTGATTGAGAAGGAAGCGGTCGCGGAGTAGCGGCGGGAGAGTGCCGCGCTGACCAACCGCGCCCCGGGGGCGCCTGAAAATTCGCTTGTCCCGTTTCAGCCGTGCCTACGGCACGGGTTTCAATCCTGTATCGTTTCCCGCCAGTAAACTGGCGGGCTATTTTCATGCGTTCCCCCGGAACGCTTTCCTAGTGGCAGCCCGGCGTACAGCTCCACTGGACGTCCGAGGACTGCTGTCTCCCCAGATTTGTCGGCCAACACTTGTCTGCCCGTTGTTGGACGTACTGTCTATCCAACCTGTTGAGCCGCAAGCAGAAATCCCTCCTGGCAGCCTATAATTTCTGCTTACGATTCCGCTGATTCCACGTCTATTCCTATGCAAGCCCGGATACGGCATTGAAACTGGGCTGCGAGGAAATGGACAAAACATGCCGGCCGAGGTCTGGGCAATAACACTTGCGGTTGGTGAACGGGCGCTCTCGAGAGCGAAGTATCGAGCAGAGAAATCCAGCGGTAACCGGGAAAGCGAAAACCAGGACCCCGCGCGGGGCCGCATGGCTGTTCAAGAACGCCGCATAGACGATACGATGCTGATCCGTGAGGCGCAGCGTGGCAACGCTGCCGCCTTCGAGGAACTCGTACGCCACTACGATCAGCCGGTACTGCGGCTGGCGCTGCACCTCACCGGCACCGAGCACGACGCGCAGGATGTTTATCAGGACGCCTTCCTCAAGGCTTATAAGAACATCGGAAGCTTTCGCTTCGAGTGCTCGTTTTATACGTGGATTTACCGCATCGTGACCAACTTGTGTCTCGATCACCTGCGCAAGAAAACCGTGCGCAAAGAAGACGCGCCGGTGGCTAAAGGTTCGGACGGTGAAGAGTATGACCTGCTCGATCAGGTGCCGGATGTGCGGGCGGGCGCGAACCCGGAGCGTGACTTGATGCGCCGCCAGTTAGGCTCGCGAATCGCAGGAGCGCTGGACAAATTAACTCCGCGCGAGCGAATGGTTTTTGAGTTGAAGCATTATCACGGATTGAAGCTGCGCACCGTGGGCGAGATTTTGCATACCACGGAAGAGACCGCGAAGAATACGCTGTTTCGGGCCACGCAGAAATTGCGAGGCCAGTTGGCGGATATGAAATGAAAGAAGGTTTCAATGTTTCAGGTTTCAAAGACAAAGGCCTTGAAACTTTGAAACTTTGAAACCTGGGAACGAGGTTGCTATGAAGTGCGAATGGGTGCGAGAAAATATCACGCTACAGGTTTATGGTGAACTGGCCGATGACGCCCGCCACGAGCTCGAGCAGCATGTTGCGCGCTGTGCCGACTGCGCTGCGGAACTGAAGGCCGAGAAGGATTTTCACGCGCTGCTGGCGCAGGTGCCGGGACGCGAGCCTTCGCCGAACCTGCTGGCCGCCTGCCGCATGAAGTTACAGGAGGGCCTGGAAACCGCCGAGCAGGGCAAATTCTGGCATCGGCTCGCTTTCGATCCGGCAACCTGGCTGCGGCAGATGCGCTTCTCGCCGGCATTGGCATCGGTGATTTTGATTCTGGGATTCGCCGCGGGAGTGGGAACTTCCTACAAAGTCCTGGCCCGGGGGCCACAATCTGCGGCCGTTGGAACCTCCCCCGCCGCCTCCAATGACGCTGCCATCACGGGCATCCGTTCCATCGCCCAGGATCCGAGCACTAATCAAGTCAGCATTCAATACGATACAGTTTCCACACAGCAAGCGCAGGGGTCATTGAACGATCAGCGCATTCAGCAATTGCTGCTGTTTGCGGCGCGCAATAACTACAATTCAGGCGTACGCATGGATTCCGTCGATCTGCTCACCAAGAAGCCCGACGTTTCTCAGGTACGCGATGCGCTGATTTACGCGCTGCGGTATGACACCAATCCTGGCGTGCGACTGAAGGCGCTCGATGGTTTGGGCCCATTTGTGAAAGATGATGTGCACGTGCGTGACGCGATGCTCGAAGCTTTGGTGAATGATTCCAACCAGGGCGTTCGCACTGAAGCGTTGCGCATGATCGAACCGGTAAAGGCCGATGGCAGCGTGCGCGGGGTCCTGATGACCTTGGCCGCAAAAGATCAGAGCCAGTACATCAAGTCGCAGGCGCGTACCTTGCTGGCCCAGTTGCCGGAGATTGATTAATTAAGGGTCGTGACAGATTTTGTTGCGTGAAGAAAGCTCTGGGGAGAAAAAGAGGTAGTTCATTTTGAAACGTTCGCCACATTTCGTCAGGTTGCTGTGCATCTTGGCCGTAGTTTTCTCGGTTGCGCGCGCGCAGGAAACGCATACCTGGGGCCAGTCAGGTTCGGGCACGCTGGCCGCGGCCCGCAACCTAAGAATCAAAGTTGATATGGGATCGGTGGTTGTGCATGGCGGCCAGCGGCAGGACATTAGCTACTCCCTGCACGGCCAGTCGTACTCCGGCGACGATCGTCATGGTGGCTTCAAAATCAATTCTTATGTGCACGGCGATACTGCCTGGATCACCGCCGAATGGGAAGGCGGCAGGCATCACGGTTTTTCGGGTGAGTTCGACATTCAGGTTCCGCGAGATGTCGCTTTAGTGCGCGTGGAGACTGGCGGGGGCGCAGTGGAATTAACCGGAATTGCCGGGCAAGCAGAAATTGAAACTGGGGGCGGAAAAATCCGTCTCGACGATATTGGTGGATCAGTACAAGCCGAAACTGGCGGCGACTCTATTGAAATCGGCAGTGTCGGCGGCGATGTGAAGCTTGAAACCGGCGGCGGAAATATTTCCATCAAATCTGCCAAGGGCAAAATCCACGCGGAAACCGGCGGCGGCAACGTGTATGTGATTTCCGGTGAGCAGGGCGCCGATATCGAAGCCGGGGGCGGCAACGTCGAAATCAAGCACTGCACCGGCGGGCGCGTAAAAGCTTCCACTGGCGGCGGCAATCTCACCTTGGGAGACATCGCCGGTCCCGCCGACCTTGAGACTGGCGGAGGCAGCATTCGCCTCTCATCTTCGAAGGGCCGTGTGGGCGCGAATACTGGCGCGGGCAGCATTGAGCTTTATGGCGTGCCTTCTGCGCGCGTTGAGACGGGCGCGGGTGGCATCACGGTGAAGCTGGTCAACACCGGCGGCGAGCGTAGCGATTCCATGCTTGAAACCTCCGTCGGCGATATCACGGTTTACATTGCGCCCAATGTCGCACTCTCAGTTCGCGCCAGCATCGATATGGCCAATGGGCACCGCATCAGCTCCGATTTTCCCGACATTCATGTCACGAGCGAAGGCGGACAGTGGGGGCCGCGGACGGTCAGCGCGGAAGGCAACTTGAATGGAGGCGGTCCGGTGCTGAAGGTGCGAACCTCTACCGGAGACATTTGCTTCCGGCGGGCGACTCAGTAGCCGTCTCTCCATCGGGAGCGGCGTTTAGAGGTCGTCATTCCGAGCGAAGCGAGGAATCTCGGCATTTGCCATTGAACTAATTTAACGATGTTCAGGGGGTGGCTATGCGAATGCGTTTTCTCATCATGATTGTAGCGTTGCCGTTGTTGTTGAGCGTCTCTCAAGCGGAGCAAAACTGGCCAAACACGGTCGGCGTATCCAGCGAAGATTCCGGATCTAGCGCTTACCTCGGCGTCGACATTGCTGACGTCACTTCCGACCGCCTTGGCGCGCTCAAGTTGAAAGAAGAGCGCGGGGCCGAAGTAACCATGGTCGATCAGGATGCTCCCGCGGGCAAGGCCGGTGTTAAAGAACATGACGTCATTCTCAGCGTCAACGGAACTCCGGTCGAGGGCAGGACGCAACTGCAGCGCATGATTCATGAAACTCCTCCGGGCCGGGTAATCACTCTTGGCTTGAGCCGTGACGGCCAGCCGCTGACCATCAAAGTGCAGCTTGCCGATCGTCGCAGCGAGATGCATATGTACAAAGATTTTGGCAAAGACTTTGGAAAAGATTTTCATGTTGAAATTCCGCCCATTCCTCCGATTCCTCCCATGCCTGAGATGGATATCCCGAGCATCGGGGTGGTCTACACCCACTCATCCATGCGCAGCGGCTTGATGGTAGAGAATCTCACGCCGCAACTCGGCGAATTTTTTGGCGCGAAGAACGGCAACGGCGTGCTGGTGCGATCAGTGGATAAAGGCAGCCGCGGCGAAAAGGCGGGCTTGCATGCCGGAGATGTTATTACCAAAGTCGGCGAGCAATTCATTCACGATACCAGCGATTTCACTCACGCTTTACGTTCCCATAGTGGAGGTTCGGTGAACATCGTTGTAATCCGCGATAAGAGAGAACAAACTTTGAGCCTCACGCTGCCCGAACGGAAAGAGTCCGGCGACATGCTGGAAGAGAGCTTTGACTCTTCTGACGAGAATGCCGACAACCAGCTCGAGCTCAGTGAATTGCAAGAGGAGCTGGCCGAAGTGCAACCGCAACTTGCATTCGACCTGAAAGATACCGGCAAGGCCACGGCGGAACTGCAAGCCGCGGTCTGCGCGCAGAAACGGGCCATGCGGAAAGCGGCTGAAAAAATAAAGAAAGAGTATGGTCCTGAAATGCGTGAGGAATTAGAACAGAAACTACGGCAGGAATTTGAACAACTGCGGCAGCAGTTCGACAAATCGTTCGACATTTAGGTAGTGGTGCAGTTTGGCGTACGCATCAGGCCGGTTAAGCGGGAGATCCCTTCGGCAAGCTCAGGGCAGGCTCTTCGCTACGCCTGAAAAGCGGCTACGCTCAGGATGGCAAAGTCGGGTAAAGGCCAAACTGCACCACCTCCGATATCTAGCCGTCGAAGAGTTCAGCCGGCGACGCAGAGAGAACGATGTGGTTTATCTTGCGACGCTCCCGCGCGTTGACTTTTTGGCAGGGGTTCTAGTTAGCGGCTTTCTGACTGCGCGACAGCTTACCTAGACACACGCGGTTGCGTCCTGATTGCTTGGCGGTGTAAAGCGCCGTGTCGGCGGCCTTAACCAGTTCATCGCGGGTGCTGCCGTGCTCCGGGAATGAAGCGGTTCCGGCGCTGATGGTCACCGTGCAGGGCACACCGGGAAATTGCCAGCCCGCCACTATCTTGCGCAGCTTTTCGGCGACCGCCAGCGATTGCTCGGCGCTGGCTTGGGTCAGCAGAATGGCAAATTCCTCTCCTCCATAGCGGCACACCACGTCGATCTTGCGCACTTGCTGGTGGAATATGGAGGACACCTGGCGCAGCACTTCATCGCCGAGCACATGGCCAAACTCGTCGTTCAATCTCTTGAACTGGTCAATGTCGGCCATGATCACGGCCATGTCCGTCCCAAAGCGGCGCGCCCGCTCAATTTCTTCCATAATCCGGAGCTCGAAAAAACGCCGGTTGAAAATGCCGGTGAGCCCGTCCAGATAAGCGAGTTGCTTCACGCGCTCGACATAATGAGCGTTCTGAATCGCGGTCGCGCAAATATCAGCCACTGACTCGAGCGATTGCAGGTCGCCATCCCGAAAGGCATCCGGCAGGGCGCTGTCGAGCGCCAGAATGCCCAGGGTTTGTCCGAACGATACCATCGGTATGCAAATGCGCGAGGCAGATTCGGCGAAAAACTTTGCTTCCGGACCTCCGCACAAATCCGTTTCCATCGCTGTGTTGTTGCTGGCGAGAATGCTCGCCCAGGGTTCGGTGGTCGCAGGAAACCGCCCGCCCTGCGGAATGCGCGGCGTTAACATGCCGTGGTGCGCCCGCAATACGAGATCGCGATCTTCGCGCAGAAACAGCGATACATGGGATACGCGAAATGCGCTTTGTATCAGTTCGCACACGCGGCCCAGCAATTCTTCCAATTCCAGTACGGCTGTCGTCTGTTGCGCGATGGCATTGATGGCCTGCAGTTGCCGCGCGCGCTGCTGCTCCAGCGAATACAGCCGCGCGTTCTGCAGCGCGATTGACGCTTGGGTAGAAAACAATGTCAGCAAGTCGATGGTTTCCGGGTCAAAATGATCGAGCCGTTCGCTTTGGCAGTCGAGAAAGCCCACCACTTCGTCGCGCACCATTAGCGGAATCGCAAGTTCCGAGCGCGTCGATTTTGCTGAGCACACGTAACGCGGATCCTTGCTCACATCCGGAGCGTACACCGGCTGTTTCTTGAGCACGGCGGCGCCGGAAATTCCCTGGCCCACCGCCAGACGAATCTTGTCCTGGCCTTCATCCCATCCGATTTGTGATCGGATATATAAGTGTTGCGATGGCTTGTCAAGAAGACCGATAGCCACATTGCGGAGATGGAAGTAGTCGCGCGCGATCCCCAGGATGCGTTGCAGGACCTCATCAAGGTCGAAGGTCGACAGCACGGCCTGGCCGGCGTCGTATAAGACGGCGACGTTGTTCATGGTTAACAGACATCGTAGCGTGAGTGCAGCTACTCGGCGGAGGTGCCCAAAGTAACCACCGCAAGGCGTTTCTTACACCGAAACGAAGTTTTTAGCTTGAAAAAGATGCCAAGAGATGCCTCGTGTTATTTCCACTTCCTGGCCGTGCGAATAATTCCATAAGCGACCGCACAGAACCAGAAATCGATAACCAGGCCAATGTCGATCTGAAAGGGATGGTGCCGCGGCAGTGGCAACAATCGGGACAGAGCAAAGTAAACAAGATTTCCCAAAATGATGGCGCAGATAGCCTGAATGAGATTTACGGCCACGACCAATTTAGACACCGAATCAGCACATTCGGGTTGCGCCGGCGCGCACATGAAAACTCTTACCTGAAAATGTCTTGCGAACGACGACGAACATGAAGCTCTTCTGAACGCTAAAAAGGGAGCACCTTAGTGCTCCCAGTCCAGCTTCCTCTCGCCCGCGCAGGTCTAGCGGCTCGAGGCGCCAGCCTGCATCGCCTCCGGCGACTCGTTCAAATCCAATGCGAATTTCTTTCCCTGAAAACGCACGCCCGCTAAAGCATTGGGCCCGCTTCCGGCGCTCTGTGTGACGGCCGCGTCGTTTGCTGCAGGTGCCTGCAGTTCGACGATGTGCGCGGGCGCTTTGGCCACCACTTTGTTGCCCTTCATAAAGCTCAACTCGACATTAGGTCCGTTGCCCTCCCACTGCACTTTGTAGTCGCCAGGTTTGAGCGTCGTTCCGTTCACCGTAACCGGATTGCTGAGCTGCAAACTTCCCTTGGTCGCGGCAAAAGCGCTTGACGCCATCAATAGCGCCACTCCAACCACCAAAGTTTTCGATACTGTCGCGAATTTCATGACTGCTCCTTTTTCTTCCCCGAATTTCGTCGGAGAGCGGTTAGGGCGACCCATCGCGACCCA
>Ga0181522_10002592_pt1 | contig 10279 bp, 9 predicted proteins | sample PEATcosm2014_Bin_27_FD_121103 | JGI IMG/M metagenome (GOLD analysis project Ga0181522, IMG submission 121103) | Peatland microbial communities from MTU Mesocosm Facility, Houghton, MI, USA - PEATcosm2014_Bin05_10_metaG | ecosystem: Environmental > Terrestrial > Soil > Wetlands > Peat | place...
AGGCAGGCGTGCACCGAGCCGCCGAAGCCGAGATGGCCGCGCGGCTTGCGCGCCAGGTCGTAGACGTCGGCGTTGGGATACTGCCGGTCGTCGCGATTGCCCGAGCCATAGGCGAGGCAGACGAAATCGCCGGCTCGCATCTGCTGGCCGTGCAGCTCGACGTCCTGCGTCAGGCAGCGGCGGAAGCGCTGCGCCGAAGTGTTGTAGCGCAGCGATTCCTCCATCGCGTCAGGGAGCAGCGCCGGATTGGCGACCACGGCGCGGCGCGCGTCGGCGAAGTCGGCGAGGTTCAGTCCGAACATCGACATGAATCCGCCGAGCGACTCGACGCCCGCCATGATCAGCGTCGTCGTTGTCAGCAGCACTTCGCGCTCGTCGAGCTTGTCGCCTTCGATCTCAGCCAGCGAGAAATGCGAGATGAGGTCGTTCTGCGGTTTGGCGCGCCGTTCGGCGATCACCTTCGCCGCATAGGCCTGCATCCATTCATAGGCGGCGATGTGCTCTGGCCCCTTGTTGCGGGTGATCGGATCGGACTGGACCATGATCACGGCGTTCTTGCGCACCGTCGCTTCGTCGCCGAGCGGCAGGCCGAGCGCGGCGAACAGCACCCGGACGGTGAATTTCGAGCTGAAATCGCCGATGAAGTCGAAGTCCTTGCGGCCGCGCAGGGCTTCCGCCGTTTCGCGCGCGATGTCGCGGATCGGCCCGGTCAGCGAATCGAGGTTGCGCTTGACGAAAGCGTATTGGATCAGCGCGCGCAGGCGGTCATGACGCGGCGGATCGGTGGTGCCGAGCGTCGCGCCGGCGCGGTTCGGCAACTCGGTCATCATGTTGCCCTTGGCCGACGAGTAGCGCTGCCAGTCGTTGAGAGCGGCCACAATGTCGGCGAAGCGCGAGAGGACCCACATGTTGGCCTCCTCGCTCCAGAAGCACGGGAACTCCTCGCGCAGCCGGCGGTAGGCGGGAAACGGATTGGCGTCGGTTTCGGGGGAAAACGGATCGAAACGGAACATCGCAACCTCCCTTGCCGCGACCGTCAGCGCCGGCGTCCTCCGGACGCGCGCGCGACCGCCTTGTTGGCCCCACCATTGCGCGTCGAGGGCGGCGGGTCATTGGACGAAGGCGGTCAAATCCTGTACTTTTCCGGCAACCGATGCGGCGAGCGACGGCCGGAGCCGCCATGGAAATATCTGTCAAAAAAGAGCGTCGCGGCGCGGAGGGCGGCGAAGCGACGCGCGCGGCGCCTGCATTTTCCCTCTACGGCGAAACGCCGGCCTCGCACGACGACGACTTCGTCCATATCGAGGAGATCGCGGCGCGCTCACAGCGCTACGATTGGGAAATCGGCCGCCATGTCCATCACGGCCTGTGCCAGATCCTCATGCTCGCGGTCGGCGAAGTCGCCTATCGGCTCGACGAAGACGCAGGGTCCGGCGCGGGCCCGTGCGCGCTGGTCGTGCCGCCGGCGACCGTGCACGCGTTCCGCTTCACGCCGGGCGCCGTCGGCCACGTCTTGACCTTCGCCGAGAGCCGGTTCGTCCACGGCGCGCCGGAACGCCGCGCCTTGGTCGAGGCGACGTTCGCCCGACCCGCCGCCTTGTCGCTCGATTCGGACGATCCGGCCGCGGCGCGACTTGCTCGCCTGATCGCGGAAATCGCCGTCGAGTTTCGGCAGCGCGGCGCGGGCTGGACGACGGCGGTGGAAGGGTTGACCGCCGCCGCCGTGGCGTTGACCGCGCGGCTGCTCGCCGCTGGACTCGGCGAAGCGGGGCGCAGCCGCGAAATCGTGCTCTACGGTCGCTTCCGGGCGTTGTTGGAGACGACCTACGCCGAACATCGCGCGATCGGCTGGTACGCTTCGGCGCTCGGCGTTTCGGAGAGTCGGCTCGATCGCGCCGCGCGCGCCGTGGCCGGCAAATCGGCGCACGCCGCGACTCAGGACCGGCTGATGCTCGAGGCGCGCCGCCGCCTCGCCTACGTCGCCGCGCCGGCGACCAAGATCGCCTACGAACTCGGCTTTGCCGACGCGGCCTATTTCTGGCGCTTCTTCCGCCGCCGCGCTGGCGTCACGCCGGCCGAGTTCCGCAAAGTGGCGAGGCGGCGGGCGACGAAAGGGGGAGAAATGCGCGACACTGGCGTGTAGACGCGCGACCTTCAGAGGCGCGGGCCTCGGCGCCCGCGTCACGCGGCCGGGGACGGCCGCGCCGCTGTCTCGCTCGTCACCGCATCCCCTTCTCAATCCGGTCGAGCGTTCGCATTGCGGGGAGGCATTGGGCGACCGAGGCGTTGGGTTCGCGCTTCTCGCGGATCGCCGAAATGAACTCGCGGTCGATCAACTCGATGCCGTTGTTTGAGACGGCGACGCCGGCCAGGTCGATCTTCTTATCCTCGCCGTCGAAGAGGTCGTCGTAGCGCGCGATATAGGTGCCGTTGTCGCAGATGTAGCGAAAGAACGTGCCGAGCGGCCCCTTGTTGTTGAATGACAGCGACAGCGTGCAGATCGCGCCAGACGGAACCTTCAAGCCGATCGACATATCCATCGCGATGCCGAGCGTCGGGTGCTTCGGTCCCTGCAGGCCAAACGCTTCCGAGGCAGCCTCGCCGGTCTGGTATTGGAAAAGATCGACGGTGTGGCAGGCGTGGTGCCACAACAGATGGTCGGTCCACGAGCGCGGCTGGCCGAGCGCATTGAGGTTGGTGCGGCGGAAGAAATAAGTCTGCACGTCCATCTGCAGGATCTTCAGCTCGCCCGCGGCGATCCTGTTGTGGATCCATTGATGGCTGGGATTGAAGCGCCGCACATGGCCGGCCATCGCGACGAGCCCGGTTTCCTTCTGTGTCCGGACTAGCGCTTCGCTGTCGGCGAGACTATCGGCCATCGGGATCTCGACCAGCACGTGTTTGCCCGCCTTCAGGCAGGCGATCGCCTGGGCGGCGTGCATCTTGGTCGGCGTCGACAGAATGACCGCCTCGACGTCGCGCCGCGCCAGCGCTTGGTCGAGGCTCTTGTCGGCGTGCGGGATGGCGCGCTTGGCGGCGAGCGCCTCGATGTCGGCGGCCTTGCCGCCGACCACGCTGACGACCTCGACGCCGGCGATGGCGGCGAGCGCGTCGAGATGCTTAATGCCGAAGGCGCCGGCGGCGCCGGCGACGCAGATCTTCATTTCGCCTCTCCGTGACAACCGAGCGCCGACAGAACCCGATCGGCGAGATCGCGATAGTCCGACGGGTCGCCGTCGGCAGCGCGCAAGGCGAGATCGCCGATCCGCTGTTGCCAAGCTGCGGCGCCGCGCGACATCGCGCCGTCGAGGCCGAGCCCGTCGACCGTCAACGCCACCTCGCGCATTTCCGCCGCGCGGCGCACGCCATGCGTCATCACCCGCTCCATCATGTAGGCGACGCGCTTCTTCCAATCGAATCCGGGAAAGCTCTCGTCTAGCGAAGCGAGCACGACGGCGTCGACGCCCGCCGCGCGGCCGGCAAGCGCACATTCGCACGCCAGCGCCTCGAGTCCCTTGATCATCACCGAACGGATCATCTTGACAGCCGACGACGAGCCGACCGGGCCGTCGTGAATTGCCGGCGCCATGTCGAGCGAACGAAGCGCCGCCGCCGCCGCGTCGGCGTGCGGGCCGCTGATGAGCAGCGGCGCGCGGTGCAGGCGCGGGTAAACCGGCGACATGACGGCGACGTCGACGTAGCGTCCGCCCGCGGCCTCGACGCGCTCGGCCGAACGCGCCTTGGTCTGCGGCGCGCAGGAGTTGCAATCGAAAAAGAGAGCGCCGCGAGCGAGTCCGGGCAGGGCGGCGAGCGCTGCGGTTTCAGCCTGGTCGGCGGTGACGACGGAAAAGACAAGCGGGGCGCCGGCAAGCGCCGCCGCGGCGCTCCCGCCGTCCCCGACGTCGGCCGCGGAATAGTCGGCGCGCTTGGCGTCGCGCGCGCGCGCGTCCGGCGAGTCGGTCTTCACGTCGTAGGCGACGACGCGCGAGGAAAAGTCCGGGCGGGATCGCCAGCCCTTGAGGAACGCCTGCGCCGCTTCGCCAAAGCCGAGAAAGGCGATGCGGTCGGCGCCGTCCGGCCCTGTCTCCATGCGTTCCCCCTGGACCATCGTCATGGCCGGGCTTGACCCGGCCATCCAAGCTGCGGCCTCACCGGGCTGCACCACGTTTGCGAAGTGGCGCCAGCCTCGGGAGCGCCAGCCTGGATGGCCGGGTCAAGCCCGGCCATGACGCCGAGCGCAATTGCCGTTCGCCGCCACTCCATCTACCGGCGCGCGGCCCCGGGCGGCGAAGTCGAACGACGTCGCCGGCCATTCATTTTGTCTATAGTTCCCTCCGCAACCGCGGCCTCGCGCGAGCCGCGCAGCAGCTCGAGCAGCAGCGCCTGGGTCGGGGTCGGCCGCCAGCCGCGACGATAGGTCATGCCGATGCGGCGGGTCCCGATCGGCACGGTGAACGGCGCCAGCGCCAGCAGACCCTGGTCGAGCTCGATGCGCGCCTGACGCGCCGAGAGCAGCGCCAGCCGGTCGCTGCCGGCGAGCAGGCCGCGCAGCAGCACCAGCGAGCTGGTCTCGAACAGCCCGCCCGGCATGCGGGCGGCGTCCTCGGCAGGGAACAGCCGGTCGAACACCGCGCGCGCCGGCGTTTCCTCCGCCGGCGCGACCCAGGGATAGGCGATCAGGTCGGCGCGGGTCACCGCTTGCCTCAAGGTCAACGGATGGCCGCGTCGCGCGACGATCGACAGCGGATCGTCGAACAACGGCTCCTGGACGACGTCGTCGATCGGCGGCGGATCGCGCAGCGCGCCGACCAGGAAATCAATGACGCCGTAGCGCAACCGGCCGAGCAGTCCGTCGTAAGGGGCGGCGATGACGCGCACCCGCGCGCGGGGACGCGCGCGCGACAGCGCGTTGAGCGCATCAGGCAGCAACTTGGTGCGGGCGAACGGCATCGAGCCGACGACAATCTCGCCGGGATCGGCGTCGAGCCGTTCGCCGACCTCGGCGAAACCCTGCAGCAGCTCGGCGTGGGCGAGCGCGGCGAAACGGGCGAAGGTCGACGCCGCCGGAGTCAGTTCGACCCCCTGGCGCGCGGCGACGAACAGCGTCACGCCCATGATGCGCTCGAGGTCGCGCGCGGCGCGGTGGATCGACGGCTGCGACAGCTTCAGCTCGCGCGCGGCGAGGCTGAAATTGCGGTTGAACTGCATCGCCGCTAGCGCGCGCAATTGCGCGACGGTCAGCAGCCGCGCGAAACGCGCGACGCCGTCGCCGGTCCGGCGCGCGTCGGCGCCGAGCGCCTCGTGCGCGCCGTTCTCGATCAGCGCAAAGGCGCGCGCGACCCGGTCGTGGAACACCAGCCCGATCTCGGTCGGCCGCATGCCGTCGGCGCCGACGACGAACAGCTTGGCGCCGAGCCGCGCCTCGAGCTTGGCCAGCGCTTGGGTGACCGCCGGTTGCGAAAGATGAATGCGTTCGGCGGCGCGCGTCGCCCCGCCGTATTCAACCGCGGCGGCAAAGGCGCGCAGATGACGGAGGTTGGGAATGTCGGTCCACATGGCGCGCCGGCAGGTCGTTTGGCCACTCTTATAACAAAAACTTATGGCAGAGGAGGAATTCGAACTGGCCAGGCAAGGCCGGCCGGCGAATGATCGCGACGCCAAAGCTTCGACAAGCCGCCGCAGGGAGAAATTGGGCGATGACCAACAAGACCGCGCTGGTCGTCAGCGCGCACGCGGCTGATTTCGTCTGGCGCGCCGGCGGGGCGATCGCGCTCCACCAGGCCAAGGGCTATGAAGTCACCGTTGTCTGCCTGTCCTACGGCGAGCGCGGCGAAAGCGCCAAAATCTGGAAAGAGCCGGGCGTCACGCTGGAGAAGGTCAAGAGCGCGCGGCGGCAGGAAGCCGAACAAGCCGCCAAGGCTCTCGACGTCCACGACATTCAGTTCTTCGATCTCGGCGACTACCCGCTCGAGATGGACAAGGACGCCAAGTTCCGTCTCGTCGACGTCATCCGCAAGGTCCAGCCGACCTTCATGATGAGTCATTCGATGTGGGACCCCTACAACACCGACCATATGTTCGCGACCAAGGTCGCGCTCGAGTGCCGCATGATCGCCCAGGCGTGGGGCCACAACCCGCACGAGAAGGTGCTCGGCGCGCCGCAGCTCTATCTGTTCGAGCCGCACCAGACCGAGCAGATGAACTGGAAGCCCGACGTCTTCCTCGACATCACCGAGGTCTGGGACAAGAAATACGCCGCCATCCAATGCATGGTCGGGCAGGAGCATCTCTGGACCTATTACACCAACCTTGCGCAGAACCGCGCCAATCATTTCAAGCGCAATTCCGGCGGCCAGTCGGGCGGGCGCAACGCCAAATACGCCGAAGGCTTCCAGTCGATGTTCCCCCGCACCGTGGACGAACTCTAGATGACCGTCGTCGTCCAGACCATCGCGCGCGCCGCGCCCGAAGTCGTCGCCGGCCTCGCCGAATGCGGGGTCGCCACCGTGCACGAGGCGCAGGGACGCATCGGCCTGCTCGCCGCCTATATGCGGCCGATCTATCCAGGCGCGCGCGTCGCCGCTTCGGCGGTCACCGTCTCGGTTGCGCCGGCCGACAACTGGATGATCCACGTCGCGGTCGAACAGATGAAGGCGGGCGACATCATGGTCGTCGCGCCGACCTCGCCTTCCGACGCTGGGTATTTCGGCGACCTGCTCGCCTCTTCGGTCAAGGCGCGCGGCGGAATCGGCCTTGTCATCGACGCCGGGGTGCGCGACGTGCGCGACCTCACCGAAATGGGCTTCCCCGTGTGGTCGAAGTGCGTTTCGGCCCAAGGCACGGTCAAGGAGACGCTCGGCTCGGTCAACGTGCCGATCGTCTGCGCCGGCGCCTATATCGAGCCGGGCGACGTGATCGTCGCCGACGACGACGGCGTGTGCGTCGTCAAGCGGGTCGACGCGGCCGACGTGCTGAAAAAGTCGCAAGCGCGCGTGGCCAACGAGGAAGACAAGCGCAAGCGCCTGCAGGCCGGCGAACTCGGCCTCGACATCTACAAGATGCGCGAGCGCCTCGCCGAGCGGGGCCTGAAATATGTCTGAGCGGACGCCGATCTCGGCCCGCTGCATGTGGATGCGCGGCGGCACCTCGAAGGGCGGCTACTTCCTCGCCGAGGATCTGCCGCGCGACGTCGCGACGCGCGACGCGTTCCTGCTCGACGTGATGGGCTCGCCCGACAAGCTGCAGATCGACGGCATGGGCGGCGCCGATCCGCTGACTTCCAAGGTTGCGGTCGTCTCGCGTTCGTCTCGGCCGGGCGTCGACGTCGACTATCTGTTCCTGCAGGTGTTCGTCGACAAGCCGATCGTCACCGACGCGCAGAATTGCGGCAACATCCTCGCCGGGATCGGCCCGTTTGCGATCGAGCGCGGCCTGGTGAAGGCGAGCGGCGACGAAACCGTCGTGACGATCTACATGGTCAACACCGGCCAGGTCGCCGTCGCGCGCGTCCAGACGCCGAACGGCAAACCGACCTACGCGGGCCAGGCGCGCATCGACGGCGCGCCGGGGACCGCTGCGCCGATCCCGATTGCGTTCCGCGACACAGCCGGTTCGAGCTGCGGCGCGCTGCTGCCGACCGGTCGCGCGGTCGATATGATCGACGGCGTCGAGGCGACCTTGATCGACAACGGCATGCCGGTCGTCGTCATGCGCGCCGCCGACCTCGGCGTCACCGGCTACGAGACGCGCGAGGAACTTGAATCGAACGAACCGCTCAGGGCCAGGCTCGAATCGATCCGCCTCAAGGCGGGGCCGCTGATGAACCTCGGCGACGTCGCCGACAAGTCGGTGCCGAAGATGTCGTTCGTCGCCTCGCCCAAGAACGGCGGCGCGATCATGACCCGCACCTTCATCCCCCACCGCTGCCATGCGTCGATCGGCGTACTCGGCGCGGTGTCGGTCGCCACCGCTTGCCTGCTCGACGGTTCGCCCGCCAAGGCGCTCGCGGTCTTGACCGAGGGCCGGCGCAAATCGTTGGCGGTCGAGCATCCGACAGGCGAGATGACGGTCGTCGTCGATCTCGATGACGGCGGCGCCGTCGCGTCGGCCGCGCTGCTGCGCACCGCGCGCAAGTTGTTCGACGGCGTCGTCTTCGGCCGTTGAGGAGAGGATTCGTGGACGCTGGCTACATGCCGTTCAAGCCGAACCCGACGCGGCCGACCTACGCGCCGCCGCCGGGCGCGGTCGACGCACATTGCCACGTCTTCGGCCCGGCCGACGTGTTTCCTTACGCGCCGGAGCGCAAGTACACCCCGTGCGACGCGCCGAAGGAGCGCCTGTTCGCCTTGCGCGACTTCCTCGGCTTTTCGCGGAACGTCATCGTCCAGGCGACCTGTCACGGCGCCGACAATCGCGCACTCGTCGACGCGCTGAAGGCGTCGAACGGCCTTGCCCGCGGGATCGCTACGGTCAAGGCGACGGTCAGCGACGCGGAATTGAAGGCGCTCGACGAAGCGGGCGTGCGCGGCGTGCGTTTCAATTTCGTCAAGCGCCTGGTCAACGCGACGCCGCGCGAGACCTATGTCGCGATCGCCGAGCGCATCGCCAAGCTCGGCTGGCACATCGTCGTCTATTTCGAGGCGCACGAACTCGCCGACCTGATCCCGTTCCTCAACGCGCTGCCGACGACAATCGTCGTCGACCACATGGGCCGGCCGGACGTCGGCAAGGGCGTCGATCACGCCGACTTTCGCCGCTATGTCGAACTGATGGCGAACAGCCCGCGCATCTGGAGCAAGGTCAGCGGCGCCGAGCGACTCTCCGTCGGCGGTCCGCCGACCTATGACGACTTCGTTCCCTTCGCACGCGAGATTGTCCGGCTCTATCCCGACCGCGTACTGTGGGGAACGGACTGGCCGCACCCCAACATGACGACGCACATGCCCGACGACGGCGATCTGGTGAATCTGATCCCGCGTCTGGCCCCGAGTCCGGCCGAGCAAAAGGCGCTGCTGGTCGACAACCCCATGCGACTCTACTGGTCGCGATGAACGCCGTTTCGGCGGGAGGACGTACGATGGAGACGCACGCGCACGAACTGCATGAGCTTCCCGACACCGTCATCTTCGATGGCCGCGAAGCGATGAAAGGCTACCCGCTCAACAAGATGTGCTACTCGTTCAACCGGGCCGACGCGCGCGAGGACTTCCGCCGCGATCCGGAAGCCTACATGACCCGGTTCGGCCTCACCGAGAAGCAGAAGGCGGCGGTCCGGGCGCGCAACGTCGCCCAGCTCATCGAGGTCGGCGGCAACATTTACTATCTCGCCAAGCTCGCCGGCATCTTCGGCCTCGGCGTGCAGGATCTCGGCGCGCAGCAGACCGGCATGACCGTCGAAGCGTTCAAGGAAATGCTCAAGAAGCAGGGAGAATGACGCCATGGCTCGCATCATCGGAGGCTTGACCTCCTCGCATATTCCCGCCGTCGGCGCCGCCTATGCCAAGAAGCAGTTCGAGGACCCATACTGGAAGCCGTTTTTCGAAGGCTACCCGCCGGTCCACAAATGGCTCGCCGAACAGAAGCCGGATGTCGCGGTCGTGTTCTACAACGACCACGGCCTCAATTTCTTTCTCGACAAGATGCCAACCTTCGCCATCGGCGCCGCGTTCGAGTACGAGAACCAGGACGAGGGCTGGGGCATTCCAGTGATCGGCAAGTTCCGCGGCTATCCCGAACTCTCCTGGCAGATCATCGACGGCGTCGTCGCCGACGGCTTCGACGTCTGCTCCTGCCAGGAGATGGCGGTCGACCACGGTTTCAGCGTGCCGGTGCAATTGTTCTGGGGCGACCAGACCAAGAACCCGATCAAGACCATCCCGATCTGCGTCAACACGGTGCAACATCCGGTGCCGACGCCGATGCGCTGCTACCGCTTCGGCCAGGCGATCGGCCGCGCCATCGCGTCGTTTCCGGGGAACGAGAAGGTGGTGATCCTCGGCACCGGCGGCATGTCGCATCAGCTCGACGGCAAGCGGGCGGGCTTCATCAACAAGAAGTTCGATCTGATGTGCATGGAAAAGATTGTCGACGATCCCGAGGCGCTGGCGAAGATCTCGACCCAGGAGCTGATCCGCGAAGCGGGCGCGCAAGGGCTGGAGTTCATTCTCTGGCTGGCGATGCGCGGCTGCTTGAACGGCAAGGTCAAGCGCCTGCACCAGAACTACCACATCCCGATCTCCAACACCGCGGCCGGCACGCTGCTGCTGGAGAACGCGGCGTA
>Ga0181522_10002593_pt1 | contig 10275 bp, 5 predicted proteins | sample PEATcosm2014_Bin_27_FD_121103 | JGI IMG/M metagenome (GOLD analysis project Ga0181522, IMG submission 121103) | Peatland microbial communities from MTU Mesocosm Facility, Houghton, MI, USA - PEATcosm2014_Bin05_10_metaG | ecosystem: Environmental > Terrestrial > Soil > Wetlands > Peat | place...
GCCGGGGCCATCCGCAGCCTGGCCAATCGCGGTCACAGCCAGGTCGCCGAGTATTGTCACGCCCAACTGCCGCACCGCTGGTGAAGATGTTTCCACCACGATGATTTACACTTGATTCACTTTGCGGCTGGAGAGATCCAAACGCAACCGGGCGATGGTCAGACGGTCAACGCAGAAGCACCCAAGAAATGACCGGCCATCGTCCGGTATTTATTTTGGGGAGATGGGTTGGCAAACGTTCAACGCGTGTTCGCGTTATTTTCGGCCGTCCCGGCGGGACTGGGGGTTATTGCCGCATTAAACCCGCAGTTGAAACTGCGGGCTATTTTCAAATTGTCCCGCTGGGACGCGATGGCAATACCTTCCGACCCCGGCGTTGGAGCGCAAGGCTGTTTTCAGAATATCCCGGTGGGACACCGAAGGTCGGAATCGGAGCGGAGGATTATGGGGATTCGCGGAGCTCATCCCTCCGAAGGAAACGTTCAACATTTAATTTTGAACTGTTGGCCAGGCAGGCCTCAGTTAGCGGAATCGGCGGCGGGAGGAAACTTGGGAACATCGGTGCCGGCCATTTCGCGCGAGAGCATGATGCGCAGGGCCATGAGGTTGTCCTTGCTGATGAGGGCGACGGCGCCGGCTTCGCGGGAGAGTTGCCGGTAATGGCCCTCGTGAAAACTGGTAACGATGATCACCCGGGCCGAAGGATGTTCGGCGCGCAAGGCGGAAGTGCATTGAAAGCCGTTGAGGCCGGGCATGTTCACGTCCACGGTGATCCAGTGGGGCTTGAACTCGTGCACCTGTTGCAGGGCTTCCTCGCCCGAGGCGCATTCGCAGAAGGTGATGCCGGGCAGGGCAAGCATCTGGCGGATCATTTCCCGTGCCGGGGCGTGGTCGTCAACAATCATCAATCTCATATTTTTGTCAGGCGCCTGAACTCATCAGGCGGTCCATTATGCCGGAGGAGGGCAGGGCGGATAATTGTGGGGACCCGCTATATTGCAGATGGTAGCCACCCGTATTTTTTCTAGGTGGAATTACTTAGAAGAAAAGGCTGAAGGTTGGAACGGGTTTAGAAATAATGCAGCTGTTCGCAGGCCGGGCCGCGCTGCTGCGCCACCCTACCGAATACGGAATCTTCCCGGCGATGGCTTGATTAAAATGCTCCAAATGCCAAAGGCTGAAAACGGGTCAGATGGCGGAGCGGTTTTCGAGGGCGAACTGCAGGAGGCTGTGGCTGCCGTGCAATTCAAGCTTGGCGCAAATGTTCGCGCGGTGGGCCTCAACGGTGCGGGGGCTGATGAAGAGTTCCGCGCCGATCTGGCGGCTGGTTTTTTTTTCGGCAATGAGCTTGAGGATGCGGCGTTCGGCCTTGGTGAGATTGTCCAGGCCGGGTTTTTGGGCGGCGAGTGATTCGGCGCGGCTGCGGCGGCGGACGAGATAACCGGAGATGGAGGAGCTCAAATAATGTTCGCCGCCGGCGACGGTGACGATGGCTTTGACGATTTCGTCGACGGCATTTTCCTTGAGCACAAAGCCCTTCGCTCCAAAGTCGAGCGCGCGGTTGAAAATATCCTCCTCCTTGTGCATGGTGAGCATGATGAGGCGCACGGGCAGGCGTTTGCCCTGGAGCTGGCGCGCGATTTCCAGTCCGCTGAGGCCGGGCAGATTCACGTCCAGCACCGCCACGTCAGGTTTTTTCTCCTGGATCAGACGCAGGGCTGCCCCGCCGTCGCCGGTCTCGCCGATGAGTTGGAAGCGCGGGTCGGAGTCGATCACCTGCCGCAGCCCGCTGCGAAAGAGCGGATGGTCGTCCACAATCAAGACTTTGATTTCCTCGGACATACCTGGGCTGAATATGAAACGGATTGGGAGGCAAGGCGAGCGGGAAATGAATGGACGGTGATCCGCAATTTAGCGGGTTCAGAAAAAACGTATCCGTTCGCAGGCAGGGCCGCGTTGCTCCGCGGCCGGAGGCGCAGCAGCGCCACCCTACCGAATACGTTGGGAGAGGGAATGGACAAGAAGCTCGGTTTTATCGGAGCGGGTTTCTATCCGCCCTCGGCAATCGGGATGGCGACCTGGATGCGCGTGCCGTGACCCGGCTGCGAGTCGACCTTGATGTTCCCCCTGAGAATGCGGACGCGTTCGACGACGTTTTTCAATCCCATGCCCTTCCCACCATTGACCGGCTCGGTTACCTTGAATCCGCGGCCATCGTCTTCGATCTGCAACTGCACTTCGTGCACGTCGTGTTCCAACCGGACCTGCGCCTGGCTGGCGCCGGAATGTTTGAGGATGTTGTTGAGGCATTCCTGGACGACGCGGTAAAGGTTCATGGCGGCATCCTTCGGAAAAATGGCATCCACGTCGTCCAACTGGCGCTGGATGGCGATGCCGCTGGAGCCGGCCGCGCTGTCGATCATGGCTTGCAGCGCGCGGGTCAGGCCGAGGTGGTCCAGTTGATACGGGTGCAGGTCGTGAGCAATGTGCCGGGCTTCGGCGATGGACTGTGAAGCGAGCTGGCTGATGCCATCGAGTTGTTCGCGCAAGGCCGCCGGCACTTTTTTTCCGGCCAGCGCCAGTTGCGCGCGGTTTTGGATGAGGAGGAGGTTCTGGCCGAGGCTGTCGTGCAATTCGCCGGCGATGCGGGTGCGTTCGGCTTCCTGCGAGGCGATGAGCTGGAGGGTGTACTCGGCGCGCGCCTGTTGTTCGCGCAGCACGGCCCCGGCCCGTTCCGCTTCCGCCGCCTTGCGCTGGGTGAGGTCCACGTCCATGCAGGCGAACCGCAGCTCGCCCGTCGGGCCCGGGATGCGGAAGACGGTGGACAACATGGTGCCGGGTGAACCGTCGCGGTGGTGGAAGGGAAACTCGACGGGACCGATGGCCTTGTCGGTCCGCTCAATCTCTTTCAGGGCCGAGGCAAACAGGGCGGCTTCAGCGGGCGCAAAAATCAGCTGGGCGAGGGTTTTGCCGGCGGCTTCGGCGGCGGCCCACCCGTAGAGATGTTCAGAAGCCCGGTTCCAGAAGGTCACGCGTCCCTGGGCGTCAAACCACTGCACGGCCACGTGCGGCGTGTGCTCGATGGTGGCGCGCAGGCTTTCCTCGCTCGCCCGCAAGGCCGCCTCGGCCTGCTTGCGTTCGGTGATGTCACGCACGACGGTCACGAGGCAGGGCTCGCCCCGGATCTCGATTTTTTCCGCGGAAAACAACCCGACGCCGGTTTTGCCTTCACGGGTCTGGAACGGGAGTTCCCAATTGCGCACAAAGCCGGTTTGCTGCAATTCCTGAAGGGCGCGGCCGCGATCGGCGGGATTGGCCCAGAGGCGGAGTTCGAGCGTGGTGCGGCCGATCACCGCCTCCGGGGAGTGGCCAAAAATCCGGCGGAACCCTTCATTGGTCTCAATGATGTGTCCATCAACGAGGCGGGTGATGGTGACGGCGTCCGGTGAATTGTGGAAGGCCCGGGCATATTTTTCCTCGGATTCGCGCAAGGCCCGTTGCGCCCGGGTTTGTTCGGTGATGTCCCGGAGGGCGGTGACGCGCGCCGTTCGCCCCCGCCAGGGGATCATTTTGGACCGGGCCTCGGCCTGAATCAGGCTGCCGTCCTTGCGCAACAGTTCGTGCTCCACCAGCGATTCCTGTTCCGATTGGATTCTTTCGGCGATCATCTGCCGCCACGCCGGCGCGATCAAAGTGAGGATTTCGCGTCCGATCACTTCCTCCCGCCCATAACCGAACATGGCCAGGAAAGTGTCGTTGACGTCCAGGATGCGCCCGTTTTCGCTGATGCAGATGCCTTCAAACGTCGCCTGGGTGAGATGGCGGAACCGCTCCTCGCTTTCATGCAGGCGGGCCAGGGTCCGGTCGCGCTCGCTCAAGACGATGGCCGGAATCAATCCGACCATGGCAGACACCGTGAGGAAGGTTTGGAAGACCAGCACATATTCCCCCGAGGCGAGGTCCGCCGGTGTGCGCGCTGCACTCGAATGGGAGGTGAAGAAAGCGCACAACAAGGCCAGCAACAAATTGGCGGCGGTGGCTCCGCGCATGCCGAACCGCACTCCGGCCCACAGCAAAAACGGAATGAGCCAGGTTTTTCTCGGCGAGAGGATTCCGTTCCCCCAAAAAAACACGTACCAAGCCAGGGCGCACAACCCGGTGAAGAGCAGGGCAGCCTCAAGCACTTTCATCGGCCTGTTCGGCCGGCGACGTTGCGGATCCGGCCGGGAGAACCAGGCCAGCATCAATGGCGTCACCAGCAAGATCGCCATGGCGTTGTCAGCCCACCAGTCCAAACAGGTCTGGCCGAAAGACTGGCTCTTCCCAAAAACCGTCAGGCCGATTGTCCCGATGATGGCGCCCAGCAGGGCGCTCAATCCGGCGGCGAGCCCAAGCAGAGCGACAAATTCCCTGAGGGTGGCGAGCGCCGGCCGGCCGGCGACGAGGCGCCGCACCAGCCAGGCAGCCGTCATCGCCTCAACGGTTCCGGAACAGAAGAAGAAGAGGATCAAAAGGAATTCGGTGCCGTGCAACAGGTCGAAGGCGAAGTTGGCCAGGAGAGCTGCCAGCACGAGACCCGGCCACGAACGATACTCGTTCAGCAGCAACGCGCCGACGTACAAGCCGACCGGGAGCCAGAAGGTTTCGTAGGGACCGGGTCTGACCCGGAGAAAGTCGCTCAATTCGGCGCAGGCAAAGAAAGCCAGGCCGAACCACACGGCCTGCTGCCAGAAGGGAATTGAAGCCGTTCCGTCCGGCCGACGTTGAGCCATCCCGAACATGCCCGCAAAAGACATAAGACGGCCTCGAGCTTAACCCAGGCTGCCGCCAAAACCAGTCAAAATAGAAATGAGAAACCGCGAGGCGACCCACCGACAGAACGCGCCCCGGGAACCAGCTTGCACCGGGTCAGCCGGCTGTACCAAGAATTGAAGGGCGGGCCAATATTTGAGACAAGCCCGGCCGGGAAGGGCCAGTCCAGCAACCCGGCAGCTCCGTCTGGTAATTTTTAATCGCCTCACCCGCCGCTTTTTACACGCCATTTATCAAGCTTCTTACAAGTATTAGAGCTTCATGGCATTAGGGTTGCTAAGTCCGCCTGCAGGGATAATCGGATCGGGGAGCTTTATTGACTTAGACTGCGCTTGTGTTGGCAGAGGCTTCACAGGCGCACCTGTTTTAATAGGCCGTCCGGCAATGCAGTGATTCAAGATGATTGTCTCTATGAGAGGTGACTGTCAGACGCCATTGGTCTGCAACCGGCCGGCATGCAAAACCCGGTTGGCGGCCCGCCTTATCCAGCCTTGGATCAAGACGGTTCTGGCTGCGCTGATGGGGATGTCCTCACCCTCGGTTTTTGGCCAGCAGGCGTATGCCCTGGAATTCAACCAGGCCAACAACAGCTTTGGCACCATCAACCTTTTGACCGGCAGCTTCACGCCATTGGGCGGCGAGGGAGGGACCCTTTTCAATGACGTTGCCGCCGCGCCCAATGGCAGTCTGTATGGCATCGTCAATACGACGTCGCTGGTGACCCTGAACACCAACAACGGCGCGGTGCTCAGCAGCGTGAACTTCAACGTGGGCGGCATCGAGTCCCTGGCGATTGCCCCCAATGGCACGCTTTACGGAGCGACCCAGGGCGCGCTCTACACGATCAACCCGGTCAACGGCATCGCGACCCTGGTCGGCAATTTCAACAACAGCGTCATCGGCAACTCGGGGCAGAACATCCGCTTCGGTTACGACGGCATGCTTTATGACACGGATGGGGGAGCGAACGCCACCAGCACGCAGTTGTTCCAGATCAGCACGGCCAGCGGGGCGGCCACGTTGATGGGAACGATCACCAACTTTCCGGGGCTGTGCCTGGAAAATTCCGGTTCGCAGATGTATGGTGTGGGCATTCAACTCGGCTCGGCGTCCACTCTCATGCAGGACCTGGTGGGAATCAATCTGAACACCATCCGGCCCGGCGGGACCAACGCGAATGGGTCAACGCTGGATATTGGTTACGAACTGTTGACCAGCAACTTTCCCAACAATTACAACTTCTCATCCGCGAGCACGTTCATCGTCCCGGGCTCCATCCTGCCCGTGCCCGAGCCCGGCGTGACATTGTTCTGCTTGACGGGTGGCATGCTGCTGCTGTTCATGACCAATAAACGCCACCGGATTTAGGCGGGCGGGCGGCAGAACCTGCCGTTGCAGCCCGGAGCATTGTCCAAATCATGTTGGAGATGGCGGAGAGCGGCTGCCGGCTGGTGGCAGGACATGAGGGACACCCGCTTTCCGTTCCATCGGCATTTTCCACGCAATCTCCAGTCCGACATTGAGTTGCGAACAAATCTGCCGGCGGTCCACTCCTCCGGCCTGGGTCGGACACGCTAATTTTGTCCCCGACATTCTTAACCGGAGCCAATAACGTGAAATTTTTCACAAACTTTCTTGCGAAGGAAACGGGCGTCGAATTAACATCCCGAGCATTCGTGATTCTAAACGATGAAAGTGCATCCGATAATTTTCAACCGAAGGGGATTGACCGTTTGACCGGTCCTTTGTGATGTCAGCGATATTCCCGAAGTGGACAAACTGGCTGCCGTTGGCTGTCGGCGCCGCCTTGGCGCTGATTGGCGGGATTGTGACCGCGGGTGTGACTTACTATTGCACGCCCAAGTACACGCGGGTCGGCTACGAGCCGGTCCAACCCGTGCCGTTTTCCCATGCCACGCATGCGGGCCAGCTGGGCATGGACTGCCGCTATTGTCACAACACGGTGGATAAATCCTGGTTCTCCAGCATCCCGGCGGCATCCACGTGCATGAATTGCCACAGCCTGGTGCTCAAGGATGACCCGCGCCTGGCGATCGTCCGCGCCAGCGCGGCCACCGGCAAACCCATCCCGTGGGTGCAGGTGCATATCGTGCCTGATTACGTTTATTTCAATCACGAAGTCCATGTCGCGCGCGGCGTCAGTTGCGTGGAATGCCACGGCCGCGTGGATCAGATGGACGAAGTACGTCACGCCAAATCGTTCAGCATGAGTTTCTGCCTCGATTGCCATCGCGACCCGGCGGCGGTCATCCGGCCACCGGACAAGGTTACAAACCTTGGCTGGCAGTGGAGCACCAACGCGGACGTGGCTGCGCTGATGCAGGAAACCAACGGCGCCAGATTTGTCCACGACTGGAAAATTGAGTCGCTCCAAAGCTGCTCAGCGTGCCACAGATGAATTTACGATTTACGATTTACGATTTACGATTGGCGTCTCAGAACGGACGTTGCGTGAATTGTTTTGCGGCGCGTAAATCGTATATCGCAAATCGTAAATTGGCCGCGTTCTTGTTTTCGCCCGTTGTCACCCAATGAAATCGAGCCACATAACTCCAGCTTCAACTGCCGCAACGGGGCGCCGTTACTGGCGCAGCCTGGATGAACTGGCGGACACGCCGGAGTTCAAGGACTGGCTGCATCGCGAGTTTCCGCAGGGCGCGAGCGAATTTGAAGACGGCGTCTCGCGCCGGCACTTCGTCAAGATCATGTCCGCGTCGTTTGCGCTGGCAGGCCTGGGCGTGATGGGCGCAGGTTGCCGCCGTCCCGTGGAGCATCTGGAGCCGTTCGGCCAGCAGCCGGAGAATTACGTTTACGGGGAACCGGAATATTATGCGACGGCCATGCCGACGCGCACCGGTGCGGTCCCGCTCGTGGCCAAATCATACGAAGGCCGGCCCATCAAGCTGGAAGGCAACGCCAAGTTTCCCGGCAGCAACGGCGGCACCGACCGCTACGCGCAGGCTTCCATCCTGGACCTTTACGATCCCGACCGCGCGAAGCATTTCACGAAGAACGACGGAAAAACTGTTTCAACCATTTCGCGCGAAGAGGCGCTCGGATTTCTCGACGAGCTGTCGAAGAAGTTCGCAGCGAATCAGGGCGAAGGACTTTCGTTCCTCGCCGAAAGCAGCACCTCGCCCTCACGCGCGCGGCTGCAAAAAATCATCGCGGACAAATTCCCGAAAGCGCAGTGGTTCACTTACGATGCGATTGATTCCGGAATCCATCAGCGCGCGGCAACGCAGGCGTTCCGCCAACCAGTCCGTCCGGTTTATCATTTCGACACGGCCAAGGTCATCCTGTCGCTGGATTGTGATTTTTTGGGCGGCGAAGACGACGCGCATAATCACATCCAGCGCTTCGTCAAGGGCCGCAAGCCGGAGGCCGATGGCGGCATGAGCCGGCTTTACGCCGTTGAATCGCTTTTCACGCTTACCGGCGCGAGTGCGGATCATCGGTTGCGCGTGCCGGCGGGTATGATTGGCCAGGTTGCAGCGGCGATTCTGGCGCAACTCAACGGAACCCCGGTTTCAATTCCTGCGGGCGTGGACGCCAAATGGATATCCGAGTGTGGCAAGGACCTGAATGCGAATGGCAAAAATGCCTTGGTTGTTGCCGGTCAGCGCCAGCCGCTGGAAGTTCATTTGCTCGCCTGCGCCATAAATTACGCGCTGGGCGTGATCGGCAACACAATTACTTTATTGCCAGCGGAGAAGGTTCCGGTTTGGGACAACAAAGGAACTGACACAATGGTCATTCTTGGCGGCAACCCCGATTACAACTTGAACTGGCGGCTGGATGTGAAGACGGTTGTCCGCCTTGGTTACTACGAAGACGAGACGGCGGAAAAATCCAACTGGAATTTCCCGCTGGCGCATTATCTTGAATCCTGGGGCGATGCGCTCACGAGTGATGGCACGCTCGTGCCAGTTCAGCCGTTGATTCAACCGTTGTACGGTGGCTTGACCGAACTGGAATTCCTGGCGCGGCTCGCCGGCGAATCGCAGACCAATCCCCACGACATCGTCCGCGGGACGTTCGCGGGGGCGGACGAAGCCTGGAAACAATTTTTGTTCAATGGCTTTCTGGCAGATTCTGCGGCAAAACCGATTGACGCAAAATTTGATGCAAGCATTCCGGATGTGAAGTCTGTGGCGCCAACGGCCGCCAGCCTCGAAGTTATTTTCTACCGCGATGCGAAGATGGATGACGGCCGTTACGCGAACAACGGCTGGATGCAGGAACTGCCCGATCCCGTCACCAAGCTGACCTGGGACAACGCGGTGCTGGTCAGCCGCAAGACGGCGCGCGAACTCGGCGTCAAGAATGGCGACGTCGTCGAAATCACGTTGAATGGCCGCAGCGTCAAGGGTCCCATCTGGACACAGCCGGGCATGGCGGATTATTCGCTCGGTCTCGCGCTTGGTTACGGACGCGAAAGGGCAGGGCGGGTGGGCACCGGCGTCGGTTTCAACGCCTACAAGATTTTCTCCGGAAAATATATCGAGACCGGCGCGGCGCTGCGCAAGACCGGTGAAACCTACGAACTGGCCACGACGCAGCATCATTGGTCCATGGAGGGCCGGCCGGCCGTGCGTGAGGCGAATCTCCAGGAGTTTTCGAAGAACCCGGGTTTTGCCACGGAGATGCACGGCACCGAGCCGCCCATCATCGCGCCGTTGTATCCCAACCCGCTTGACGAGGCGAAGAAGACCGCATTGCACCAGTGGGGCATGGCGCTGGATTTGAGCGCGTGCGTCGGGTGCGGCACCTGCGTGCTGGCCTGCCAGAGCGAGAACAACATTCCGATTGTGGGCAAGGATCAGGTGCATCGCGGCCGTGAAATGCACTGGATCCGGATCGACCGTTATTACACCGCCGACCCGGCGAAGGAGAAATGGTCGGACTCGTTCCAAAAGGACGATGAGCAGCAATTTGCGGAATGGATTGACGACGTGCAGGCGGTGAACCAGCCAATGCTCTGCCAGATGTGCGAGGCCGCCCCGTGCGAAAACGTCTGTCCGGTCAATGCCACGACGCATGACCAGGAAGGCTTGAACGTGATGGTGTACAACCGTTGCGTGGGCACGCGGTATTGCTCGAACAATTGCCCTTACAAGGTCCGCCGCTTCAATTTCTTCGATTACAACAAGCGTCCGCTGGCCGATCTCAAGGGGCCGCTGTACCCGACGCCGCTGTTGCACAAGACGGATGGCAAATGGGATCTGCTGAGCTGGTGCAAAAACCCGGACACCAGCGGCATGCGCAACGAGGATGAATGGGATCTGATCAAGCTGGCCAAGAACCCGGACGTGACGGTGCGGAGCCGCGGGGTGATGGAGAAATGCACCTATTGCACCCAGCGCATCCAGCACGCGGAAATCGCGCAAAAGGTCAAGGCCGGTCCTTCCGGCGACGTCCGGTTGAGGGAAGCCGAAGGCA
>Ga0181522_10002594_pt1 | contig 10274 bp, 8 predicted proteins | sample PEATcosm2014_Bin_27_FD_121103 | JGI IMG/M metagenome (GOLD analysis project Ga0181522, IMG submission 121103) | Peatland microbial communities from MTU Mesocosm Facility, Houghton, MI, USA - PEATcosm2014_Bin05_10_metaG | ecosystem: Environmental > Terrestrial > Soil > Wetlands > Peat | place...
AGGATTTCGTGAAAGCCGACGGCATGGATTACTTCCTGATCTTCGCTGCGAAACCGAATTAAGCGCGTCGCATTCTGGATCGAACCTAGGCGCAGAATTCCGGTTCTGAACGTCAATGCCCCGGTCACACGGCATAAGTTTGCCCGCTACTCGAGCTTCGCGTACTCCGCCTTGGCCTGCTTTAAGAGTGGAAGCTCGGGGTCGGCATCTTTCCAGACGGCAAATAAATCCTGGTAGGCGGAACGCGCGCCGGATGTATCGCCGGCCATCGCGAGCGCTCGCGCCAGTCCAAGCTGGCTCATAGGGTGAACCGCACTCAGAGGAAAAAAACTCTTGCGGTTGGTGATCTCCCTGAACTCGGCTGCCGCTTCTGTCCCAGATTTCATGGCGAGATACGCCATGCCGCGATAGAACGGCGTTCCGGGATCGGCGCGTTCGAATGTCGCGGCTGGCTTGAGCGCTTCGACCGCCGCCGCCGGATTGCCGCGCTTGATCGCAAGAGCGGCCCGCACCTGCGGAATCGCGATCTGCTGTAAATAAGTGTCGTTCGGGTTCTTCGCCGTTCGTTCGGCAATAAGCTTTTCCGGCCTTGTGTTATCGCCGGCCAAGGCGAGGATGGCGGCGGGCCAACATTCCCGATCGTGATAGAGATCGAGCGATTGAGTCGTCCACGCCCTTGCGGCTGCAGCATCGCCAAACCAGTACTCCATCCCTCCACGCGAGCCCGCCGCCATTGCCGCACCCGATAACAGATTATTCTTCTTTGCCGAGTCGAAGGCTTGCTGATAGAGTTCGCGGGCCTCTTTTAACCGTCCGTGCGTGGCGGCAATCTCGGCCCTGGCCATGATAAAAGCGTATTCCTGCGGCTTTCCCATGCCCCAGGTGCGTTGCCGCTCCATTTCCGGTGCATCACCCTCCAGGTAGGCGATCGAGAAGCGCGCCTGATGGAATGCGGAGCCGTCGAGTTTCTTCTCCACCGCTTGCTTGTAGATCGCTTTTGCTTCCTCCAGCCGGTTGAGGGACATGTAGATGAACATGAGATCCTGGTACGGAAGCCGGTCGTCGGGCCGCAATCGCAAAGCTTCGAGCGCATACGGAACCGCTTTCTCAGGTTCGCCCAGATTGCTGTAATCGGCCGCGAGGTTGATTTGCGGAGACCAGTCGCGTGGATAAGTCTGAATCCAGAGTTCGTAGTTCTCGATCGCCTTCGGCAGGTCGCCGGTTACGTTGGCGTAGTAGTGGGCGGTAATGTAGAACTTTTCCGGCTCGCTGGTGCGATCTCGGAGGTCAAACGCCTTCTGCGCGTTTTCCTCGGCTAAAGCATCTTCCAAAAGGTTGCCATAGATAGCTCCGAGGCGCGCATAGGCCATGGCGAAGTTGGGATCGAGTTCAAGGGCGCGCTTGTAGAACGGTATGGCCTCCAGGTCTCCTTCCCGGGAGCGCTTCTCATCCCCCATCGAGTACGCTTTCAGCGCCTCCAGCGAAGACGTGGTTGCCTGATCGACCGGAGCGTTGAATTTCTCGATGGAAGAAACGGTTTCGCCGAGCGGTCCGCGAATTTCTTTCGCGGCAGTGCCGAGCGCCTGCAAAACCTTTTCTTTGCTCGGGGCTTCTGTTTGCTGCCGTCCAATGGTGTCGCCGGTGATGCAGTTCATCGCCTCTAGCGAGACCACATAACTCGATCCGAGCGGACTGATCGATCCCGAAAGAATCGCCTTGATGCCTTCGCGCTGGCAAAGATCGCGCGCCACCGGGACGGTGATGCGTTCATCCTCGGAGCGGCCGGAAAACTTTAACGCCTTACGCACACGCTGGTCGGGATAGACATTCAGAAACGGCGACTGCTCCAGTTGCACCGCCAGCGCCTGCTTCAGAGTTCCGTCGAAGACGCTGTCTCCGGTGGTATTGGTGAAGTCGGTAAGAAGGATCGAGTCCTTTTCCGTGAGCGTGTGGGCGCGGTGGCCATAGATCACGTAGCCGCCGATGGCCGCCGCAATCACGACTCCCGCAGCCGATAGCAGCAACCAGCGTCGTCCGGACTTTGCAGGCGCGGAAAGCCCGGAAGCGGAGAGCGTAGAAGAGGATGCTGCGCTAGTACCCGACGCTTGTGCCTCGACCGCCGCCGCCGAGTCGCCGGCATCCGGGGGTCGGCCGATGCCTGAACCGAGCGCCGTCGACGATGAAGCCGCGGCCACCAATGGCGTGGAATCAGCCGCCGCCAGCACCGTCCCGGAACCCGCCGCTGCAACCGTTCCCGAGTGTCCCGATTCTGTGTCCCGCTTCAGCCGTTGCAGATCGGTGCGCAGCTCAGCCGCACTCTGATAGCGCAGACTCCGATCCTTCTCCATAGCCTTAAAGATGATGTCCTCAAACTTCGGCGGCAAATCGCGGTTGAACCGGATCGGAGGCGTGGGAACCGAGTCGAGGATTGCCTTGAAGATGACTCCTGAGCTTTCGCCATGGAAGGGCAAAGCGCCAGTCGCCATTTCGTACAACACGGCGCCGAAAGAAAAAAGATCGGTGCGGGAATCGAGTTCCTTTGCGCGCACCTGCTCCGGCGACATATAAGCGACCGTCCCGACCATTGTTCCTGGACTCGTCAGATCCTTCTCGCCGACCGTGCCCGTCTCTGTGTTGAGCGCCGCTATCTGGTTCGATGAGCTGCCCGTGAGACTGACCTTCGCCAACCCAAAATCCAGAATCTTGGCGTGTCCACGCTTGGTCACGAAAATGTTTGCGGGCTTGATGTCGCGATGAACAATCCCTTCCGAGTGCGCGGCATCGAGTGCATCCGCAATTTCGATAGCCAATGGAAGCAGCACTTCCATGTCGAGTGGACGACCGCCGATGCGGTGCTTCAACGTCATGCCATCGAGGAATTCCATGGCGATAAACGCCTGGCCATTCTCCTCGCCGATGTCGTGAATGGTACAGATGCTCGGATGATTCAACGCCGAAGCCGCCTGAGCCTCGCGCTGAAACCGGCTGAGCGCTTGGGAATCGCGCGCCACTTCATCGGGCAAAAATTTCAGTGCCACAAAACGGCGCAGCCGCGTGTCCTCGGCCTTGTAGACTACGCCCATGCCCCCACCACCGAGCTTCTCGACAATGCGGTAGTGCGAGATGGTCTGCCCGATCATCAGGCGCAAATATTACGTTGGTGAAACGGGCAAGTCAATGACAGGCGTGGAGTTGCGTGGAGTTGGGTGGAGTTGGTGGAGTCGGCGTTAGTTATGGCTCCGCGATCCAGCCGATTGATGCGGCTCCGGCAAATACTGCCCCGCCGATCCGTTCCGCTTTACGCTAAGCTACAGATTCGGTGGTCTGATCTTCGTCCTGCCATTTTTGAATGCGCTCGCCGACCGCCCGAGCAAGTCTGTCCGAGGTTCGGAACTGACCGCCGCGACGCAATTTCGCCGCCAGTTGCAGGATCCTGACACGCTCGTGCTGCCGGAAAGACCGGATATATTCCCGCACCACACGAGGCATGCTCATGGCAACTCCGGCCGAGTAATTTTTCCAGGCCATCTCGTTCAATTCATCCGGCGAATTCAAAGCAGACAGCAATTGCTCAAAAAGACTGCCCGCATCGCCGGGCGTAAAAAACCGGATTGCGATCCCCTCATGCTCGGCGATTTCGCGAAAGTCCTGAATGCCGGAGGCGATGACCGGAACCCCATATTGCGCGGCAAGATGGGCCACCCCGCTCGAGCCGGCAGACGAGGTGTAAGGCATGACTGCCATGCTCGCCTCGCGAAACAGGTCGGCAATCGACTCTTCCGGCACATAGCCAAGAAACTGGATGTGCTCGCTGGCATGCCGCCGCGCCATCGATTGCACATAGCCCGGAGTCTTCGGATGGTCGCCGCCTCCGATGATCAGCTTCACATTGGGAAACTTCGTTGCGAGCCGCTCGAATGCCTCGATCAGCAACTCCAGGCGCTTGTAAGTGCCCCACTTCCCAAAGGCAAGAATGCGGTGAATCGGGTTTCCCCGGCGGGTAAAATCCGGAGGCTCCGGTTTTGCGGCAAAGATTCCATGCGACCGTACACTGACTTTGCCACGCCCGTATTTTTGGTCCAGCGTCTGGCGGTAAGTCGGCAGAAGGACAGAAACCGAGTTTGCCGTCAAGAGCAGATGCGTTGCCAGCCAGCCTCCCGCTCGGTAAAGCCGAGGTGAACTGACAGCCGCATCCTCGAGGTCAACCGTCTCGAACAGCTGGTGCAGCGTAACGTGCGAGTGCACCCCGTGCAGTCGTGCCGCAACCGGTGCCATGAGACCGAGCATAGCCGCGACCGGACGTGAGCCAAAGCTCGCGAAACCCAGGTTGAACCAGGCCACGTCGGGCTTGACCCTCCGGATTTCGCGCACCAACGTCGCTACGTTCCGCCGCTTCTCGAAGCCCCAACAGCGAGTGACGTTATAACCTGGCAGTTCATCTGCCGGCGCGGGGAGATAATCAGCGAGCACCGTCAGGTCAATCGAGCGCTCGCGCCGAAGTTGCTCCGCGACATGGAAGCCGTATTCGTTCAGCGCATGACGGCTCGGCGGAAAGGATGTGATCAGCGCGATCTTCACGGCTCGCTCGACCGCAACACCATGTCCCGCGACAGACGACCGAGGAGGTGCAGGTAGTGAATGGCGACGCTGGCATTCGCCTTGCTTCTGCCGGCTCGGCGAATCCCGAACTGATAAGGTACCTCGTGCACGGTCTGTATGCGTCCGCGCACCAGGATTTCGAGCAGAAGTTTGAAGCCCGTGGTCTGGAAGACCAAACCCTCGATGCAGCGGCGACGGACGACGAAAAACCCCGACATCGGGTCGGTGACTCGGAGATTCTTCTTCGAAATCAGAGGCGCTGCGGCGAGCGTGCCCAGCCGGGAAACGGCCGCGCGCAGCGGATTCCAGCCTTGGGTTCCGTTATCCCGCGCGTAGCGGCTGGCGATGGCGATGTCGGCTTGTTCCGCTGCCTGCAACAGCCTGGGCAACAACTCAGGGGGATGCTGCAGGTCGGCGTCGATCACTCCGAGCAGGTTCGCTCCCGATCGACTCCAGCCTTCGAGCACCGCCCCTGCTAAACCACGCTCCCCTGCCCGTGCCACCAAGCGAATGCGCGGATCTCGTTTCGTCCACTGACGAACGTTTTCCGCCGTCCCGTCGGTGCTTCCGTCATCGACCACCACGATCTCGTATTCATACCGCGTCTCGCTCAATGCAGCGGAGACTTCACCGAGCACTTTGTCGATATTTTCCGCCTCGTTAAGCGTTGGTACGATCAGGGCCAGGCTATTCAGGGAACCTGTGGACATCATCCGGAGGGCCTCGCTTTCGCGTTACTAACCCTTGGATGGAACCGAACTTGTTGTGGTTGGGTTGTTTCGGACTGTAGGGGAATTCCGCAGACGGATTACTGCGCCGCCCGAGTCGATATCAGTCATTTCCTCAGGCGAAGCGCTCTCCGGGAGCCGTGATTGGCCGATGTGAAAAAAAATTTCGTTGGTCACGTCGTCGGCCTTCGCCTCAGAAATAATAGTCAGCCCGGGAGCGAGTTCCCTGAGGCAGAGAAAATTCTGACGATTGTGAATCACGAACTCCAATGGATATTCCGGCTTCCGCGCGAAAGCTGCCGGGGGCGATGCGTCGAGGACGAAAGCCAGGTCGGGAACTGGCGCCAGCGTCAGGAGAATCCTGCCATAACTTCTTGCGGCACGCGATCGTGAAGAGAGGTTCGCGAACTGGTCGTAAATAAAGCGATCAAAAATTACCACGTCAAATTTTTTTATCTCCGGACTGCGAAGCACGCGCCGCAATCGGGCAAGATCCAGCATGTACAATCCGAGACGCGCTGCGATCAAATACCACTTCCGAACATGTTTATTGTTTTTCGGGGTGAAGGAATGATCGGCGTGGCGGGAATCGACCGTCCGTTGTCCAACTCCGGCGCGCATTTTCGACCAGACCGCGACATGATCCCAGAAACTGAGTCGTAGCACCCGAAGACCTTGCTTCTCGAGATACGATGAGAGACGCTCGATTTGCGTGGTCTTGCCTGCACCGTCGATACCCGAGAAGGTAATCAGGAACGGACGACTGGCACTGGCCGGCGCATCGGCTTTCCTGCGAGCCATAGGCTAGAAACTCCGTGGGTCAGGGATGGATCGCGGAGGAAACTCCGGGCGGCCGCGCCTGACTTTTTCCCTGAGACAAAGCGACAACCGAACCGACGGCGATGGCGGCTCCCGCGACCAACCCCACTTTGATCAGCAGCGAGTGATGACCGCGCTGACGAGCAGGTGCCACGGCTGCGCCTGTCGGCCGGGCGACCGGAGCTCCTTTGACATTGGCGGCCTTCGCTCCGGCGGCTCCCGAGGGAGCGGGGGCGGGCTGCTCGCCCGATGGCGTCTGTGCGGGCTGCGATTGCGGTGCTTCCGGCAATGCGTCATCCGGCTTTTGGGCGCCGGCGCCCGACTGACTGGCTTCGGAAGTGTTCGCCAAAAGAGGCATCTCGCTCGCCATCAGAAATACGCCTGCCAACATCGCAATCAGGCAGAATCTTGTATATTTGCGACCGGTCCGATTCATTTACGCACTCCAAAGTCCTTGAAATTGCCTCGTAGAAATTGGCTCGTACGTTGCTCTTCAGCGTCGTTCTCCGTCGCAATTGGGGGAGGGGTAATCTGTTCTTTTGCTGAATTCGGATGAGCCAGCGCTTCTTCCACTGAGTTGAAAACGGGCACGACCTTAGAAATACGAGTCACTTCGAGCAGCACCCGGTTGACGCGAGAACCTGCAACGAGGAGCAGTTCGGTGTCGCGGCCCGTCGCGCGGGCCACGCAATCGAGCAACAAGTCAATGTCGTCGTGATTCAAGCTCGAGCAGTGGGATAAATCCACCATCACTGGACCGCCGGAAATTCGCAGAGCGGCGAGAAAACCTCTCCGCAGCGCACGGCGGCTCGGAGAACTCGACTCGCAGGGAAAAGGCAGGATGGTGCCGGCCTCGGTCTTCATAGCTGAACCTGCATCGAGCGCTGCGTCGCGCCGAGGGACGGCCCGGAATCCCAGGCGAAGGCACCGCCGGTTCGCGAAGAGATATCATTCTCCCTGAAAGTTTTTCGCCGGGATTCACGCCGAAGGATCCTGCCGCCCAGGCCCGTGGGCTCGAGATCCACGACCGTTTCCCAACTCAGATCTTCCAAAAGTCCCCCGTCCACGAGGCCGTGCCGGATCAGTAAGCCCGGTGCCAAATACGTATACGGCAAAACCGTGGATCGCTCCACCATGGTTCCACAATCCACCACGCAATCATGCTCCACGGACGCGAAGGGGCCGATGGTTGCGCCGGCGCGGACCACGGTGCGCGCGCCGATATAGGTTGGACCTATGACCCGGACCGAGTCCGCAAGCTGCGCGCCCTCCCCGATCCATACCTGTTCCCGAATCTGCTTGCCGAACGGGCGCATTGCGCAAGCCCCAGTCAAGGCGTCCCGAACCAGCTCCTGCCTTTCCTTTGCTGACAAAATACGCTTGGCATAGCCGCGAAATTGATAAGGAGTTCGCCCACCGTCATCTGCGATGCAGAAAGATTCGCCGTTCTCACCGGTTCCATGAAATGCGCGCTGGTCCAGGAGGCGAACACCGAGCTGCCCCTGCGCGTCAAGGGCTTCCGTAACCGGATTTCGGGTCTCGTGATGAAAGCGAAGCAAATCGGCAAGATCCATCTCGGCATAGGACTTGAGCGTAATCATCAGAAGCCGCTCGACTCCTTGCCGGGCAAAGCCACGTAACCGGGACCAGATCGTGTTCCCATCGGAAGGACTGATGAGCCACAGATTTTGCACTCCCAGCTGGCGGACGCGATCCAGCCATGACTGCAAGACATCGTTGCCCAGGATCGGTAAGCGCGAGGAATAAAGTGGTCGCGAATTTTCGGAAGCTTGTCTGGCACAAAATTGCGTCCCTTGAATTACGCTGAGATCTCGGCTCCCCGGAACAATTACGACTGCGCCCAGCTCCACGGTACATTGTCCTTTCTGAAACACACCGGAAGCCAGTCAGGCATTCCCCGCCCTGAATGCATCGCGCATTCTCAGGGGTTTTTAAGATGTGGGGAACCCGACAGAGAGATGGCAGAAAAAACGAACTACAGTATCGCAGTGTGGCTCGTGGGTGAAAACCACTAGGAAAAGATTCCTACCCTGCAGTACTCAGGGTCGCATCCGCGTTGGCCACGTGGCTCGACGATTTACAAGTGCTAGCACTAGTGAGTATAGGATTGGATGCAATTTCCTTGAAACGGCACGCTCGATCTACGTAAGATCCCGGATAACCACCCCAAAATTCCTGTACATACCTGTACTGCAATGACCGGAGCACGTGTAATGAGAAAGTTTGGCCTCCTTCTGATACTGATTTCGGTAACCCTATCCTTCGCCAACGTAACGGTTTCGGCCCCAGCCAATGGAAGCAATGTAGGCACGACGGTTCAATACGTCGCGAATGCCACGGCGAGCTGCGCTGCGGGAGTTTCTGCCATGGGCATCTATTCCGCGCCCGGCGTTCTGGCTTATACCACGCCCGGCAGCAGTCTTAACACCGAGTTGCTTTTGAGTCCGGGCAACTATCAGACCGTGGTGCAGGCCTGGGACAATTGCGGAGGTGTCAGCAAGACGCCCGTCGCCATTCAGGTTTCTGCGGGCGCCACCGAGGTCGAAGTCGCAGCGCCGAAAAACAATTCGACCGTCGCCCCCCAAGTTCAATATGTCGCGACCTCGTCGACCACCTGTTCCAAAGGTGTTTCCGCGATGGGGATCTACACCGCGCCCGGTGTTCTCGGATTCGTGGCCCAGGGCGCAAGTCTGAATACCGTCCTGACGTTAAATCCCGGCACCTACCACACCGTCGTCGAGGAGTGGGATGGATGCGGAGGCAGCGCATCCACGCCGATTACCATCCAGGTTGCAGGCCCCACGGGCGGTGGGCAAGTAACCGTCAGCGCCCCCGAGACCAACACCACCGTCAGTCCGACGGTGCAGTATGTGGCATCGGCGACTTCTTCCTGCTCCAGCGGCGTCGCCGCCATGGGAATCTATAGCGCGCCCAATGTGCTTGTCTACAAAACCCAGGGCGCGCAACTCAATACCCAGCTGAGCTTTAGCCCAGGCACCTACCACACGGTGGTCCAGGAATGGGATAACTGCGGCGGATCGGCCGTGGCTCCAATCACGATCACGGTCGGAGGAGGCTCGACGTCAAAGACCTTTAGCGGTCTTCAACAAGAGGCCGGATGGACCGGTTATGCCCTGCTCCCGCCGGCATACAATATCTGCACTTACTGCTCGCCCGCAGGTCCGCAGGAAACCTGGGCAATGACCCAGAATATTTCCTCGCCATCGCTCAGCGGACACGCAAGTCGCATGGATATTGGCGGCGAGACCGATTACGCTGATGGTCTCTGGAATAACCACCTGATCGGAGATTTCTCCTCGCAGGGTTTGCCCGACACCAATCATTCGATCGTCCCGAACCTTCACAACTTCACCTACGACGTGTACTTTTATGTGGACGATGCCGGCGTCTCGCAAGCGCTGGAGTTTGACATCAACCAGTTCGTTGGTGGCAACTCTTACATTTGGGGGCATGAATGCCGCATCGCTGGCGGCAATGAGTGGGACATCTGGGACAATCCCGGCCAGACATGGCATCCCACCGGGGTTCCATGCAATCCCGTGTCCAATGCCTGGAACCATCTCACGCTCCAGGTCCAACGCACCTCGAGCAATCAGCTTCTGTTCCAATCGATCACGCTGAACGGAGTGACTTCAACTCTTAACTACTACGAGAATCCCACCGCGACAACGTGGTACGGCGTGACCATCAACTATCAGCAAGATGGTAACTACAAGCAGACGCCCTATTCGGTCTGGCTCGACAATCTGAACTTCACCTATTGGTAAGCGAGAGCCCGGTGGTGAACCGGGCCTCTTAGCTCCCGGAGGCTGCTGTTTCCTTGGGCGACACCCTAGATTTGAGCGACCCTAAGAGGACGTTCGAGCGTTCTTCTTGTTCACCTGGTGCCACGCCGGCGCCGCCATTTCACGATTCCAACCAACCGTTGGTTGCCGGATTTCATCTAGTCCTCTGGAAATCTAAAGGAGGAACCTCGGCTTGCCACTCACCATTGTCGGCGCGAGAACCGGCGCAGAGCGGTCCGGACGGCGTCTTCGAAAGATCGGGCGATTCCTGATGTGCTGGCTGGCGTTTGCCAGCCTGAGC
>Ga0181522_10002595_pt1 | contig 10268 bp, 15 predicted proteins | sample PEATcosm2014_Bin_27_FD_121103 | JGI IMG/M metagenome (GOLD analysis project Ga0181522, IMG submission 121103) | Peatland microbial communities from MTU Mesocosm Facility, Houghton, MI, USA - PEATcosm2014_Bin05_10_metaG | ecosystem: Environmental > Terrestrial > Soil > Wetlands > Peat | place...
CGTTCCCCCGATCAGGAACAGAGGCAGATCAGATCCCACTTCGGCAGCAATCCGCAACCGCTCCTCGGGGCCCAAATCTTTCTTTAAAACGCGCTCCAGCCCAAGCAACGCCGCGACCGCATTTGCCGAAGCGCCGCCCAACCCGCCCTGCACTGGTAGCCGCTTCTCAATTTCAATGACCACGCGCCCCTTCGTGCGCAGGGCCAGCATCGCTTTTTCGACCATGCGATAACAGGTATTCGATTCATCGGTCGGAACTCTGGGGTCGGCGCAGCGAATCTCAATCCCTCTGCCGCGCATTACGCTGATGCCGACGACATCGTGCAGCCCAATCGTCTGATAGATGGTGAGCAGTTCGTGGAAGCCATCCGCCCGTTGCGCAGCGATGCGCAGGCCGAGATTGATCTTCGCGAATGATCGAACACGCACCTTCATAGAGAGCCGATTGTAAATGGAAGTCGAACCAAGCGAATGGGTTTCGACGATATCGCCATAGCTGCTTCGCACTCGACCGCTGATCCGAGACCCGCCCCGCCCGATACATCACCTTGGTAATCTCGACCTGCGGCAAGAATAAGCGCATTTTAATTGTCAGTAGTGATTCCCGCTCACATGAGCCGGTGACGGTCCTCCCTGCTGGAATCAAGCACGACCGCAAACACGAGCGCTGACCCGCCCAGGGCGGGACCCCTGTGCGGCGCCTCCCGAATTAGGGCGTGATGTTGCGTAAGTAAGAGAGCCAAACTTTCAGCCCGCGTTGTAACGCGACTCGCAAGTGCGTCCAACGGGCGGTGGGCTATCAGGGGTTTGTATGCGGACTATTGGTACATTTGTAACTTCGCTCGCTATTCTGTTTTCGGCAGCATTTAGTGTCGCGCAAGACTACAGGGTCATGCCCGTCACCGATGGCGGCACCATTTCCGGCACCGTGAAATGGTCCGGGCCAGCACCCAAGGATCTCGAGTTCCCCATCACCAAAGATCCGGCGATCTGTGAGACCGAAGGCAAAAAGACCGCCAACCTGGAACGCCTGGTGGTAGGGCCTGAAGGCGGCGTCGCCAATACGATCGTGTATCTCAAAAACATCTCTGCCGGCAAATCGTTTGACGATTTTCCCGCGCAGCGGCGGCATCTCGATCAGAAGCATTGCCGCTACATTCCGCACATACTTCTGGTACCGCGCAACGCGGAATTATCCATGCAAAGCTCCGACTCCACTTTGCACACCATTCACATGGATGGCGCGGCCAGCTACAATCTGCCGTTTCCCTTCCCTAATCAGATCAACTCGCGCACCATGTCGACGCCCGGACTGGTGAACCTTCGCTGCAACGGCGGCCACGTTTGGATGAATGCCGAAATGATGGTGGTCAATCATCCTTACTATGCGGTGACCGACGAGAGCGGACGCTTCGAGTTCACCAATGTTCCACCCGGTACCTATCAGATCGTTGCCTGGCACGAAGGCTGGGGACTCGCAGGCAAAGAACAAGCCTTCGACGTGTTGACCGAACGGAGTGTCCAACGCCCAGTTTTTACCGAACCCAAGACTTGGGAAAAATCAGTGACGCTTAACGCTAATTCGTCAAGCTCCGTCAATTTTGCGATCGGCAATAAGTAAGCTCAGCGCACGATCGGTAGGGGCAGGACGAGCACACGATCGGGAAGGGCGGCACTTCGGAATCGGGAAAGGCACGACTTCAGGATCGGGAAGGGCACGACTTTCAGTCGTGCCGCCTCGACACTCCCAGGACGCAGGCTTTAGCCTCTCAGGGTAGCCGTCGTTCAGATCTACGGGCGCATCTAACTCCGCCGCTTGTACAGCACAGCAAACTCATAACCCGGATTCGCCGGAAAAAGCTCCGCCACTTTCCTCAAGCGCTCGGCCAGCGCCGAGGGAGCGAGTAAGGGGTAATCCCGCTCGCGCAGATCGTAGTAATCCACGTCCAGATACATCGAGAGCAGATAAATAGAAATCGTATCGGCGAAGGTGGCTTCGAAGTATTCGTTTTTATAGCGCTCGGCGTCGGGACCGTTGGCCGTGGCCAGTTTGCGGGCTTCCCAGGCATCAAGAGAGGTCTCGCCGCGGATGCCCGATTCCACCTGTTTCCACGCCAACTCGCTGAACTCCTGCGAAACGCCAGCAACTTCGACCAGCGCGTGACCCACATTGATATAGAACTCGAAGGCGACCGAAAATTTGTCGTCCATCAGGCGGGTTGAGATAAACACGCACTGCGAGTCGCCGAGGTTCAGATTGCGATGGCACACCGCGTTATCGCTGAGCGCGACATCGTAACGGTCTGCAATCAGTGTGTCTTCGCCTTGGCTCACCGTGAGCGGAACAAAGTAGTAGGCTTTGCGCTTGAGCGCCGACGCAATCTTGACCGGAACCGCTGCAACCATCCGCTCAAGATCGAGGGCGCTGACCGAAATTTCGCCTGCCGAGGTGTAGCACACCCCGTTTGCCGCTTGAGAAACCGGCGTGGACCGCACGACATCTGCGGGGCTCCGCGTAATTGCTGGGGCTGCCTGCGACATACTTGATTATTTATACACTAGAGGCGCGACGGCGCGGCTGAAGCCGTGCCTTGATACGAATCGCGGTTGTTTATCTGGCGTGGCAAGGTGACAATTTGCCTTGGGCACTCCCGCTGCCTGCGGAATCGGCCTATGCGAAAGCTATTGGTGTAGCCTAGAACCATGCCGCAGGCCCGCCCCCCGCGTTGGTACACGATTCCGCTGCGGGTGGTCTTGGTTACCTTTATTTGCACGCTGATTTCGTTCGCCGTTAGCCTGCTGATGGGTATTGTTGGAACCTTGATTATTTCGTTCAGACGCCACGCACATCCCGATATGACGGCGGCGTACCGGTTAATCGCGCTGCCAGCGGCCATCATTGTGGGAAGCATCGTGCTGGTGCTTTCGCTGGCCATGGAAATCCGCCACTACCGCCAGTCAAAGACTTTGGCCGCCATCGAGAAAATGAGCTGAATGCCGCGAATCGCCATCCCGATGCCGCATTCGCTCGATCGCGAATATTCAGAGCGCGCCATCGTGCAATATGAGCGTGCCGTCAAACAAGCCGGAGGCGAACCCCTGCGCCTCCAGCTTGATCAGCCGGCAGCCGTGATCGAGAAACTCGCTGCGAGTTGCGATGCCGTGCTTCTGCCGGGCAGCAAAGCTGACGTCGATCCAGCACACTATGCCGCGGAGCGTTCGCTGCGCAGTGCCGCACCTGACGCGCAACGCGATTCTGTCGATAGGTTCCTGCTGGAAAACGCGTACAACCTGCGCAAGCCAATTCTCGGTATCTGCTATGGACTGCAGAGCCTGAACGTTTTTCGTTCCGGATCGCTGGTCCAGCACATTCCGGATTTTTTGCCCGAAGACCTGCGCGAGCGCGTCAATCATGAAGCTGGCAAAAATATCGCCGTCGCGCACACCGCAGAGATCGAAGTAGGCTCGAGGCTGGGCAGGATTATCGCGAATGAAAAGCGGAGCAGCGACGAGTCAGGCACTCACGTTGCAGCGGCAGAAGCACGTCACAGATTGGTTGTGCCGGTCAACTCTTCGCATCACCAGTCAGCCGACAAAATCGGACACGGGCTAGGCATCTCGGCCCGTTGTCCCGATGACGGCATCATCGAAGCCCTCGAGGGCATCGATCCCGATCACTTTGTGCTTGCTGTGCAGTGGCACCCTGAGCGCTCGGTCGACCTGGACGAGCCTTCGCGGGCCATCTTCCGGGCGTTCATCGACGCGGCCAAAGCTCACAGAAAATAACTTAGCGGCGCGATTTCTTTTTCTGCCCAGGCTTGCGCGCGCGCTGCAACAGTACGACGGCGTGGGCCAGCGCTGCATTCTCCAGGTTCAGTCCCTCAGGCGTCTTCGCCTTCAGTCCAACACAGTCTGCCGGAACACCGAGCAACTTCGCCACCTCTGATCGAATTGCAGCGGCGTGTGGTCCAATCTTCGGAGCGGCAAGAATTAAACTCGCATCCACATTGGCCACCGCGTACCCCTCATCGCGGACGCGCTTCAATGCCTCGCGCAAGAACACGGCTGAGTCCGCTCCCTTCCACTTCGGATCCGACGGCGGAAACAATGTGCCAATATCGGGAGCGGCGGCGGCGCCAAGCAGCGCGTCAGTAATGGCATGTAGAAGCACATCGCCATCGGAGTGGCCGCCGAGTCCGCGATCATGCGGAAGCGTGACGCCTCCGATCTTCAGCGGAATGCCGAGCTGAAATTCGTGCGAATCGAAACCGTAGCCAACTCTCGTCGCTGGTCGTCGGTCGTTGGTCGTTGGCATTATGGTCGGGGACGGTCTGAAGTCTTCAGATAGAACTCGGCAAGCTCCAGGTCGGCCGGAGCCGTGATCTTGATATTTTTTGGCGAACCCATAACGACCGCTACTTCGTGGCCGGAACGCTCGACCAGCGATGCTTCATCGGTGCCCAGAAATCCATCCGCGCCGGCTTCATCGAAAGCTTTCTTGATCACGCTGTAGCGAAATCCCTGCGGAGTCTGGGCCAGAACGATCGAGGCGCGCGGAATGGTCGCTTTAATCACTGCGCCTTCGGCGGTGCGCTCCACTTGCTTCACCGTATCCACTGCGGGCACCCCGGCGATGGCCGCGCCATATCTTTGCGCGGCATGAATCACCTCTTGAATGATCTCGCCGGTAACAAATGGGCGGACTGCGTCGTGCACCAGCACGATATCATCGGCTGCCGCGGCGACTGCGTTCAGAGCGCTCTGCACCGATTGTTGCCGGTGCTCGCCACCCACCACCAATTCGATTTTTTTCTTTGAAACGTCTTTGGCTTCGCTTTGCAGGCGCGTGCGGAAACCGGCAATCTCGCTCTCGCGCAGGGCGACCCAAATCTCACTGATGGCTTCGACTGCTGCAAACTTGCGCAACGTGTGAATGAGAATCGGCGTACCCCCAAGTTCCGTGAACTGTTTGGAGGGAGCCGCTTTCTTCCGCTCGTTTTTGCCCCGAGCAGGCACCGGCCCCATGCGAGTTCCCAGACCCGCAGCCGGAATAATGACAATTACCTTCATAGCGGGCTGTAAGTATACGAGCGCAGAGGCAGGAAGTTCAAATATGATCCGGCAGACTTATGTGGGTGAAAAAGACTCGACTTGACCGAGCGGCTCAGGAAAGCCCCGCTGTGCCGTCAGGACTGGCTGTGCTTTTGTGGGGTCCATGCAGAACGGTCGGACGGGTCGCTTTCGCGCGGGGCCTTCGACTCTCGCAGTTCGAGTTCCGCCTGACGGAGTTGGGTAGCTTCCGCAGGATCGGTTCCGACCGCCAATTCCGTTTTTTCAAAGAAATAGCGCCAGCCCTCGTGATGGTCTGGCGCGCTCAGAGACTCCTGAAACGCCTTCATTGTCGATTCGGCCTTCTGCTTGCCGCGAACTACTGCGATCACTCCGGCGGAGCGGTACGTTCGCACGTTGTGCAGGATGATGGCGTAGGATGTGCTGTTGTCGTCTAGGGTCACGAGAAATCCATGCGTACTGAAGTCAAAAGCTGATCTGAAAATGCATTAGCAATGCGGCTTTCATATTCTGTGGCGCCGGTGCTCTCTCGATGCATCACGAGCGGAATCATGCTCCAGTTTTGGGCGCGCTTCGTTCAACCTAATCGCGCGATCATGCAAACGGAACCCATTCAGAGATTTGATGGCCGCTTTAGCATCAGCCGCCTCTTTCATTTCAATGAAAGCGAAGCCGCGTGATCTGTCGGTGTCGCGGTCCTTGACAATGGTAACGGTTTCTACCGATCCGTGAACCGCGAAAAGATCTTTCAATTGTGCTTCGGTGATTGACGGATCCAGGTTTCGGACGAAGATATTGATCACAGTTTCCCTGAATTTTTACTCGGATCTTCGCTTGACCATAAAAGCGAAAAGGCGATCTCTGTCGACCGCCTCTTCGCAGGATTCGTCGGCCTAGAGGGCCTGGACGTTTTCTGCTTGCCAGCCCTTGGGACCCTTGGTGACGTCAAACTGCACCGTCTGGCCCTCCTGCAGGCTCTTGAAACCGCCCGCCTGGATGGCGGAGAAATGCACGAAAACGTCTTCGCCACTCTGACGGCTGATAAAGCCGTAGCCTTTGGCGTCATTGAACCACTTTACTGTTCCTTGTTCCATGTGTTGTGTACTCTTGTTTCCTTTGTTTGAGATTGTTACGCTGGAGGGATTCGGAAGAAAACTTGCGCAGGTTACTAGCTGTTAAGGCGAGAGCTGCTCACGACCGATTCGGTCTAACGCACGCTTCTACATTACACGCAACGCACCGGGTTAGCAAGCTGATTCGTATTTGGTAGTGGTGTCCCGCTGGTGCAGAAGCTGTTACGAAACTCGAAAGCCGGCGGGAGAAGGTGTTACCAAAAAGCGATGTCATTCCGAACCGGTCCGAAGGACCGGTGAGGAACCTGATTTACTCCCGAACCGGGTAACCGCGGTTGAGCGGGTTCCGTCGCGCGGAGTAACGATGTTCGCAAAAACGCGGCAAGAGCCCCGAGGGCGTGCCAGACAATAGCCCTCGAAGCATCGTGTTCATCCGAGAAATGCACGAACTTCGCTGAGAACGTTTCGCTAACATCATTGTCCCTTCGCGTTCGGAATTCATCGGCAGAATGAGATTAAACAGGATATACTCAGTACACTTGACCTCGAAGATACGCCGTAGAGCAATTCGCGCCTTCGCGATTGAGAGATTGAGAGGCGTCTCTTTGCTGCGGCGATTTTCACTTAGCCACCGCCTTACCCGTCCCTACGCCGCATTAGCCAAGACGTGCGTCTTGCCACGCTTCAGCGCGCTATCCAGCGAATTATCAACTCACGTTAAGGCTTAGGAGCTTCTGTATGTCTGCATTGAATGGCGACAAGTCGAGGTTTAACCGCGAACGCAAGCAGAAGATTGCCCGGCGAAAACGAACCCGGGAACTGCTCCATCTGGCAACGGCAGACAAGCCGGCAGACAATCGGGCGCACGACAAACGTAAGGCGGTGCCGGCATGAACACTCCCCTGCCAGTCTTGCCGCTTTCGCTGGGCGCTCCTAGTTCCTACAGGAGGAAGCGAATCCTTCTGGTGGATGCCTCTACCCGAAAACGCGATTTGCGTTCCGAGGTCATGCGAAAACTGGAAATCGATGTCGATTGCGCCGCCGACATCGGAGAAGCCCGCTGCTGGTGGAAGGCAGATTTTTACGACCTCGTTTTGATCGACATGGAAAAAGGGAGAGGCCATCGCGACGAATTTTGCGACTACGTTCGCGGCACGGCCCCTGCCCAGCGAATGGCCTTCCTGGTCGGGGAGCCGGATTACCTTGCGGGATCGCCACGCGACGATCAACAGCTAACCGACCAGAATGTCGCAGGTCAATTTGTGCTGGGTGAAATAAAGGCTGTTCTTGCCTTTGATCTCAAGGACGCCACGCATCGTTGGGGCATCCTGGCGGCTTCCCGCAAAATCTCTGCAGTTCGCTCCGCCTGCACCGCGCGCACCAGGGCGATGCAGGAGAGATACACTCCGCCCCGCGAGCTTGATGTGCGCCCATCGAAGCGCATGCCCGCGCCCACGTTGGACGATTTACTCAGACAGGAGACGCAATGAAAAATTTATACGTTGGCAATCTGCCCCATAGCACCACCGAAGCGGAACTGCGCCAGGTTTTCGAAGCGCACGGAGCAGTAGAAAAAGTGACTCTCGTCACCGACCGTGACACCGGGCGTTCGCGCGGATTCGCATTCGTGGAAATGACCAGCGCCAATGAAGCCGATCAGGCGATCGCGACTTTAAACGGGACTGACCTCGGCGGCCGCCCCTTGACCATCAACGAAGCAAAACCAAAAACCGACCGGCCGAGAACCGGTGGTGGTGGCGGCGGTGGACATCGTTTTGGCGGGGGCGGGGGTGGTGGCCGCGGCCGTGACGACCATCGCGGAGGTCCGAGGCAACCGCGCGAGCCTCGCTGGTAGTTGTTTTTGAATATGGTGCGCTTTAGAGTCGCCGCCGCATTCTTGGGCGAGCGACGAACAATCAAAATTTTGGAGTGACAAGGATGCCGAGAGGACGATCGACTTTTAATAAACGTCAGAAAGAACATACAAGACAACAAAAACAGCGCGACAAAGCCGAGCGCAGGACTCAGCGGAAGCAGGATAAGCCCGAGTCGGCCGAAGTGGATCTTATGGATGAACTCAGGCAGGCCGCCGAAGCCCAGGCAGCCTTATTCCAGATGGCGTCCGATCGGGCGGAGCCAGAGGGTTCTGACAAGAAACCGACCGGCTAGCTCGGCGTCGCCTGCCATGCTCAAAAAATCTGCTTTCCCGGCCAACTTCCGGATCGTTACTTTGTGCGGCTCCAAGGGAGCTCTGCAGGCCTACATTCAAGTGCTTCGCATCTTGCCCGAACAAAACGGCATGGCTTTTGTGGTTATGACCCACCGCCGTGCCGAACGATCCTGCCAATTGGTAAAGATTCTTTCGTCCGTGACCAGCATGCCCGTACAGGAAATTAAAAACGGCGCTACGCTCTTGCCCAACCACGTTTACGTTGTTCCGCCGGGAAAGGATCTGACCACCGATGGAATTGTTTTTCGGCTCTCTCCCATATCTACCTTGTACGGCTGGCCGGATGCGTTCAACATTTTCCTCAAATCGGTAGCGCGAAATACCCGCGGCCGCGCCGTAACCGTGATCCTTTCGGGTTTGGCCGACGATGGAAGCGCAGCCTTAGCCGGCCTGAGGACCAGTGGTGGTGTGTCGTTCGCCCAGGCTGATGCCCTGGAGATCAGCATGCCGACAAGCGCTGTTGCCACCGGCAATATCGATTACTTCTGTTCAGCGGTAGACATCGCTACGTTGGTGTCTTCTCTTCCGGTTCTATCGCTTTCGTAAGCGCATCGATTATCAATAAGCTCAGAGTCGCCGCGGTTTCCTCCGCGCAGAAACTTGGCAGGCAATTTGCGAAGCGGTGGACCCGAAGACGCCGTGAGGCTGATTGAACCCGCTCATGCCCCCATGCGCGGCTACGAGGCCGGCTGACCGATTTCCTCTCCGATGCTGCTCTCATAGGATTCACAGCCTCGTTGCATGGCATCAGTCTCGTGCACCGGAGTTTCTGTTGGAAATGGCGGAACGATGCCGATTTTTTGAAAACTCGAGCTGACAACTTCAAACGTCTTAACGTAAGGAGTCCCGTCCAGGAGCTCCCCCAGAATCTTCAACGCTTCCGGATAACCACCTGAGTTGTAGGCCTGCACATTCCCTTTGTGATCCCAGAAGCTGATGGTAGCGACTTCGCTGCCATCCGTTCCGGCGAGGGTAATCAAACCCAGAAAGCCTTCTTGCTTCCGAAGCCAGGGCAGGATTTCACGCTCCATGAGATTCGCAAATTCTGTAACTGAATTCGGTTTCAGGCGCGCGGCAACTTTTCGGGCAAACATGCTCAATCTCTCCAGTGGGCTGTGCTTCCTCACCTGCGATGGAACTTCGGGCAAGACACCGCCTATTCTTTAGTGCGTTTCAAAACGAAAACGTTACATCATCTCGTTCAAATCCTCGAACCTGCACTATGCCGTTGCGCACTAAATTAAAGTGATTGTTCGCCATGCCTTGCTCAGTATTTTGGGGGACGAGGTGTTGGAAAGCATCTCCATGCGCGCGCCAGCCGCGCCTTGATCGGGATCTCACTGTTTGCGTCCAGTGCTCGTCGAGTACTTCATCAATCGTTAAGCGAGGAAAGCGGGAAAGCGCATCCGCGGGGTGAACAAAAAGAGTCTGGAACTGCTTCAGTCGTATTCCTGGCCGGGAAACATTCGCGAATTGCAGAATGTCATCGAGCGATCTGTAGTGGTATGTGAAACGGAGAATTTCTCGGTCGACGAGAGTTGGCTTTCGAGGCAGCCTTCGGGCGACCCGAAAAGCCATCCGGAACTACCTCGAAAGCTCGCTGCCCAGGGTTTTCCACAGGAAGCAGGCTCACAACACGCACTCTGGGACACCCACAGGTATCTAAAAACAAAAGGCATTTGTGGTGCCGGGAGGGGGAGTCGAACCCCCAAGGTACTAAGTACCGGCGGATTTTGAGTCCGCTGCGTCTGCCAGTTCCGCCATCCCGGCTCTCGTGTAATAGAAGCGTTTTACCGGCGACTCTCGGGCTAAGAGCCGATTGCCAAGTGATAAGAAGCACCCGCACGAGATTCTACCACTCCATTGCGGGCAATTTCACGCAGTGCCGCCCGGTC
>Ga0181522_10002596_pt1 | contig 10261 bp, 11 predicted proteins | sample PEATcosm2014_Bin_27_FD_121103 | JGI IMG/M metagenome (GOLD analysis project Ga0181522, IMG submission 121103) | Peatland microbial communities from MTU Mesocosm Facility, Houghton, MI, USA - PEATcosm2014_Bin05_10_metaG | ecosystem: Environmental > Terrestrial > Soil > Wetlands > Peat | place...
CGTTCCGCATTGTTGCCCGTTAGGGACCTTTCAGTCCCGAACCAGCGTCAACTTATCCGCATTGCGTAACTCTGGAAACAACCACGCCCACCCCGCTGTGACCAAAAGCGTGCCAATCCCGCCTAAAACCACGGCCGGCACGGTCCCAAACCAATCCGCGGTCAAGCCAGACTCAAACTGTCCCAGCTCGTTCGAGGCCCCAATAAAAACCATGTCGACGGCATTCACCCGGCCACGCATTTCGTCCGGCGTGGCGATCTGGATCAACGTTCCGCGCACAATCACGCTCACCATGTCGGTGGCACCCACCAATACGAGGGCGATCAGCGAAAGCGTCAAACTCCGCGAAATTCCAAATAAAATCGTGAACATCCCGAACCCCGCCACGCACCACAACATCTTCGCGCCCACCCGCCCGCGAATGGGCTTGTGAGCCAAATAAACCGCCATTGCCGCGGCTCCCACCCCCGGCGCACTGCGCAAAATGCCCAATCCCCAGGGTCCGGTCATCAGGATTTCCCGGGCGTAAACAGGCAGGAGCGCCACCGCTCCACCAAGAAGCACCGCGAACAGATCCAGGGAGATCGACCCGAGAATCAATTTTGCCCGCCAGATGTAATGCAAGCCCGCAAGGACATTCTTCACATTGATTGGCTCGCGAGAACGCGCTTTCGATTCCACTTTAATCTGGAACGCGCAGAAGGTGGCCACTATCGCCGCACACGCCGCCAGCGCGTAGACCGCCGCCGGTCCGCGAGCTACGGCGTAAACGACTCCGCCGATGGAAGGACCCAGGATGGTGGCGGCCTGGAACACGCTGGACGCCCAAGCCACCGCGTTAGGAAAGTGCTCCTCAGGAATCAGCTGCGGCAGCAGCGCCCTGCTCACCGGCCCGTTAAAAGCGCGCACAACCCCGATCAAGATCAAAACCGCATAAATGGGATAGACCGAATGTACTTGGCACACCGCCGCGAACAGAAGCAACGCGGAACACACGCCAAACGCCGCGTAACACCCAACCACCAACCTGCGCCGGTCATACCGATCTGCGACATGCCCCGAAACCAGGAACAACAAAACGCCCGGCAAGAATTGCGCTAGCCCTACCAGTCCCAAATCCAACGGGCGCTTGGTGATTTCGTAAACCTGCCAGCCGACGGCCACCGACTGCATCTCGGTCGCCAGGACGATGGAAAATCGAGCTACCTGGTAGAGTCCAAAGCTGGGGTAGGTGAAGGCGACGCGCCCTGGGGCGATAGAGGTCTCCGGAGCAGCCATCGCTCCTACTTTGCCACAAATCTGAAAATCCCACGAATTCCCCGCCGGCGCGCGCAAAATCGCTCTAGAATCACAAACAAAATGAAACGCCAACCGCCCGCAAGAGTCTTCCCCCTTTTTCTGAAACTCGAAAACCGCGCGTGCCTGGTTGTCGGCGCAGGCAACATTGCCGAATCGAAGATCGCGGGCCTCCTCGAGGCCGACGCAGCCGTCCGCGTAATCGCTCCCGAAGCCACGCCGCAAGTGCAATCCTGGGCCCAAGCAGGAAATCTCGACTGGCGCCAGCGGCCTTTCCAGCCTACCGACCTGCAGGGGATGTTCCTGGTCGTCGCAGCGACCTGTTCGACGCCGGTACACGAGGAGATCTTCGCCGAAGCCCGCCGCCTCGGCGTCCTGTGTAACGTCGTGGACGTGCCGGATCTTTGCGACTTCTATTATCCCGCGGTGGTTCGACGCGGCTCGCTGCAGATCGCTATCTCGACCGCGGGCGAAAGTCCCGCGCTCGCCCAGCGCCTGCGCAAGGAACTGGAGGTCCAGTTCGGTCCGGAGTACGAAGCGTGGGTTGCCGCCATCGGCCAGGCCCGGGCGGAAATTGCGACGAAAAACATGAGCCCTGAGGACCGCAAGGAATTACTTCATAGTCTGGCCAGCGAGGAATTCTTCCAGGCATTTCGCGATCGCATGAAGAAGGCTTAGAGCGAGGTAGTTTGAGCGCACCGATCCGATCGCAGATCATTCTGAATGGCGATCAGGAAAACCAAGACTAGGCCGGTGCAGCTTTGGCTTGAGCGCGTTTGATTTCTTCGCTCAAGATGATGGCCTCGGCCACTTCCCGCATCGACAGCCGGCGCTGGCGGCTTTGCTTCTGCAGCATCAGATAGGCTTCTTCCTCAGTGATCCGCAAATCCCGTTGCAGGATGCCCTTGCCGCGCTCGATGATCTTTCGCGACTCGAGTTCTTCCGAAAGCTGCGAGTTCGCTTCTTCCAGCCGCGCCATCTCCACTTCCGCACCGACCAGAAAACCAATTGTCGAAATCAGCTGGATCTCCGCCTCCGTGTGGGTGTGCGGTTGGCGGTGCTGCAGGTTGATGACGCCAACCAGCTTGTTGCGGCAAAGGATCGGCACGGAAAGGAACGCTTCGTAGCGGTCTTCGGGCAACTCATTGAACGACTGGAATCGCGAATCCTGGAATGCATTCGACGCTACGGCCACCGGTTGCCGATGCTCCGCCACCCATCCGGTGATTCCCTGCCCGACGGGCAATTTCAATCGATCCACGACCTCGGGGTGGGGATTCTTCGAGGCGCGTAGCACAAGCTGTTTATTCTGAAGGACATACACAAAGCAGGAGTCGCATTTTGCGATCGCCACCACGAAATCCACAATCTTTGCTAGGACGTCGTGCAGGGGATCAGCAGCGGCCATTCTGCTGCCAATCTGATGGAGAAACCCGATCGCCGGATCTTCCACGCGCGAAAGCCCCTCGTCCACAAAGCCACCGTAGCCGCCTTCACTTGATCGGTCAAACGCAAAGAATTGTTTCGTGGGAGCAAATTAAATTTTGAAGCTGCCCCCGGACACTGTGCCGGCAAGTTCCGCGAATGCGCTGGGTCATCGGTTAGAGAATGTCCAGGCCCAAACCTCAAGACCGCTTTTCCTTGTTCCGTAGTGGGGAAATTTGCAGAACACCCAGCGTGGTTCGGCGCGACTTCAAGGAACGGCGCGACCTCGCAACGACAACCAGGTCGACAGACGAACCCGCTCTGCAAAGTTTGGAAGGAGAAAGCGCGAACCAGAAATCGGTCTCGTGTCCGCCGCAAATGTTGCGCGACGCTTGCGGAAATACCTGTACGAATGGACAGGTGCTTTACCTAACACATTGTTAAATTCAGGTGTTCCGCGCCGTCCAAACCTCTTCAAACTAAACCCAATTCAGGGGAAGCGTTCCCTTCCTGCAAGAGGTGCGATGATGATCGGGGCCCGCCTGGTTTTGTATGGCTTTCTAGTCCTTGCCACTCTGCCGTTAGCGGCTTTCGGACAAAGTCATGCGGCTAAAAGTGACCTCCCGCTGGCGGGAAATTCGGCTCCTACGATTTCGGTGCGCGAGCTCACGATTCCCGAGAAAGCGCGCGACGCGTATAACAAGGGGATACGCAGATTTGCCCGAGAGGACTGGGCCGGCAGCGTCGGCGAGTTTCAACGAGCGATTGCGGCCTATCACGATTTCTATGAGGCGTATTACAAAATAGGCCTTGCGGATCTCGAGCTACGCCTCAATGGAGATGCCCAGGCCGCCTTCCGCAAGTCCATCGAATTGAGCGAGAGCCACTTTGCTCCGGCATTGTTCGGCTTAGGGCTGACTCTGGGCAACGATAAGCAGTTCGACGATGCGCTGGCCTTTATCCGCGCGGGCTTGCGTCTGGATCCCGCCAGCTCGCGCGGCAATTTCACATTGGCATGGGTGTTGTACACCGGCGACCGCGTGTCAGAGGCCGAGAAGAGCGCCTGCCAGGCGGTGCTCTACAATCCAAATTTCGCGATGGCGCGTTTGCTGCTGGCCCAGATCCATCGGCGGCAGAACAACGCGGCCGCAATGATCGAGGACCTGAATGCGTATTTGAGGCTCGAGCCTGATAGTCCGCGCAGTGCCGGAGTGAAAGCAGTGCGGGACGCCGCGGCGCGGGCGCTCGATCGGAACCAGGAGAGCGTAGAGACGGTTGCGGTCGGCGAGCAGCAGTGAATCTAGTCGTACCCCTGTGCACTATTTCGGGGGGCTCAGCTTCCACACGATCTGCCGGAACATGCCTAGCCAGAACTTGGCGTCATCGGCAGTAAGGTTATGGCGGCGCATCAGGCGCCGCAGCTTTTCTGCGGTCCGCGGCGCGGAACGCGACTTGAGCGATCCGCTGGCGTGCAACGCCTCGAGCAGCAGGGCGGCGACGCGGTCGATATCGCCGGCGGTTGCCGGACCAGATTTCTCCTGCCGCGTCGCGATTTTGGGATTGCGCGCAAGCTCGTACAGGCAGACGGCCACGGCCTGACCCAAATTCATGGAACGGTGCTCTTCGCGCGTAGGAATGCGTAACAACCAGTTGCAATGACTCAGGTCCTCATTCGAAAGCCCGAATTTCTCCGAGCCAAATAAAATCGCCACGCGGCTGGACGCGAGACGCTTGCGCATCACCCGCGCGCCATCCTCCAGTCGTTTGACGGGATGCCGCACTTCTCTCTGTCCCACCGCCGTAGTGCCCACGACCAGCGTGCAATCCGCGACAGCTTCCCCGACCGTCTCGAATTCCTGCGCGCAGGCAAGGAGTTCCAGGGCCCCTACCGCAGAGCGGGCTTCACGAAAAGATGGCTCGTAAGGATCCACGACCGCCAAATTAAAGAAGCCGAAGTTGCTCATGGCGCGAGCAGCCGCGCCGATGTTAAGGGCGTTTCGCGTCGCCACGAGGACAACGCGCAGACGGTCGAATTCGGGTTGCGGTACCAAGGGTTGTCATTCTACAGCAGGCGTGCAGCAGGGTGGTTGGAGGGAGAGACGCCGTTTGGCGGAATGCACCAGCGAGGAGCTGAAAGGTATCTATGCTTGCGTTCGCAGGGCGGCATGGCGCAGCCGGTACTTGCGCACGTCCGCTTCAATATACCCAAGCAGTTGCAAGGTGATCAGCAGCCGGCGAACGGCCGCGCGAGAGAGCGCCGTGTGACGAGAGATCTCCGCAATCGTGAGTCCGTCGGGATGTCCTTCCAGGAATTCGATCACGCGGAGACCCCGAGCCAGCGAAAGGACAAAGTCGGGGTTGCCCTCATGAGCGGCAAACTCGCTGCCCCAACGCGTGCGGAACGGCGAAAGGGCTGCGGCGCTGGTGCTCTCTTCCATGATCGTTTCCGTGGACATGGTTCACTCGCTGGAACTGTTTTGTTCCTGCGCGAGCATACCGCGAGAGCAACGGAATCCAGGCTGAATCTTTTCGATGGAAAGAATGGAGAAAAGTTGGGGTCGCGGCGGCCAGTGTACCGCCGGGGCGCGCTGGTCACGCGATACCTGCCAGACCGTTCCGGATGGCGTACTTCACCAGGTCGGCGGTCTTATGAACTCGAAGATTCTTCATGATGTTCCCGCGATGCGCCGCGATTGCCGCACCGGGATACGTGATGAGGGCCGTCAAAGCGAATGTTTCCTTAGAATAGAAAGCCCGCCACCTGCTCGGCGACATTGCGAGCCTTGTCGCGGAGCATATCTCGGTCCAACGAATCGGAGTTCGAAGTAATCCTAACGGTGAAGGCGCGGCCACGCACGCGGCTGACGACCTGCTCGGAAACCTGTTTCTTCTTGCCATCGAATCCGCAAGCGACGGCTTCATTCCCGATCGCTTTCAGAGGAGCGGCGTGCGGGCCGCAGCGTGCGAGATACGATGCGAAGGAGTTAGACGCCCCGGTTATCGTTTCCACTTCAATGCGCAGGCGCATCACAAGCGAACCCTGATGGCGGACAAATTCACGGAGGTCGATGCGATGAGAACGGGGACGCGCTGCTCCTAGCTTGGCGGCAACGCTGCGCCTTTCGCCGAGGGGAGCAACCCGGCGGTCCGCAGAACCGCTCGAATCCAATCGGGACGCGCGATGGCCGCGCCCACAAGAGCGCCTAAGGTATTGGTGATGATATCAGTTGTACCGGAAACCCGGCGAGGGATGTAGGCCTGCAGCACTTCGATGACGAAACTGAGAACGCCTCCAATCATAGTTGCGTACACGATCGCCAGCGGGCGGGAACGCGTAAACGAAAAATAAATGCAAACAATCGCGCCCAGGGGAATAAATCCCGCGATGTTCTCGACGACATCCTCGACATACTGGCGGCCGGGGTCGAATTCCTTCACCGCGGAAGTCAGCATGGCTTTGTGGGGAACATTGAAGCTGCCGGGGATTACCAGCGCTGGGGCGGAAGGCACGGCGCTGTGAACTTCGCGCCCCGCCCGTTCGTTGAATTCGTAGCGCGCGACGATGCCGTCGAGATCAGGCGCAGCGGAGGTATCCGCTGAGATCCACTGGGCATAATGCCGCGAGACTTCCGCCGCGCTGAGTTCTCTCGAATAAATCGCCAAGCCACTGATTTCGCCCAGCCACGGCCGGTAATCCACTGGAGACGTTCCCATCACGATCTGGCCCGATACCTCGGTCGGCGAAATCGTGAACCGCGGAAAAGACTGCGCCTGCGCGCCGTCGCGGTAGACGACGGTGGCATTCGGACCGAAGACCATCGTTACCAACAAGAGCTTTCCGGCCTGGAAAGCGTGGTCCACATCGAATTTGATCCCTCGAGTCTTGCCGTTTGCATCCAACGATTCATGGCTTACCAGCAAACCGTCCGTCCACTGGCGAATAAGGAGCTGCTTCGGATTGTTCGGAACATAAAACGCCAGAATCGTGTCGGACACTCCGACGGTTGCCGGGCGAAGCAGTAGCTCAAGGGTGCAGGATTTTCCGCTGGGATTTTCTTGCGCTGGATGCAAGGGCCCTTCGCTGAACACCACACCCGACTGCCCAAACCGAAGTCCATTCCCCGCCGCCAGCCAGGTTACTTCATTTGCGGGCCAGGGATTGAAGGGCCACAGCGTGCCAGAAAGAACGGCCGCGATCGCGACAACCGCCAAGATTCCGATGCGTTTCTTTTCAATAACTGCCTGCGATTCGTCGTTCACAAGTGACCCAAGGAAAGCACGCTCGGTTTTTCCAAGACGATGGCTCGTGTCGGGAACGCGAGCCGATCTACGCCAGGTAAGCGATGCTCTTGCTGGCCAGGCGGTCAAACGCGGAGACCGCCATCTCCAGATGCTCTTCGCGCGTATCTTCAATTTTATTGTGGCTGATGCCGCCCACGGATTGCACGAACATCATCACGGCGGGAATTCCCGCGCGCGACACTTCCGCGGCGTCATGCAGAGGACCGGAGGGCATCCGGTGCGTGGTCGTGGCGACTTCGCGGATGGCTTGATCGCACAAATCCAGAAGCGTCGAGTGAAAGGCGATCGGCTCGATGTTCCAGATGCGCGACCATTCCACGGTGCAACGTTCTTCGCGCGCGAACCGCTCGCTGGCGTCGCGCGCATCGCGAAACATCGTCGCAAGCACGACCGGATCGAGGTCGCGCTGGTCGAGCGTGGCTTCGCATCGGCCCACCACCGCGGTGACGATCCCCGGAAATGTCTTGACGCTGCCGATGGTGCAAACCGCGTCGGGATGTTTTCCTGCAATGGCGCGAATTTCCAGCGCGAGTTTGGCTGCGGCCGCCAGCGCATCGTGCCGTGCGTTCATCGGCGTGGAGCCCGAATGCGCTTCCTGCCCGTGAAACGTGATGGTGTGGCGTTCGACTCCCTTCGTGCCCAGCACCGTCGCCAGAGGCAGACCCAGGCGTTCCAGCACCGGGCCTTGCTCGATGTGCAGTTCGATGTAGGCGCCGGCATTTTTCCGCTCGCGCGTGGCCTCGGAGAAACGATCCATCTCCACGCCACACCGTCGTAGTGCGTCTTCCATGCGGATGCCTGCGCGATCGGTACGCACGCGATCGGCGGCGATGCTCGCGGTGCCCGCGAACGCCGACGATCCCAGCAGGCTGCGCCCGAAACGCGCGCCCTCCTCGTCGGCCCAATCCACCAGCCGGATCGTAACGGGCGGCCGCCCGTTGAATTCAGCGGAGATCCGCCGAAGAATCTCAAGCCCGGCCAAAACGTTGAGCGCTCCGTCGAGCCAGCCGCCATTGGGAACGGAATCAAGATGCCCGCCGATGAGCAATGCTTTTTCCGACCGCCCGGGCAACGTGACCCAGTTATTCCCCGCGGCGTCGTCGTGATGCTCCACCGGCAATCCCGCGAGTTTCCCGGCGAACCATTCCCGTGCTTTCAACCATGTATCGGTCCACGCAACCCGCTGCGCGCCATTCGCGTCACTGGTCACCGCGCGCAGCTCCTTCAACTCAGCCACAGTTCGTTTCGGATCGAGCGTCATACCTTCGCCACGCGTCCTGTAGCCGCCCTGTTTTTCCCTGAGCCTTGAAGGGTCAACAGCGTGTCTAGATCCAACGCAACTCACACGTAAATTTCAACGCGACTTGTCAAAATCTATGGATTGCGTTTCCGCTTGTTTTCCGCGTCGACGGGGGCCGGCATCTTCACCAACGGAGACTCCCCAAACCATTCCGCGCGTTGCAGTTCGATCGGCACATTGCCATTGCGCCACACAAAATCGTTGAACGCCCGGATGTCAAACTTTTCCCCCGCCCGAAGGCGAGCATCGGCAAGGAATTTGGTGATCTGGATCTTCCCCGCCTGGTAGGAAATCGCCTGCCCTGGCTGTGTAGCAAACGCCGCGCCTTCACCCTGCGCCGTTTTCGGACTCATCGGCACGGTTTTTGCCAAGTACGCGGCTGCCTCTTCGTTGTCGAGCTGTCCCAGTGCGAGTTTGACGTCCACTTCCACGCGCAGCGCCCGCAACCGCGCGAAGTTGTAAATGATCTCGCGCGTATGCGGCGAATCCTCAAACAAACCCGCGAGCAGCATCATCTCTTCCGCGTAAAATCCGAGCCCTTCGATCGACCCCGAATCATAATAGTGGCGCCGAATCGGATCGGGATTACGCCAAGACAGCCAAAGCTGCATGTAATGACCCGGCACACCTTCGTGCACGATGATCGGCCGCGGATCGCGTTGGCTCGCATCCTCAAAATATCCAGGATTAGGCGAAGGCTTCGGCGTCCACCGCACGCCTTCCTGGGTCAATCGCGACGGCCCTGTGAAATCATCCAGCTCCGAAAACTCCCCGAGCCCCTCCAGGTACGGGGGCATGGTCCGAACGGTGTAGTGCGGAAAGCCCGGCGGGATCGTCAGAATTTCTTGCCGCCCCAGAAATCGCCGGATCGCTCCCTCGTTTTCCGTCGCGCGCTGCAGCTGTTCGTCGAGCGTCGAAAATACCTGCAACGCGGGGACTTCAATGTCCCGTTGGTGCTCGATTTGTTCCGCGGCAACCGATCGCGCCCACTCCTGCCGGCTCATATCCAACAATTGCTCGGGCGTGAACGGATAGAGCGCAACATTTTTCAGAAAGAAAATGTAGGAATCCCGTCCCACCGGCGTATGCGGCGGCATCGAGGAAAGCCGGTGCTGCAGCCAGTCGCGGAACGATTCCAGCGAAGATGCCGCGCGCTCGACCGCCGGTGACAGTTCCTGAACGTTCTCCCCGGTCAATTGCGGGCCCACATCATGAGCCACCTGCCACAACTGCGAACGAACGTCCGCCAAAGAACCAATCGCGAGCTTCGCGAACGGCGCGGCAGGATGCTGCAGGTTGGCCTCGGCATCTTCCACGATCGACGGAATGTTCTGCACCCGTACGATCAAATCGCTGCTGCGAGTCTTGTCAAACGGCGGCGGCGGAAGCAGCGCCTCCACAACCGGCGTCATCGCTTGCTCAATGTAAAACGTCGGGTCCTCCTGCCACCTCTTGTTGACGTCGAGCTCCCAATGCACCCGCGCCAGGGCCGAACCGATCAGCCGGTAGTCGACCTGTTCCGCCACGCGCCATTTCGCCGGATCAAGCTTCTTCCAGCGAGCATCGAAGCCCGCTAAGTCAGCGTGCTGTTGAGCGATCGAAGCCGCGGACCACGAAGGCTTTAGTCCCGCAGGACGTTCGATGCGCGGAACGTCGTCCCCATTAAACGGCTGCCACTGCGCCCGCCAGGTCCAGAAATCCGTGGCCAATTTATCGAGAGAATCCTGCGCCCGAACGCTCAGGGGTAGGCAAAAAACAATAAATAAGAGGATTGCGCGTTTCATGGATGCGCGATATTGCTGGACAAAGCGCAGGATGTCAATGAAACTCCCTCACCAGGGTTATCTCTCGATCGCCGTCGTGCCGCAGCCCGATCGCCAATATTCACCCGCTTGAATTCCTCTCACCGGAGGAGTAGGGTCGGAATCGTCCAAGCCC
>Ga0181522_10002598_pt1 | contig 10259 bp, 6 predicted proteins | sample PEATcosm2014_Bin_27_FD_121103 | JGI IMG/M metagenome (GOLD analysis project Ga0181522, IMG submission 121103) | Peatland microbial communities from MTU Mesocosm Facility, Houghton, MI, USA - PEATcosm2014_Bin05_10_metaG | ecosystem: Environmental > Terrestrial > Soil > Wetlands > Peat | place...
GCGCCGCCGTGACGATCACCACCTCCGCGAGACCCGCCAGTTCGGGGTAGCGCGCGAAGGTCTGCGTCGCGGCCAACCACTTACGAAACGACGTCTGGGTGGCGTGCGGCGTGTCAATGAAGAACGCGCCGACGTTCACCGCGAGATTCTGTTCATTTTGAATGGCCGATTTCAGTGACGCGGCGATCTGTTGGGAGGACGTGACAAAGAGCTGACGTGAAGACGCCGCTTCGTTGCGTGCGACGACCGTCGCTCCCCAGAAAGTCGCCACCGAACCGGCGACGACCATGCACACCGCGACAACCATCCACGTGTGTCGTCGCACGTAGCCGAGGTCAGGCACGTCGCACCGGGAGGAGCCCTAGGACGCAGGAAACGGGCGTTGGAGAACTACACACCGTCGACCCTTCCGTCGGGAGATAGTGAATCAAACACCGGGTCCGGGGTGCCTGACTCCTTTCGTCATTTTCAATTCCCTGTAACTACCGTACTCGCATGTGACGCACTGTTACTTCGGCCCAGTTGACGAGAATCGGAGTGGATGTCCAATTTCGCAGTGGTTCACCGGCCTTGGGAGCCGGGAATAGTGGCAACTTCGAGCGTCGAGCCTTAGTGATCGCGAGCGACTCTGCTGAGAACGTAAGTAGTTGCGTACCGCGAAATCGGGGGGGTCGAGTTGACGACTGGGGCGTCCTCGTGAAACCGGGCGCTTCAACCACCCACGCTCCGCCGTTCGGTCACAGAATTCAACGGAGGTCAAAGTCTCCTCTCTGACGGTTTTAACGGCCTTCAGGGAAGGTGACCCTCGATCGCCGGGTTCGAAGGGGACCATACGTTTCGTAGCCTTATGATTCATTCTCGCGACACTCAGCCGCCAACGGAATTCTCCTCCGAATTCTCTTCACGCGTTTCATCTCCTATGAGCAGCTCGACGTCTCCTCCCGGAAACGTTGCGATCAAGTGGAGGTCGCCACCCATCGCTTGAATGAATCTTCGAAGCGTCGAAAGTAACAAGTCCGAGCGCCGCTCAAGTCGGGAGATCTCGCTCTGATCCATTCCCATGAGTTCCGCAACAGTTGACTGGGCCAAAGACCTTAGTTTTCTTACTTGCGCCAGACTCGCCTGGTGCGACTCCATGTCAGCAAGCGCCTTCACGTATGAGTTGCGACCCGCCGGGTCTGCCAAGATTCGTTCTCGTGACCGCCGACCGTTCTCGGTCGCTTTTAGATACTCGCCCGAAGATCGACTGCTCGCGTCAACATGACGATCGTCAACTGGAATCTCCTTCTTTTTTGTCATTTCATCCTCATCTGTCCATGATTTTCGGTTCCTTCATTGCTTGCACCTTACGATTCGCTCAACCGGTGACGATTCTCCAGTTTTGCTTTCCGGCCAAAATTGTCAAGCGCCGTTCGACTTCCGCAACATTGAGCGGATACCATTCACTTCCTCTCGCCGACTAGTCACCGCCAAGTAACAACACTGCGGCTATCCGTCCGAGTCCCATGTCAACGAACCCGTAGAGCACTCGAATGATCGGCAGACCATTTGCGTACGGCGTGACGTCCGTAGGCGGCGTTCTCCTAAGTGCTCGAAGGCCGAGCTTTGAGGTGACGACCGGGTGTGACTCTGGGTCCCCCAAACCTCGTCCATATTTTTTTTCCAACATGTCAATGAGTGCCTGCACTTCGCCAGCAACGTCGACATTCCGGTTAACCAACTCCTGTCACCACAGGACGAACTCCGACTGATCGACCCAGTCCATTATATGTAGTTTGCCACATTATGTGGCTAGATACATATGAGTGGAAAACCGCGAGCTTTTCCTGGGGCGCTACTTTTCAACGACCTGCCGATCACGCACGGGGTAGAACCTTCGCGAACCGAATTGTCACTGAACTCTCCGTGTCGACCACGACCAATGTCAGCAGCAAGGTCAACAGCGTTGATTCCTACTGCGTCGAGAGTTGGGATCAGCGGACCCGGGCGTCGCGATACCAGACCGGGTCTCACGTCGGTCTGGTAATTTGCGAAAGTCCTCCAGCGCCGGGGTTGGGCTCGACGCTGGAGGAAAACATGAGGTGTCGCTCGAGGAATCGGGCGAATCCTTTGGCGACCGCGCTTCGCGTGGGTTCGAGCTCCTCATTAGAGAGCTCTTCACGTCGGCTATCGCAACGCAGCCCCCGTCTGCACGTGAAAGAAATGGACAGTGTCGTGGGGAGCACTCAAGGTGATCGAATCACCCCGGGCGACACCCGCTTGCGCGTTCAATATCGCCACGAGGTCGAGACCATCGCTCGTCGCATGGATGTGTTCGTCGTTGCCGAGGAACTCGATGACTTCCACCTTGGCCGCCGCGCTGAACCCGGCGTGGTCGAGTGGTCGTTCGCTCAAGTGCTCCGGACGCACGCCGACTACGACGTCGTCACCGTCACTCTTGCGAAGCACGTCAGACTGCTCGTCGGTGAGTGTCACTTTGATGTTCGAGTCTGCACTCACGCCAGTGAGATGTACCTGCTTGGTGTCACGATTGATGTGCATTGAAACAAAATTCATCGAGGGCGAGCCGATGAAACCAGCGACGAACTGATTATTCGGCGAGTTATACAGTTCGCGAGGTGTCCCGTACTGTTCCAACACGCCCAGATTCATCACCGCGATCCGGTCGGCCATGGTCATTGCTTCCACCTGGTCGTGGGTCACGTACAACATGGTTGCCTGGAGCCGATGATGCAGCTGCGAGATCTCGGCCCTGGTTTGTACTCGAAGTTTTGCGTCGAGGTTCGACAACGGTTCGTCCATCAAGAAGACGGCCGGATCGCGCACCAGGGCACGACCCAGGGCGACGCGTTGACGCTGACCACCAGAAAGTTGGGCCGGCTTGCGCTTCAGCAAGTCCACCAAATCCAGGATTTTTGCGGCACTTTGGACGGCCTGTTCAATCTCGGCCTTGGGCACCTTACGCAACTGCAGGCCGAAACTCATATTGTCAGCCACGGTCAGGTGTGGGTACAACGCGTAGCTCTGGAAGACCAGCGCGATGTCACGATCCCTCGAAGGAAGATCGTTCACGACGCGACCACCAATTTCGATCTCGCCGCTCGTGACGTCCTCGAGGCCCGCAATCATGCGCAGCGCCGTCGTCTTACCGCAGCCCGATGGACCGACCAGGCACACGAACTCGCCGTCGGCAATCTCCAAATTGAGCTTGTCCAGGGAAGGTGCGCTGTTGCCCGAATACTGCTTGGTGAGATCCCTCAATATTACGTTGGCCATGAGAACCTTCTACTTAACGGCGCCCGCCAGGACGCCCCGAACGAAGTAACGCTGAAAGGAGAAGAACACGATGAGTGGCACGACCACCGACACGATGGCGCCCGTCGAGATGATCCAGTAGTTCGCCTGGAGTTCGCGATTTTGGTCGTAGAGGAAAATGGTGAGCGGCGTATGGGCGTTTCCCCCCAGGAAGACCAGGGCCACCAGCAGATCGTTCCATACCCAAATGAACTGAAATATCGCGAGCGACGCCAGAGCCGGTAGGGCGAGCGGCAGCACAATACGGTAGAAAACCTTCCACTCACCCGCACCCTCCATTCGAGCTGCTTCCAGCAGGTCCTTGGGAATACCGCTCATGAAATTACGCATTAGAAAGATCCCGAAGGGGAGGCCGAACGCGACGTGAAAGATGATGACACCGGGAATCGTCCCGTAGGGGTTTAAACCGAAGAGATTCCCTAGCTCGTGGTAAAACTGCACGACCGGAATGAGGGCCACTTGCACTGGCACCACCATCAGCCCCACGATGGTCAAGAACACGACGTCGCGCCCGCGCCACCGGCCAAAGACCAGGCTGTGCCCGGCGAAACACGCGAAAAAGACCACCAGTAATGTCGCGGGCACCGTTATTTCGAGCGACGTCATCAGCGAGTCAAGTAGCCCACCGGCGACAAAACCTTGTCCGAAGAGGACTCGGTAGTTCGAAAAGGTGAGACTGGTCGGCGAAAAGAGCACCTTCCACCAACCACTCACACTGAAGTCGGCCTCTGGGCGCAACGAGATGATGATCAGTGACACCGTGGGGACCAGCCACAAGATCGCGATAATTCCGAGCACGACGTTTGATGGTCCCCGCGACGACAACAGTCGCCTAAGCACGTGACGACGCTTCGTAGGTTCAGTCGTCGGAATCGAGGGCCCACTCGTCTCAATGGCCGTTGTCATCACACTCCCTTGATCCGCTTCAAGTTCATAATCATCGCGGGGACCACGAGCAAGAAGAGTATGACCGCAATCGCGCTCGAAACGCCCGAGTGAACACCACCGGTGAAGCCGTCGTTATAGATCTCCACCGCCAACGTGGGAGTTGCGTTGACCGAAGAACCGGACGCCATATTGAGCACTATGTCGAAGACCTTTAGGACGTTGATGATCATCGTGACGAACACAACGGCGAGGACCGGAGCCAGCATGGGGACGGTGACTTTACGAAATACTTGCCACTCCTTCGCGCCATCTATTCGGGCGGCCTCGAGGACCTCGCGGTTGAGCGACGCGAGTCCGGCCCCGATCAGCACCATCGCAAATCCTGCCCAAATCCACAAATACGTGATGATCATCGCCATATCAGCCAGCGGAACTGAGAGAAGTGCTTGTTCGGTTTGGCCTAACCCCGAGACGGGGGTGAGTGAACTGCCGCCTAACCACGAGACACCGGTAAACCCGGAACTGAAATTAGACGATACGAGTTCGACGTGATACGAACCCTTTCCGACATTCGAGAATTCGTACTGGCCTGTCGTCGTAGTCGTGGTCGTCGATACGGTCGCGCCCTGAGAGTTCACTAACGAGAGGCGAAGTAACGGAAGGCCCAACTCGCCGGGCAAGACATCAGTCTTGTTCGTCAGTTCAGTCGGTGAGAAGGCGCGCCAGACGACGCCATCGATGGCACCAGAGATCGGTTGTGGCTTCACGGCGTCTTGGGCCTTCAACAGTGCGAGAGTCGTGGGACTGACGTCTTCCATGCCGATATCGATCGTTCCCCCTGCGCGAGCCGAGGAATTACTGACGATACTGCTGTTCTGCTTAAGGTGCCCATTACTGCCTATGAGACCGCCGACCGTTTGACCCGCGGTCGTGCTGACGGGGTACGCGCCAGGTGCGTTGAACCAATCGCTCACCGCGAGGACGGCCGCGTTCACAGCCCCAATCTGCGGGCTGTTGTCGAAGATAGTCGCCCATACGAGGGCTGACGCTGTCGTACTGAAGACGATCGGCATGACAATCAACGCCTTGAACGCGGTGGACCAGCGAATTCGTTCAGAGAGTACGGCGAAAATCAGACCAAACGTGGTGACGAAGAACGGGAAAATCAGCACCCAGATGACGTTGTTGCGAAAAGCAGTGAGGATGGTGTCGGTTGAAAACACCGTCTTGTAGTTGGTGAGCCCGAGAAACCTCGTGGCCGATTCGTTAAAGAGACTCAATCGAAAGGTGTCGATCGTCGGGTAGATCACGACGAACAACATCCAGATCGCGGCGGGCGCCAAGAAGGCAAGCGAGACTGCGTGCTGGCGAAACCATGATCGATGCCCGTTCGTTCGCATCTTCACGTTGATTGTGCTCTCGCTCACCGACCCCACCACTCGAATGATTACCGCTGCACTGAATAACGACGCAAACCGCGATCATCGGCGTGCGCGTGGTTCACTGAAGAACGACGCGCACGCCGATGACGCTACGTACGACTAACCGTTTGAGGCCAGGAAAGCCTGTGTTTCGCTCTGCATCGCTGACTCAAACTGAGCTGTCGTGTCCGTGCCACCAACCCAGGCGAGTATGTTCGACCACATCTGCGGCTCCAGCGTGCCACCGTATTCGTCGTCCATGCTGAACACAGTCGCGGAAGCACTATTCAGATTCTTCACGATGCTCGCGGTCACGGGATTCGTGATGGCGCTCGCCGGCACTCCTAGGTTCGGCGTGATGGTACCTCCGGGAGCCTCTTCCCACAACGTAGCGAACTGCGCAGAACCCAAGTAGGCGATCAAGGCACGAGACGCCTTGGTCGAGGTCAGCAACATGGCTACGTCTCCCGACGACTGGTCGTTCGTTGCGTACTTGCTACCCGCGGGTGCGGGGAACGCGAAGTAGTCGTAGCAAGGACTCGTCTGCGTCAACGTGCACGAAGACGCGTTAGACGGTGTGTAGTTCGTCGGAAGGCTCTGCTCCACGAAGGAAGCCTCGATCACCATGGCGGCGGTCGGTGATCCCGACGTGGGGAACGCGTCGTTGATGCACGTGGGCCACTGCTGATCGGTGCCCAGAGCATTGCTGATGCCGCCCACGTTTGCTCCGTTGGTACCGAGAAGCGACGAGTAATCCGCAAGTGCTTGGGTGACGTCAGGACTCGTCCAACTGAGCTTTCCGGTCACGAGATCGTTGTACGCTGCTGAGCCATTCTGCTTCACGAACAAATTTTGAAAGAGGTCCGTGGCCGACCAGCCTGCGCCAGGGGTCCCATTACAGTAGGAAACCGGCGTATAACCGGCCTGCGCAATCGTCGCCTCATCGGCGGTGAACTGCTCGAAGGTCGTCGGCGTGGATGTAATACCCGCGGCCTTGAACACTGCCGGGTTGTAGAAGACGGTATTCTTCGACGATGAATCAAGCCAGACTCCGTACAACTTTCCGTCATACGTCGCAGACGAGCTCCAACCGGCGGAGAAGTTCTTCACTTCACTGCCCAAAATAGGCGCCAGCGGAGTCAAGCGCTTTCCCGCGGCGAGCAAGTCAAACGATCCAGGAGTTGGAACCGCCGCGATATCCGGTGGCTTTCCACCCGCCACGGCGGCTTCGATCAGGGTAGGTCCGGACGAGCCGATGTCACGAACAGTTACCTTTACCCCTGTCTTCTTTTCAAAAGGCACCAAGGCTGTGGCGAATCCCGTCGCCTCGGCGCCGGAAAATTCATTCCACACCGAGACGGACCCACCGATCTTCGCTGACGCCGCGGCGTTGGCGGATCCATTCGACACGACTATGGACAGTCCAGTCATCGTGGTGAGGGCGACCGCGGCCATCAGAATCTTGCGAGACGCCGTCACCCTTCCAAATAGTTTCGTACTCATTGCTCCCCTTTTCTTTGTATTTGTCATTTCTGCCTCTGTTTTGTTCACGAGACCAGCCCCTCTTCCCCCTGAAGAATCTGAAGGCCGTGAGGGCCCCCCACGACGCCGTAGAGCTTGGTGGAATTGTTCTTCTGAATTCCCAAGGAACTTCCTCGGGGGACAACATCGAGGAGAAGTTCTTCTCGATGAGGCTTTACGGTCTCGCCGTTTAGTAGCGAGACCATCTTTGACGCTCCCTTCGTCCCTGACTCCAGCAACGGCTGGTTCACGGTAGAGATGTCAAGAATGGACGAGACTTCAAGATTGTCAAAACCGATGACGGCCAAGTCGTCAGGAATCTTGAGCTGGTGTTGCTGGGCTGCTTTAATCACGCCCACCGCCAAAGTATCCGAGCTCGCAAAGATGGCCGTCGGGCGATGCTTGCCGAGCTCGAACAGGGCGTTGGTCAGAACCGCGGCAGCTTCGGAAGAGTGGGGACCGCGCGCGACGAGGTCGAAATCAGGCTCGATGTCGGCCCCTTCAAGGGCCATCAAATATCCGGCGTAGCGGTCCTCCGAGGCGGACATACCCAGGTCCGTATGCGCGTTGTCACCGATGAATCCAATTCGGCGATGACCTAGTGCGAGGAGGTGCTCGGTCGCCATCTTGCCGCCCGCCACGTCGTCGATGTAGACACAGGGAAGATTCGGCAAATTGTTGTCGACGAGCACCAATGGAATATCGAGTTTTCTCATGCGCGTGAGGCGCTCTTTGGGAATGCTCAGTGAGATCGAGATAATGCCGTCGACGCGACGTTGATCGATGATTGAAGCGACGTGACGGTCAAGTTGCGGTCGGTTCTCGACGTTAAACACGACCGCGTCGAGGCCGGCTTCGCTCAAGACGTCGATCACACCCACCAGGCGCGCCATAACCGATGGTCGGGTGATGACCGACACGAGGATGCCGACGGAGTCGGTGCGTCCCTTTGAGAGCGACGAGGCGCTACGCAGGGGACGGTAATTCAAGCGCTCGATGGTGCTGAGGACCCGACTACGGGTCGTCTCGCTGACCTGATCGCTCCCATTCAGTACGCGCGAAACAGTACCGACGCCCACCCCGGCTTCTGCAGCCACGACGGCGATACTGATCGGACGCTGACCCATTCCGGCTCCCCCCCATAAATCCGATATTGTCTCCAATGTCGGAACCGGTTCCATGGGATGCTACCGAGGACTATCATCGCTGTCAAGTCAAACGCAAGAGAAGTTTTTGTCAAGACAACTCTCGAGTGGCCGTGCTATTTAAAAATAGGAACCGTGACTTATCGGGAACATAGGATTCGAGGCTTTGTGAGGGATCGTTGACCTCGCGCTTCGTTGGGCATGCCGGGCCCGGTGTTGTTGGCGTCAATGTGTCACAAGGTTTCGAATGAAAAGGGAGATCCATGATCGTCGATGAAGTAGCGCGCGAGAGAATACGCGAGTCGATCCACCTACCAGTACACGCCGCTCCTCCCGACATCGAAGCTGAGAGGTCGCTACGGTGGTGGCATCACGCCGTGATCTACCAGGTCTATTTGAGAAGTTTCGCCGATAGCAATGACGACGGCGAGGGCGACATCGCTGGACTACTGAGTCGCCTGCCCTACATCAAGGAACTCGGCGTCGACGCGGTATGGATTTCTCCATGGTACGACTCACCGATGGTCGACGGCGGCTACGACGTCAGAAACTACGTCGATGTCGATCCCCTCTTTGGTTCATTCGAGGACGTCCGGAAATTGATTGACGCGTGTCACGAAATCGGGCTGCGGGTCGTTCTTGATCTCGTCGCAAATCATTGTTCGAGCCAACACCCCTGGTTCCAAGCTGCGCTGGCGTCGCCCGCCGGATCAAAGGAGCGGGCAAGATTTTATTTCAAGGATGGTCGAGGCAAAGGCGGGAGCGAGCCTCCGAACGACTGGAAGAGCGTCTTTGGCGGACCAGCGTGGACGCGGACTCAGAACCCTGACGGGACACCCGGTCAGTGGTACTTCAATCTGTTCGACTCGAGTCAACCGGACTTCAATTGGAAGAACGAAGACGTTCTCGCGCATTTCGACGACATCTTGCGTTTTTGGTTCGACCAAGGTGTAGACGGCTTTCGACTCGACGCCGTGTCCGGCGTTGGCCAGGACGATGATTACCGCGACATGGGCTTTGCGCCCGACGACTTGTACCGACCCGACATCTGGGGTCCTGTTCCCTTCTACGACGCTGAAGGAGTGCACGACGTCATGCGACGGTGGCGCCGCGTGACCCATGAATACCCGACCGAGAAGTTCTTAGTCGGTGAAGTCGTCGTGCGCGACGTTGATCGACTGGCTCGTTATCTGCGAAGCGACGAGTTGCAGTCGGTGTTGTCCTTCGACCTGTGCAAACTCGAGTGGAACGCTAGCGCGTTTCATCAAATGATTAATACGTTGCAAGGCGCGTGCTTCGATCATCATTCGTGGGTAACCTGGACGCTCTCGAGCCACGACGAGAAACGTACGGTGTCGCGCTACTCCCAAGACGGTCCCGTTGAGGGTCTGTTGAGTGAAGCCACGTCGATCGGACTCGAACGTGCCAGGTCGGCTTATTTGCTGGCGCTGGCGCTGCCTGGTTCAGCGTGCATTTTTCAGGGCGAGGAATTGGGGCTGTGGGAAGTCACTGACATCCCATCCGACAAGTTGCGAGATCCAATTTACCTGCGCACCGGCCGGCGAGATCTCGGACGCGATGGTTGTCGCGTCCCGCTGCCGTGGGAGAACGAACTCCCCACCTTCGGTTTCAGTACGGGTCACGAGACCTGGTTACCTCAGCCGAAAGGCTGGGCGAACGTGAGCGTCGAGACGCAACTCAACGACGCGTCGTCTACGTTGCACTTCTTTCGTTCAGTTCTGGCGTTGCGACCGACCATCTTCAGTGATGATGACTGGGCCATTGACTGGGAACCCAGTCCAAAAGGCATCCTCATCTTGCGACGTGGTCACGACTTTCGATGCGTGGTGAATTTCTCCGGCGAGCCCTATCGAATAGACGACGATGACGAAACGCTGGTGTCGAGTTTTCCAATGACCCACGAACGCATCATTGACATCAACAATGGAGCCTGGTTGCGTCGGCGGAA